>Ga0307417_10000516_pt1 | contig 15755 bp, 13 predicted proteins | sample SalMarWE160210MG_2_FD_202514 | JGI IMG/M metagenome (GOLD analysis project Ga0307417, IMG submission 202514) | Salt marsh sediment microbial communities from the Plum Island Ecosystem LTER, Massachusetts, United States - WE1602-10 | ecosystem: Environmental > Aquatic > Marine > Intertidal zone...
TCCGACCGACCAAGCGGTGCAAATGCTCCCGACGTCCATCGTGAACGTCCTGGAGTCCCGCGGTGTCGTGCTGCAAGTGCAATTGGGGGCCGGATGATTCGCAAACGTTTCTTTCCACTTCGAGGGCTGAAGATCGTCACGTGGACGATCGCGGGCGTGGCATGGGTGACAGCAGCCATCGCCGGACGTGCGGCAGCCACGACAAACACGACAAACACGACCGACACCTCTCCAACGACGACCCGGGCCGCCGAAGCGACGCAGCAGGCTGCGGCCCCGGCGCTTCCCCAAAACGGCCTCATCGTCATCAGGGCGGGATCGACGAATACCGCACAGCAGCAGCCTCAACAACAGGTCGTGCGCCGAGTCGTGGTGAAAGCGCCGGTTCGGCAGCAGGTTGCCGCCGCGCCTGTTCGTCAACGATCGGGTGGCTCCTGATGAAGACCGAAACCTTCAGAGCAATGGGAACGACCGTGACCGTCACTCTCGCAGACGACACTCCTGTGACCAGGGTTCGCAACTTGTTCGACCACGTCGAACAGATATGCAGCCGATTCCTGGACCACAGTGAGCTGAGCAGGGTGAACCGCTCTGCCGAAACGGTCATCGACGTATCCCCGATGCTCGCTGACGTCCTGACTGCTGCCAGCAGAGCACGCCACTTGACGGCCGGATTGGTCGATCCGGCCGTCGGGCACCTCGTCGCTGCTTGGGGCTATGACCGGACATTCAGTGAGGTGGTGGACCTCGACGAGTCCCCGGTGCTGCCCCCTTCCGAGATGGAGTGGTACATCGAGGGGCTGCGGCTCTACCGCTCCCCGGGGATCCAGCTCGATCTCGGCGGCATTGCAAAGGGCTGGACGGCGGACCTGGCGGTCGAGCTGGGTCTCGCCACAATCGTCAACGCGGGCGGCGACCTCCGCTCGAGCTACCAGGACACAGTGGTCGACATCGACGATCCGACCGGCGGAATCGCGGCATCGGTCCAGATCGGTGGCCGAGCACTCGCGACCAGTTCGGTCGCGAAGCGCGCCTGGAATGTCGCCAACCGGCGTGCACATCACATCATCGACCCTCGCACCGGAGCCCCTGGAGCAACCCCAATTCTCTCCACATCCGTCATCGCCGATCAAGCGGCACTCGCGGAAGCGGGAGCGAAGGCAGTCCTCCTTCTTGGTGAAGAGGGTCTCTCGTGGGCCGACCAACAGGACTGGATCCACGGCACGGTGGTCATCTGGCAGGACGGATCGGTGTACGCGACAGCAGGAACACCGGTCGCATGAACTTCTCCTGGGTCTCAGCCAGAGGTGCAGGCATCGCCGCCTACTCGCTGCTGGCGGCAGCGACAATGTGGGGACTGCTCTTGTCGTCCAAGGCACTGGCTGGACGCATCTCGACCAAGAACCTGACATTCGTACACGAAGCGCTCTCGATCGGAGGGCTCGTCGCGACCATCATCCATGTGGTCGCCCTGCTCACCGACCAGTACGTCGGCTTCACCTTGACCGACGTTCTCGTCCCCGGCTCGACATCGTGGAGACCATTGGCGGTCGCGTTTGGCATCATCGCCTTCTACGGGATGATCCTCACCTCCTCGACGTTCTACATGCGCAGGCGCATCGGCCAAAGCACATGGCGAGCCATTCACTTCCTGACGTACGGCGTCTTCACCGCTGCGCTTCTTCACGGAATCCAGGCCGGCACGGACAGTCATGGGGTACTAGCCGTGGGATTGTATGGAGGCACTGGCATGGTCGTGCTCGCATTGACCGCGATCCGTGTCGCGAGTCACGGTGAGGATCGACCCCGGCCGACACGGGCGGCCGCCGCAGGGTCCTCCACGGCGCGTTCCGCCGCGAGGTCCGCCATGGCCCGTTCCACAGCAACCCGAACAGCCTCGACATCCACCGATTCCGAGCGCCGGCCCACGACCGCCCACCTAGGCTCCGACCCGTGGAATGGCTCGTCACCAACGGGATCGGCGGCTACGCGTCCGGCACGGTCGCCGGACCGCTGACACGCCGCTATCACGGGCTTCTCGTCGCAGCACTCGCCCCACCGCTCCAACGGACCGTCCTGGCAACCAGACTCGCCGCGACGGTCGATGGAGAACACCCTCTCGACAGGTACCTCGACTCGTTCCGACGGGACGTGACGATTCCCACATGGACGTACCTGATCGGCGAGTCGATCCTCGAGAAGTCCATCTGGATGGAGCCTGGCGCCAATACCACGTATGTGCGCTATCACACGGTCGACGGTGTCGACCCGGTTTGTCTCGACCTCGCCGCGTTCGTCGCCTGCAGGGGTCACCACGACCTCACGCAAGTTGCTACCGAGCTGCATCCGGTCTCGATCCGACATGGCGTGCGGGTCGATGGCGGAGTCACACCCATCTACCTCCTCGCCTTCGGGTTCGACATCGCCCCACGCGAGCAGTGGGTGTCTCCCCCTGTCCTGGCAATAGAGACGTTCCGCGGACTCGACGACCAGGACCTGAACCTCCACGCCGCCGATCTCACAACCACGCTGGGGCCCGGCGACAGCGCCCTGATCGCCATCTCGACCGATCCGAGCGCACGCGTCGACGGTGCACTCGAACGGCGCCGCAGCCACGAGCGAGAGGTGCTCGACGCGGCTCGAGCCGAGGACGAGGCCGGAGTTGCTCTCGCGCTCGCCGCCGATCAGTTCCTCGTGTCCCGAGGCACCGACGGAGCAGAGGGTTCGACCGTCATCGCCGGGTATCACTGGTTCGCCGACTGGGGCCGGGACACGATGATCTCGCTTCCGGGGCTCGCGCTCGCAACGGGCCGACATCGGGAAGCCACACAGATTCTCAGAACCTTCGCCCGCCACGTCGACCGGGGCATGATCCCCAACCACTTTCCAGAGGAAGGACCTCCCGAGTACAACACCGTCGATGGGGCCCTGTGGTTCGTCGAGGCGGTGAGGGCATACGACCGCACGGTCGAGGGCGACGATCTCGTCCGTGAACTCTTCCCGGTACTGGCCGACATCATCGAGTGGCACATGAAGGGGACACGGCACAGCATCCGGGTCGACGCCGACGACGGGCTTCTAGCGGCCGGTGGACCAGGGACTCAACTCACGTGGATGGACGCACGGGTCGATGGAGAAGAGATCACTCCCCGGATCGGCAAGCCGGTTGAAGTCAACGCCCTTTGGTATCAAGCACTTCGCACAATGAGCGCGTTTGCCGTGCCGGCCGACACGGATCCCTCACCCTACGAGGCGGCGGCCGACCGGGTCTCCGCTTCGTTTCACCGTTTCTGCAACCCCGAAACGGGCTACCTGTTCGATGTGATCGATGGACCTGGCGGAGCAGATCCGTCCCTGCGACCGAACCAGCTGTTCGCCGTCTCGCTCACGCACAGCCCCCTCGATTCCGAATGGCAACTGAAGGTCGTCGACGCGTGCACCGAGCATCTCCTCACCCCGATGGGACTGCGGACCCTGGCGCCGTTCGAGCCCGGCTACCGAGGTCGGTACGGTGGGAGCCCGGCCGAGCGCGACGGCGCCTACCACCAAGGCACCGTCTGGCCATGGCTGATCGGACCGTTCGCAGCAGCCCATCTACGCGTCCACCGAGACCGAGATGCCGTTCGCAACATGCTCACGCCGCTGATTGCCCACCTCCTGGATCGCGGCTCGGTCACGGAGTGTGCCGACGGAGATTCCCCGCACGATTCCCGGGCAGCCTTCGCCCAGGCGTGGAGCGTGGCCGAGCTGCTGCGAGTCTGGACACTGCTCGCACAGCACTCGAGCGAATAGTCTGAGCACATGGAAACCTGGAACGCGATCGCATCACGGCTCGACATCCGATCCTTCGAATCGAGGTCGATCTCGAAGGCCGACATCGACCAGATCCTCGAGGCGGCGCGTCGCACCCCCTCGTCTCGCAACAGCCAGCCCTGGGACTTCGTCGTGGTCACCGACAGAGCCGTCCTCCAGGAACTATCACGCGTCTGGCGCGGAGCCGGCCATGTTGCGAGATCTGCGGCAACGATCGCGCTCATTACCCCTGACGGGGACCGATCATCGGTGCAGTACGATCTTGGGCAAGCGACGATGAGCATCATGCTCGCAGCCGCGGATCTCGGCCTCGGAAGCGGTCACGCGCTGGTCGCCGATCATGCGCTCGCCGCCAAAGTCCTCCGCCTGCCACCCGATCGATCCTGCGCGTGGCTCATCCCCCTCGGCTACCCGTCGGACGGGCCGCTGCGACCGATCACACGTCCGAACCGACGTGCGTTCGACGACGTCGTCCATCGAGAGCACTGGTAGAACCATGTCGGTTCCCACACTCACCCTCTCAGGGGGCGTCGAGATCCCCGCCCTAGGGCTAGGCGTCTACCAGAGCAGACCCGGCCACACGACCAGGGACGCTGTCACCGCAGCGCTCGAGGCCGGCTACCGGCACATCGACACCGCCACCGTCTACCGCAACGAAGCCGATGTCGGCCAGGCGATCCGCGAAAGCAGCGTGCCACGCGACCAGATCTTCGTCACGACCAAGCTCTGGAACTCGAACCACGGATACGACCCCACGCTCCGTGCGTTCGATCGCAGCCTGGACCGATTTGGCTTCGAATACATCGACCTGTACCTCGTTCACTGGCCCGTTCCGGGAGAGCGACTCGACACCTGGCGGGCAATGGAACGCGTCTTCGCCGACGGGCGCGCACGCGCGATCGGTGTCAGCAACTACATGCCTCGACACCTCGAAGAACTGCTGGCGCACGCGACGGTTCAGCCGGCAGTGAACCAATTCGAGCTCAGCCCGTATCTGGCTCGCTGGAACCTGGTCGAGATGTGCCGCTCACATGACATCGCCGTAGAGACGTACAGCCCGCTCACGAAGGGGCACAAGCTCGGCGACAGGACCCTCGCCGATATCGGCGCGAAATACGACAAGTCTCCGGCACAGATACTGATCCGATGGGCACTCGATCACGGGTTCGTCGTCATTCCGAAGTCGGTACGCCCTGCCCGCATCCGGGAGAACATAGACGTGTTCGGCTTCTCGCTCGATACCAACGATCTCGCGACTCTCGATGCGCTCGACGAGGGATTGGTGACGGGTTGGGACCCTACGGACGCCCCTTGAGCATCGGAATCCTGACACCTCGCTCCTTGGCAACCTCGATCGCGCGCTCGTAGCCGGCGTCGGCGTGCCGCATCACACCCGTTCCCGGGTCGTTGGTGAGCATCAGTTCGAGCCTGCGAGCCGCCTCGTCGGTCCCGTCGGCCACGACCTGCGCGCCCGCATGGATCGACTTGCCGATGCCGACACCGCCACCGTGGTGCACGGCCACCCATGCTGCGCCGGACGAGACATTGAGGAGCGCGTTGAGGATCGGCCAATCGGCGATCGCATCAGAACCGTCCAACATCGCCTCGGTCTCCCTGTACGGTGAGGCGACGGACCCGGAATCGAGATGGTCACGCCCGATCACGATCGGAGCTTTCACCTTGCCCGATCGGACGAGCTCGTTGAACGCGAGCCCGGCTTTGGCCCGCTCTCCATAACCCAGCCAGCAAATCCGTGCGGGGAGCCCTTGGAACTGCACCTTCTCTCGAGCGAGTGCGAGCCACCGCTGGAGACCGGTGTTGTCGGGGAAGAGTTCCGCGATCGCCGCATCCGTAGCGGCGATATCGGCCGGATCGCCTGACAGAGCCACCCACCTGAACGGGCCCATCCCTTCACACATGAGCGGTCTGAGGTACGCGGGCATGAACCCGGGGTAGGCAAACGCATTCTCGAACCCGCCACTCACCGCTTCACCGCGAAGGTTGTTGCCGTAGTCGAACACCTCGGCACCTGTCCCCATGAACCCGACCATGGCTTCGCAGTGCCTTGCCATCGATGCTCGGGCGAGCCGTACATAGCGTTCGGGATCCGAGCTGCGCAGCTCCGCTGCGGCCGTCACGTCGTATCCGCTGGGGACGTAGCCGTTGAGAGGATCATGAGCCGACGTCTGGTCGGTCACGATATCGAAGTGGACTCCGCGTTTCAGGAGTTCCGGGAACACGTCCGCAGCATTGCCCTGCACGCCTATCGAGAGGGCCCTCCCTTCGGCCTTGGCCGCCATTGCCATGTCGATTGCCTCGTCCAGGTCTGCTGCACTTGCATCCAGGTAGCCGGTTTCGATTCGTCGAGTGATCCGTCCCGGGTCGACCTCGACAACCACGGAGACACCTTCGTTCATCGTGACGGCGAGCGGCTGCGCGCCACCCATTCCACCCAGGCCCGCGGTGAGCGTCACGGTCCCTTCCAACGACCCTCCGAATCGCTGCTCGGCGATCGCGAGGAACGTCTGATATGTGCCCTGGAGAATCCCCTGGGTACCGATGTAGATCCAGGAGCCCGCGGTCATCTGGCCATACATGATGAGGCCCTTCGCCTCGAGTTCCCAGAACTGCTCCCAGGTCGCCCAGTCGGGCACGAGAAGGCTGTTGGCGATCAGCACCCTCGGAGCCATCTCATGAGTCCTGAACACACCGACGGGTTTGCCGGATTGAATCAACAAGGTCTCATCACCTTCGAGCGCTTCGAGACTCGCGACGATCGCGTCGAACGCCTCCCAGGTGCGGGCCGCTTTGCCTCGTCCGCCGTAGACGACCAACTCGGCGGGGTTCTCGGCGACATCCGGATCGAGGTTGTTCATCAGACAGCGCAGTGCCGCCTCCTGGAGCCACCCCTTCGTGTGCAGTGTGGAGCCCCTCGGGGCCCGAATCTCTCTGGCCATGATTCCTCCTGTGGTGAGGCTAACGCGCCTCGATCATCTGGTACCTTCTCCTCATGCCAGAGATCACCGTCAGCCAGACAGGTTCGGACCTGTTTACGGTGACCGTCAACGACGGCACGAGCGCGACCGTCCACACTGTGCGGCTCTCGGAAGCCGACCATCGACGAATCGCCCCTGGGACGGACGGCGCACGACTCGTCGAGGAGTCCTTCCGGTTCCTGCTCGAACGGGAGCCCAAGGAATCGATCCTCCGAACGTTCGACCTGACGGTCATCCGCAGATACTTCCCCGAGTACGACGAAGAGATTCGCTCCAGAGTCAGCTGAGCAGCGTTCCTGTCTGGATCAACTCCGCGACCGCCTCGATCTCGATACCGGGTGGTCGATCACCCGACATCGGTGGCACCACTGCGCGGATCTTGCCGATCGCCCCGGCAACGGCCGGAGACGGCTTCAGTGGTCCTCGTAGATCGACGCCCCGGGCGGCGCAGATGAGTTCGACGGCGAGGACCAGAGTCACGTTGTCGAGCACCTGGGTGAGTTTGCGGGCCGCGCCCCAGCCCATCGACACGTGGTCCTCTTGCGATCCGGATGTCGGAATCGACTCGACCGACGCGGGATGCGATAGGACCCTGTTCTCCGCAACGAGCGCAGCCGCCGTGTATTGAGCGAGCATATACCCGGAGTCGACCCCGGGGCGTACCGCGAGGAAGGCGGGGAGTCCCGATGATCGCTCGGGATCGAGCAGCCGATCGGTACGTCGCTCAGAGATCGATGACAGCTCCGTGATGGCGAGCGCCATCACGTCGAGGGCGATGGCGAGCGGCTGACCGTGGAAGTTCCCTCCTGATACGATCTCGCCGGTCTCAGGGAGGACGATCGGGTTGTCGACCACCGACCCCAGTTCCCTCACAAATACCTCACGTGCATAGGTGAGCGCGTCAGCGACGGCACCGTGGACCTGAGGGGCACAACGAAGGCTGTACGCGTCCTGTACCGCATGGGTGAAGTCGTCCCTGTGGCTGGCAACGATCTCGGACCCATCGAGGAGCGCTGCGATACGACCGGCCGACGCAATCTGTCCCGGATGCGGCCGTAGCGCATGGATCTCCGGTCGGAACGGCCGGGCGCTGCCGAGCAGCCCCTCGACAGACAGGGCACACGCGAGGTCGGCCGTGTCGACGAGCCGCTCGGATCTCGCCAGGCTCAAGACGCCCTGGGCAAGCATGCCCTCGGTTCCGTTGAGCAGGCTCAAACCCTCCTTCGGTTCGAGGTGGATCGGCTCGAGGCTGTTCTCGGCCAGCACTTCGGAGGCAGGTCGTACACGACCTTCCACCGAGAGCAGACCCTCTCCTATCAAGGGCAGGGCCAGGTGCGCAAACGGGGCGAGATCGCCCGATGCTCCCACCGATCCCTGGGAAGGAACAACCGGTAGCAGGTTCCGATTGAGGAACTCGACGTACCGTTCGACGAGCACGGGTCGCACCCCTGAGTGCCCCTGCGAAAGCGTCCTTGCACGCAACAGCAGCATGGCGCGCACAACCTCATCCGGAAGGGGATCACCGACACCTGCCGCGTGACTCCTCAGAAGATGAACCTGCAGCTCTCCTGTCTCCTGCCGGCCGATCGGAGTATTGGCGAGAGCCCCGAATCCCGTAGTCACCCCGTAGACCGTCCGGCCCTCTTCGATGACCTGCTCGATGAGTCGACGGGCGGGCGCCATGCGCTCGTACACCGAAGGCGCCATTTCGACCTGCTCATGTCGAAGTGCTACCGCCACCACGTCCTCCGGGCGCAGCGGCCCGCCATCGATGAACACCCGATCTCCTCGCTTCGGCCCCTCCAGGCTACCCACCGAATCGCGACACGAGCGCCCCTGAAAGGGCACCCTCTTGCCGGGAGTAGTGTGAGTAGCGAGAAAGGGATCAACATGCAGGTACGGGACCTTCAGGCGGAAGCCCGCAAACGACTCCAACCGCTCGAGGAGGCGGCAGCAACGCTCCGGGAGGCGGTCGCTGCCCCGGAGGCCGATCGTTTCGACAAGCTTGCAGGCGCACTCGTACGTGCGTCGACAGCGCTCGCGCTGCACGTCGCGCTCACCGAAGGACCTGAGGGCACCCATGCGGAGCTTCTTGCCGCGGCTCCACGCCTCTCGAACGACATCCGGCTGTTGGCAAAGGATCATGCCTTCATGGAGTGTCTCATCGAGACGACCGGTCTCGCCCTTCAGACGGACACCCCCGATCAGCAGGCCGTCGGCGAGCATGTCAACCGACTCCTCGAACGTATCGCGAGGCATCGCCTTCGCGATACCGAGATGGTGTACGAGGCGTATCAGGTAGACATCGGCGGCCAGGCGTGACCGACGCCGGTTTCCAGATCCTCGATCATTCCGGCGCGCTCATAGGACCCGACCCGAAGATCCCCGTAGACATCATGACGGAGATGTACCGTCGCATGGTCGAGTCGCGCCTATTCGACCGCAAGGTCGTGTCACTCCAGCGACAGGGCCGCATGGGCACCTATCCGCCGCTGGAAGGCGAGGAGGCTGCACAAGTTGCCTCCGCGATGGCACTCGCCGAGCACGACTGGGTGTATCCGAGCTACCGGGAGCACGGCGTGCAGATCGCCCGTGGTGTCCCACTCGAGGTGCTGCTCACCTACTGGCGCGGTCTGCCCAACGTCGACTGGAACCCCTACCAATTCCGGATGCAGATGGATGCGGTTCCGATCGCGTCACACCTCCCCCACTCGGTGGGTCATGCCTACCAAGCGCGGCGCAATGGATCCGACGAGGTGGTGATCGCCTACTTCGGCGATGGATCCACCTCAGAGTCCGACTTCCACGCCGCACTGAACCCTGCGGGCGTATGGAAGACGGCAAACGTGTTCTTCTGCCGCAACAACCACTACGCGATCTCCGTCCCGCTCGAACGCCAGACGGCGTCGCAGACCATCGCCGACAAGGCCCTCGCGTACGGCATCCACGGAATGCGAGTCGATGGCATGGATCCGTTCGCGGTGTACGTGGCCACCGAGGAGGCAGTTCGAAGAGCCAGGACAGGAGAGGGACCAACCCTCATCGAAGCGGTCACCTACCGATTCGGTCCTCACGGCACCGCCGACGATCCGCACCGCTACCGCTCGGAAGACGAGGAACGCGAGTGGAGGACGAAGGATCCCATTGCACGCCTCCGCACGTACCTGACCAGTCATGACCACTGGGACGAGGAGCGCGAGGCGGCACTCGTCGCCGACATAGAGGCTCACCTCGACGAGGCAGTCTCAACCGTCGAAGCGATCGAGCCACCGGGCCGCGACGACATCATTCGCCAGGCATACACGCGGATTCCTCAGCTCCTCGTTGATGAACTCCACGGAGTGCAACGGAGCGCAGGCGAGACTGAAACGGCATTTGACGAGGCCGAGGTGTGGCCCAAGGCCCAGGTGAGCCTCCCCGATGGCCCGACGCAATCATGGACGATGGCCGAAGCCCTCAACGCGGCACTCGATCAGGCGCTCGACGCAGACCCCGCCGTGATCGTGCTGGGTGAGGACGTTGGCATAGCCGGAGGCGTGTTCAGGATCACCGACCATCTTCAGGAACGGTACGGGCCCGAGAGGGTGCTCGATACTCCGCTCAACGAGTCGACGATCGTTGGAGCGGCGATCGGCATGGCGGTCGCTGGTGGCCGTCCGATCGCAGAGATCCAGTTCGATGGTTTCGTGTACCCAGCCTTCGACCAGATCGTCTCCCACCTCGGTCGCATGCGGTTCAGAACGAGAGGACATGTATCCCTTCCCGTGGTCGTCCGGTTCCCGAGCGGAGGAGGCATCGGGGCCCCTGAGCACCACGGCGAAAGCCCCGAGGCGTACTTCGTTCATACTCCCGGTCTGGTGGTCGTCATGCCATCCACCCCGGTCGACGCGAAGGGACTCCTCACGTCGGCGATCCAATCGAACGATCCGGTCATCTTCCTCGAACCGAAGGTGCTGTACCGGGCAGAACGTGAGGACGTCCCCGTCGATCCATTCACGATCCCCTTGGGGAAGGCGCGCGTCCGGCGCTCAGGCAGCGACGTCACGATCGTCACCTACGGGGGCATGGTTCCGGTCGCCCTCCAGGCTGCTACGTCGGCCGAAGATGAAGGCGTCTCTGCCGAGGTCATCGACCTGCGGACGCTGTTCCCGTGGGACACCGAGACCGTGATGTCTTCGGTCGAGAAGACCGGGCGGCTCGTACTCGTTCAGGAAGCACCGCGAACCCTCGGGCCACTGGCCGAGGTATCCGCCTATGTCGCCGAACGAGGTGCCTACCTTCTGGAGGCGCCGATCACGCGCGTGGCCGGATTCGACGCCCCCCTCCCGATGGCCCTCCTCGAGCGATACGCGCTGGTAGACGCTCAACGGGTCCTCGCCGCCATCCGATCGGTGACGCAATAGGGCGGGCTTCGCCCGCCCGGCCGACAGCCGACATCGGCACGATCAGCCACGACTCGACCTCGGCCGCGTTCTGGATTGCCGATAGCTGAGAGCCGCCGGCTTCGAACTACTCTTGCAGACCATGTCGATCGTCGCCGTCATCGGCTCCTCACAGACCCAACCGGGCGACAGGGACTACCAAGACGCGGTCCGTCTCGGACGATCGCTCGCAGCAGCGGGCCTCACCGTGGCGAGCGGCGGGTACGGCGGCTTGATGGAGGCCGTTTCGGAGGGAGCCGCTACGGCCGGCGGTGCGGTCATAGGGGTCACCGCGCCCGACGTGTTTCCCGGGAGGGTTGGTGTCAACCAGTTCGTCACGGATGAGCGTCCCGCAGACACCCTCACCGAACGCATCCACCAGCTGATCCACCACTCCGACGGAGTCATCGCTCTCCCCGGAAGCATCGGCACGCTCACCGAGCTCATGTCTGCCTGGAATGTTGCATACGTCGCACCGTTCAGCGGTCGGGCACCCAAACCGATCGTCACCGTCGGGCCGCTGTGGGCGGAGATTGTCCCGTTCATCGCCGAGCGCCTCTCCACCAACGGAGATCTGGTGCGCTGTGTGGATTCGGTCGATGGCGCGGCAGATCTGATGATCGCCCTGTTGCCGGGAGGCGAGCGCGGGTAGGCTGATCTGCAGCAGGGAGTTGACCACATGGGGATCAGACTTCGGGGAAGACATCGAGCGAGGGCCCGGCACTGCAAAGACGGCGAACATGACTTCGCCGAGCCGGTCTCCGTCGGAAGCGGCCTCCTGCGTAGCGTCTGCGAAACCTGCGGTGAGGTCTCCATCGATCTTCGAGCGGTCGAAGAGCCTACGGAACGCCGCCTCTTTGTGGACATCAACGACGGAAGACATCTCGGGCGAAGAAGAGCCGACACCAGCCATTGATGTTCGACCGAGCCATCCTCGACAATGATCCTCTCCGACGCTCACTCCTTCTCGACTTCCTTTCGGCTGCGCTCCAGGCAGCCGACCCTGCTCAGGCGGTAGCGAGATCGCTTCATCGAGACGGATGCTGGCTGACGGTCGCAGGTCAGAGGATCGATCTCACATCTACCCGGCGAGTCGTGATCATCGCCCTCGGCAAGGCATCACCTGCGATGGGGCGCGCAGCCTGGGATGTTCTCGATGGCACCGACCGCCGCCTTCTCGTCATTTCCGACCATCCTGAGTCCCTGCCGACCGGCGCTTCATTCGTGTGGGCCGGTCACCCACTGCCAACTGTGGAAAGCGAACAAGGCGCCGCGATGGCGCTCGAACTCGCGAAGGACGCCGGCGTCGACGACCTGGTGCTCTGCCTGATCTCGGGTGGCGGCTCAGCCCTCGCCGAGCTACCCGCACAAGGCCTGACACTCCACGACCTTCGCGCTGTCGGGCGTGCCTTGCTCGAAGGAGGAGTTGCCATCGAGCCGGCAAACATCGTTCGACGGCACCTCTCTGCGTTCAAGGGTGGCAGGCTCGCCGAAGCGACGGCACCCGCGCGCATGGTCACGCTCGTCCTGTCGGATGTCACTGGCAACCCGCTGTCATCGATCGCCTCCGGTCCAACGGTTGCCGATAGCTCGACGTTTGCGGATGCGCTCGATGTCCTCACCGAGCACCACCTCCTCGACAAGATCCCCGACTCGGTCCGGGTCCATCTCGAGAGAGGGGCGAACGGACGCATCCCCGACACCGCGAAGTCGGTTCCGCCGAACGTCATCACGACGGTCATCGGAGACCTCGCCGCATCGGTAGGAGCGCTCAGACGATCTGCGGAAGAAGCCGGGGTTCCTACAACGGTCGCAACAACCACACTGTCAGGCGAGGCCGCCCCAACAGCCGTACGGTGTGTGGAATCGTCGGGCACAGGTCTCACGGTCTTCGCAGGAGAGACGACTGTCACCGTCCGTGGCCACGGGTCCGGCGGCCGGAATCAGGAGGGGGCACTCGCGGCGGCCGAGACGCTCGAGGCACGCCCGGCTACCGTTTTCGCTGCGTTCGCCACCGACGGCATCGACGGACCAACCGGAGCAGCAGGGGCGATCGTCGACGGTGAGACGGTCGGACGAGGCCGGGCTCTCGGACTCGACATTCGCGATTACCTGATGCGCAACGACTCCAATCGCTTCCTTCGGGAGACGGGAGACCTGCTGATCACAGGTCCAACCGGCACCAACGTCGGAGACATCTGGCTGGTTCTTCGGGAAGCGCCGAGGGTCGATCGGCAGGATGACACCGTACAATCCGAGATCGTATGAGTGACATGTACCTGGGCGGCGCACTCGCCGCAGCCAAAGCACAGCCCGACCAACCGATCAACTACGAGAGCCACCGGTTCACGACCCACGGTGTCATCGTCGGCATGACCGGATCGGGCAAGACGGGTCTTGGAATCATCGCCCTCGAGGAGGCACTGCTGGCAGGAATCCCGGCCCTCATCATCGATCCCAAAGGGGACATGGGCAACCTCCTGCTGACATTTCCCGACCTCCAGCCCTCGGACTTCCGGCCATGGGTCGATGAGGGCGAGGCGTCGCGAAAGGGTGAGAGTCTGGACGCGTACGCGGCCGACACAGCCACACTCTGGAAGAACGGTCTGGCAAGCTGGAACATCGACGGCTCCCGAATCGGGCAGCTTCGCGGCGGAGCCGACTTCACCATCTATACACCCGGTTCGGACTCGGGCGTCCCTCTAGACATCGTCGGATCGCTGGCAGCCCCGGACATCGACTGGTCGACCGATGCCGAGACGGCACGTGACGAGATCGAAGGGTTCGTGTCGTCGCTGCTCGTGCTCGCCGGCATCACCGCCGATCCGATCTCCTCTCGAGAGCACATCCTGCTGTCGAACCTCATCGAGACTTCGTGGCAGGCCGGTCGCGATCTCGACCTGGCCTCACTGATCGGACAGGTGCAGTCTCCTCCGCTTCGCAAGCTGGGGGTATTCGACCTCGACACGTTCTTCCCCCCGAAGGACAGGACGAAACTCGCGATGCGCCTCAACGGACTCATCGCATCGCCGTCGTTCGCGTCGTGGATTCACGGTGCGCCGTTGGATCCGCAGTCGCTGCTGTTCGGGCCAGATGGAAGACCGAGGGCGGCCATCATCTACCTCCAGCACCTCACCGACCAGGAGCGGCAGTTCATCGTCACCCTGCTGCTGTCCAAGATGGTCACCTGGATCCGCAGCCGGCCCGGAACCTCGGAACTCCGCACACTCATCTACATGGACGAGGTGTTCGGCTTCGCCCCGCCGACGGCCGAACCCCCTTCCAAGAGGCCGATCCTCACCATCCTCAAGCAGGCGAGAGCACACGGTGTCGGCATGTTGCTCTCGACCCAGAACCCCGTCGATCTCGACTACAAGGCCATGTCGAACGCAGGAACCTGGATGATCGGGCGGCTCCAGACCGAACGAGACAAGGCTCGAATTCTCGAAGGACTGAAGTCGTCATCGGGGGCAGTCGACACCGGCAAGCTCAGCACGATGATCGGCGATCTCGACAAGCGGCAGTTTGTTCTGCACAGCACCTCCGAGAAGGAGCCTGTCCTCTTCGGGACTCGTTGGGCTATGTCGTACCTGCGAGGTCCCCTCACCCGATCGGAAGTCGCGACGCTCACCAAAGACGCTCCGGAACGTAGACAGGCCTCAAAGCCGGCCTCCCCAATGCTCGCCGACAACGAGACGATCGTTGCACCAAAGGTCGCGTCCCTTCTGCCTACCTACTACCTGGATCCGGCGGCGAAGTGGGCGTCATCAGTCGGAGCAGTACCTACCGGCACCACCTTCGAAGCGGCGCTCGCCGTAAGAGTCAAAATGCTCTACGACGACGTACACGCGGGCGTCAACCATCAGGAGGAATGGGAAACCGTTCTGCACCCGCTGACGAACCCGCCCGACTTCGACGCCGCGATCACGGTCGATTACGACGAGCGCGACCTCAAGCCGGACGCACCCGCCGAGGCGACCTATACGCTCCCCGACGCGCCTATCGACGCAGCGTCGTTCTTCAAGACGGCCGAGTCGTCGCTCAAGAAGTGGGTCGTGATGAACCGGAAGGTCGAAGTCCTGAAGAACGCTTCACTCAAGCTCTACTCGCGTGTAGGTGAGCAGCAGTCCGATTTCGCGGCCCGCTGCAAGGAGGTTGCAGAAGACGCCGCGGATGCCGACCTGGCAACGCTGAAGGAGCGATACAAGACGCGCATCGATCGGGTCAAGGATCAACTCGCGTTGGCCGAGCGACGTGTTCGCGAGTTGGAGGTCGACACGCAGGCCCACCGACAGCAAGAGCTCGTGGCCGGCGCCGGAGAACTGCTGTCGGTCTTCCTCGGTGGCAAGCGCAGATCACGAAGCCTTTCGGGAGTCGCGTCTCGCAGGTCGCAGACCGTGAGAACACAGGAGCGACTCCGCAGCGCCCAGGACAAGTACACGGACAAGACGCAGGAACTGGACGACCTCGAAGCAGACCTGGCCACCGACGTCACCGAGATCACCTCGAAGTGGGACGAGAAGGC
>Ga0307417_10000517_pt1 | contig 15742 bp, 18 predicted proteins | sample SalMarWE160210MG_2_FD_202514 | JGI IMG/M metagenome (GOLD analysis project Ga0307417, IMG submission 202514) | Salt marsh sediment microbial communities from the Plum Island Ecosystem LTER, Massachusetts, United States - WE1602-10 | ecosystem: Environmental > Aquatic > Marine > Intertidal zone...
TGTCGAGTCGCCGGCAGAATCGGAGGCAGAGGAGACGGACACGGGTGACGCGGCCGGCAGCTCGATGGGCGGCGGCTCACTGCTGACCGTGACACCGTCGGCATGCAAGATCTGTTCGATCAGTTTGGCCTTCTGGAGACCATCGGCCTCGATTCCGATCGCTTCGGCGACGGTCCTGAGATCCTTCACGGACTTCTCTTGGAGTTCCGCTCTGGTGGTCATGTCATCCTTTCAGTCAGCCGTCATAAGGAGGGCGGCGACGTGCTCTCCAGGACTCCGGAGATCTGGGAATCCGGCGCGGTCAAACGTTGCTGCGTCGGGGGTGTGAACTCATTGTACGGGGTAACCGTCGATCTTCCAAGTGACGAACCGTTCTACGGCGTCAACGGTGGCTGGAAGAACCGTGAAGTCCTCGTCATTCTCGGCCAGTTGCGCGATGCGGGGAGGAGCGATCGGCGGCCTTCCCGTCGCTGCAGCGACGGCGTCCGGAAACTTCGCCGGGTGCGCCGTACCCACGACGATGGTGGGTGTCCCGCCACCAGCCGCGTTCGACGCAGCCACGGCCACCGCCGTGTGTGGATCCACCTGAATGCCGTACCGTCGATCGACGTCACTCATGGACGCCAGGATCTGCGCGTCATCGAACGAGTACGCCTCGAACGGTCCCGCGTCCAGTCCCGGAACACCGACTCCGGACATCGCGTCGATCACCCGGGCCCCGTCATGTTCCAGCAGTTCGAACACGAGACGCTCCAGATTCGACGGGATCTGGATGTCCATCGCCGGAGCGATGGTCGGAACCACCGCGCCGGGCTCGATCGAACCGTCCTCGAAGAACCTGACGACGCTCCGATTGACGTTCGTGCCGACGACCAGCCGCCGAATCGGAACCCCCATTCGCCTCGCGACCCACGCCGAGTAGACGTTCCCGAAGTTGCCTGTGGGAACGACGACGTCAACCTCGGGAACACCAAGGGTCGCGGCTGCGTGGGCGTAGTAGGGGATCTGTCCCATCACCCGCACCCAGTTGATCGAGTTGACCGACGACACGGGCCTGGTCGGTTTCATGAGCATCACTTTCACGATGCGCTGGCAGTCATCGAACGTTCCCTCGATGGCGATGTTGTGGACGTTCGGTGCGGAAACCGTCGTCATCTGCCGGCGCTGCACATCCGACACTCTGCCATGGGGGTGCAGAATGACGATGTCGATCGACTGGAGACCGGCGACCGCCGCGATCGCCGCCGAGCCCGTGTCACCGGACGTCGCCCCGATGACCAAGAGCCGCTCTCCTCGCCGGCGAAGTGTCCCGTCCAGCAGTCTGCCCAGCCACTGGAGCGCGTAGTCCTTGAACGCGTAGGTCGGTCCCCAGAACAGCTCGAGGAGCCAGCGATCCTCACCGAGCTCCGTCAAAGGAACGAGCCTGTCGAAGTCTCCGTAGGTCTCTCCGGCGAGCGTCGAGAGACCTTCGCCCGCACCAAACAGCTCAGCAATCGTCGAGACGACATCTGTGTAGTCGGCCGCGACACTGCCGAGACGCGGCCACTCCTCGGGAACGAACAGTCCCCCATCGGGGGCCAGGCCCGTGAGGAGCACCTCTTCGAACGTCGCGCCTGCGATGCCGCCCCTCGTTGACAGGTACCTCATGGCTCGTCGCTTTGCACCCTGATCGTCGCCACGACCTCGCTGACGACACCGAGATCGGCGAGCGATCTGACGGCGGCACGGAGATTCGACTCCACGGCGTCGTGGGTGATCATCAGCAGAGTGGCCTCGTTGTGCCTTCCTTCCTGCCAGACCGACTTCAGACTCACGCCGGCCTCACCAAACGCTCCAGCGATCGCTGCGAGAACACCTGGCGCGTCGATGACGCGGAGCCGCACGTACCACTTGGTGGTCGACTCCTCGAACGGCCGGACACGACCAGGGCCGAATCTGACCCTCGGTGTCACCCTTGGCCCCGCGAGCAATTCTCGTGCGGCGTCGATGATGTCACCCAGCACCGCGGTCGCAGTGGGACCGCCGCCGGCTCCAGGACCGGAGAACAGCAACTCCCCTACCTCTGGGCCTTGCACGTACACAGCGTTAGCGGCACCTCTGACAGCCGCTAGTGGATGCGCAGAAGGGACGAGCGTCGGATGCACCCTCACGGTGATGCCCTCGGACGTCTTGTCGGCGATCGCCAGAAGCTTCAGGACGTAGCCGAGGTCCGACGCATAGCCGACGTCGATCGCCTGAACGTGCTCAATGCCCTCTCGGTACACATGGCCAGGGTCGACAACCGTTCCGAAAGCGAGGCTCGCGAGGATTGCCGCCTTCGCGACGGCGTCGGCACCCGACACGTCTGCGGTCGGATCTGCCTCGGCATAGCCCTTGGCCTGTGCCTCGGCGAGCGCTTCTTCGAATGTCGCCCCGTCCTCGGTCATACGGGACAACAGGTAGTTGGTCGTCCCATTCACGATGCCCATCACACGCGTGAGCGGCTCACCGGCAAGGGTTTCGGTCAAGGGCCTGATGATCGGAATCCCGCCGCCCACCGATGCCTCGAACAACAGCGACACGCCCGTCTTGGCCGCCTCGTCGAGGAGCTCCGATCCCCGGGCGGCCATCAGCTCTTTGTTGGCCGTGACCACCGCCTTGCCGGATCGCAAAGCTGTCCGGACCAGCTCGCCCGCCGGCTCCAGGCCGCCCATCACCTCGACAACCAATTGCACACCCGGATCGTGGACGACCTCGGTGGGGTCGGTGGTTACGAGATGGGGTGGAATAGGAAACGAGCGTGGTTTCTCGGGGGATCGGATGGCGACCTTGCGCACCTCCAAATCGAGCCCGGTTCGAGCGCCTAGTGCCTGCCGGTCTTCGATGAGGCGCCGCAGAAGCGCCCCACCCACGATGCCACTCCCGAGGACGCCGATGCCTATCGCCATATGTGCTCCATCGTCGGCGGAGGTTAGCGACGCGAGTGCTGCGGCGGAACCGTCGCGATACCCTCGGGTCACCATGGCCGGGCCGGTCCCCCTTCGACTCTAGACACACCTGTGATCGATGGACGTCTCCGCATCGCTACTGCTCGTTGCGCAAGGTTGGGTACCCGAAAGATCTTCCGGTCGGGGACATCCTGGCGACGCCGGTCACCGGGGCGTACGGCCACTCGATGGGATCGAACTGCGACAAGGTTCGTCGCCCGGTCGTCGTGTTCTGTCGTGCCGGCACCGCCAGACTGCTCGTGTGGCGTGAGACCGCCGACGACCTGCTGCAGGCCGATGTCGGGCGCGACGCGCCTGGCGGTATCATGACGTTCCCGCCCTCGTAGCTCAGGGGATAGAGCGCCGGCCTCCGGAGCCGGGTGCGCAGGTTCGAATCCTGCCGGGGGCGCTCATCGCGCGAAGTAGTGCAAGCCGAGCCACATCCATCCGGCCATCACCCCTATTCGACCAGACCGCGTGTGCATGATCCGTGTCAGAACCGTCCCCAACCGTGGCATTTCGGTGCGACCAGTGCGGCTCATCGCTTCCAGGACCAGCCCGACGAGGGCGATCAGGGCGTAGATGGTGACGGTCGCGTCGTGGCTGCTCATCGTTTCACCAGATGCCAGCCGAGCGCGAGCCAGACGAACAACAGCACGGAGCGGCCCGTGTGCATCGCCAGGATTGGATCGAGCAGCGTGCTGAGTGTGGGATGCGCGTACGAGGCTGTCGCCAGATCGGGCTGCAGCAAGAGATTCGTCAGCTCCCAGAGGCCGAGGACGACGAACAGCGAAGCCCAGGCGACCGCCCCGTGGCGTCCGACCACAAGTGGTTCCGGCCCGGGAGTGCGCGCGGCACGAAACGCCATCAACAGGCCCGCGACTCCGGGAACGATCACGGCGACGGTCGCCGGCCACGAGTAGCGCTCGAATCCTCCCACGACTACCGCAAAGACAACGGCAACCGCAAGGGCGGCGAGCGGATGGTGGCCGTTCATCCTCGTGGTGGGACGGACGTGCAGATCCGCTCCCGACACGAGCAGCAGCGCGATGCCGATCAGAAGAAACGCGTGGACAGGGTTGCCGGCAAGGCCATCGAAGATGCCCGCGAGCGTGAGGACGACGATGACGGGGTCGACGTTCGGCAGGGTCGACCTGCGAGTAGTTTCGTCGCCTGTCTCGTCGGGCCTTCCCGCCCCGGTGTTCACCACACCATTGTTGCAGTCGATCACCGCGGCGGCTTGCGGGCGATTGCTGATACCTTATTGCCATGCGATCGATCTGGAAAGGCGCCATCAGCTTCGGTCTGGTCACCATCCCGGTGGCATTGTTCTCCGCGACAGAGGACAAGAAGCCGAAGTTCAAGATGCTGCGCGCGAACGACGGCTCGCCGATCAAGTACAAGCGTGTGGCCGAGATCGACGGCGAAGAGGTGGCATGGGACGAGATCGTTCGAGGCTTCGAAGTCGACAAGGACCGCTACGCACTTTTCACGGATGAGGAACTCGACGAGCTTCGAGTCGGCGGTGGATCGCGCCTGATCGATGTCGTCCAGTTCGTCGACGCGGCCGAGATCGATCCCCTCTACTACCGGACGTCCTACTACCTGGCGCCGGAGTCGTCTGGGGAGAAGGCATACACGATCCTCATGGAGGCACTGACACGGAAGAACCGTGTCGGCATCGCCCGATTCTCGCTGAGGGCGAAAGAGCACCTTGCCACGCTCAGAGCGGATGAGGACGTGCTGATTCTCGAAACGATGTTCTGGCCCGACGAGATTCGCGTGCCCGAGTTCGAACGGACTTCGGTAGACGTCCGCCCCGAGGAAGTACAGATGGCAGAAATGATCATCGACAACTTGACCTCGGGATTCGACCCGGAAGCATTCCGCGATCAGACGAGGGAGGCGATCGAGGCTGCTGCTCGCGCCAAGCTCGAGGGCGAAGAAGTCGTCTCTCCGACCATGCCGGAACCGACGAAGGTCCTCGACCTGCTCGAAGCGCTCAAGGCGAGCGTCGAAGCTACGAAGCGGGCGTCGTAGGTCCCTCGTCTCCCCACGTGTCCGCGGGTTCATCTGTGAACCCCTTGAAAGAAGGCCCCCGAAGCCTTCCCGCGGCTGTCCACTCCTTGAACTCCACGGCGGCGACGAGCGAGGGAACGACCCAACTTGCGGTTCGTGGCAGCTCATCGTCATCCACGAAGGGACAGCCATCGGATCGCATCTCATCCAGTGCGCCTCGGATTGCAGCGAGACCGGTGTCATCGAAACCCGTTCCGACTGCGCCGATCCAACGAAGACCTGACTCGGAGGCAAGGCCGATGAGCAGTGCACCGAACGTCGACGACCGCGATCCTTCTCCTTTCGTGAAGCCGCCCACCACCGCCCGCAGCGTGTGCCTCACCGTGACCTTGAGCCAGTCGGGAGACCGAAGGCCGGGGTGGTACCGGGAGCCGAGCCGCTTGGCGACGATCCCTTCGAGTCCATTCGACGCTGCGGCCGAGAACAATGCTTCGCCTTCCGCCAGGATTCCTTCCGACCGAATGAAGGGCGGCGGGAGCGTGAGTCGCTCCAGCCGATCCAGTCGCCTTTCGATCGGCTCACCGATCACCTCGACCCCGTCGTAGAGGATGTCGAACACCATGTATGCGAGCGTCCCGGCCCGTCGCTGCAACAGCTCGAATCTCGGAGCGCCACGCTCATCGAGTGCCACGAGTTCCCCATCGAGGACAACCGGGTGATCTGCGGGTGCCTCGCGAAACACGGGTTCCTCGATCGTTCTCCCCGATCGAGTTCGAAGCGTCATCTCGTTTCCATCAGACTCGACGAGCAACCGAATCCCATCCCACTTGGGTTCGAACATCCAACCCCGATCAGTGAACGGACGCGAGCTGCGCGTCGCCAGCATCGGGGTGTAGCGCTTCACTCGAGCTCTTCTCTCACGATCCTGTTGACCAATGATCCGTCGAGTTCGTCTCCGTGTGCCTTCATCAGCTTTCCGATCACCATTCCGGGTGACCGGACATCACCGATCTCTGCGATTGCCGTCTGCACCAGTGCTCGCGTCTCCTCTTCCGAGAGTGTCGTGGGAAGCCACCGGGTGAGATACTCGACCTCGAAGCCGAGTTTCACCGCCATCGCCTCTCCACGCTCACCAAACCCTGCATATTCGTCGCGAGCTTTGGACATCTTCTTGACATAGGACCCGATCACGGCTCGATACAGCTCGTCGTCGGCGTCGCCCGCGAATCCGGGTTCGGTCACCTTGCGAGTCACTTCCGTCTCGACCTGACGGATCACGTCGCGTCGAAGCGCGTCGCGATTGAGCATGGCGTCTCTCAGCTCGGCAGCCAACTCTGTCTTGATGCTCACTCGTTCCTCCTCAGTGCATCGATGATCCTGTGGGGATCGTCTGTGACGACGACCGACACGCCCGCCGCTGCGAGCAGTCTGGCCCGATCCTCGTCATCGACCGTCCACACGACAACCTCCAATCCTTGCTCTCTCAGTGGATAGACGGGCCCCCGGGGGTCGGCTCCGAGCAGCCACCAGTGGGGGGCCACGATGGCATGGCCACCCTCCACCGCACGCCGTGCGGCCGCATCGAGAGAACCGTCAGGCCCGATCAGCAGACCGGTTCGAAGCGATGGATGTGCCCGCTTGACGGCGTCCACCGTCGGCCAGTGAAAGGAGGTGACGACATCTTGCGGTCGCGCCATGGACGTCACCTCGATCGCGAACGCGCTCGCCGCATCGAAGTCGGGCTCCTCAGGGTCGTTCTTGATCTCGATGTCCAGGGGGAACGCTCCGATGGTGCTCAGGAGCTCATCGAAACGCGCGGGTCGATAGCCACTTCCAAGGTCGATTCCGGCAAGTGTTGACCACTCGGTTTCGATCACGACGTGTCCCGCGATCTCCGGATTGTGCGAAAGCACAGCCACACCGTCCGCCGTGCGTCGCACGTCTGTTTCGGCCAGGTCGGCCACCCCGATCGCCGCGCGTATTCCTGCGATCGTGTTGTCGGGGTACTCCAGTCGCATTCCGCGATGCGCACCCACAGAAATACCAGAAAAATCCATCCCATTATCCCTTGCCGTAGGTTTCAGCCGTGGGTAGGGTTCTTGTGAAATACATCACAATCCTTGCTCAGGAGATCGTGTCTTGCTCACCGTAACCACCGATTGGCGTCAGCTCGCCGCCTGCCGGGACTCGGAGCCGACCTTGTTCTTTCCGGTCGGCTCAACAGGACCTGCCCTTCAGTCGATTGCCGATGCAAAGTCCATCTGCACGCAGTGCGCCGTCAAGGAAGACTGCCTCCAGTACGCGCTTCGCTCCAACCAGGAGTCCGGCGTGTGGGGCGGCTATGCAGAAGACGAGCGTCGACGCCTCCGCAAGCGTTGGCTCGCGGAGCGTAGGCGACGGGCCAGCTAGTCCCGAAGTCACTCAATGGAGAGGCCGGCCAATCCGCCGGCCTCTTTCGTTCCCGAACCCGACACCCGGCCACCAGGCCGGTTCGATCCAGACCCGAGCCCTGCCGTTCTCTTCTCAGCTCCTGAACCCGACGCTCACCTTGTGATCCGACTCGATTTCCACGAATCCGAGTCTGGACAGGGGAATCCCCACCCGCTTGTCGTCGACTGCGTCCAGCCACACGAACGCGTCACCCCGAGCATGGGCGGCCTCGAGCATCTCGATGAAGTCGGCCGCGTCCTCAACATCGAGTTCGACTTCGCGCGCGGTGTCGGCCACTCCTATCCGAACTCGCATTGGTCCTCCTTAGTTTGCGGATGCATCGTACCGGACGCGACCTGAATGGGGACCGCGACTCCCCTTTGCAGCACGACTCCCCTGCCAGGTGGCTGCCCTCCGGGCAGTCTCATGCGCCAGAACTCTTCGTCCCTGTGATCCGGCTGCAACGACAGGCCGACGGCATCGGGAGCGAGCCTCCTCACCCAGTGTCCGTGTGAAAGATCGCCCGCGCGAACGGCAACGACGAGATGCAGGTCGGGATCGGAGCCGGGAGGTCGCGTGTCGATCTCGTGCGCGTCATCGATGAGCACGATCCTGGGCCCACTGCCATCAGCTGATCCGACGGGAACGGCGCCCTTCACGGACGCGGCAACAGCACCCAGAGCGGACGACTTGCCGGAACCGGAAGGACCCGTGATGACGATGTGGCGACCGCGCGGGACACGAAACCCCAACCTCCCGATCGTGGATGTTCCACCGACCCCGATGGGGATGAGCAGAAGCCCATCCTCGTTGCGAGCTCGTCCCCGAATCGTGGACACGGGCACCTGGCGGGGCAGGACGTCGATGCGCGGTGCCCGTTCTGGCGGGGCGACGATGTCGTACTCGGGTTCGACGATCCTGACGGCTCGCCGCCGAGCCATCGAGATTGCTGTTCCGGATGGCAGTTCGGGGACCGAGCCGATGCCGAGCGCGAGGTACTCGTACGGGTCCAGGAGTTGGAACGCCAGACGCTCCGAGAATGCCGCAAGAATGGCTCCACCGACGGCGCCGGCGTGCCGAATCGCTGCGATGGTGCTGATACCCACCGCCGGCCCGTCGATGAGGACGCGCTCCAACCACTTCCCCACGTCGAGCTCCTCGGTCACGAGCAAGATCCTCGTCGCAGATCTGCCGGCGGCGCACCGACGCTCGATCTCCTCGCTGAGGTACTGCACGAGCCGAAGCGTGCGTTCGTTCTCGCCGACTCCTACCACATTGGCTGCCATCGACGTCAGGCGCCACAGCGGCGAGTCACGCCGTACGCCGGCGATGTGAACCTGCGTGCCGTGCGAACAGGCCGCCGTCACGACTCCTGCGAGCGCCCCGGCGGCTTCGTCGCCCGCGGGATCCACGACGAGGACGTTCTCGCCACTCCACTCGAGGGTTCCGTGGTGTCGTGGGTCATCAACCAGCCCGATCGGGATTCCTTCTCCCGGCTGGAGATCTCCCAGTCGAACCGAGCGAGGGAACTCCTCGCTCCAGACGGGGTCTGCATGGGCATTCCCGGCCGCATGGCACACGGCGTCGACGAGACGATCGAGATCGGAGCGCTGCCTCTTTTCGACCAATCGAGAACTCGAGGAGACCCGGACCTCGTGGGAGACCCCCGAAACGTATGCGGTGGTGAACCCGGCGAGTTCTCCCGGCCCGAGTCTGACGAACCCGCTTCCGGGCATGCGACGATCGATACGCGCGGCGTCATCGGCACCGACGACATCTTGGGAGTCCGCAGACCCGTGCACGCGGAGTGCAATCCTGATGGACGTGTTGGCGCGGATGCGGTCGCTGACCACACCGGCCGGTCGCTGCGTCGCCAGCAGCAGGTGGATCCCGAGGCTCCTGCCCCGACGGGCGAGATCGACGAGCCCATCCAGAGCTGCGGGTGCCTGGTCGGCAAGTACGCCGAACTCGTCGATCGCCACCAGCAGACGTGGCATGCGCGCGTCGTTCGGTTCGAGCGCAGCGACCCCCGCCTCCCGTAGTTGCTCCTCCCTGGCGCGTAGCTCGACCTCGAGAGCCTCGAGCATCTTGCGTGCACCGGAAGGATCCAGATCGGTCATCGAGCCGGCGACATGTGGCAGACGCAGACAGGGATCGAACGTCGCTCCACCCTTGAAGTCCACGAGGACGAAGGCGACACGCTCCGGTGGGTACCGCGCGGCGAGCGCGATCACGAGGGTTCTCAGCAGCTCGCTCTTGCCGGACCCGGTGGTCCCCGCAAGCAGACCGTGAGGACCATCGCCGATCAGGTCGAGATCCAGAGCCCCTTCACGGGTCGTGCCGAGACGTGCGACGAGCCCGTTGTCGTGATGCTTCCAGGCATCTGCGATCGACGACGCGGTCGGCAGTCCGAGGAGCTCGTCGAGCGAGAACGATCCCTGCATAAGCGGAGCTTCCGGGTCGCGCAGACAGGCGAGCGCCCTCGCCACCCCGCGCGCCATTTCCATCCCGATCGTGACCGCACGACCTGAACGGGCCTCGCCGTGCATGGTCTGTGTCACCTTGACCTGCGCCTCGTCGGCTACGAGCACGAGACCACATGCGCCCGGCAGCCGATCAGGACCATCGGCCACCACGATGCCGCAACGCTGCTCACCGCCGATCTCATCCATCACAAGATCGAGTTGACCTCCGGACGGACGGTGAGGAAGCCAGTCGAGCCACGACCACTCCGGCGTCGACGGTCCACGAACCGCGACATCAGCCGGTCCGTGATGCACGGCGGCCTGCACCACGATCCAGCGGGCAAGACCGAGGGCGGCGGGCCCGGCGATCCCTACGGTCGTGCCCGGTTGCAGGGTGATCCGGATCGGCAACCCGTCCGGCAACCGTCCCACCGAAACCATCCCGAAGTCGATGTGAGACGGCCTTCGCTGCCAGAGTTCCCGTGTCATCGACGTTGCGATCTCAACGACCCGGTTCGGGTCGGGCAATCGAGAACGCACGGCGGCTTCGACCTGTTTGCGTTGCGTAGCGGTAGCCCTCCGGTGGTGAACCAACGCTCGGCGAACGGTATCGCGTGCTGCCCGACGTTCTCGACGGAGCGCAAGTCGCTCCTCCAACCAGCTTCCCACCGCCATCAGGACTCCGAGAAGCGAGAAGGCGGCCATCATCGGTCCGAACACGAGCGCGAGGACGAGGCCGGCAATGAGGGGAACGGTCGCCGTGGCCCATCGGAACGGCACCCGCCGCGTCGGTAGTTGTGGAAGTTCGGGGAGTGGCACCGGCGGAGGCACCGGCGCCGGCGCCACGCGGGGTGGACGGTGGAAATCGAGCCGCCCGCCCTCGACCTCGGGAACCGGGCGACCGTCCTCCCTCGCACCGTGCAACACCGAGCCGTTAGGGATGCGCCCGATCGGTTCGTGGTCTTCGAAAAGCCGGGTGGCGACCCAAAGCTCATCGGGGTGCCCGGCGAGCAACGGTCGCAATTCGCCGACCGTGGCCCCGGATGGTGCCTGAACCGAGATGACCTCCCCCTGCCACGTCACCCGGAGGTTCACGGGGTAGACACCTGGAGGAGTGCGTCCCTGACTTCTCTGACCAGTCGCCGCTGCTGCGCCACTTCCTGATGGAAGCGTTCGGCTGCAGCGCCGGACCACGAGCCTTCGGCCATGCGCTCGACGAGGATCATCTCGCGCTCGAGCGCTGACAGACGCACGGCAAGCCCGGGGCGCAGTGTCAACTCGTCGCGGACTCGATCGCCTGCCGGCGGCGGGCGATGGCAGTGCCATTCTCGGCCATCGCTTCTCTGAGCCTGCGTAGGGCGGGTACGAAGTCTCCCGACCATGCCTGTCGGAATCGATCTGCGGCCGGACCCGTCCACGCTGTCGACTGCAACGCCGCTCCGATTCGGGACTCGAGCGCCTCGATCTCGGCTCCTTCCTGACGGAACCGGGCTGCAAGGTCCTCCAGCTGAGCGAGATCGCCCCCATACACGGCCATGCGGCCTCCTTTCACTCGGACAAAACGAATCTACAACGTTGGTTTAATGCTGTCGAGAGGAGTCACCGGTTGACTGCGGTGGTGCAAATGAGGTACCTTCCTGTGCATGAAGGCTCTCCTGCTGATCGAGTTCCTCTCGCTCATGACACTCTGGCGTGTCGGTCCGCTTCTCGATACGTCCAACCCCTTGGACCTTCTCATGGCGGCGATGCGGATCGTCGCGCTCGCATGGCTCGTCTGGATGGTCTACTCCACGATCGCCGAGCTCACCTCCACCCGGCCAGCACTCACGAACCCCCTCGCGCGCAGGTTGGTGCATCGGGCCATCGCAGCCGCGATCGTGACAGGGGCCGTTACCACTCCCGTTCAGGCCCTCGCGGCAACGCCCACGGCGGACTCGTCCGGCATTCTGATCCCGCTCGGAGCGTTCGTGCCATCGACCCCCGACGAGGTGCCTGCGAAGTACACGGCCGCCCAAAGCTCTGCAACAGTCGTGGTTCAACCGGGCGACAATCTATGGAAGCTCTCGGAGCGACACCTCCGCTCGATCGAGACCGACCCATCGCCGAGACGAATCGCCGGCTACTGGGCGACCGTCGTTGCAGCAAACGAACACCATCTCCGCTCAGGGGACCCGGATCTGGTCTACCCGGGTGAGACGATCACGCTCCCCTAGCCTGCTATCCAGGAGAGCCTGACCCGGCGTTCCGGATTGTCCGCATTGGGATCGACGAGCACGAGTGACTGCCAGGCACCAAGAGCCATACGGCCGTCGATCACAGGGATCGTGACGCTGGGAGCGATGAACGCAGGAAGCACGTGATCGGCCCCATGTCCGGGGCTGCCATGCCGATGTCGCCAGCGGCGATCGTCCCTTGGCAGGACGGTGTCGATCGCATCCATGAGATCGAGATCGCTCCCTGCGCCGGTCTCCATCACCGCGAGTCCTGCGGTCGCGTGTTCAGCGAAGACCGATAGCAAACCATCTCCTCTTCCGGCGACGAATGAGGTCGCCTCTGCCGTCATGTCATAGACGCCCCTGCCGGTGATGACTCTGAGAATCTTGGTGTCCATGGACCGAGCCTAGGTCGCCCATCAGCGACAACGCTGGAGCGAGAGAAGGCCACATGGCGCGCTTCCCACCCATAACCCAGAACTGACAACTCACGACCGGATGAGCGAAGCGAGCTAGAGGTTTTCACCGAGAAAGATCTCCGACACACTCTCATCGGAGAAGATTGCTCTCAGAGCACGAGCAAACAGCGGTGCAACGGAGAGCACCTTCAGCCTCGAAAAGCCGTTCACGGATTCGGGAACGGGGAGTGTGTTGGCGATCAGGACTTCCTTGATATCGGAGTCGTCGAGGCGCTCGATGGCCGGAGGCGAGAGGACGCCATGTGTTGCGACGAGTCGAACCGACGCCGCGCCCCGCTCCACCAGTAGCCGCGCAGCACTGGTTGCCGTGCCTGCCGTGTCGACGATGTCGTCGACGATGATGGCGTGTCGCCCGCGTACCTTGCCGATCATGGCAAGTGCCTCGGAGACGTTCCGCTTGTCGGCCTCCCGTCGCTTGTGAACGAATCCCACGTATGCGTTGAGGTGCCTCGCGTACCGCTCTGCCCGTTTGACGCCTCCGGCATCGGGCGAAACGATCGTTGTAGGGCCGTCGAGGGTCTTTTCGAGGTAGTCGACGAAGATCGGCAGAGCCGTCAAGTGGTCGAACGGCTTCGAGGTGAATCCCTGGATCTGTCCACTGTGAAGATCGATCGACACGAGGCGGTCGGCACCGGCTGCGGCGAACATGTCGACCATCAGACGTGCGGAAATGGCTTCCCTCGGGAGTCCCTTTTTGTCTTGACGCGAGTAGCCGAAGAACGGCATGACCGCCGTGATCCGCTTGGCGGATGCCCGACGAAGTGCATCGATGATCAGCAGTTGCTCCATGATATGGAAGTTAACGGGGTTGCTGTGACTCTGGATGACGAAGCAGTCGGCGCCGCGAACACTCTCAGTCGGTCGAACGTAGATCTCACCGTTGGCGAAGACGGAACGCTCCAGTCCGCCCTGTTTGATGCTCATGAGATCGGCAATCTCCGCGGCGAACCCCTGATTCGAACTACCGGAGAAGAGCATGAGTCGCTTCTGAGCAGAAATCTCCATTCAGGGCTCTTTCCTCCGCCGCTTGGCAGCGTAGTCGGGGATCTCCTTCTGCACCGAACGCTCTACCGCCAATGCGCCTGGCGACACGTCTTTCGTGATCGTCGAGCCCGCCCCTGTCACCGCATCATCACCGATGGTGACCGGCGCAACGAGCATGGTGTCGGAACCGATGAATGCGCGGTCGCCGATGACCGTTTCGTGCTTCTCGATCCCGTCGTAGTTGCACGTGATCGTTCCCGCACCGATGTTGGCGTTCTGTCCTATCTGCGTGTCCCCGATGTAGCTGAGGTGAGGAACCTTCGAGCCTTCACCCACGGTCGACTTCTTCATCTCGACGAAAGTGCCGGCTTTGCTTCCCTTACGGAGCACCGTTCCGGGACGCAGCGAAGCGTACGGACCGACCTCGACGCCTTCGCCGACGTCGGCTCCTCTCAGCACCGAGTACCAGACGTGGGAACAAGGACCAATGCTCGAGTCCTCCGCGGTGACGTTGGGTCCCACTCTTGCCCCCGCCGCCACTTTCGTGTCGCCACGGAGGTGCACATCGGGGAGGAGGGTGGCGCCGGCTTCGACTTCGACCCCTGCCTCGAGATACACACGGTCGGGATCAGGCATGGACACTCCGTCGGCCATAAGTGCCTCGTTGAGCCGGGAGCGCATGAATGCCTCTGCTCTGGCGAGTTGGCTGAGGCTGTTCACTCCTGCGATCTCGGAGGGCACGGTCTTCAGGGCATGGAGCGGATGCCCGGATGCGCCGAGGATCTCGATGACATCTGTCAGGTAGTACTCGCCCAGAACGTTGTTGGGTTCAACCTTGGGGAGCGCCTCGGCAAGCAACTCCGAGCTGAATACGTAGACGCCCCCATTGATCTCATTGATTCGGCGTTGCGACGCGCCCGCGTCCACGTGCTCAACGATGCCCACGACCTTGTCCCAGCCGTCGCGCATGATCCGTCCATACCCGAACGGATCTTCGACCTCCGCGGTCAACACCGAAACTGCAGAGCCGGTGCGCCGGTGAAGGCTGATCAGTTCGCTCATGGTGGACGGAACGAGCAGCGGCACGTCGCCGGGCGCCACCAGGATGGCATCGCCATCCACCTCAGGAATGGCGCTGAGCGCGATCCCCGTCGCATGTCCGGTGCCGAGTCGTTTCTCCTGCACGACGACGTCGACATCGTCTCCCAGAAATGGCCGCACCTGCTGCCCGTTGGGACCGACCACGACCACGATCTGATCGGGTTCCATCGCCCGCATCGCCGACAGCACCCATGAGATCATGGGACGGCCCGCGACGGTGTGCAACACCTTCGGGAGGTTTGACTTCATGCGGGTTCCTGCGCCCGCTGCGAGTATCACTGCTCTCACGGCCATTCGGCCCTCCTTGGTCGCTGGGGGGAAGGGACTCGAACCCCTACTGACGGGACCAAAACCCGTAGTGCTGCCATTACACCACCCCCCAAAGGGGTCTCGGGCGGCGTTGAGTCTACTGCCGTGACTCCATGCGTACTCCAACATCGATGGGTTGGGCAGCAAAGGTCGCCCTACCCGGCGCGGACGCGACGGCCGATCGTGCCTCGTCCAGGTCGACGAAGAACGCGAACAGCGTCGGGCCACTCCCTGTGAGCAGCACGGGTCTTTCCCAGAGTTCCTCGAGATCGGCGATCCAGTCACCCAGATCGGGCGCAAGAGATCGCGATGCCGGTTCGAGATCGTTGATGAATGGCGCGTACTCCCTGAGCGACGGCGGCACGGCAGCGGCCCGGACCGCGCGGACCTTGGCATTGCCGACGTGATCCCAGGCTCTGAAAACATCGGCCGTCGAGAGGTGGAAAGTCGGCGTCACCACGCCTACCGCGTAGTCGACCGTGAGCGGGAGCCGGGAGAGACGCTCACCCCTCCCCTCCATCATCGCGAGCCCGCCCCGTAAGAAAAACGGCACGTCGGCACCGAGCGACCCTGCGAGGTCATCCACGGTATCCATGTTCAGCATCCCGCCAACGAGTAGCAGGGTCGCTGCGGCGTCCGCGCTGCCTCCACCGAGTCCGGCCGCCACCGGAATGCGTTTGCTCAACGAAAGATGCAACGGCGTCCTGTTGCCGGAGCGGGCTCGCAGTGACTCGACGGCTCTCCAGACGAGGTTCTCGCCGGGGATCGGTCCGCCA
>Ga0307417_10000520_pt1 | contig 15712 bp, 11 predicted proteins | sample SalMarWE160210MG_2_FD_202514 | JGI IMG/M metagenome (GOLD analysis project Ga0307417, IMG submission 202514) | Salt marsh sediment microbial communities from the Plum Island Ecosystem LTER, Massachusetts, United States - WE1602-10 | ecosystem: Environmental > Aquatic > Marine > Intertidal zone...
GCATCGATCACCGGCTTGGATTCGTCGATCGTGATGTCGACCTGGTCGGCGATGTCCTCGGCCTCTTCTTCGCTCGCCGCCACCACGACGGCGATGGCCTCGCCGGTGAAGCGCACCACGCCGTCGGCCAGGATCGGCTGGCCGATCGGCTTGTAGTTGAACTTGTGCAGCATCGGCCGGATTGGCTTGACGCCTTTCAGGTCGGCGGCGGTGACGATGAGCGCGCCCGGCGGTGCCTCGATCTTTGCAATTTTTCCCGCCGCGACCGGGCTACGCACGAAGCGCAGCCAATGGACCGCGGCCAAGTCGGCGGTGAAGCGGCCGCGGCCGGTGACCAGCGCCGGGTCTTCCAGCCGCCTGATCGCGCGGCCGACCCAGGTCATACTCGAACCTTTGGTGCCGTGCGCGCTCATTCGTGATTACCCATCCGTTCGTCCTCGCGAAAGCGGGGACCCAGGGCAGCAAATCTCTGAGCTTGCATTCGCGGCCCAGGATTCCCGCTTGCGCGGGAATGAGCGGAATTTGAATTCGCGATCATGCGCTATGCTCCAGCGCGCGGCGCACCACCGCGCGCACCAGATCGCGCCGGTAGTCGGCCGAGGTCTGATGGTCTTCCATGGCATCGACCGCCTTGGCCGCGGCTTCAGCGGCGGCACGGAAAACCTTGTCGCCGGGCGCTTGGCCCTCGAGCAGATTTTCCGCTTCGGCGATGCGGCGTGGGAACGGCTCGGCGCCGCCGACGCCGACGCGCGCGTCCGCAATCGTACTGCTCGCGAGGCGATAGGTGACGAGCGCCGCGCTCATGGCGAAATCGCCGGCGCGGCGGTTGAACTCGTTGAAGCCGAACTTTGTGTCGGGCGGCAGCAACGGCAGCCGCACCTCGGCCAGCAGCTCGTCCTCCGCCAGAGCCGTGGTCATGATGCCTTTGAAAAAATCCTTCGCCGCGATCACCCGCTCGCCGCGCGTGCTCTTGGCGAGCATGGTGGCGTCGAGCGTGGCGGCGACCAGGCACCATTCCGCCGAGGGATCGGCATGGGCGATGCTGCCGCAAAAGGTGCCGCGGGTGCGGATCGGGACATGCGCGATGTGGCGGGCGACATTGCTGAGCAGAACTCCGAGCGGATTGTCGACCACCGCTTTGTGAAACGCGGCGTGGCGGACGCAGGCGCCGATGCTCAGCATCTTGCCGTCGCTGGCGATCTTGCCGAGTTCGGCGATGTCGTTGATGTCGACCAGATGCGCAGGCTTGGCGAGCCGGAACGCCATGATCGGCACCAGGCTCTGGCCGCCCGCCAGCACGCGCCCATCCTGCGGCGCCACACGGCTGAGAATCTCCACCGCCTCGGCAACCGTTCGCGGCACGTGACGGATAAACGGTGCGGGTTTCATGGGGCGTCGCCGAAAGCTCCCGAGATCGCTTGTATGCTAACGATCCCGGTTCGGCCAAGTCAACGCAGTCCGCCTGTCACTCCGCGGCGTCGGCCGGCTTCTTCTCGCGGCGTTTCCTGGCGGCGCGCTCTTTCTCGATGTGTTCGGTAACGCGTGGAATGGTCTCGGGCGCCAGCACGCCGAACGAGAAATAGAGCTTGATCAGCGCGTCGGCGTCCATGTCGGGCACCGGGATGACGGACGATTCCGGCACCAGCACCAGTCCGCCCCAGGCAGGCAGCGGCGAGGTCGGCAGATAGACCAATAGCCGCTGCTCGCCCGCCACCTCGAACGGTTGGGCCGAAGCGAGGAAGGCCGGCACGTCGACGCCTTGCGCGCCGCCTAGCCGACACATGACGACGGGGAGGCCGGTGAGATCGGGATTGCTGCCGGCGAACAGCCGCACCACCTGCGACACTGGCCGGTAGACGGCGCGGAACAGCGGCACCTTGGTCAGTACGTCGTCCAGGACGTGCTGGAGGGTGCGCTGCGCCCGGGTGCGCACGGCCCACCCGAACGCCCACAGGATGATCAGCACGATGACCGCGCCGATCAGGAAGGCCAGCCACTCGCGCTGCGGCCCGATGAACGCTTCGCCACCGGTGGTCAGGATGTCGCCGAACCAGCTGCCGGGCCCGAACGCCGCCATGATCCAGTTGATGGCCCATCCAATGATCAGGACGGTCAGCACGAAGGGCAGCACGACCAGAGAGCCGGCCACCAGATTGCCGATGATGCTCGTGTGCCAGATTCTTCCCAGGATCGTGTGCATGGCGGACCCGGATTTGAGCGAAGGGGCGGGGGGCCCGCGCCCCATGCCGCCGCCGATCTTCTTCGCCTATCTTGAAGCAAAAATCAGGCAAAGTCTTGCGCGGCGGCGGAATGCCCGAGCAGCGGATTTCGCGCACCCGCTCGAACACCGCGCGCACGGCGGGATGCACGCGGCCGCGGCGCTGCGCGCGGCGACGCTGTCGGGAGCGCGTGCATCTTCTTGCGCCCGTTTCGCCAGTCGCGGCACCGGCAGCAGGCTCCGCGAGGGCCAGCGCCAGAAACTATCAACGCTTGCCCTTGCGGCCGGTGAAATTGGGTTTGCGCTTCTCCATGAAGGCGCGCACGCCCTCGGCGTAATCCGGCGTCAGGCTCGCCTCGCGCTGCAGGTCGCGTTCGAGATCGAGCTGGGCATCGAGCGTATTGGCGGCGGAGGCGTTGAGCGCGCGCTTGATCAGCGCCAGGCCTTGCGTCGGCGCGGCCGCGAAATGCTCGCAAATCCGCCGCGCTTCGTAGATGAGCGCGTTGTCGTTCACGCAGCGCCAGATCAGGCCCCAGTCTGCGGCTTTTTCCGCGGGCAGCTCTTGCGCCAGCAGCGCCAGCCCGCGGGCGCGCGCGTCCCCGGCCAAGCGCGGCAAAAGCCAGGTGCCGCCGGAGTCCGGGATCAGCCCGACGCGGGCGAAGGATTGGATGAAGCTCGCCGATTTGACGGCGACGACGATGTCGCAGGCGAGCGCGATGTTGGCGCCGGCGCCGGCGGCGACGCCGTTGACGGCGGCGATCACCGGGAACGGCAGTTCACGCAGTTTGCGCACCAGCGGATTGTAATGCTGCTCCAGCGTACCGCCGAGCACGACTGTTTCACCCGGCGCGGCGAGACGGTCGGCGAGGTCCTGACCGGCGCAGAAGCCGCGGCCGGCGCCAGTGATCAGCAGCGCGCGCGTGGTCTCGTCGGCTTCGGCCGCTTCGATCGCCGCGCGCAGTGCCTGATGCATCGCTTCGTTGAAGGCATTGAGCTTGTCCGGCCGGTTGAGCGTGATGATGCGGTAGCCGGTGAACTGCTCGACGAGGATGGGTTGGTCGCTCATGGCAATTTGAGGAACCGATCGAGTTCCCCGATCTCCTTCTTCTCGTCCTCAAAATCCTGCGCGATGCGCTCGTAGAATCGCGCAGCGGCGGCCAGCATCTCATGCTCGGGACGGTCCTCGCCGACGAATGACGAAATCTCGTCGAGCTCGGCCACCCAGCGATAGGCCTTGCCGTACATGCCCGGCATCTGGCGCGTGAGAAAGCCAGCGAGCGCCTGCTGGCTTTCGGCAAGCTCGGCCTTCAGCGCCTCGGCGGAGCCGGCGCGGGTGGCGGCCAGCATCATGGCGGCGCCCAGCGCGGTGAAGCCCTTGGTGATGCCGGCATAGGACATTTTAAGCGCATGGGCGGCGGTGAGCTCGCCGCTGAGCACGCGCACGATCAGCCCGTAATCGTTGAGCCGGGCGAAATCCGTGGCTGCCGGACCGGAGGCGTAGAACTTGGTGTTGTTCGTGCCGGGCCTGGGCGGCGGGCCGATGATGCCGGCGGCGACGAAGGAGCAGCCGGTCTTGCCGATCACGTCGGCGATCTGGAGCATGGTCTGCGGGCTGACCGCGTTGCATTCGACGTAAATGGGCTTCTTGTTGGCGGCGGTCAGCACCGGCACCAGGCGTCGCGCCAGCGCCAGCGCCTCGCCCGGCGGCATGATCGACAAAAGGAAATCGGCTTCCGCCAGCTCGCGCTCGGACGCGGCGATCATGCCTGCTGCGCGCGCGCGTTCCCCGCTTGCCGCGCTGCGGCCGGCAAGCGCGGTCAGCACTGTCACCTTGTTCTCGGTCAGGCGCCGGGCGACGCCGGCGCCCATATGGCCCGGCGCGATAATGGCGACGATGGGAGTCATTCACGGCCTCCTGCCGCATGAAAGCTGAACCATCAGCTTCGGATACCGCTATGTTCAATAGTAAACAGAAAAAAACCTCGATTTTCTGCCAATAACCTGTAATCAACCTGTAATCCCCTGAGACACGAACTGGCGCGACAGCCAGGCCGGCCTAGCGGTCATTACCGCAGCCATAACACGCAAAGGATATCAGCTTGAACAAGGAACAAGGCCCGGCAGACCTGGTCGGTACGGGCGAGGCGCGCCGCTGGAGCCATGCTCTGCTGCGCTACCGCGAGCCCAGCCATTGGCGCAGCGCAATCGAGCTCGCCATCTCCTTCGGGCCATTGGCGGCGCTCTGGGTGCTGATGTGGCTGTCATATTCGTTTGGCCTTTGGTGGCTCGCTTTGCTGCTGACGGTGCCGGCGGCGGGCTTCCTGGTCCGCATGTTCATGATCCAGCACGATTGCGGGCACGGCGCGTTCTTCCGCCACCGCCTCGCCAATGATTGGATCGGCCGCGTGCTGGGCGTGCTCACGCTCACGCCCTACGATTTTTGGCGTCGCAGCCACGCCATTCATCACGCGACTTCGGGCAGTCTCGAGCGGCGCGGCATCGGCGATATCGACACGCTGACGGTGCGCGAATATTTGGCGCTGTCGCGCTGGGGCCGGCTCAAATACCGGCTCTATCGCCATCCGGCGGTGATGTTTGGCGTCGGACCCGCCTATCTTTTCATTTTGCGTCACCGTCTGCCGATCGGGCTCATGCGCGGCGGTTGGACACCGTGGCTCAGCACCATGGCGACCAATGCGGCGGCCGGTACAATCGTCGCCGTGCTGATCTGGCTGATCGGCGTCGGACCCTTCTTGCTGGTGCATTTGCCGATCACTCTGCTGGCGGCCACCATGGGTGTCTGGCTGTTCTACGTGCAGCACCAGTTCGAGCAGACGACGTGGGCTACCAACGAGACCTGGAATCTGCACGACGCTGCGCTGTACGGCAGCTCGTACTACGTGCTGCCCGGCATATTGCGCTGGTTCAGCGCCAATATCGGCATCCATCATGTGCATCATCTGTGCAGCCGGATTCCGTATTATCGGTTGCCGCGCGTGTTGCAGGAAAACCCTGAGCTCGGCACCATCGGCCGGCTCACGCTGTGGGACAGCGTCAGATGCGTCCGCCTGGCGCTGTGGGACGAAAGCCACAAGAAACTGATCTCATTCCGCGAACTGCGTAAGGTGCGGGCCGCCCTACCGGCATGACGGTCGCGGATGCGTCGCGCCGCCATTCGCATTGATGATCTGCCCGGTGAAGAAGCGCGAGGCGTCGGAGGCGAGAAACAGCGTGGTGCCGACCAGGTCTTCCGGCGTCTCTGCGCGCGGCACGTAAGTGCATGCGGGCTATCGGCGCCGCCGGGGGCAACGCTTGAACTCACCTTTGGAATTATTTTTCCGTAGGGACCGGCGTGAAACCGGTAGGCTAAACTGCAAAACGCCCGCGTTTGCGGTCAACCGGTCGCGGCCGCCTAGCCAATAATCCCGGATTGCTGGCCGTTTCGCGATGGCGCGCAGGCTGCGGCGTCGGCGCGGGTGGACGTTTCCCCGATGATACCGGTAGACTTAGGGCATCCGATAACAAGGGCCACAAGCGGTCCCGGGGAGGATAGCCTATGCGTAAAATGTTTTTAATCGCGAGCGCCGCGTTGCTGCTCGCTGCAGGGCCGGCCACGGCCCAGAATAAATCCGTCAAAATCGGTTTCGTCTCGACCTTCAGCGGCCCGGTCGCGGTGATCGGCAACAACATGCGCGATAGTTTCGAGCTCGCGCTCGACCACATGGGCCGCAAGATGGGTGGCCTGCCGGTCGAGGTGATCTACGAGGATGACGGCTTCAAGCCGGCGACTGGCTTGCAGAAGACCCAGAAGCTGATCCAGTCCGACCACGTCGATTTCCTGGTCGGCTACATCTGGTCGAACGTGCTGCTGGCGTCGGTGAAACCTGCGTTCGATTCCCACACCTTCCTGATCAGCTCCAATGCCGGCCCGCACCAGCTCGCCGGCGAACAATGCTCGCCCTATTTCTTCTCGACCTCGTGGCAGAACGACCAGACGCCGCAGGCCATGGGTCTCTACATGAACCAGAAGGGTGTGAAGAGCGCGTTCCTGATCGGCCCGAACTATGCGGCCGGCAAGGACATGCTGGCGGGCGTCGCCGCCACCTTCAAGGGTAAGATCGTCGGCAAGGAGCTAACCACCTGGCCGACGCAGCTCGACTTCTCGGCCGAGCTTGCGAAAGCCAAGGCTGCCAAGCCGGACGCCATCTTCGTATTCTATCCGGGCAAAGCCGGCGTGCAGTTCTTGAGCCAGTACGCGCAGGCCGGCCTCAAGGGCAAAATTCCGCTCTATACGGCGTTCACCATCGACGAATTGTCGCTGCCCTTGCAGAAGGACCTGGCGGTCGGCGTGCCCGGCGCGCAGGAATGGGTCAACGACCTGCCGAACGCGACCAACAAGAAGTTCGTCGCCGACTTCATCAAGAAGTACAAGGGCAAGAAGCCGTCGTTCTACGGCGCGCAAACCTACGATGCCGCCAACCTGATCGCCTCGGCGGTGGCCGCCACCAAGGGCAAGCTGTCGAACAAGGACGCGGTGCGCGCGGCGCTGAAGAAGGCGAACTTCCATTCGGTGCGCGGTGGCTTCAAATACGGCAACAACCACTTCCCGATCGAGAACTTCTATCTGCAGGACGTGGTGAAGCAGGGCGACGATTACGTGCTCAAGACCGTCGCCACCATCGTCAAGAACGACCAGGACAAGTTCCATGGCAAGTGCCCGATGAAGTAATCCTCGGGTCGCATGATGCGGGGCGGCAGAAGCGCCAGGCGTTTCTGCCGTCTTGTTTTTGGGAATATCATCGGGGGGCTCATCTTTCGCGATGCCGTGCTGCGCGCGGCTCCTCAGGATGAGGCTTGAGGAGTCCGATCTCACCCTGAGGAGCGAGGGTGCAGCCCGAGCGTCTCGAAGGGTGAGGGCGGACGGCGGGGAGCCATGACTCTCTTCATCGCGCAATGCCTGAACGGCCTTCAGTTCGGCCTGCTGCTGTTCCTGCTGGCGGCCGGGCTGACGCTGGTGTTCGGCATCATGGACCTGGTCAACCTCGCGCACGGCTCTCTCTACATGGTGGGCGCTTATTTCGCCGCCACCTTCGCGGCCTGGACCGGCAGCTTCGTGCTCGGCGTGTTGGCAGGGGTGGCGGGCGCCTTGCTGGTCGGCATGGCGGTGGAGGTGGTCGTGATGCGCAGGCTCTACGGCCGCGACCATCTCGACCACGTGCTCGCCACCTTCGGCCTCATTCTGTTCTTCAACGAGGCGGTGCGGCTGATCTGGGGCCCCGACGGGCTGTCGCTGCCGCTGCCGTCCTGGCTGCTGACGCCGGTGACGATCCTGCCGGGCATTTCCTATTCGGCCTATCGCCTGTCGATGATCGTGGTCACGCTCAGCGTCGCTGCCTTCCTTTACGTGCTGGTGATGCGCACGCGCATCGGCATGCTGATCCGCGCCGGCGCCTCCAACCGCGAGATGGTCGGCGCGCTCGGCGTCAACATCAAACTGCTCTACACGCTGGTGTTCGGGCTGGGCGCCGCGCTCGCCGGCCTCGCCGGGCTGATGCAGGCGCCAATCCTGACCGTGCAGATCGGCATGGGCGAGAACATCATCATCCTGGCCTTCGTCGTCACCGTGATCGGCGGCATCGGCTCGGTGCGCGGCGCGCTGGTGGCGGCGCTGCTGGTCGGCTTCATCGACACGCTCGGCCGCTCCTATCTACCCGACCTGATGCGCCTGGTGCTAAGCAACGAGGCGGCGTCAACCGCGGCGCCGGCGCTATCCTCCATGCTGATCTATCTGTTGATGGCGGTGGTGTTGGTGGTGAAGCCCGAAGGCCTGTTTTCGGCGGGCGGCCGATGAGCGCGCGGCTCAACCTTCGCAACATCGCCGCCGCCGCGCTCTTGCTGGCGCTGGCGCTGCTGCCGGTCTATGCGACGCTCGCCGACGATTTGTTTCTGCTGACGTTGTTCACCCGCATCGTCATTTTGGCGCTGGCCGCCGTCAGTCTCAACCTCATCCTCGGCTATGGCGGCATGATGAGCTTCGGCCACGCCGCTTATCTCGGCATTGGCGGCTACGCGGTCGGCATGCTGGCCTTCGAGCACGTCTATTCTGGCTTCGTGCAGTGGCCAGCGGCGCTTCTCGCCTCCGCGCTGTTCGCAGCTGTAATCGGCGCGCTGTCGTTGCGCACGCGTGGCGTCTATTTCATCATGATTACCTTGGCCTTCGCGCAGATGGCCTACTACATCATCGCCGGGCTGGCGCGTTACGGCGGCGACGACGGCCTCACCATCCAGAAGCGCAGCCAGTTCGTCAGCGCCCTCAACCTGACCGACAAGGTACAGTTCTATTATGTCTGCCTCGCGCTGCTGTTCGCCGCGATCTTTCTGGTGTGGCGCATCGTCAATTCGCGCTTCGGCCTGGTGATCCAGGGCGCGCGCTCGAACGAGGCGCGCATGCGCGCCATCGGTTTCCCGACCTACCGCTACAAGCTTGCCTGCTTCGTCATTGCCGGCACGCTTTGCGGGTTGGCCGGCGCGCTGCTCGCCAACCAGGCCGATTTCGTCAGCCCCGCGATGCTGTATTGGACCCGCTCCGGCGATCTCATGATCATGGTGATCCTCGGCGGCATGGGCTCGGTCATCGGCCCGGTGTTCGGCGCGGTGGCGCTCTTGGTGCTGGAGGAGGCGCTGTCCGGCATCACCGAATACTGGCAGATCATCCTCGGGCCGCTGTTGCTGCTCGTGGTGCTGTTCGCGCGCGGCGGCATCGACGGGCTGCTTGCGCAAGTGAGCGTCAAATTCAAAACGAGCGCGAGGGTGCGGCCATGAGCGCGCCCTTGCTGCGGGTCGAGCATCTGGCCAAGCGCTTCGGCGGCATCATCGCCACCGACGACGTTGTGCTCAACGTCGCGCCGGGCGAGCTGCACGCCGTGATCGGCCCCAACGGCGCCGGCAAGACCACGCTGATCGCGCAGCTATCCGGGCAACTCACGCCGGATTTCGGCCGCGTGCGCTTCGCCGGAAACGACATCACCACGCTGCCGGTGTACCGGCGCAGCGCGCTGGGGCTGGCGCGCTCGTTCCAGATCACCTCGCTGTTCCTGGATTTCAGCGCGCTCGACAATGTGGCGCTGGCGGTGCAGGCGCATGCCGGGCATTCGTTCCGCTTCTGGCGTGACGCCCGCAGCGAGGCGGAATTGCGCGAACCGGCGCGGGCGGCGCTCGAGCGTGTTGGGCTCGGCGCGCGCGCCGACGTTGCGGCCTCCGCGCTCAGCCACGGCGAGCACCGCCAATTGGAATTGGCCATGGCGCTGGTGGGCAGGCCGCGGCTGCTGCTGCTGGACGAGCCGATGGCTGGCCTCGGCCCGGAGGAATCGGCGCGTATGGTGGCGATGCTGCGCGCCTTGAAATCGGAAGTGACCATCCTGCTGGTCGAGCACGACATGGAAGCGGTGTTCGCGCTCGCCGACCGCATCACCGTGCTGGTCTATGGCCGGGTGATCGCCTCGGGCGCGCCCGCCGACATCCGCGCCAATGCCCAGGTGCGCGAGGCTTACCTGGGCGAGGCCGAGGCGGAGGCCGCCCATGGTTGAGACATTGGCTGACAGCGTGCTCGAGGTCGAAACCATCGAGACCTGCTACGGGCTTTCGCAGGTACTGTTCGGGGTGTCGCTTAGCATCGCGCCCGGCGAAATGGTGACGCTGATGGGGCGCAACGGCATGGGCAAGACCACCACCGTACGCTCGATCATGGGGCTGACGCCGGCGCGCGCAGGGCGCATCCGCTTCGCCGGTGAGGACATCCGCGGGCTGCCGTCCTATCGCGTTGCCCAGCGCGGCATCGGGCTGGTGCCGGAGGGGCGGCAGATTTTCCCCAACCTCACCGTGCGCGAAAATCTGGTGGCGACGGCGGTCAAGCGCGACGGTGCGCCTTGGACGCTGGAGACTGTCTACGGCCTGTTCCCGCGGCTGGCCGAACGTAAGGTGAGCATGGGCAACCAGCTTTCCGGCGGCGAGCAGCAGATGCTGGCGATCGGCCGCGCGCTGATGACCAATCCGCGGCTGCTCATTCTCGACGAGGCGACCGAGGGTCTGGCGCCGCTGATCCGTGCCGAGATCTGGCGCTGCCTGGCGCGGCTGAAGGCAACCGGGCTCGCCATCCTGGTGATCGACAAAAACGTCGACACGCTGATCCGCGTCGCCGACCGCCATTTCCTGATCGAGCGCGGCCGCGTGGTGTGGTCGGGCGTTTCCGCGGTGCTCGCCGCCGCGCCCGACGTGCAGCACAGGTATTTGGGGGTTTAGTTACGTGGCGCGCCTGCAAAACACTTCGGCTGTCATCACCCGCGCAAGCGGGTGATCCAGCGCGCCGCAGCCTTGCGATTTGAATCGAAGCGTTTGTCATTACTGGGTCCCCGCTTTCGCGGCTACGACAGCAGAGAACTATTCCGCCGGCTGTGGACGCGGGCGGCGCACGAAGGTGTGGCTGGCGCCGCCCCATTTGCGATGCAGCCGGTCGAGCAGCAGATAGATCACTGGCGTCGTGTAAAGCGTCAGCACCTGCGACACCAACAGCCCGCCGATGATGGTGATGCCGAGCGGACGGCGCAATTCGGAGCCGGGGCCGATGGCGATCAGTAGGGGTACCGCGCCCAGCATGGCGGCGAGCGTCGTCATCAGGATGGGACGGAAGCGCTCCAGGCAGGCGTCATGGATGGCGCGCTGCGGCGTGAGACCCCGTCGGCGTTCGCCGTCGAGCGCGAAGTCGACCATCATGATGCCGTTCTTCTTCACGATGCCGATCAACAGGATGATCCCGATAAAGGCGATCACCGTCAGTCCGCTGTTGAATGCTATGAGCGCCAGCAACGCGCCCAGCCCCGCCGACGGCAGCGTGGAAATGATGGTGAGCGGGTGCGCCAGGCTCTCATACAGCACGCCGAGCACGATATAGACCGCGATGAGCGCTGCAATCAGCAGGATCGGCTGCGCGCCCGCGCTGCGCTTGAAGGCTTTGATATCGCCGGCGAAATCGGTGTGGATCGTGTCGGGCAGATGCATTTCGGCCACCGCCTGCTCGATTCCCGCGGTGGCGCCCTCCAGCGTGGTGGCCTCCGAAAGATTGTAGGTAATGGTGATGGCGGGGAACTGGCCCTGGTGGTTGACCACCAGCGGCGCGATGCCGCGCTCGACCTGCGCCACCGCCGACAGCGGCACCTGGGTGCCGCCGCGCCCCGAGACGTAGATCCGGCTGAGGTCATTGGGATCGCGCTGGCGCTTGCGGCTCACTTCCAGAATGACGCGGTACTGGTTGCGCGACGAATAGATGGTCGAGATCTGCCGCTGCGAGAAGGCATCGTTGAGCGCGCTGTCGATGTCTTGCATGCGCACGCCGAAACGCGCAGCCGCCGGCCGGTCGATTACGACGTTGGCCTGCAAGCCGCCCTGCTCGCGGTCGGTGGTGACGTCCACCACGCCGGGCACCTGCTTGACCCGCTCGAGCACGCGCGGCACGTAAGCCTGCAATTCCGCGGTGTCGGCGCTCCACAGCGTAAACTGGTATCGCGAGTCGCTGTGCCGGCCGCCGTGGCGGATGTCCTGCGCCGCTACCATGTACAGGCGGATGCCGGGGATGCGGCTGAGCCGGGCGCGCAGTCGCGCGATTACCCGCTGCGTGCTCACCCCGCCGCGCTCATCGAGCGGCTTCAGGCTGATGAACATGCTGCCGTGATTGACCGAGGCGCTGTGCCAGGAGGCGCCGACCGAGGAGCCGAGGCCCTTAACCGCCGGATCGGACAGCACGACTTCCATGGCCTTGAGCTGCAAGGCCTTCATGGCGTCGAAAGAAATGTCGGTGGAAGCACGTGTGCCGGCAATGATCAGCCCGGTGTCGTCCTGCGGGAAATAGCCTTTCGGCGTCTTGATGTAGAGTCCAACGGTGAGCGCGATGGTGGCGACGAACACGATCAGCGTCAGCGCGCGGTGCTGCAGCACGATCGTGAGGCTACGGTCGTAGAAGCGCACCATGCGCGAGACCAAGCCCTCCATGAAGCGGTCGAGCCAGGTGGCGTCGCGGCTCGGCGCCACCCGCACGAAATAGGCGCAGATCATCGGCGTCACCGACAACGACACCACTGTGGAGACAACGATCGCGAACGCCAACGTCACCGAGAATTCGCGGAAAAAGCGGCCGACGATGCCACCCATGAACAGCAGCGGGATGAAGGCGGCCATGAGCGAGACGCTGATCGACACCACGGTGAAGCCGATCTGGCGGGCGCCTTTGAGCGTCGCGCGCAGCGGAGAATAACCCTGCTCCAGATTGCGGAACACGTTCTCGATCATCACGATAGCATCGTCGACCACGAAGCCGACGCTGACCGCCAGCGCCATCAGCGACAGATTGTTGATCGAGAAGCCGACCGCCCACATCGCCGCGCAGGTGCCGGCGAGCGATAATGGAACCGTGATGCCGGCGGCCGCGGTCGGCGCCGCGCGCCTTAAGAAAAAGAACACCACCAGCATCACCAGTACGGCGCTGGCCGCGAGCGTGAGCTGCATGTCGTGTACGCTGGCGCGGATGGTCTGGGTGCGGTCGGCCAGCACTTCGATGTCGAGCCCGGCGGGCACCCATTGCTTGAGCTCGGGCAGCAGCTTGTAGATGCGGTCGACCGTGTCGATGACGTTGGCGTCGCCTTGCTTGGTGATGATCAGCAGCACCGACGGCTGCTTATTGTACCAGCCGGCGGAGCGGCTGTTGCGCACGCTCGGGCGCACGGTGGCGATGTCGGAAAGCCGGATCACCGTGCCGTCGATTGTCTTGACGACCACCGGATTGTAGTCGCTCGCCGCGCGCAGTTGGCCGTTGATGCCGATGGTGACGTTGCGTTGCGCTCCGTCGAAGGAGCCGAGCGGGCCGATCGCGTTGGCATTGGCAATGGCGGCGCGCACGCGTTCCATGGAGAGACCCATGGCGGCGAGCCGGTTCGGATCGACGCGCACGCGGATCGCCGGCTGCTCGGAGCCGGCGACGGTGACGTCGGCGACGCCGTCGACTTGGCTCAGCCGCTGCGCGATCACGCTGTCGGCGGCGTCGTAGATCGCGCTTCCCCGCAGGGTCTTCGAGGTCAGCGCCAGGATCAGAATGGGTGAGGCCGACGGGTTGTATTTGCGGAAGTGCGGCAGCGTCGGCATGTCGCTCGGCAGGTCGCTGAGCGCGGCGTTCAGCGCCGCCTGCACGTCGCGCGCCGCGCCGTCGATGCTGCGCGAGAGGTCGAACTGCACCGTGATGCGCGAAAGGCCGAGCGAGGACACCGAGGTGAGCTCGGTGACGCCGGAAATCTCTGCCAGACGCCGCTCCAGTGGCGCGGCCACCGTTGCCGCCATCGTGTCCGGATCGGCGCCCGGGCGGCTGGCGGAGACGCCGATGGTGGGGAGTTCGACGGACGGCAGATTGGCGACGGGCAGGAACGCGTAGGCCACCGCGCCGACCAGGAACAAGCCGATCGCCAGCAGCGCGGTGCCGATCGGACGGCGGATGAACGGCCGCGAGAAATTCATCAGCGGCCCCGTGCCGGGCGGTGCAGCAGCTTGCGCGGCGATGTCGGCGACAGGCGGGCGCGTAGGCGCTCCATGTAGAGATAGATCACCGGCGTGGTGTAGAGCGTGAGCAACTGGGAAAGCAGCAGCCCGCCGACGATGGTGATGCCGAGCGGATTGCGCAACTCCGAGCCGGTGCCGCTTTCAAGCGCCAGCGGCAGCGCGCCGAACAAGGCGGCCAGCGTCGTCATCATAATCGGGCGGAAGCGCAGCAGCGCCGCCCGCAAGATCGATTGCTCGGGGCTCAGGCCCTGGCGGCGCTCGGCGTCGATCGCGAAGTCGATCATCAGAATGGCGTTCTTCTTGACGATGCCCATCAGCAGCACGATGCCGATCAGCGCGATCACCGACAGGTCATAGCCGAACAGCATCAGCGCCAACAGCGCGCCGACGCCGGCCGAGGGCAAAGTGGACAGGATGGTGAGCGGATGGATAAAGCTCTCGTACAATACGCCGAGCACGATATAGATGGCGATCGCCGCCGCCAGGATCAGCCACGGCTCGCCGCGTAACGATGAGGCGAATTCGGCGGCGTCGCCGGAGAAACTGCCGGTCACCGACGACGGCATCTCGATCGTCCGCTCGGCGCGCGCGATGGCCGCGACCGCGTCGGAGAGCGCGAAACCACGCGCCAGATCGAAGCTGATGGTGACCGCCGGGAACTGCGCCTGGTGCGCGATCGCCAGCGGCGCCGTCGTCTTCACGAAGCGCGCGAAAGCGGCGAGTGGCACTTGGCCGCTGCCGGTGACGCTATTGGGCGTCGCGGTGATGTTGGTGTTGGTTGAGCCGGCCGCGGTATTGCCGGCGGTGGTGGCGGTGCCGGTCGACGTGGTGGAACCGGTAACGAACAGCCGGTTCAGCGCGGACGGGTCCTGCTGGTAGCGCGGTTGCGCTTCCAGGATGACGCGGTATTGGTTGGCCTGGCCATAGATGGTCGAAATCTGTCGCTGGCCGAAGGCGTCGTTAAGCGTGTCGGTGACGCTCTGCATGGAGACACCGAGCCGGCCGGCCCGCTCGCGGTCGATCTGCACGATGACGCGCGGGCCGCCTTGCTGGGCCTCGGAGGCGACGTCGCGCAGCGCCGGCGCCTGGCGCAAGGCGGCGGCCAGCCTGCCGGCCCAGGTCAGCACTTCGCGCCGGCTGGTCGAGACGAGGGTGTATTGATACTGCGCGCGGCTCGCGCGCGTGGAAATCTGCACATCCTGCGCCGCCTGGAAATAGACGGTCATGCCGGGGATGCCGGCGACCCGTTGCTCGAGCCGCGCGGTGATCGCGCCCACCAGGTCGTGGCGCTCATCGCGTGGCTTGAGCGCAATGGCGAGGCGGCCGGCATTGGGCGTGGCGTTGAGCGGGCTGACACCGAGCACCGAAACCACGCCGGTGACGTCGGGATCGGACTGCACGGCGTCCTCGACCAGGCGCTGGCGGCGCTGCATCTCCGCGAAGGAGACGTCGGGGCCGGCTTCGGTCACTGCGGTGATCAGGCCGGTGTCCTGCAACGGCAGAAAACCCTTGGGGATCACCACATAGAGCGCGATGGTGGCGGCGAGCGTTATCAGCGTCACGGCCAGCGTCTCACGCCGGTGGCGCAGCACCCATTTCAGGCTGCGCTCGTAGAACTCCACCGTGCGCTCGACCAATGCGTTGAAACGGCGCATGAGCGCGCGATTGCCGCCGCCCTCGCTCTCGCGCAGCAGACGCCCGCACATCATCGGCGTCAGCGTCAGCGAGACCACGGCCGAGGCGATCACCGCGATGGTGAGCGTCAACGCGAATTCGCGGAACATGCGCCCGACCAGCCCGGTCATGAACAAGAGCGGGATGAAAACCGCGACCAGCGACAGGGTCAGCGAGATCACCGTGAAGCCGATCTCGCCGGCGCCGCGCAATGCCGCCCGCAGC
>Ga0307417_10000521_pt1 | contig 15673 bp, 10 predicted proteins | sample SalMarWE160210MG_2_FD_202514 | JGI IMG/M metagenome (GOLD analysis project Ga0307417, IMG submission 202514) | Salt marsh sediment microbial communities from the Plum Island Ecosystem LTER, Massachusetts, United States - WE1602-10 | ecosystem: Environmental > Aquatic > Marine > Intertidal zone...
GGTACGTCCTGCCTACCGCCCTATCCCCTGGTAGCTCAAGCCCAACCGTCGCACGGCTACCGGATCCAGCAGATTGCGCCCGTCCACGATCGCGCTGCCTCGCATGACCCTCGCCACATCGTGCAAGTCCACGGTGCGGTACTCCGACCACTCGGTGGCGATGAGAAGAACATCTGCACCCTGTGCAGCTTCGATGGGAGTGCCGACTTGTTCGAGACCGCCCAGGGCCACCTGCGCCTGAGGGTCGTGGGCACGGATCCGGCACCCCCCTTCCAGCAGGAGCTCCGCGATCGCGATCGCAGGGGATGATCGTGTGTCGTCGGTACCTGCCTTGAAAGCGAGACCCCACAGAGCGATCGTTTTGCCCTGGAGCGACCCGCCGGCGCCACGTCGGACGTGATCGACAACCCTCTCCAGTTGGAGATCGTTGATGCGGATCACACTCTTCAACAGCGCAAAGTCGTAGCCCGCGTTGTTGGCGACCGCAACCAGGGCATTCGTGTCCTTCGGGAAGCAGGAGCCGCCGAAACCAGGTCCCGGGTTGAAGAAGTGGAACCCGATCCTGCTGTCGTAGCCCATCCCGAGTAGCACATCCTTGACATCCGCACCTACCGCTTCGCAGAGGTTCGCGATCGCGTTGGCGAACGTGATCCGGGTCGCGAGAAACGCATTGGCCGAATACTTGACCATCTCCGATGACACCGGGTCGGTGACGACGAGTGGCGCCTGCAGACCGCGATACAGCTCGATCATCTTCTCCGCCGCACGCTGGTCCGAAGTACCGATCACGATCCGGTCCGGGTGCAGGAAGTCTGAGATGGCCGACCCTTCGCGAAGAAACTCCGGGTTGCTGATGGCCACCGCGTCGGATCCGTGACTCTGGAGCACCTGTTGGATACGTCCGACCGTCCCAACGGGAACGGTGGACTTCAAGACGACGATTGTCCCTGACGCAAGATGCCCGCCGATCTCGTCGAGTACGGCGTAGACGATCGATGTGTCCGCAGCGCCGTCCTCTCCCTGTGGCGTCGGGACCGCCAGGAACACGATTTCCGCGTCACGAACCGCATCGACATTTGAGGAGAAGACAACGAGACGTCCATCGTCGACTGCGGCCTGGAGGAAGGAACTGAGTTCAGGCTCGTAGATCGGCGACTGGCCCTTGCGAAGCGCATCGACCCTCTCCTGGTCACGCTCACCGATCCTCACCGAGTGCCCAAGTGTGGCGAGGCCGACGGCAGTCGCCAGGCCGACATAACCGGCGCCAATGACAGCAACATCCATCGGCAGAACGATACTCGACGTATCAGCCTTGGGCGTCGCTCCCAACGATCACGATGACGTCAACGGAGCTGGAAACCGTCCCTGGTACTGCCTCACCCACACCGGCCTTCTCGGCGATCGCGCGAGCCCATGCCAAATTGTCGGGAGCGGCGATGATTTGGGTCGTTGCGAAGTCGCTGCGCGTCGCGTCACCCACTTCGGTGATCTCGACACCGTCCCCGGCAAGCTTCTGAGCCATTGCTCCGGCCGAACCGGGTACCCCATTGCCGTTGAGCACCCGCACCCTTATGACTTCGGCAGTACCTACGGGGAACGGATCCCCGACGGCGAACGTGGCGAGGAGCGCGGTCGCCTCCGGTTCCTTCTGGATCTGATAGGAGCGACTATCGAGGGTCTTGCTATACGTCGGGAGCGTCGCCGTCTCGATGTTGGACTGGCCGACGGATCGCAAGGACCAGGCGAGGTCCACGATTTCGCGTTGCGTCAGAGTCGAGTCCACGGTCATGTGGCCGGCAAACGATTGAATGAGTGATGTCGCGCCGGCGATGGACGAGGGCCGCTTCAATTCGGCAAGTATGGCGAGGATGAGCTGCTGCTGCCGTCGTGTCCGACCTATGTCGCTCGCGTCGACCGACTTCCAAGACCCATCGATCAACTCCTGGTAGTGGCGGGAGCGAGCGTAGGCAAGTGCCATGGACCCATTGAGTGTCTGAGTTCCTGCGTCGGCTCGAAAACCTGAACTCAGATCTCTTGCCTGATAGGGGAACGAGAGCTGGACACCTCCGAGTTCCTCGACGATGGCGGCGAACCCGGAGAAGTCGACTTCCATGTAGTGGTTGATCGGGATACCTGTTGTGTCCTGTACCGTCTTGACCATCAACTCGCCGCCGCCGAACGCAAATGCCGCGTTGACCCTGTTCGTCCCGTGCCCATCGATCTCGACCTTCAGATCTCTCGGGATGCTGACGATCTGGGCCCTGTTCTCGTCCGGGAACACTTTGAGCAGCATGATGACGTCGGCACGCTGACCAACCGAGTTCCCGAAGTTGCCCTCGAGATCCTGCGTTCCTTCCCGGGAGTCGGAACCGATGACGAGAAACGTCACAGCCGGTCGCGGGATCGTCTCACCCGGGGAGACAGTCCCTTCGGGACGTTGGGTCGTCGGAGTCAGCACGTCCCCCACATCGGTGCGCTTCAGACTCTTGTCTACGGTGGATGAGATGTGCTTCAGGCCGAAGTACGTGCCGAACACCACGACGTTCGCAAGTACGAGCAGCACGATGAGAGTGCGGCGAAGCCACTTGGAGATGCGGGGGGAAACCATAGGGTGAGGTGAAGCGTAGCCAGCTCACGGGACCAGGTGGACCTCGCCACTCGCGAGAGCGATCACTTCATATGGTGTCTCCACGACGAGACGTCCGGTCTCATCGACCTCGATGGCACGACCGGTCAACCCGGGCGCCCACGAGACCATCATGCCGAGAGTCGCGCATGCCGACCGGTACTCGTCGAGACCCCACGCGTCCGGACCTTGCTCGACCTTGTCGAGCAGCGACTCCACCCACTCGAGTGCCCATGCGAGCGTCTCGTCCCGGCCGGGATCAGCATCCATCATCGCAATCGCGAACTCCGGAGGGTTGGCCCACGAGAGGTTGACGCCGAGACCGATCGTGACAACAGGAGCTTTCGCCTCGCTCAGCACTCCGCCAACCTTCTTGCCTGACAGGAGCAGATCGTTTGGCCACTTCAGGTCGACGGCGGGAAACACGTCGCGGGCGGCCAGTCCGGCCGCGAGTGCGAGTTTCGGCCACTCCTGATGCTCCCAATCCGGGCCGAACGCGACCGACACGAACAGACCCCGATCAGGCTGTTCCCATCGCCGGCCGTTGCGCCCGCGTCCCCCCACTTGGTGCTCGGCAACAACCACGACGGGACGGCCGGCGAATGCCCCATACGCGACATCCTGCGTGGAGGTGACGGTGTCTTCGACGATGAGCGCGTATCGTGTAGCCATTCGAAGCGATCGAGAGTCAAAGGTCAATCTACGCATGGGTACCGAAGAACGCATCGAAGAACTCCGCAGATTGCGAGCTGAGGCGCTCGGTTCTGGCAGCCAACGTGCCATCGATCGCCAGCATGAGCTCGGCAAACTGACGGCACGTGAGCGCCTGGAAACGCTCCTCGACAAGGGATCGTTCCAGGAGATCGACACGTTCGTCCGCCACCAAGCTCGAGGGTTCGGGATCCAGGACAAGCGGCCGGCGGGCGACGCGGTCGTTACGGGATGGGGAACGGTCGACGGCCGAGTCGTATTCGTGTTCGCCGAAGACTTCACCGTGTTCGGCGGTTCGCTCGGCCGAGCAGTCAGCGACAAGATCACCAAGGTGATGGACGCGGCCCTCCAGACGGGTGCTCCACTGATCGGCCTGAAGGACTCAGGTGGCGCGAGAATCCAGGAAGGGGTCGCGTCGCTGGATGGCTACGGCAGAATCTTCGAACGGAACGTGAGATCGTCCGGCGTCATCCCCCAGATCTCCGTGATCATGGGGCCGTGCGCTGGAGGAGCCGTCTACTCCCCCGCCATCACCGACTTCGTGTTTCAGGTAAGCGAGTCGAGCCACCTGTTCATCACCGGCCCCGACGTGATCCGCGCGGTCACCGGCGAGGAGGTCACGTTCGAGGAACTCGGAGGGGCTTTCGCCCATGCGGGCACATCCGGGGTCACGCACTTCGTTGCAGGCGACGAAACCGATGCTCTCGAGCAGGTTCGGTACCTCCTCTCCTTCCTTCCACAGAACAACATGGAGACACCGACTCACTTCGCCCCGGCGGATCGAGCTGATCGGCTCGAGTCGGCACTCGACTCGATCATCCCCGACTCCTCCAACCAACCGTATGACGTTGTCGATGTGATCGAACGGGTCGTCGACGAAGGCGAGTTCTTCCAGGTACATGAGCACTGGGCGAAGAACATCGTGGTCGGGTTCGCCAGACTCGACGGCTACAGCGTCGGCGTGGTCGGCAACCAGCCGGCAGTCCTGGCTGGGACGCTGGACATTGCTGCATCTACCAAGGCGGCCCGTTTCGTCCGCTTCTGCGACGCCTTCAACATTCCCCTGATCACGTTCGTGGATGTGCCGGGCTTCCTGCCTGGCGTCGACCAGGAACATGGGGGAATCATCAGGCACGGAGCGAAGCTGCTCTATGCCTACAGCGAGGCGACCGTGCCCCGAATCACTGTGATCACCCGGAAGGCGTACGGCGGTGCCTACGTGGTCATGAACTCGCGCGGTATTCGCGCCGACATCGTCTACGCCTGGCCCTCCGCCGAGATCGCGGTCATGGGTGCTCAAGGGGCCGTCAACGTCGTGTTCCGCAGGGACCTCGCGGCAGCCGACGATCCCGAGGCAAGGCGAGGCGAGCTGATCGCCGACTACGAGCGAAGGTTCAACAACCCCTATCGTGCCGCCGAACTGGGACTGGTGGATGAAGTGATCGAACCGAGCCTCACACGATCGAGGCTGATACGCGCCTTGGAGATGCTGCGCACCAAACGCGAGTCGCTCCCGTCGAAGAAGCATGGGAACATCCCGCTGTGAGTCAGCGTACCGGCACCTCCGAACCGATCACGTCGCTCCTGGTAGCCAACAGAGGAGAGATCGCCGTTCGTGTGCTCCGTTCGGCCAAGGAAATGGGTATTCGCACGATCGCCGTCTACTCGGAACTCGACAGGGACGCGCTCCACACACAAGTGGCCGATGAGGCTTGGAACATCGGTCCGGCCCCTTCATCCGAGTCCTATCTCGACTCCCACCGGATCCTCAGGGTCGCCAAGGAGGCAAACGCCGACGCCGTCCATCCTGGCTACGGCTTTCTTGCGGAGAACGCCGCCTTCGCCAGAGAGGTGATGGATGCCGGACTCATCTGGGTGGGTCCGCCGCCCGAGGCAATTGTCACGATGGGATCAAAGATCACCGCCAGGCAGGCCGCTATCGAGGCGGGCGTCCCTGTGGTTCCGGGCACGAGTGAGCCACTGGAGAGCGTGGAAGAGGCATTCACGATCGCCGCGGAGTACGGCTTCCCCGTCGCCATCAAGGCGGCTCACGGTGGTGGTGGCAAGGGGATGCGCATTGTCGGCGACGGAGCAGCCCTCAAAGAAGCGATCGAAGGTGCCAGACGTGAAGCGGAGGCGTACTTCGGCGATCCCGAGGTCTATATCGAGAAGTACATAGAGAAGCCCCGTCACATCGAAGCACAGATCTTCGCCGACGATCACGGCCACACCGTCTTTCTGGGCGAACGGGACTGCTCCCTTCAGCGGCGCCACCAGAAGCTGATCGAAGAAACACCGGCTGCCAATATGCCTGACCGTTTACGGCGTGCGATCGGCCGCGCTGCAGTGCAGATGGCCAAGGCCTGCAACTACCGAGGTGCGGGCACGGTGGAGTTCCTCGTCGATTCCGACAGCAACTTCTACTTCCTTGAGATGAACACCCGGCTTCAGGTCGAGCACACGGTCACCGAGATGGTCACGGGCATCGACCTGGTCCAGGAGCAGATCCACGTTGCGAACGGGCTGCCCCTGTCATTCTCCAATGCGGAGCACGCGGGGCACGCGATCGAGTTCCGTATCAACGCCGAGGATCCGGCGACGGGGTTCATCCCCCAGCCTGGTCGCATCATCGATTACAGGGAGCCCGCAGGTTTTGGCGTCCGTGTGGACTCCGGCGTGAGAACCGGTTCGGAGATCAGCCGCTACTACGACACCCTGATCGCCAAGCTCGTGGTGTGGGGAAGGGACCGCGACCAGGCCATCGCGAAGGCCAGACGGGCGCTTGGCGAGTTCAAGATCGTGGGCGTACCAACCACCATCCCAGCGCACCTCATGATGCTGGACAACAATGCGTTCCTGAAGGGCACGCATCACACGTCGCTCGTGGAGTCCGAAATCGACTTCTCGGATCTGGTCCAGTCGATCCATCCGCCCGTCGAGGGTGACGAGGCACTCGCCAGGCGCGACATGACGGTGGAAGTCTCCGGTCGCAGATACACCGTGACGTTCTGGGCCCCCGAAGCTCCCACCGCAGGGGGAAGACCTCGACGCAAGCCACCCAAGCTCGACCGAGGCGCGGCCATCACTTCAGATGACGCCGGTATCGTCACGTCGCCGATGCAGGGGACCATCGTGAAGGTGCATGTCGAGGCCGGGGATCGCGTCAGGAGCGGCGACCCGATCTGTGTCCTCGAAGCAATGAAGATGGAAAACGAGGTGCGATCGCAGGTCGACGGCGAAGTGATAGAAGTGAAGGTACGGCCCGGCGATACCATCTCGACCGGTCAGGTCATGGCGGTCATCCGATAGGGCCCGCTTCGCGGGCCCGTATCTCGTACCTCGCAATCGTGCCTAGATCCCTGAGACCAACGACGGCCACGGTGCAAGGTACAGGGTCCGAGGTACTGCCGAAGGCCTAGGGGTGGTACTCGCCGAAGACGTCCCTGAGGGCATCCGACACTTCTCCGAGTGTCGCTTCGACTCGCAGTGCTTCCTTCATCGGATACAGCAGATTGGCGTTCCCTGCGGCGGCCTTCCGGACGTTGTCGAGCAGCACAGCTACCTGGCTCGGGTCTCGGCGGGCCCGAAGCCTCGCGAGCCGTTCCGTCTGATCCTGCTGAATCGACTCGTCGACCCGCAATACCGGAATCTCCTCTTCCTCCCCTTCTTCGAGGAACGCGTTCACTCCGACGATCGTCTGATCGCCCGACTCGATCCTCCGAGCGGTCTCGTACGCAGCATCTTCGATCGCACGCTGCGGGAACCCCGCCTCGATCGCTTTGACCGCCCCTCCGAGTGCGTCGACTTCGGAGAGGAGCGCGAGCGCTTCGTCCTCCAGCGCGTCGGTGAGCGCTTCGACGAAGTAGGAACCGGCGAGGGGATCGACCGTTTCCGCAACACGGGCCTCGAAGGCAAGGATCTGCTGTGTCTTCAGGGCGATCTTCGCTGCCTTTTCGGTGGGCAGACCGAGCGCCTCATCGAACGAGTTCGTGTGGAGGGATTGTGTTCCGCCTAGGACGGCAGAAAGAGCTTCGACCGCGGTGCGCACGATGTTCAACTCCGGCTGCTGCGCGGTGAGGGTGCTACCTGCTGTCTGGGTGTGGAAGCGCATCTGCCACGCCTTCGGATCGGTCGCGCCAACCCGATCACGCATGAGTCCCGCCCACATCCGGCGCGCGGCACGGTACTTGGCGATCTCCTCGAAGAACTCACTGTGTGCGTTCCAGAAGAACGACAGCCTTGGCGCGAAGCGATTCACATCGAGACCTGCGGCGATGGCTGCTTCGACGTAGGCGAGGCCATCGGCGATCGTGAAGGCGATCTCCTGAGCGGCGGTCGAACCTGCTTCGCGCATGTGGTAGCCGCTGATGGAAATCGTATTCCATGAGGGCAACTCGTCGGCGCAATAGGAGAACACGTCGGTGACCAGCCGCATCGACACCTTCGGGGGATAGATGTAGGTGCCGCGAGCCACGTACTCCTTCAGGATGTCGTTTTGCACGGTTCCCTTGATCCTTTCAGGAGGCACTCCTTCTTCCTCGGCGACGAGCTCGTAGAGAAGTAGGAGGATGGCGGCCGTCGCGTTGATCGTCATCGATGTACTCACTTCTCCGAGCGGAATCCGATCGAACAGGCGTCGCATGTCCTCAATGCTGTCGATCGCGACGCCCACTTTGCCGACCTCACCCTCGGACATCGGATGGTCGGAGTCATACCCCATCTGTGTGGGAAGATCGAAAGCGACCGAGAGGCCGGTCTGGCCGGCCTCCAGCAGAGCGTGGAATCTCAGGTTGGTTGCGTCCGCGTCACCAAACCCCGCGTACTGGCGCATTGTCCAGAGTCGACCCCTGTACATGGTGGGGTACGGCCCACGGGTGTAGGGGAACGCCCCTGGGTCTCCGATGCGTTCGGGAACCTCTTCGGGTCGGTAGACCGTCTCAATGTCAATGCCGCTGCTGGTCCTATGCGCGTCGTCATTCTGAATCATGGGTATCCTCGCGGATGCTACACGCCGTGCCCCGGGTGAAACATGGCTGCACCGATCCACGAACTCGAACGAAGAGAGATACGAAGCCGCTGGTTCATCGCGCTCGCGTCGCTCCTGTCGATCGCGTTGCTGTCGTCCACATGGCTCGCCTTGTTCTCGTTCTTCGGGTCCAGCACCGCATTCGGTGTCTTCTCAGATCTCGAGGCCAAGTACGTGCCGGACGTTCAGGCGATGGCGCTGGACTTTCCGAATCTCTCCCGCACGTCATCGATTCTCACCCTGAACGACGTGCAGCTCGCCGAGCTCGACGACGGGAAGAACAGCGATCCTGTTCGGATAGAGGACGTACCTGAGCTGGTGATCCACGCCGCTCTCGCCGCCGAGGACAACACGTTCTATGACCACGAAGGGGTCAACTTCGGAGCGATCACCAAGGCGTTCATCCAGAACTACCAGCTCGGAACGAGGCGTGGCGGCTCGACGATCACCCAGCAGGTCGTCGGAAGCAACTTCGTGGCCGACACCAGCACGTATACGGGAAAGCTGACGGAAGCTTTCGTCGCGGTCGAGCTGGAGCGTCGGTACACAAAGGATCAGATCCTCGAGTTCTACCTCAACTCCGTCTACTTCGGGTCTGGTGCCTACGGCATCAAGGCAGCCGCCCTCGAGTACTTCGGCAAGGACCTCGACCAGCTCACAGTCGGCGAAGCGGCCGCATTGGTCGTCCCCATCCGCAGCCCGAAGACCTACGACCCTCGCAGAAAGCAACAGAATGTCGAGAGCCGACGAAACGACGTCCTTGACGTGATGATGAGGCGAGGATGGATTACCGAGGCGCAGGCCGAAGCCGCAAAGAGGGAGAAGCTCGAAGACGAGATCATCCCGCACTCGACCTTCTCCGGCCCCGCCGACCATGTGGTCGCTGCAGTGAAGACCGATCTGCTGCATGATCCCGAGTTCGCCTTCCTGGGTGCTACGACCGAGGAGCGCAAGAAGGCGATCTTCGGATGCCCTTCCGATGACACGACCTGCCATGGCGGCGGTGGTTTGAAGATCTATGTGACGATCAACCTCGATCTGCAGAAGAAAGCCAACTCGATCCTCGAGACGTGGCTTCCCTACCCCGATCCGGCGACCTTGACGGAAGATCAGCTGAATGCGTGCATCGCCCGATACAACGCCACGCAAACGCCTATCCCTGAGACGTCGGGACTCCGCTGCGCACCGACGGGGGCGATATCGATGATCGACAACGACACCGGCGCGATCAGAGTCATGTCGTCAGGCCTGGCGTTCGATGTGGAGCAGTTCGATCTGGCGCTCAAGGCCCAGCGCAATCCCGGCTCTTCGTTCAAGCCGTTCGGTCTGGTCGCCTACCTGGAGTCCGGCGGGTCACTGAACTCGTTCTGGGATGCTCGGAGCCCGCTCCAGATCCAATGCCCGTTCGCATGCAGCGGAAGTTCGAACGTCTGGACGGTGGGCAACGCCGGCGGAAGCATCGAGCCGGGCCTCCGGCTCTTCGACGCGACACGACGGTCGGTCAACGTGGTGTACGCGCAGGTCTCCGCGACGGTGGGGCCAGAGCACATCATCGATGTCGCCCGTCGCATGGGCGTGAACAAATCGGAGCTTCCACCGGTCTACTCGATCGTGCTGGGAGCCGGTGGAGCCACCCCGATCGAGATGGCGTCCGCGTACACGAACTTCGCCACCAACGGCGTGTGGGCATCTCCGTATCTCGTTGAACGCATCGAGGACGTCGACGGCAACGTCATCTACCAGCACGAGACATCACACATCCAGACGGTCGACCCGGCGATCATCGCTGCGGCCCGCAAGCCGCTCCTCCTGGTGCCGACCAGCGCAGGCACCGCTCCGAAAGCCAACATCGGACGGCCACAGGGCGGCAAGACGGGGACCCATCAGAACTACGTGGACGCGTGGTTCGTCGGCTTCGTTCCCCAATACTCAACGGCAGTATGGGTTGGATATCCGGACTTCCAGTACCCGATGCGGGACATCACCATCAACGGCCAGTACTACTCCAGGGTCTATGGCGGCACGATCCCGGCGCCGATCTGGGCCGAGTTCATGACCTACGCGCTCAAGGATGTTCCGGACGGCTCGTTCCCCGAGGACCCACCCGGAGTCAACCAGTACCTCACGACTCCCACGGCAACCGTTCCGAACGTCGTCGGCTTGCCGGCCGGCCTCGATCAGACAGGCGGCAGGCAGGCAGGCGTGGATCTGACGGCCAAGGATGTCATCTACGCCGCGCACCTCCAGCCGATCCTGGTCGAGGTCGATTCACTGGAACCGGCAGGAACAGTGGTTGAGCAGCTCCCGCCTCCGGGACCATCGTGGGTGGACGAAGCCGGTGGAGCGCACACCATCCACGAGGGCGACCAGGTCACGCTTTCCGTTTCGACGGGAATACCCCCGAGCGCCCCACTCCCCAACCTGATTGGGAAGACGGTCGAAGAAGTACAAGCCATCCTGGACCAACTCGCCCTGGACACGGGAGTCCAGGTGACCTTCGTTACGCAGCAGGTGCAGACGAGCGATCCAACTCTGTACGGCATCGTCATGACCACGAGCCCGGCCGCGGGGACCACCATCACGCAAGGGACGCCAGGTTCGCAGATCACGCTCTTCATCGGCGTCGCCGCTCCGCCTCCGCCTCCTCCTCCTGGAGGATGATCTTTCGCGCCCTTACTCGCATCTATTGACGTTGGTTTACGCTCTATGATAGTAGTAACGGCATGGATACGGTGCCCGGGAACGATGTTCGTCCTCCCGTCACGACGCACCCTGCGCCGCTCCCGGGCACCGTCCGCCGATCCGCGATCGCTCGCCCACTGATCGCACCGAAGCTCCTCCCGACCACACCCGGGATAGAGCCGACCGATCCCTACATCCGTCGCTACTGGACCGCGGTGCTCGGCCCTACCGCGGTCACCGAACTTCTCCGATTGATCGTCGCCGCCCGTCGAAGCAGCCAGATCAGGCTCCCGCTCCGCCTTCCTCAGTTGGCCGCCGAGGGACTGGTAGCGATCCACGACGGCACGGTGTGGGTCGCCCCCCTGGTCCCGTCACTGGGGGACCGCCAGCTACGCCGCCTCTCGCCTCTTCTCAGGGCAGAACACCAACGCGCGGCGGGCGCGTAGCCGGGTCCAGGCGGTACGCTCTGTCGCATGGCTCCCTCCTGGGTTCAACTCCTCCGGCTTCAAATCGATGAAGTCGGATCGGGTGATGTCGCAAACCGACTCATCGTCGATGTACGGGAGTTCAGCGAGTACGCAAAGGGAACTGTCCCCGACGCCATCTGTATCCCCCTCGGTCGACTCAAGAGTGCCATAGAAGACCAGGCTCCCGACAAGACCACCCCCATCCTGCTGGTCTGCAATGTCGGAGAGCGATCGGCGGTCGGTGCAATGCTCCTGGAGCAGCTCGGGTACCACGAGGTAGCTTCGCTTCGAGACGGGTTCGAAGGTTGGCGAGCCGAGGGGCGGCCCGTTGCCGAACCCCGGATCGCCTCCTCAAACACCTACGCTCGCTACGAACGCCACATCATCCTGCCCGGCGTCGGCGAGCGCGGTCAGCAGAAGCTGCTCGAATCCAAGGTGCTGATCGCAGGAATGGGTGGACTTGGATCACCTGCAGCGATCTACCTCGCCGCCGCCGGGGTAGGCACCATCGGTCTCGTCGACTTCGACGTCGTTGACGTGACCAACCTCCAACGCCAGATCGTCCACACGACCGATCGGATAGGAGAACCGAAGGTCGAGTCCGCCCGTGCTGCGTTGGCCGCCCTCAACCCCGACGTGGACATCGTCCCCCACCAGGTACGTCTCGACTCGACCAACGTGCTCGGGATCCTGAGCGCGTACGACCTCATCATCGACGCAACCGACAACTTCCCCACCCGCTACCTCCTCAACGACGCATCGCTCCACCTCAGGATCCCGGTGATCCACGGATCGATCTTCCGTTTCGAAGGCCAGGTGTCGGTCTTCTCCCCCTACGAAGGACCTTGCTACCGATGCCTGTTCCGAGAGCCACCTCCGCCGGAGCTTGCACCGTCGTGCGCAGAGGCCGGGGTGTTCGGCGTGCTGCCGGGAGTGATCGGCTCGATCCAGGCAACAGAGGCCATCAAGGTGCTCCTCGGCATCGGCGATCCGCTCATAGGCCGGCTGCTCCTCTACGACGCCCTCGATCAGGAGTTCCGAACCGTCAATCTGCGGCGGGATCCGTCGTGCCCGGCCTGTGCCGATGAGCACCATCCCCCGAAGATCGTCGACTACGACGGGTACTGCATACCTGCGGGCACCGTGGTGCGCCCTCAAGTTCACGGCGAAGCGGGCCGATAGGTGTGAGGTGAGGAAAACACTCGGTCTCGTTGTCGCGTCACTTCTCGCGTTCGCTTTCCTTCCTCATGCCCCTGCCCTCGCCGCGACAGATACCTACCTTATGGTGTTCCCCGTTTCGGGCCCTCACCACTACACGGATACGTTCGGCGCGCCTCGTTCCGGTGGTCGCACCCACCAGGGAATCGACATCATGGCCGACAAGATGACACCGATCGTCGCAGTCGCCGACGGGACCGTCGGGTGGATGCACGACGAACTGGGTGGGGACTGCTGCATGATGGCGCTCAACCACGACGATGGGTGGGTGTCCTGGTACATCCATATGAACAACGACACGCCCGGTACCGATGACGGGCAAGGTTGGGGTTTTGCTCCCGGTATCGCGACGGGAGTGCACGTCATCGCGGGTCAGCTGATCGGTTGGGTCGGAGATAGCGGCAACGCCGAATCGGTTTCTCCGCATCTCCACTTCGAACTACACACCCCTGACGGCGTCGCAATCGATCCGTACCAGGCCCTGATCGCCGCCGAGGCTGCTGCCGATCCTATCCCTCGCCTTGCGGGGCTCGATAGGTATGGCACAGCGGCCGAGATTTCAAAGGAGGCTTTCCCGTCCGGCTCTGATCGCGTCTACATAGCAACGGGAATGGACTTCCCTGATGCCTTGATCATCGGTCCGGTTGCCGGCATTCAGAACCACCCGGTGCTCCTCGTCACGAAAGACGTCGTGCCCACAGTCACCACACGAGAACTCGAGCGACTGAGCCCATCGACGATAACGGTGATCGGTGGAACCGAATCAATCTCGGACGACGTGCTGGCTCGACTGCGTCAACTCACATCCGCAGAGGTTGAGCGACTCCCAGGTTCCAGCCGGTACGAGACGGCTGCGGCCGTTTCCTCATTTGGATTCCCATCCGGGGCGAACGTCGCTTTCGTCGCAAATGGTGACGCGTACCCGGATGCGCTGACCGGGGCGGTGGCAGCAGCACAAGAGAGTGGTCCGCTGCTTCTGGTCGAACTGGACAAGATCCCCGAAGCAACTGCAACAGAGCTCGAACGCCTTCACCTCGATCGGATCGTCATCCTGGGTGGCGAGGGTGTGGTATCAGCCAGGACAGAGCAAGCGCTGCACGCATACGCGACGACGGTTGATCGCGCGTGGGGATGGGATCGGTACGAGACGGCCGTCGCGATTTCCAAGGCGTTCTTCCCCGACGGTGCATCAATCGTCTACATCGCTACTGGACTCAACTTCCCGGATGCACTCGCAGGTACACCACTGGCTGCGCTCCGCGATGGGCCGATCCTGCTTGTGTCGAATACGGTTCCGTCGATCATCCTGGCCGAGATCTCCAGGTTGGCCCCAACCGACATCGTGATCCTCGGAGGCACTGGTGCCGTCCCGCTATCTGTCAGCTATGCGCTGGCCGTCTATGTGAACTGACAACGGGTTTTCGCGACCTATCCTCGCGTAGGCTTGAAGGAGGGCTTGCATCAGAAGGTCAGTCGCAGTCGCAGTTCTGGTTGGAATCGTTCTGGCCTTGCTCCCTGCGCCGGGGGGACTCACTCGACCTGCCTGGGCGAAATCGTTCGACCATCGCCTCTCCTTGACCACACTCAATGACGTTGCCGAATCGCAGGTGGTCGAGAACCCGTTCACCCTCGTCGGCGTTTCTTGGGACGGCACGCCACCTGAGAGCATTGCAGTTCGCATCCGAACGGGGAACGCGTGGAGCGAGTGGAGAACTCTCGAATCGGACGACCCGGACGGCCCGGACATCGGAACCGACGAGTATCAGAACCAGCGGCACGCCACCCAGCCGGTGTGGGCCGGTGAGTCGGATGCTGTTCAGTTCCGTTTCGTCGGTGGCTCGCCGGGGAACGCCGAGGTCCATCTGGTCGACACGACCAACCGAAGCAAACCATTTCTGCGTCGCGTTGCCGATAGCTTCACTCCACCCCAGGCGGACGCAGCGGTCCCGCAGCCGGGAATCCACAGCCGCTCGGAGTGGGATCCAACAAACACCTGCGCTCCGAGAGAACCGGCGAGCTATGTGCAGGTATCTGCGGCCTTCATCCACCACACGGCAGGGTGGAACACCTACACGCAAGCAGAGGTTCCGGGCTACATCCTCGGCATCTGTCTCTACCACCGGAATACGAAAGAGTGGAATGACATCGCCTACAACTTCCTGATCGACCGATTCGGTGGGGTCTGGGAGGGTCGCGCCGGCGGCATCGACAAGGGCGTCCAAGGGGCGCATTCTCAAGGCTTCAACTCGTACTCGACCGGCATCGCGCTGCTGGGCAGCTTCCATAACACAGGCGTGTCACCATCCGCATCGATGCTCAACGGTCTGGTCAACCTGCTGGCCTGGAAGCTCTCCATCCACAATGTCGATCCACTCGCAACCGTTTCGGTGGTCTCCAAAGGTTCCTACAAGTACCCGCAAGGCACGCGGGTGACCATCAACACGATCCTGGGACACCGGGATACTCAGGCGACCGCCTGTCCAGGTGACCAAGCCTACGCAGATATCCCGTCCGTCCGAACCCGTGTCGCAGCCAGGTGGCGAGCACTCCCGTTGAACACCTACGTATCCCCCTTGGTAGGCGATTTCACCGGCGACGGAGCGGAAGACGGCAGCGTGTTCAGACCCTCCGATGGCACCATGTGGGTAACCAACGGAAGCACTGGAGGCACGAAGTCATGGGGATCGTTGTCACCAACGACCGGCTGGGACACCCACCTCGTCGGCGACTTCAACGGCGACGGCAAAGACGACCTCGCCTCCTTCCGATCCGGCACCTGGACCGTCTCACTCTCCAACGGCAACCGATTCACCTCGACCACCTGGGGATCGCTGTCACCAACAACCGGCTGGGACACCCACCTCGTCGGCGACTTCAACGGCGACGGCAAAGACGACCTCGCCTCCTTCCGATCCGGCACCTGGACCGTCTCACTCTCCAACG
>Ga0307417_10000523_pt1 | contig 15638 bp, 13 predicted proteins | sample SalMarWE160210MG_2_FD_202514 | JGI IMG/M metagenome (GOLD analysis project Ga0307417, IMG submission 202514) | Salt marsh sediment microbial communities from the Plum Island Ecosystem LTER, Massachusetts, United States - WE1602-10 | ecosystem: Environmental > Aquatic > Marine > Intertidal zone...
CGTGCCCCGGGCCGAGCTGTTGCGCTCGAGATCGAAGGCCCGGGATTGACGCCGGCGCCAGTCCGCGACGAAATTTCCGCGCTCCGGCTGCTCTTGCGCCGGGCTATGGGTGCCGATCTCTCTCATGGCAGCCTACGCATGGCCTCGGAGCGCCCGATGAGATCCTGGCCGTGGCTGCTGCCGTCGGGATTCACCAATATAAAATCGTGCCCCGCCAGGAAGGGCGGATCCCAGCCGCGCTCCCGCGCGGCGAAGCCGTAGCGCTGGAGAAAGAACACATTGGCATGCTCCATCAGCCCGGCACGGCCGACGGCCTCCACCACGGCGGCATCGTCGTCGGCCCGCCCGCGGCGCCGGCGTACATTGAGCACGAAGAGGCGCTCGCCGCCGGCTGCGGCAATGTGGTCTCGCAGCGCGGTTGCCAGCGCCAGCAAGCCGGGGTCCCGGGCCAGCAGGTGGTGATTGACCGATAGCTTCAGGGTCAGCGGCGCGCCCAGACGCGCCAGCCAGGGCCCCAGACGTGTTTTGGAGCGGGGCAGTGCCACCCCGTTGGTGCACAGCACCAGCCGCGCGCAGCGGGGATGCCCGCGGGCGAGGGCAACGAAACTCCAGAAGTCCGGATGCAGCGTGGGCTCGCCGCCCTCGAGCTGCAGCTCGAATCGGCCCTCCGCAGGCAGCCGGGCCGCGAGGGCGGTCGGCTCCAGCCAGGTGCTCCCGGCCCCTGAGGAGCAGGTGCTGCACCACGGGCAGGCCCGGTTGCAGTGGTTGGTGAGGGCCGCATAGATCCGGGGGGGGCGCCTCGGCGTGGGGTGGTCCAGGGGCGGCGCATCAGCGGCCGCCGGCCTCTCGGCCGGTCCGGCACTGGCTGAGCTGGAGTCTCGCATGCGGGAATTTATACCACAGCCGGGCGCCGGCCCAATGACGTTATACTGCCTACCCCCAACCGGCGCGAGGAGACATGAGCAGCGACGACCCACGAGCCAGCTACCACGCCCTCGGCCCCGACGCCGTGCTCGGTGCCGTCGAGGCGCTGGGTTGGCGTCCGGACGGTCGGCTGCTCGCGCTCAGCAGCTACGAGAACCGCGTCTACCAGATCGGCGTGGAGGACGCCGCCCCGGTGGTGGCTAAGTTCTATCGGCCGGCGCGCTGGAGCGACGAGGCCATCCTCGAGGAGCACGCCTACACCCTGGCCCTGGCCGCGCTGGAGGTGCCGGTGGTGGCTCCTCTTGCCGAAGCCGATGGCCGTACCCTGCACCGCCGGGGCGTCTATCGCTTCGCCGTCTATCCTCGCCAGGGCGGGCGGCCGCCGGAGCTGGACGACCTCGACCAGCTCGAGCAGCTCGGCCGCTTCCTCGGGCGCATCCACGCCCTGGGAGAGGTGCGGGCCTTCAGTCATCGGCCTACCCTGGACGTCGAGCAATTCGGGGTCCAGTCCTACCGCTACCTGCTGGAGCACGGCTGGCTGCCGGTGGAGCTGGAGCTGTCCTATCGCACCCTGGCCGAGGATCTGCTGCTGCGCATCGAGGCCTGCTATGCCCGGGCCGGCCCGGTGCGCTACATCAGGCTGCACGGTGACTGCCACCCCGGCAACGTGCTTTGGACCGACGCCGGTCCGCACATCGTCGACTTCGACGACGCGCGCATGGGCCCGGCAATCCAAGACCTTTGGATGCTCCTGTCCGGCGACCGGCGGCAGATGACGGTGGGTCTGGACGCGGTCCTGGAGGGATACACCCAGTTCCGCGGCTTCGATGCCCGCGAGCTGAATCTGGTAGAGGCCCTGCGCACCCTGCGTATGATGCACTACGCAGCCTGGCTGGCGCGGCGCTGGTCGGATCCGGCCTTTCCCCGGGCCTTCCCCTGGTTCAACGAGCGGCGCTACTGGGATGAGCACATCCTGTCGCTGCGGGAGCAGGCCGCCCTCATGGAGGAGCCGCCGCTGCAGTGGTCTTGACGCTCAGGCACCTCGGCGCCAGCGCTGCAGGCGCTCCACCCAGCGCAGCACCCGCTGCGGCTGATGGGCCCGCCTCCAGACACCGGCGGCGTGCTTGTTGGCCTCGCTGAATGTGGGGTACACATGGATGGTGCCGAGGATCCGATTAAGCCCATAACCGTTGCGCATGGCGGCGATGAATTCGGGCAGCAGCTCGCCGGCATGCTCGCCCGCGATGGCGGCGCCCAGTATCTTGTCGCGGCGCGGGACCGTCAGCACCTTCACCAGGCCGCAGGCCGCCTCGTCGGCGATGGCGCGATCCAGCTCCGCCAGATCGAAGCGCGTGACCTCGAAAGGGATGCCCCGCTCCGTGGCCTCGGTCTCGCTCAATCCTACCCTGGCGATCTCCGGCTCGGTAAAGGTCGTCCAAGGAATCACCGAATAGTCGACCCGGAAGCGCTTGAGCCCGCCGAGCAAGGCGTTGACCGTCGCATACCAGGCCTGGTGCGCAGCCGTATGGGTGAACTGGTAGGGGCCTGCCACGTCACCGCAGGCGTAGACGTTGGGCAGTGAGGTCTGCAGCTGTTCGTCGACCTGGATGGTGCCCTCCGGCGACAGGGCGACGCCCAGGGGCTCCAGGCCCAGGTCGCCCGTGTTGGCGGTGCGGCCCAGTGCCAGCAGGAGCGCATCGAGCTCGATCTCGACCTGCTCTCCGGCGTGCTCGGCCAGCAGCCGCCTCTGGCCGTCCTGCAGGCGGAATTCCAGGCTCCGATGACCCAGGCGCAGCTCGATGCCCTCCGACCGGAAGCGCTCCGCCAGCAGCTCGGAGAGCTCCGGGTCCTCCCGGCTCAGCAGCCGTGGACCGCGCTGCACCAGGGTCACTCGGCTGCCCAGACGCTGGAAGCACTGGGCCAGCTCGCAGCCGACGGGTCCGCCGCCCAGCACCAGCAGGCGCGGTGGAAGCTCCCGCAGGCTCCATACCGTGTCCGAGGTCCAATAGCCCATCGCTTCGATGCCTGGGATGTTGGGCACCCGGGGCGCGGCACCGCTGGCGATGACGATGCTGCGGGTGGTGAGCACCCGACCTGCCACCTCCACGGTATAGGGCGAGGTGATGCGGGCCTCCCCCTGGATGACGTCCACTCCCAGGCCACGGTAGCGCTCCGCGGAGTCGTGGGGAGCCACCTGGCCGATCACCCGCTGGACCCGCTCCATGACCTGGGCGAAATCCACCTCGGCCGACGCCGAGCGCAGCCCCAGGGCCTCGGCGCGGCGCAGCTCGGCCAGCAGCCGGGTGGTGCGGATCAGGGCCTTGGACGGCACGCAGCCGGTGTTGAGACAATCCCCGCCCATGCGGTGCCGCTCGATGAGCGAGACCTTGGCCCGCACCGCCGCCGCCACGTAGGCGCTCACCAGCCCCGCCGAGCCGGCCCCGATCACTACCAGATTGCGGTCGAAGCGGCGCGGCCGCGGATATCGCCGCAGTCTGCGGCGCGCGCTCAGGCGGGTCACCACGCGGCGGGCCACCCAGGGGAACACGGCCAGCAGGGCGAAGGAGGCCAACAGTCCCGGCGACAGGATGGCGCCGACGCTGTCGACCGTCGCAAGCTGGGTGCCGGCGTTGACGTATACCAGGGTCCCGGGAAGCATGCCGAGCTGGCTGACCCAATAAAAGGTCCACGGCCGCATGGCGGTCAGTCCCAGGACCAGATTAATGGCGAAGAACGGGAACGCCGGCACCAGGCGCAGGGCGAACAGGTACAGGGGCCCGTCCCTGGCCATACCCTCGTTGACCGCCCGCAGGTGGCTGCCGAGTCGGGACTGCACCAAGTTCCGCAGCAGGACGCGGGCCACGAGGAAGGCGACGGTGGCACCGAGGGAAGAGGCGAACGAGACCAGGAGGGTGCCTTCCGCCAGACCGAAAACGGCGCCTCCTGCCAGGGTCATGATGGCGGCACCCGGCAGGGACAATCCGGTCACCAGCACGTAAGCTCCGAAGTATATCGCCGCCGACTGCCACGGATGAGCGTCGCGGTAGGCCTCGATGAGCTGCTGCTGGGACTTGAAATACGCGACGCTCAGATACTGTCCCAGGTCCAACCAGTAGAACGCGACAACTAGTACGACCAGCGCCGCGGCTACCCACAAACGTTTCATGCGAATCCCGCCACCGGGGCGGGCGGCTGCTCAGTCATCGCGGACGTGCTCCGGCAGACTGGCGAGCAGCGCCCGCAGGGCCCGCGGTGCGCTGCGACGCACCGCTTCTTCCACACTCACCCACTCCCGAATGCGAAAGTCCTCGTCCCAGATAGGGTGTTGTTGCCGCACCTCGAGGGTGTACACCTCAACCGTACAGGTTCCGCCCCACTTGTCGTATTGGTAATTGCCGATCGGTTCCGGCGAGAGCCGGCCCTCGATGCCCGCTTCCTCCAGTGCCTCCTTGGCTGCAGAGGCCGCGGCCGAGAGATCGGGCTCGCGGATGCCCTTGGGCAAGACCCAGCGCCTGCGCTTGCGGGAAGTGATCATGAGCACCTCCAGGCCCTCGTCGGTCGTGCGATAGGGAACGACCGCCGACTGATCGTAGTAGTAGGCCGGCTTGCTCGGCGTGCGTGCAGTGGACATGGGAGATTCTCACATTTGGGCGCCGACCACGACTCGGTCGCGCCCGGCGTTCTTGGCCGCGTAGAGGGCGGCGTCCGCCGCCGCCAACAGCTCCTCGCCCATGACGGCGAAGTCCTCCCGCAGGCCGTTGGGGCGGGACTCCGCCACCCCTATGGACACCGTTGCCTGGGCGCTTCGCTCGGCCCCCAGGTGCAAGGGAGCGGCGGCCACCGCGGCCCGGATGCGCTCGGCCAGCAGCTGCGCATCCCCAAGGCACGTATGGGGCAGCAGCACGGCAAACTCCTCCCCGCCGTAGCGAGCAACCAGGTCGGAGGCGCGCAGCTGCTCGCGTATGCGCTGGGCCACGGCTTGCAGCAGATGGTCGCCTGCCGCGTGGCCATGGGTGTCGTTGATGCGCTTGAAGTGGTCCATATCCAAGAACAGGCAGCTCACCGGCTCGCCGTAGCGGGCCGCCCGGGTCAGCTCGTCGCGCAGGCGACCCTCCAGCTGGCGCCGATTCGGCAGGCCGGTGAGCAGGTCCGTGAGGCCGATGAGCACCAGGCGCTCACGATTGATGGCACCATCCAGGCACACCGCGCCCACGGCCGCGAGCCGCTGCAGGAAGTCCGTGGCGTGGGCGCGGGTGAATCGGCTCGAGTCGCGGCTGGCGCAGGCGATCACCCCCAGCAGGCATCCCTGATTTCGCAGGGGCAGCAGTGCGACGCTCTCCAGTGCCAGTGCACCGCCGATCAGTGCCTTGTGGGCGGAGGTGAGGGGCCCTACCCAGGGGCGCTTCAGCTCCTGCAGCGGCGATCCGTCCTCGATGAAGCTCAGGCCTGGAATATCGGCGGAGTCGCAGCCGCAGGCATGGAACAGCTGGCGCAGCGCATATTCGGGGTCCCACAGCACCAGGGACACGTGATCCAGGGCGAAGCCCCGGGCCAGCCCGGCCACCATCCGTTGCAGCAGCTCCGGTAGGGAGCCGGCCGTCAGCAAATCCAGCTCCTTGGCCGCGAAGCGGCGCAGCAGGGCGTCGTTCTCCGTCGCCTGATCGGCCAGCGCACGCAGGCGGTGGCGCAGCTCACGGTTCTCGCGCAGCAGGTCCGTGCTCACGCCGTCCCCTCCAGGTGCCCTGTGCCCGCGACATGGACGGCGATGGCTTGCAGGAAGTCACCCCCGTAGCGGGCGAGCTTGAGCTCGCCCACGCCCGTGATGCAGCGCAGCTCCTCTGCGCTGGCGGGCCGGCGAGCCGCCATCTCCAGCAGGGTAGCGTCATTGAATATGACATACGGAGGCACGCCCTGGGTGCTGGCGAGCCGGCGGCGCAGCTCGCGTAGCGCTTCGAACAGCGGATCGCCGCGCCCTGCCTGGGGTGGCGAGCTCATGCTGGCCCGGCGCCGTGGCTTGCCGCCTTCGCGCCGCAGCTTCAGGTGCTGCTCGCCGCGCAGCACCGGCCGCGCCTGCTCCGTGAGCCGTAGGGATCCGTGGCCGGCGAGATCCACCGTGAGCAGGCCCCGGGCGACCAGCTGGCGAAATACGGAGCGCCACTGGCCGGCCTCCAACTCCTGGCCGATGCCGAAGGTGCTAAGGCGCTGATGGCCGAAGCTGCTCACCCGTGCGTTGGCGTTGCCCCTGAGCACGTCGATGAGATGGTTGACTCCGAAGCGCTGTCCGGTGCGATAGACGCAGGACAGCGCCTTCTGCGCCGCTTCGGTCCCGTCCCAGGTCTGCGCGGGCTGCAAACAGTTGTCGCAGTTGCCGCAGGGCCGCTCCAGGGTCTCTCCGAAATAGCGAAGCAGCACCTGCCGCCGACAGCTGGTGACCTCGCACAGTCCGAGTATGGCCTCCAGACGCCGCCGCTCCACGCGCTTGCGCTGCTCGTCGCTGGCGGAGCTTTCCAGCATCTGGCGCAGCGCCACGACATCCTGCAGCCCGTACACCATCCAGGCGTCCGCGAGCAGCCCGTCGCGGCCCGCACGGCCGGTCTCCTGGTAGTAAGCCTCCACGCTCCTGGGCAGGTCCAGGTGGGCCACGAAACGTACGTCCGGCTTGTCTATGCCCATGCCGAAGGCAATGGTGGCCACCATGGTCAGGCCTTCTTCGCGGATGAAGCGCTCCTGGCTGGCCTGGCGCTCCGCCACCGGCAAGCCGGCGTGGTAGGGCAGCGCCTGCCAGCCCTGCTGCCGCAGCCACTGGGCGGTCGCCTCCACCCGCTTGCGCGAGAGGCAGTAGACGATGCCGGCATCGCCGGGATGCTCGCGGCGCAGGAAGTCGAGCAGCTGACTGCGAGGGCTGCGCTTCTCGGCGATGTGATAGCGGATGTTGGGGCGGTCGAAGCCGCTGACGAAGCGCCGCGCCGCATGCAGGCCCAGGCGCTCGGCAATCTCGTCCCGGGTCAGGGCGTCGGCTGTGGCCGTGAGGGCGAGGCGTGGCACGCCCGGAAACCGCTGCTGCAGCAGCGACAGCTGCAGGTATTCGGGACGGAAGTCATGGCCCCACTGGGATACGCAGTGGGCCTCGTCGATGGCGAAGAGGGCCAGCCGGACCCGGCTCAGCAGCTCCAGGGTGCGCTCGGTGAGCAGCCGCTCCGGCGCGACGTAGAGTAGGTCCAGCCCGCCGGCCTGTAGTCGTTGCTCCACCACTCGGGCGGCGGCGGGGGTCAGGGTCGAGTTGAGATAGGCGGCACGCACTCCGGATTGCTGCAAGGCGCGAACTTGGTCTTGCATCAGGGCAATGAGCGGTGAGACCACCACGGCGGTCCCGCTGCGCACCAGGGCAGGGATCTGATAGCACAGGGATTTGCCGCCGCCGGTGGGCATGAGCACGAGGGCATCCCGACCGGCCAGGAGCTCCGCCACCACCTGGTCTTGGGGCGGGCGGAACCCGCGGAAGCCGAACACCCGCTGCAGCGTCGTGCGCGCTTCCTGGAGCGCAGCGGCTTCAACCGTATCGACTGGGGCGCTCACGCGGCGGGCCTGGCGGATGGGCCCGCCGCAGCCGCGGCACCGGTCAGGCGCTGCGTGGTTCGGTACCATGCCGCGCCCAGCGCATAGGTGGCGAACGCCAGCACCGTGCCTAGTGCGAAAGCGGTTCCCATGCCCAGGGCATCGGTCAGCAGCCGCGGGTTGTCCTGCCGCAGCAGGTCGTCGCTGCGCCAGCGTGCCGGCGCCAGTGCGGGCTGAACATAGGCTGCCCCACGCGACACCAGTATGGCGCCCATCTCATAGTAGTCGCCGTTCAGGGAGATGAATGGCGCATAGCCGATCGGCAGGCCCAGGCCCAGCGCCGCCCTCCAGCCCGCGCTCGCCTCTACGGCAGACTTGAGCAGGGGCACGCCCAGGACCACCGTGAGGACGAAGGGCAGCAGGTCTGTGAGCAGATAGACCGCGTCACTGCCGTGCGTGTCGAAGCCGATGAGCTGCCCTGCGTAATCCGAGCCCACGACAATGAAGGAAAGCCACTGCTGCAGCAGGGCCGCCCCGTACAGCGGAGATAACTCCAGGCGGGTGATCTCGCCGCCGCCCAGCACGCAGCCCAAGGCGTGCCGCAGCTCGTGCACCGGCACGTAGAGCCACCAGGACATCGCCGCGGCCAGGATAAGGACGATGATCCGTGCGGTGGTGGCGCCGGCCATGGAGGCCTGCAGTGCATCCCGGTAGTCTATCAGGGGTGCTGCGATTAGGGATCTCGGGCTCATGCGATGGACTCGGAGTGCCTTCGTGCCAGGCTTTACCAGCCTTCGCCAAGGCCGCTACCATAGCCGGGCACAGTGAGTGGCACAAGTCCGCCACGGCCCGACGCGGGGACACGGTGGACGAGTTCCCGGCAAGGGCCTCTTGGGATGGCTCTGTATCCATAGTCATCACCGCGATGGAGTACCAGTGCCGACCATCCTGCTCAAGCCGTCGAGCTTCCATCTGTGCCCGTCGGCCGGACGCGACTCCAATCCCATCCTCAGATCCCTAATCGACATGCTGTCCTTGTCCGCCGCGCATCGGACTGCGTCCCAATGAGCCTGCGGCGGCAGCTGTTTCTCAGCCATTTTCTGGTGACGCTACTGATCGTCGGAGGCGTCGGCGCCTACTTCTATGTCCGGGCCAGGGACAGCATGCTGGACAACCTGCAAATCCGGCTGCAGCATACCGCGGCCCTGGTCGGCGAGACGCTGGATGCCCATGGACTGGAGAGCCTGCGCACGGCCGACGACGTCCGCCAGCCGCTGTACCAAGAGACGCTGGCGATTTTGCGCCGCCTGCGCAGCACCAACCCGGACATCGCCTATCTGTATATAATGCGTCGCCACGGCGATCGGGTGGTCTTCGTAGTGGACTCCGACGAGACCGATGGGCAAGCCATGCCGGGGCGGCCCTATGATCTCGCGCCCCCGGCGCTGCTGGCGGGATTCGAGGCGCCAAGCGCCGACCAGCAAATTACCCGGGACGAATGGGGGGCCTTCCTATCGGGCTATGCGCCCTTGCGCAACGGGCGCGGCCGCTACCTGGTGGGCCTCGACATGCGGGCCAGAGAGGTCGACGCGCAGCTGCGTCAGCTGCGCCTGGCTGGAGCCGCGGCGCTGTTGCTGTCGACCCTGCTGGCGCTGGTGTTCGGCCGCGTGCTCTCCGCGCGCATCGCGGGTCCCATCGGTGCCCTGATCGGCCAGTGTCGCGCAGTTGCCGCGGGGCGCCTGGAGGGAACCGTCGGTGCCCGGGGCTGGGGCGAGCTGCAGGTTCTGGTCGAGGCGTTCAACCTGATGTCGACGCGGCTGCGCGCGACCCGTGACCAGCAGCTCGCGGCCGAGCGTGCCCTGGCGCAGGCCAAGGCGGATCTGGAGCAGCGGGTGGAGGAGCGCACCTCTGACCTCATCCGGCTCAACGAGCGTCTGCAAGCCGAGATAGCCGAGCGCAAGCGTACCGAGGCGGCCTTGGAGCACGCGGCCAAGACCGATTACCTGACTGGATTGGACAATAGGCGCTCAATGTTGGAGCATCTCGACCACCAGGGCGCACTGTTCCGGCGCAGCGAAGTGTCGTTCGCAATCGTCCTGTTGGATATCGATCGCTTCAAGCGCATCAACGACTCCTGCGGTCACGACGTTGGCGACGCGGTGCTCGGCGCCGTGGCTCGGTTATTCAGAGATGCCGTGAGAGAGCAGGATCTGGTGTCCCGCTGGGGCGGTGAAGAGTTTCTGCTGCTGCTGCCCGACACCAGCGTGGAGGGAGGCAGGATCGTGGCGGAGAAGATTCGGGTGCGGGTCTTGCAGGAAATACGCCCTGCGTGCCCCGCCGTGCTGCCGGTGACCCTGAGTGCGGGCGTCAGCGGGATCGTGCCCGGCATGACCGTGGAGGCGGTCATCCGCGAGGCCGACCGTGGACTCTATGCGGCCAAGGCAGCCGGTCGCAACCAAGTGGCGGTCGCCCGGGATACGAAACCTGCATGAATTTGCCTGCCGCCTGCCTGGAGGTGGTCTCCGGGAAGGTGCGTCGGAGGCGTACTCGGGACTGCTCCAGCGGGGCAGCCAGTCAGTGAAACTCGGAGCACAGCAGATGCAGCGTCTCAAACCCCTACAAGAGAGCAAGCCCAATCCGGAGCTGACTGAGCTCCCGGCTTTGGCTTTGGGCGCGGAGGCCATCGCCGACGATTTCCGTCGCTACTTCGTCCGCACCCTCGGCCGCGACCGCCACTGCCGCTCCACCTACTATCCGTATCAGGCGCTCGCCCTCGCGGTCCGCGACCGGCTCATGGAGCGTTGGAAGAAGACCTTCTACGCCTACTACGAGCACGATGCCAAGCGTGTCTGCTACATGTCCATGGAGTTCCTCATGGGCCGTGCGCTGGGTAATGCCATGCTCAATCTGGGCATCACCGATGCCGCGACCCAGGGTCTCGCCGACCTCGGTCTGGTTCTCGAGGAGCTGGCGGAGACCGAGCACGACGCCGGCCTGGGCAACGGCGGCCTGGGGCGCTTGGCCGCCTGCTTCCTGGATAGCTGCGCCACCCTGCACCTGCCGGTGGTGGGCTATGGCATCCGCTACGAGTACGGCATGTTTCGCCAGCTCATCGTCAACGGAGAGCAGGTCGAGGAGCCCGATCACTGGCTGCGCGACGGCAATCCCTGGGAGCTGGAGCGCCCGGAGTACATCCAACGGGTGCCCTACGGTGGGCGTAGCGAGGCCTACCGCGACGAGCGGGGGCGGATGCGATTGCGCTGGGTGGATCGCCACGACGTGATCGCGTTGCCCTACGACATTCCAGTGCCCGGCTATCGCAACAACACGGTGAACACGCTGCGCCTGTGGAAGGCGACGGCCACCGACGCGTTCGACCTCGGCGAGTTCAACGCCGGTAGCTATCCGGAATCGGTGGCAAATAAGAACGCGGCCGAGAACATCACCATGGTGCTGTATCCCAACGACGCCAGTGAGAACGGCAAGGAGCTGCGCCTGCGCCAGCAGTACTTCCTGGCCTCGGCCACCATGCAGGACGTGCTCCGTCACTGGATGCGGTTTCACGGAGGGGACTTTACCCTGTTTGCCGACAAGCATTGCTTCCAGCTCAACGACACCCATCCGGCCTTCGCGGTCCCCGAGCTGATGCGCTTGCTGATCGACGAGCATGGTCTGGAGTGGGACTACGCCTGGGGGATGACTCGCCACACCATGGCGTATACCAATCACACCCTGCTGCCGGAGGCCCTGGAGCGCTGGCCGGTGCGCATGTTCAGGGACTTGCTGCCGCGCCTGCTGGACATCATCCTCGACATCAACGTCCGCTTCCTGGACGAGGTCGGGCGGCGATGGCCCGGCGACAATGACCGCCTGCGGCGCATGTCCATCATCGAGGAGGGCCCGGAGCAGCAGGTGCGCATGGCCTATCTCGCCATCGTCGGCAGCGGCTCGGTCAACGGCGTCGCGGCGCTGCATTCCCGGCTGCTGCGCGAGGGCATGTTCCGCGATTTCTACGAGCTGTGGCCGGAGAAATTCAACAACAAGACCAATGGCGTGACCCAGCGCCGCTGGCTGGTGGCGAGCAATCCAAGGCTCTCGGAGCTGATCTCGGCGACTATCGGCGATGAGTGGATCACCGACCTGGAGCAGCTGGCGCGCCTGGCGCCCCATGCCGAGGAACCGGCGTTTCGCGCCCGCTGGCGCGAGGCCCGGCAGGCGAACAAGTCGCGCCTGGCGGCGATGGTGGGGCGGGACTGCGGCGTGAGCTTCGATGATGAGTTTCTGCTCGACGTGCAGGTCAAGCGCATCCATGAGTACAAGCGCCAGCTGCTGAACGTCCTGCACGTCATTCATCTGTACGCCCGCATCAAGGCGGGAGACACGGTGGGCTGGACGCCGCGCTGCGTGCTGATCGGCGGCAAGGCGGCCCCTGGATACCTCGCCGCCAAGCGTATCATCAAGCTCATCAGCAGCGTCGCGCGGGTGGTGAATGCGGATCCCCAGGTGGCGTCGCGGCTACGAATGGCTTTCCTGCCGAACTATCGGGTCTCGGCGATGGAGGTGATCTGCGCCGGCACCGACCTGTCCGAGCAGATCTCCACCGCGGGCAAAGAGGCCTCCGGCACCGGCAACATGAAGTTCATGATGAATGGGGCCATCACCATCGGCACCCTGGACGGGGCGAACATCGAGATCCGCGATGCGGTGGGCGCGGAGAATTTCTTCCTGTTCGGACTGACAGCCGAGGAGGTCGAGGCCCGCCGGGGGAGCTATGACCCCCGGAGCATCATCGAAGCGGATCCGGATCTCGCCGAAGTGATGCGCCTGCTGCGCAGCGGCCATTTCAACCGCGAGGACTCCGGCATCTTCGACCCCATCGTGGCCTCGATCCTCAGTCCTCACGATCCGTGGATGGTGGCGGCGGACTTCCGTGCCTTTGTCGAGGCCCAGCGGCGGGCTGCCCTGGCCTTCCTGGACCAGGATGCCTGGATGCGCATGAGCATCCTCAACACCGCGGCCAGCGGTCGCTTTTCCACCGACCGCACGATGCGGGAGTACAACGACGAAATCTGGCATCTGGATCCGGTGGTGCCGCAGCCCGTGGGCTCACCGGGCGGCTCATGAGGCCACGGCTGGCGCTATACACCAGGCCTGGCTGCCATCTATGCGAGGAGGCGCTTGGGGTGCTGGATACCTTGGATATCCGTGTCGAGGAGGTCGATGTCGGCGCCCAGGCGTCCCGGGAGGACCGTTACGGGACGCGCATTCCAGTGCTGCGGCGTGCGGACGACGGCCGCGAGCTGGACTGGCCCTTCGGACCCGCCGACATCAGCCGTCTGCTGGCGGACTGACCGGCGCTTGGCACGCTCCCTCAGCCGGGTTCCGGCACTCTGTCGCGCAGCCTCTGCGCCCGGCGCTGCCAGCGGCAGATGTCGCAGCCGCAGGTATGGTGATTGTGACCACCCCGACTGGTGCGGGCGCCTACACAGCCCAGGGCAAATTCCAGGGCGTCCACCAGATGCTCCAGGGGCTTGTGCTCGAGCGCCGCAAACTCGTCGTTCTCGAACAGCCAGCGGCATTCCGGGCCGTAGTCGCACTCGACGCACTCCCGGTCGTCGGGGTCGTAGTTGGTGTCGTGGATGCACTCCGGCGTGTCCAGGCCGTCGCGCACCAGCGCCCGGGAGAACGTCAGCGCCTCGATAATTTGTCTCTTCATTTGTCTGCACCCGTCGGCGGCCGCCCCGCTCTCGTCCCAACCGAGTGTTGTCGCGCCGCCTCTGCTTGAAGTATAGACGCTAAGCCCGCCGCTCTCGCTGCGGCGGGCCTCGGCGCGAAGCTGGGCTAGACTGCGCGTCCGGCTCGGAGACGCTCCTAGGGGGTCAGGGTCATGTAGTCGCCGACGATCTCCGCAAAGTCTGCCCGGGTGAGGGGCTCCCGCCTGGAGGCATCGGCGCGCTGGCCACAGGTCAGGTACAGGACATCCGGCTGAGCGTCGCCTGCCAGATACAGCCGAGTGTTGTACCAGGCCACAGAGTCATCCGAGCCTATGAGCGGCAGGCTCGGAATCATCAGCAGCTCCGCCACCTCCGGTGCGCTGTACTGTGCCACCCGGGTGACCCGGAACTCGCCAGGCTGCACCTGTGAGCGCTCGGCTCGCAGGGTGCGCACCTCCAGCTCGCAGCGCTTCAGCCCCCTGCCCAGGGTCGCCACGGTGGTGCCCCCGGGCACGGTCAAAGGCTTGTGCAGCACCAGTCTGGCGCCGGGCGGCGTCGCGCTCAAGTAGGCCTGCGGGCCCGAGGTCGGCAGGGTCTGACACCCACCGAGCCCGAGCAGCAGCACCACGGCAGCACAGGATTTCATCGCGGCCCTCCTAGGTGGTCTCGTCGTTCTGGGGCGGCCAGGCGCTGCTGTCGACGGCCTCCCGATAGGCATGCCAAGTGGCATGCCCGATCAGCGGGAGCAGGACCGCCAAGCCCAGGAAGGCCGTGGCAAAGCCCACCGCCACGAACAGCACGATGATCGAGGCCCAGATGACCATGGCGCCTTTGTTGCGCAGGACGGCATTGACGCTGGTGACGATTGCCGTGATCACGTCCACCTTGCGGTCCATGATCATGGGAAGGGCGAAGGCGCTGGCGCCGAAGACGATGCCGGCAAAAATCCCTCCCACCGCCGAGCCCACGCCCAGAAACACCAGGAAGTCGGTCCACTGGGCATCTGACTCCATGGGGAAGAAGATGTGCAGGGTGGAGGCCGCTCTCGCCCACACCAGGAATACGATGAGCAGCACTATGGCGAACACCATCTCGTTGCCGAGGTTGCGCTTGCTAGTGAGCAGGCAATGGCCGAAGCTGGGCACCCTGCCCCGGGCCAGCTGGCAGCTGATGTCATACATGCCGATGGCCAGCACCGGGCCGACGAATACGAAGCCCGAGAGCAGGCTGAGCACCAGGATGTAGCTGCCGAGCTCGTAGGCAAGTACGCTCAACAGGTAGCTCACCAGCACCATCAAGGAGCCATAGGCCAGGCTCTGAGCAGGGGCCCGCTTGATGTCCTGCCAGCCGAGCGCGACCCAGCGCAGCGGCGCCCCTAGCGCCAGCTCACGGCACGGTGCCACGAAGGGCAGTGCCTTTTCCGGCGCGGACTCTCGCGGATTCCCCGAGTCTAGAGTGGACATCGCGGCATCCTCCGGGGGCTGTCTCGTCATGTCTGTCTGACCCGCAGGCCAGCAGAATGTTGCCGGCGGTGCTCGCTATCGAATGTAGCGGATCGGTGGAAGGCTGCAAGCCCTCCCGCATCCGGCGCGGGAGGGCTCGAGGCGGGCTAGGCCGGACGGCTCTGTGCCAGGGATGCGCGATCCTGCATGCGCCGCCAGCCCAGCCAGCCCACGGTCACGGCCACGATGGCGAGCTGCAGGCCGACGCTCTGCAGGGTGGGGTAGATGCCCAGGACGTCGATGGTGGGGATGCCGATGGGATAGATGGCTAGCTTGCCGGCCTCCTGCAGCGCCGCGATGCCTTTGCCCGCAAATATCACCGCCAGGGAGAAGATGAGGGCGGCGTTGACCTGGAAGAAGAGCCTGAGTGGCAGCTTCACGCTGAAGCGGAAGATGGCCCAGGCTATCAGAACCAGGCTCACGGCCGCCGCCGCCAGGCCGCCGACCAGCGCGCCGTGGCCGCCCGGCCGCGTCTGCAGCCATAGGGTCTCGTAGAACAGCACCGTCTCCAGCATCTCCCGGTACACGGCGATGAACGAGATGCTGATGAGGCTCCACATCGTGCCTTTGCTCACCGTCTCCTTGAGCCTACCCTGAATGAAGCCCTTCCAGCGCTGGGCGTGGGTATGGTTGTGCAGCCAGAAGCCTACATAGATCAGCATGGCCGCCGCGAACAGCGCAGTGAATCCCTCCGTCAGCTCCCGGCTGGCGCCGCTGATGACGATCAGGTGCTTGGCGGCCAGCCAGGTCAACAGCCCCAGTCCCAGGGCCGCGAGCCACCCGGCGTGCATGTAGCGCATGGCGTCCCGCCGCCCAGTCTTGAGCAAAAACGCGGCAATTGCCGCTAGCACCAGGATAGCCTCCAGGCCTTCCCGCAGGAGGATGACGAAGGCGCTGGCGAAGCCCATCAGCGGCGAGAGGGTGGTGCTGCTGAGGCGCTCGT
>Ga0307417_10000524_pt1 | contig 15612 bp, 14 predicted proteins | sample SalMarWE160210MG_2_FD_202514 | JGI IMG/M metagenome (GOLD analysis project Ga0307417, IMG submission 202514) | Salt marsh sediment microbial communities from the Plum Island Ecosystem LTER, Massachusetts, United States - WE1602-10 | ecosystem: Environmental > Aquatic > Marine > Intertidal zone...
TTTTACCTTCGGTACGAGCGGCAAGAAAAAATATTGTTGATTCATTAAGAGCTGGATAATATAAGATATTTAAGAAATCAGAGCCCCTGTTTTTGACAGGGGTTGTTTGTTTATAATGTAGCTATTTGAATAAATTTGTATAATGATATCTCTTTCTGTATTAGCAAATTGGGATAAACAAAATTATAAGCTTTGGGATAGTTTATTTTCTATAAATCAGCTATTATACCGCCTTTAGAATATTAAAAATATTTTGGATAGCAGATAGGGAAAATTCATTAACTTAATTTAAGAAAATATATATGACAAAAAGCAAGGCTTCACTGACCCGGTTAGTAGATTCTTCAAGTGCTATGTTATTAATCCCTAAAGAGGAACTCACAGAGAAATTAATTATGCGTATTAAAATTGGAGAAGAATTTTTGCGTAGGCAAATTCAAACTCGCTCACAATTAAGTATTACCCAGAAGGAATATGAAATTTGGAATGATCAAAATTCTGTGTTATTAAAACTAGCTTTTAATGAGCCTGATAATGAGTATAGAGCGGGCTATGACTATATTAATATTAAAGGAACATTTTTCAGGGATGCTTTCATTGAAGAAGAGCGGGACATCTTATTTATTGATATACGGAATAAAATAGAATTTTTATCTCAACTGGTAGAAAAGCTTCCACGAATTAAGTATAAACAGCAAAAACAGGCTTACCGGCAGACTAAAAAAGATGAAGTATTCTTAAATGATAAAGTTGAGGAGAAAAAGGAAGCTATTCAGCAAGCTAAAAAAGATGAAATATTTTTAGACGATAAAATTGAGGAGAGAAAGGATGCCCACCAGCAGACTAAAAAAGATGAAATGACTTCAAATAATAAAGTTTTTGTTGTACATGGTCATAACGATGAAGTGAAATTAAATGTGGTAAGAACTCTGGAAAAGCTGGGAATTGAACCAATAATTTTACATGAAAAAGGTAATGAAAAGAATACATTAATTGAACTAATAGAGAATAATTCAGACGTAGCTTTTGCTATAGTATTATTATCTGATGATGATGTTGGAAAAGCTCAAAAAGATAAAGAGTTAATTTCCAGAGCAGGACAAAATGTAATACTGGAATTGGGCTATTTTATAGGGAGGCTTGGAATAGATAGAGTTTGCGCTCTTCATAATAACAAGATTGAATTACCAGGTGATAAACATGACCTGGTTTATATCTCTGTTGATCCTTCAGGTCACTGGCAGATTGATCTTGCAAAAAAATTAAAATCGGCCGGTTATAAATTGGATATAAATAATATCATCTAACTAATATTGGATGATCTTTTTAGTCAGTGCATTACCACCCACTTTGGGAAGGCAGTTAATGAATTGCAAATAACCACATTCAAGTGTAATATTAGCATGTTAGGTCCAATATAAAACTGTCACTGCTACAGTAGAGCCCACTGGTTATATGATTTATTCAACAAAAAAGTGAATACTATTGTTTTATCAGATAGTCCGCCAGCATTTGAAGTTCATCAACATCCACAGTATCGTATGAGTGCATTATGAACCCTTTATATTTATTCTGGTATTTTACCATCCTGGCCGAATCTATAAAAGCAGTGGTGTTATTTAGATACATAACAAGATAATCTCTTGTCCAGTATTCACCAAGATCCGTTAATTCAGGTCCCTTTTCAGTTCCAGACATATCGGAGCCATGGCAGGTAGCACAGCCCAATGAGCTGTATAGGCGTTCAGCGGTTTTTGTTTTGCTATCTGTAGGGTTATTTGTATTGCGGGTTATAATAAATATTATTAAGAGGAGAACTACAACAACTACAGACCATATTATTGTCTTCTTCATAACTTACCCCTTTAATGAATAATCATTAATATATACAAAATTTTTCTAAAAAAATCATTAAAAAGAAAAAGAGAGCATTATAATGTGATAGTAGGTTAAATCTGTAAGAATATCGTAATTGCTTATTTAACTCACAAATGAATGGAAGGTATTTGCTTTATCTTTAGGTTATTTTGATGAGCAGGTATTTAAATGTAGCGAAAAGATTGGATGATTAAGATTAATAACTTCCAAATGCTATCAATATTTCCTTATTGTTAATTAAATGCACCACTGCTTTTATGTTTTTTTGTCAGCTGATGGAAACCTTTTTTATCCTGCCAGCCTGAAGGTGAAATTTTTAATAGCACTACAATCAGCAAAAAGGTTACAAGGCAGAGCCCTAAATATATTATTAAAAAAAACATAGAATACATTAGTTAAACAATTATCTAATAAATGGAAAATAATACACTAATTATGATAATTATTTACTAATTGTCAATGAAATTTACATTAAATAATAAGTATCAACCATTTTTTTGAGTTTATCTCGAAATAACCGATTTACTGCCATTATCAATAAGTATAAAAGCATCATCTGTTTGATTTGTTGGTAGTTATAGCTCCCATTTTAAGTAGAATATTATTACTATTAGTAAATTAGTTATATTAGAAGGGGTAATGCTAATTAAAAATAGAATTGGTAATTAAATGACTTTTTTCTTTTCTAATCTGTGTTTAATGAGTTCTATAATTGGGGGGAGGAGAGATAAAAATATTATCACCATTATTACAAAAATAAAGTTATTTTTCACGACGGGAATGTTACCGAAATAAAAACCGCTATAAGTGAAAAGTCCAACCCATAGAATTCCTCCTATTACGTTATATTTAATAAATTTTTTGTAAGTCATACTTCCTGCACCGGCCACAAAAGGGGCAAAAGTTCTTACGATTGGCACAAAGCGTGCGATTATTATTGTTTTACCACCGTATTTTTCAAAAAATCTGTGGGTCTTTTCTATATGAGATTTCTTAATCAATCGGATCCTTTTGGATTCGGTAATTTTATGTCCAAAAAATTTCCCTATCCAGTAGTTTACGGTATCGCCCAAAATTGCTGCAACTGCAAGGATTAAAAATAATAAGTGAAGGTTAAATGAGCCCTGCGCAGCAAAAGTGCCTGCTGCAAATATCAATGAATCGCCAGGAAGGAAGGGAGTGATAACTAATCCGGTCTCTGAAAAGATTATTAAAAAAAGAATCAGGTACGTTAGAGTTCCGTAGTGAAGGATTAATTCATTCAGATGTACATCCAAATGCAAAATAAAATCTATAATTTCTTTCAGTATGTCCATGTTTCTTTAAGGGATGAAAAGTCAGACTATAACGTTTGAATAAAACAATCCTTAAAAATAAGAATTTATATAAAGAACTTGCAATAAATTTGATTATTAATATACCATGTTTGAGCAATCTTTTATTATATTAATTCTCGATTATTTATCTCGATAAAAAATGGATAGTTATGAGTGAACCTCAACCTACTGAAAGGACAAAAGTAAACCGCCTTGCAAAACGTGGGTTTTATGATAAGGCAACTATTTTTAGCATACTCGATGAAGGAATAATATGCCAGGTTGGTTTTATATTTAATGGCAGGCCCTTTATAATTCCGACTGCTTATGTAAGATTAAACGATTTCATTTATATCCACGGCGCAAAGTCAAATCAAATGATTAATGCAATAAACAACGGAAGCGAGGCGTGTTTTACAGTTACCTTGCTTGATGGTTACGTTTTAGCAAGATCAGCTTTCCATCATTCTATGAATTATCGTTCGGTGGTTATGTTTGGAAAAGGGAAAATAGTTGAAGATCAGCAAGAAAAAATTAATGCATTAAAGGCCTTTACTGAACATGTAATGCCGGGTAGATGGGATGATGTCAGGAAACCCTCAGAAAAAGAATTGTACGCTACAGGCGTATTGAGATTTCCGATTGAAGAGGCGTCGGCAAAAATAAGAACCGGTCCCGCTGTCGATGACAAAGATGATTACGAACTCAATGTTTGGGCAGGGGTACTTCCTGTTAAAACTATGTTTGCTGAACCTCAAAGAGATGAACGGCTTAAAAAAGAGATAGTTGAACCAGATTATTTATTGAATTTTATTTCATCCAAAATGTAAATTTTCTTTCATCAATCAAAAGGGAGGATAAAATGCAATCATTCCAGAACGAAGCTCTTTACCCAAAACTTACCGGAAATATGAAATTTGTTGGCATCTATTATATGGTAGTCGGAGTCTTAGCTTCACTTACAATTATAGGGGCCATTATAGGAGTTCCCACTTTTATTGCCGGTTCGAGATTGAGGGACGCAGCGGAAAATCTGAAATTATATAATGATAATAAATCTGATGAAACCTTGAACAGGGCATTTAATCTGCAAAATTCTTCTTTCTTTATTTATAAAGTAATAATAATAGTCTCACTGGTTTTCTTTGTGCTTTATATTATTGCTATTATAGCTCTCGTAACTTCAGGTGCTTTATCTAATTTTCCGAGAGTTTAACTTTTGTTTTAGTCCTTCAAGGCCCTGCAGTCCACCATTATGCAGGGCTATTATTTTTGAACTTTTAGGGAAATAATCTTTTTTGATCATATCATAAATGCCAAACAACATTTTACCACTATAAATTGGTTCTAGTCTTATTCCATTCTGGTTTTCAAAACCTGAAATAAAACCCATTAACTCTTTTGTAATTTTTGCATAACCACCAAAATGATAATTAGTAATGAGTTGCCAGTTTTTATTATTCGTAAATTTTAACATTTTTAGGAGGTTGACAATTTCATTTCTCAAAAAATCTCCGCCTTTTAATACCGAAAAACCCAAAGCTGTTTGATTATTTTTTAATCCTGTAATCAATCCTGCTAAAGTTCCACCTGTACCGGAAGCGGTGCAGATGTAATCAAATGATATATTTATATCATCTAATATTTCATTGCATCCCTGAACTGCGAGCGAATTTGTCCCTCCTTCAGGAATCAGATAAAAATCGCCATATTTAGCTTTTAGAGAGGACAGAAATTTTGTATTGTATTTATCACGGTGAAAAGTTCGATCCAGATAAGTGAACCTCATTCCACACGCTTTAGCGAAAGTAAGGGTCGGGTTTAATGGAAGGTGCTCTTCACCCCGGATAACTCCGATAGTTTTAAATCCAAATAATTTTCCTGCAGCGGCTGTTGCATAAATATGATTGGAATAAGCGCCGCCAAAAGTGAGGAGTGTATCGTATTTGTTTTTATTAGCCTCTAACAAATTATATTTTAATTTAAACCATTTATTGCCTGAAATTTCCGGATGGGTAAGATCAAGTCTTTTAATAAATAATTCTATACCGGAATTATTGAGAAAGTTATTATTTAGTTTTTGAAGTGGTGTAGGGGGATTATTTAATAATTCTTCCAAAATCATAATCAATTATAATAAAATTTAGGTGAGAATTTGAAACAGAATGGGTGGAAGAAGAGGCGTTTATCATAAAACGCCTCTTTGGGTTTTAATTGTTTCCGGAAGAAGTCCAAACATTATTTGAATCATCAATGTCTGGAAGTTTAGAATCAGGGTCAAGTGCAACTGAAGTAACCCTGCTGGTCGATGGATAATAAAAATTAAATTCATCACCGCTATGCCAGATTTCAACGGGAAGTTTTACTCTTTCAACTTTACCATCTGATTGAGTGATCTCAGCAACAACAGGCATAGGCAATTTTTGATTATTTTTAATTTTAATAATTACGCCTTTTGTAGTATCGTTATCAATATATTTTACACTTTCAACCGCTTGATCGATTTTCCATTTTTTATAAAACCACCCCTTCCAGAAATAATTCAAATCTTCACCGGAGGCGGAATTCATTGCTCTGAAGAAATCGTTTGGTTGTGGATGTTTGAATGCCCAGTTTTTAATATAATTTCTAAATGCATAATCAAATCTTTCCGGATTTAGAACATATTCACGAAGCATAACCAATCCCAGAGCTGTTTTGTAGTATTGCGATGGGTGCACATATTTTCCGTTCATATTATCAGGATAGGTTATAATAATAGGAAAGTCGGGATCATTCAAATAAGGAGCAAATTCTCTTGCAGGGTTACCGCCGTTTGGGGCATATTCATGGTCACGTTTAGGTGCATACTCTCCATTGTTAAAATCATCGGTTGCATAAATATCAATAAATGTATTGAAACCTTCATCCATAAAAGCGTACTCTCTTTCATCTGAACCTACTATCATTGGGAACCAGGTATGTCCTATTTCATGATCTGTTACCATAAAGAGTTGTCCACGTTTTGCTCTCCAATGGCAGAAGGCTAGTGCAGGATATTCCATTCCACCCACCGGACCTCCAACATTTACTGCAACGGGATATGGAAACTCAAACCACCTTTTTGAAAAATCTTCAACGCTGGCTTTTAAATATTCTGTAGATCTGTTCCATGCTGAATCACCAGCGCTTTCGACCGGGTACACAGACATTGCAAGAGCTTTTTTGCCACTCGGTAAATTTAATCTGGCAGCATCCCAGATAAATGCTTTTGATGAAGCCCAGGCAACATCTCGTGAATTTTTCATTTTGAAATGCCATGTCAATCTTTTATTGCTATCAGACTGTGATGTTTCGTTTAAAACATCTTGCTGCGATCTAATTACAACAGTCTTATCGCTTTTTCTTGCTTTTGCAAGTCTGTTTAATTGTTTTGTTGTTAAAACTTCTTTTGGATTTACCAGTTCACCTGAACCAACAACTATTTGATCAGCAGGAACATTAACATAGTAATCATAATTTCCGTACTCGCAATAAAATTCTCCCGAGCCGAGATAGGGGAGAGTGTTCCATCCGATCACATCATCATAAACACACATCCTGGGAAACCATTGTGCAATATCGTAAATGGTTCCATTTTTAGTTTTCATACTGCCTGTACGTCCACGCGCTTTTGATTGCAGTATATATGAATAATCGATTTTAATTTTAAGAACACCGCCACTGCGTTTCAAAGGCCTTTTTAGCGTTATTTGCATTCTAGTATCTGTTACAACGTAATCAGGTTTGTAAGTATTTCCTTTGTAACTAATCGTTAAGGATTTTATTTCATATCCGTTCGTTGTTTCAGCAGGTTGCCGTGTTGAATTATTAATAATATTTCCACGGGAATCTTTCTTAAGAATATTCTGATCCATTTGCAGCCAAAGATAATCGAGGTTATCTGGGCTGTTATTTGTGTAAGTGACTACCTCACTTCCTGTGATTCTGTTTGTCTTTTCGTCGAGACTAACATTTATTTTATAGTCGGGTTGGTTTTGCCAGTAATCTCTGCCGGGTGTTCCATCGTTATTTCTATAAACTGTTGATGTCCTACTTAAAAAGGTTGGATCAAAAGCATCGTGAGAATTATATACACTGTTCTGCTGAGCAAGAGTGCTTAGACTCAGCATAAACAGTACAGTAGTTAGTGTAGAGAGAAAATATTTTAATTTCATAAATTTTAATAATTGTTTAGATTAATTTTATCTTCTTGGTCCCGGCTTCGGTTTTTGATAACCACTGGTCCAAATATTATTATCCGGATAAACATCCGGCAGTTGATTATCAGGATCAATGCTAACAGAATCGATCATACTTGTTGAATTATATTTAAATGTCCATTCACCTCCACGCTGCCAGATTTCAACAGGAAGGTTAACTGTTCCTGTATTTCCGTTTTGTTCTTTAACAGCAACGGCCACAGGCATAGCCATCTGCCCAAGATTATCGATTGTTATAAGAACACCTTTTGAAGGATCATTATCAATATATTTAACATCCTTCACAGCCTGGTCAAGAGTCCAGCTTTTATAGAACCATTCTTTCCAGAACCAATTAAGGTCTTCTCCAGTAGCATCATTCATTGTTCTAAAGAAATCTTTTGGTTGAGGATGTTTGTAAGCCCATCTCTTAATATAAGTTTTAAATGCGTAATCAAATCTTTCATGCCCTAAGATATCTTCACGAAGTAGCCATAATCCCTGTGCAGGTTTGTAGTAAGCTTCTAGCCCGAGATTTTGAGCTTTCATAACATCCGGATAGGTCATAACCGGTTCCTGGCCAGCTCTTGCAAAAAAACGGGCAAGACCTCTTGATGAGCTACGATGATAACTAAATTTACCGTTTTGATAATTTGCTGTTGAATACCTATTTATAAATGTATTAAATCCCTCATCCATCCATGCGTATCTTCTTTCATTAGACCCTACAACCATTGGAAACCATGTGTGTCCGAACTCATGATCAGTAACACTCCATAATCCTCTTCCATACGACTTGTAACTGCAAAAAACTATTCCGGGATATTCCATTCCTCCAACTCTCCCGGCAACATTAATTGCATTAGGATAAGGAAACTCATACCATTGTTTGGAATTATATTCAATTGATGCTTTAGCAAATGTTGTAGCGCTCCCCCAGGCAGTATCAGCATCGCTTTCCAGTGGATATACAGACATTACCATTGATTTTTTGCCGCTTGGTAAATTTAATCTTGCAGCATCCCATATAAAAGCGCGGGAGGCAGCCCAGCTTGCATCTCTTGCATTATGAATTATAAAGTGCCATGTTTTAGTTTTTGTTACAGTTGAAACTGAATCTAATGCTTTTACTTCATCAGGTGTTCTGATAAAAACGGTTGTGTCGCTTTTTCCGGCTTTGTCAAGTCTGTCCCTTTGTGTAGAAGTCAGAACATCGTCAGGATTTTGAAGTTCTCCTGAACCTACTACGATCATATCAGCGGGAGCTGTAACAGTATAATCAAGGTTACCATATTCAAGATAGAATTCACCTGCACCAAGATAGGGAAGAGTGTTCCAGCCGTTTACATCATCATATACTTCCATTCGCGGATACCATTGAGCAATTTCATAAATAGTACCCTTTTTTGTATTCAGCATTCCCATTCTATCAGATCCATAGTTTGGAATTTTAAAACTCCAGCTAATTTCAATTTCAAGTTCATCACCTTTTGGCTTCATAGAAGAAGGTAAAATTATTTGCATACGTGTGTCAGTTATTACGTATTTGGGTGTTGAAGTATCTCCATCTTCTTTAACTTTTACGGATTTAATTACATCACCACCATTAAAATCCTGGTTTCCGAATCTGCCTCCCTCATAAGGAGTTGTCTTTGCGCCCCGTGAGTGTTCCGTGAAAAGATTTTGATCTAATTGCAGCCATAAGTAAGGCAAGCGGTCAGGACTATTATTTGTGTACGCTATAGTTTCACTTGCAGTAACAACATTATCTTTTGTGTCTAGAGTTGAGTTAATTTTATAACTTGCAGAATTCTGCCAATACAATGGACCTGGCTGACCACTTCCGCTTCTATAAGCAGTTCCGGGTTCACTAAGAAATGTAGGATCAAATACTTTGTGCTGATCATATTTACTATCTTGTTGAGCAAATAAGGTGCTTGCTGAAATAAATAAGATAAAAAGCACAGGCAAGAACGAAGATTTCATAATTATATTCTCTAAATATTATATGTAATAATTGGTTAATTCGATTAGACTAATTTTATAATATAAGAACACTCAAAATAAGAAACCAATATTTTGTGATGAATGAAGAAGAAAAGAGCAGAATTAGGCTTCACTTTTGAGAATGTTATTTATTGGGAAATTCTATAAATTAAATATATATTTCTTCTAATAAAGACATCTATAATTACATAAAAAAGGAATGATTATGCCTGCAAATGAATTGCAGATTTTATTGCAAAAACTTAAACTAGAAATAAATAACATAAAAGTAGTGGATAAAAGTTCCGTTGAGATGCTGGACAAAATGAAAATGGAAATTGAAAAGGCTCTTGAGCATAGCGAAGCGAAACAGGGGATTGAGAAATCTTCACTTTTAGAGGGACTGGAGAAGTCAGTTGAGCATTTTGAGGCCTCACATCCCGAACTAACAGCTAAAATAAATAACGTAATATATTTTCTAAATAATGTTGGACTTTAGAATCTATTGGAAGTAAACCGCTGTAATCCTTATATCACAGCGGTATATGTGAAATAGAAATATTTAATACTTAAGCCATTTGAAAACTTCAGACCATTGAGGCTTTTTCCCTGTCAGTAAAATTCCGACTCTATATATTTTGCCTGCAAAAGGGAATATTAAAAGCATCGTTGCAACGTTTACAACTATTGACAAAGCAAATTGCCAGAGTGGTATTTCAACAAGACTCATTCTTGCTGGCATTACTATTATTGATGAGAATGGAAGCAGAGAGGTTACATTTGCCAAAAGAGTATCAGGATTTTTTAGCATTGAAATGCTTATAAAAAAAGGAATCATAACTAACATCATTATTGGCCAGATACCTGATTGAGCATCCTGCTCATTATCAAATATAGCGCCTACCGTCGCAAACAAACCCAGGAAGGTTATCAAACCAACAAAATAGTTTAAGAGGAAGTAAAATATCTGACCTATTGAAAGAGTGGGCATATATTCAGCTGGAATGACAAACAGGCTGGAACTTATTAGCACAATCAATGGTGATATCCAGATTATCATTTGCAAAAGACCGGTTACGGCAGTTCCAATGATTTTGCCTGTCATTAGTTCTTTAGCTTTTACAGAGGAAAGAAGCAACTCTACTATTTTTGAATTTTTTTCTTCAACAACAGATCGCATCATCATCATTCCTATAAACATCAAACTAAAGTACAGTATAAATGAAAAAACCATAGAGATGATTGTGGCGCCGTCATTTGCTTGTTTTACTTCTTTATCGCTTGAAATTCTGAAACCATTAAAGTCAACCCTGTCCCGGGCATATTCAATATCCGCCTTTGATAATTGTTTATTATTGAAGTAATTATCTACCAGCGCCTGGTTGATTGTTCCCCTGATCTTTTGAAATAAATCGTTATTACCTGGATTTTTGGAATAATACTCAATCCTTTTATCTTTTAATGCAGTTGAAGGAATAAATACCACACCGGTTAATTTATCTGCAAGTAATTTATTTTTTAATCCATCTATTTTATTTTTAATTTCTGATTTGCTTTCAGTTTCAAAATCTATTTTGTATTTCCCATTCTTAACCAGAGACATTTCCCCAAAATCTTTTCGAAGGCTATTAGTGAGTTCGGACGATTCTGAAATAATCAGCAGAGTAGCACTATTCTCACCATTGTAAGCAATCAAAAATGTTTGGAAAGCTAAAATGCCAAACATAAATACAGGAACAAGCAGGGTCATCAAAATAAAAGTTTTACTGAGAATTTTTTCCCTTAATTCTCTTTTAATAATTGTTAGAGTTCTAAAATTAAACATTGACTACCTCCGCATTTTGATCGCCTGCAAGCCTGACAAATATTTCGTGCAGGGAAATATCATTGGCATTAAATCTTCTTATTGTAACATTGTTTTCTAACAATAGTTTTAGTAATTCCTGCGATTGTGATTCTTCTCTTACAGTAATGCCTGTAGTGTTTCCGAAATCCTGTATTGATTCGATAATGGGATTATTTTTCAGAAACGAAATATTACCATCGTAAGTAATATTAACATTTCTGTTACCGAATTTTCTTTTAATTTCCGCTAATGAGCCATGTAAAATAATTTTGCCGTTATCAATCATAGCAATATGATCGCACATCTTTTCTGCAAAGTCCATCAGATGAGTTGAGAAAATAATCACCTTGCCCTGATTTTTCAGCTCTATAATTATTTGCCTGAGCAAATCTGTATTGATTGGATCAAGACCGGAAAAAGGTTCATCAAGAATAAGAAATTCCGGGTCGTGTAGAATTGTTGCAATGAACTGAATCTTTTGCTGGTTACCCTTTGAAAGGTCTTGTATCTTAGAAGTTTTTCTATCAACTAGTTGGAAGCGTTTAAGATATTCGTTAGCTTTTTTTTCAATGTCTTTACCACTTTTACCTTTTACTTCAGCGAAAAACATCAGTGTATCCCAGACTTTCATTTTCTTATATAGTCCTCGCTCCTCTGGCAAATAGCCAACTTTCTGTTTGAATTCTTCAGTAACCGCTGAGCCTCTTAAGATAACTTCTCCGTCGTCGGGAGCATAAATATTCATCATCATTCTAATGGTCGTCGTTTTGCCGGCACCGTTCCTTCCGATCAGTCCAAACACTGCTCCTTCCGGTACATCGAATGATGCATCGTCGACAGCTTTAACCTTTCCGAATGATTTTTTTAGATGTCTTACTTCAAGTGCATTCATTATAGAGCCCTATAATAAAATTTTGAAAATTATAATTGCTAATTAGCTTACTAATATAATAGAAACTTTTAAAATAGGACAACCTTTCATCAAGATTTTAGGACATCAAATTTATGTCCTGACAAATTTCAGTTGTGTATTAAGGCAAAGTTTTATTGTTTTTTCTTCAATCTTTATTTACTTTTTTACTACCCATATAATCTTATTGAAGGAAATATGATTTTAAAAAAGCTCTTTATTCCGGTTTTTATTTTACCTCTGCTGATTGTAGGATGTGGAAAGCAATCAACTAAAAATATACCAATGGGAAAGTATAGGGCCATTCTCAAAACTGCGGGTGGCGATCTCCCTTTCTTCTTTGAATTGAAAAATGAAAAAGGTCATTCTTCTGCTTCTATATTAAATGGCAAGGAAATAATAAAAGTTGATGAAGTTAAGGTCGTTGGTGATAGTTTAACACTTTATCTCCCTTCTTTTAATTCTACTATTAAAGCCGCATATTCCGGTTTCCTTCTTAAAGGTAACTTAACCCTGGTCAAAGCAAATGCTGTTCTACAGGTTATCCCATTAAAAGCTGAATTAAATACAACTTACAGATTTTTCCCAAAACCTAAAAATAGCATTGACATATCAGGCAGATGGGCTGCAGTTTTTAAAGAAGATGATGGAAGCACTTATCCCGCTGTTGGAGAATTCGAACAAAATGGATCAGGTTTAACAGGTACATTTTTAACTCCTACTGGCGATTACAGGTATCTCCAAGGCCAGGTGAAAGACAGAACAATCTACCTTTCAACCTTTGATGGCGGGCATGCCTATCTATTTAAAGCAACTCTTGATAAAAATAATAAACTTGAAGGCGGTTACTGGTCAGGAATTAAGTATCATGAATCCTGGACTGCTGTAAAAGATGAAAATGCAAAGCTTCCGGATCCTGATAAACTGACCTTCCTGAAAAAAGGTTATAGAAAATTGGATTTTACTTTTCCTGATTTGAATGGGAAAATGATTTCGTTGTCTGATAAAAAATATAAAGGGAAAGTAGTGATAGTGACTTTAGAAGGTAGTTGGTGTCCAAACTGTCATGACGAATCAAGATTTTTATCTCCATTTTATGATAAGTATCATAATCAGGGACTAGAAATAATTTCACTTATGTTTGAAAATTACGATGACTCTGCCAGAGCAGTTGCACAGATTAAAAAATTCAGAGATGAATTCAATATCAAATATGATCTGCTTTTAGCTGGTACGAATGATAAAGACCTGGCGAGCAAAAAACTGCCAATGCTGAGCAAAGTTATAGCTTTCCCAACAACAATATTTATGGATAGAAGAGGACGTGTTAGAAAAATAAACACAGGATTTTCGGGACCGGGAACAGGCGATCACTATTTCCATCTAACGGATGAATTCACAAGATTTACTGAAAAATTATTAAATGAAAAGTAACGGGTAAAATAAATGAGCCTTAAAAATCATTTGATGTTATTCTCTCTTTTATGTGCTTTAATCTTTTCTATTCCAAAAGCCGATTTTGCCCAGGTACAAAATGACACCACAAAAATTATGACAACAATTAACAAAATGTTTGAAGGTATGAGGCTTGGGAATGAAAGTCTTTTCCTTTCCGCATTTGATAGTTCAGCTGTTTTAATGAGTGTCGGGAGTTCGCTTGGCAAAACCATAGTGCATTCTGATGATTATCGCTCATTTGCAAAAGCAGTAGCTACTCCTCATCCACAGGCATGGGATGAAATAATAAGCAATCCTATAATTCACATTGATGGAGATCTTGCAGTTGTTTGGGCAGATTACAATTTCTATCTTGGTGATAAGTTAAATCATTGTGGAATAGATTCATTCCAATTAGTAAAGAAGTATGAAGGCTGGAAAATATTGGTTATTGTTGACACGCGAAAAAAAACAGGTTGTGAAAGATAATCACTAATCTATTTTCTGTTATTGAAAAATAAATTTTGTAATTTTAATATAAACGCTTGAATAAAATTGGAGAAATTATGAGAAGAATATTATACCTATTAATTATTTCTGTATTTACATTTCAATTTATCTATTCGCAGCAGTTACAGAATGAAAACATTCATCCATTTTCAGGCGCTTTTGTGTTTTCGCTAAATGCCGGAGGAACCGGTGCAGTCTCTGATTACAGTAATTTCGTTGCTGGTTTTCAAATGAATGGCTCGGCTGAATATTATTTCAAGCTTGAATCAAAATCCGCGCTGGCGTTAAGGGCTTTCGGAAGTATAGGGAAATTATCGGGATCTGAGCCTTCAAAGACACCTGATAAATTTACTACAGGGTTTGACCAGGTAGGTGGTGGTATAGTTTATAGTTACTATTTTTCACCACAATTTATCCCATACATATTTGGGGGATTGTCTCATCTCTGGTATGCACCTAAAGATGTTAGAGGTAAACCACTTCCCACGGGTAGATCAGGGATTTTAGATCAGATTGGTTATAACGCTGAAATAGGTTTCCATTCTCAATTATCAAAAGATGTCTTTTTAAATGCAAGTATCGGTGTTACTCTTGGCGATCACGATTTATTAGACGGACTTAAGGCTGGCAAAGCAAATGATTATTTTTATACAGGTTCAGTCGGCATCACTTACGCTTTGTTTTCAGGTAGTGATGATGATTCTGATGATGACGGTGTACTGGACGACAATGATCAATGTCCGGGAACACCTCCGGGTGTTAAAGTAACATCAGATGGTTGTCCTGTCGATTCCGATAATGACGGAGTTGCTGACTACATTGATCGGTGTCCGAATACCCCAGCAAATGTTCCTGTAGATATAAATGGTTGTCCCTTTGATTCCGATGGGGATGGAGTACCCGATTATCTTGATAAATGTCCCGGCACAGCGGCTGGTACTGAGGTCGATCAATTTGGCTGCAAGAAAAATATTGAGCCAGAAAAACCGGTGGTAAAAAAGAATGTGGAACCTGAAAAGCCAATACATTTTTATGATCCTGCAAATGAAACTGAAATAGAAAAGAATATCTGGACTGATGGCACACAATACGTAATCCAGGTTTCCTCGTGGAGTACAGAAGCCAGAGCTGACCGAATGGCTTCTAAATGGAGAACTGAGGGACATAATGCTTTTGTTCAAAAAGCTTATGTTAATAAGTTTAAGAGGACATATTATAGAGTTAGAATCGGATATTTCAATTCTGTTGGTGAAGCGGAAGCGTATCAAAGAACATTAAAATAGTTTATAAGACAAACATAAGAAGAATGAAATAACCCAATTTCAATAACAAGAGCTGGGTTATTTTTTATTGAAACAAAATTGAGTGAGATAAGGTATTCATTACATTCTTGCTTTACATAAAAGGTCAGGAACTTGGAAAGTGATTAAGAAAATTTTTTTTCTAAATATAGCAGCATTAATATGTGCATTAAATTTTTCCTGTTCTTCATCCAATCCTAATTTTTAT
>Ga0307417_10000525_pt1 | contig 15537 bp, 18 predicted proteins | sample SalMarWE160210MG_2_FD_202514 | JGI IMG/M metagenome (GOLD analysis project Ga0307417, IMG submission 202514) | Salt marsh sediment microbial communities from the Plum Island Ecosystem LTER, Massachusetts, United States - WE1602-10 | ecosystem: Environmental > Aquatic > Marine > Intertidal zone...
GCGTGTTTACGATTGGCCCGACTGTTCGCAAGGCACTGAAGGCTGCGGTGATGGTTGAGGATTCGGCAAAGACGGTGGCGATCGCCATGACGCTCGGCGGGGTGCAGCGGCTCCCGGATGAGGAGATAGCCGCAAATCACGATCGGTACCAGCACCGCTACGGCACGTTTGCCGCCACGGACCTGTCCTCGTGACGCGGCGCAGCCTTGCCACGGTAGGCGAGGGGCAGATCCGGCTGACACTTCCGGCCGGGGTGACGTTTGAGCGTGCGGCACAGCTCAACATCACAACCGCGGGCTCGGAGCTCAACGTCGCCACGCTTCTTGCCCGTGTGGGTTGGGAGACGAGGTGGCATTCGATCCTGCCCCGGTCTCCACTCGGTCGCCGCATCGTGGCCGATGTCGAGGCGGCCGGATGCGAAGCCGTCGTCACCTGGCGCGAAGAGGGACGGGTCGCTCTGTACTGGCTGGACCCGGGCAATGGGCCGATTTCCGCTTCGGTCACTTACGATCGGGAGCACACCCCGTTTCGTGAGATGACCGTCGAAGACCTGGATTGGGGGCGGCTCCTTGGCTCGGACGTGGTCTATCTGAGCGGGATAACCGCCGCCCTTACCCCGGCCACCGGTGCCGTCGTTCAGGCGGTGGCGCAGAGAGCAAAGGAGTCGGGGAGCTACGTCGTATTCGACGTCAACCATCGCGACAAGCTCTGGTCGGTTGGCGCTGCCGTGGTTTTCCTGGAGTCGGTCTCTGCCAGCACGGACCTGGTCTTTTGCTCCGTGCGCGATGCCGGCAAGTTGCTCGGCATCACAGGAGACGACGGTCGCGACGTGGCGGCTCGGCTGCGAGCGACGCTCGGGGTGCCCGAGGTGGTGGTTTCCCACGGGACGCTCCCGGTTGCGTACGCCTCGGCGGCCGCCGCTGCGGTTGCACCGGTCCTGGCCACTCCCGTGCGGGATCGCCCCGGTGCTGGTGATGCTTTCATCGCCGGCTTTCTCGCTGATCCCTCCGCTGATCCTGAGACGCGGCTAAAGATGGCGACAAGGGCGGCGGCTCACGCGTTGAGCCAGTTCGGTGACCAGACCCATGTCACCCTCGACCAGCTACGCACCCCGCTCGGCGGCGGTATCGACCGCTGACATGTCGCGCCGGGTCTGTGGCTGCTTTTCCCGGGCGGCGCCGATCGGCCTCTCGACAGTAGAGCAGCGGCGGAGCCGTCTCAGGCGCGGGTGGGCTCCTCTTCCGGGTAGAAGCGACGCCGGGCCCACAACGCCACGTACACGAGACCCACGAGAACGGGGACCTCGATCAGCGGACCGACAACACCGGCGAGTGCTTCCCCCGATGTGACGCCGAACACACCGATGGCCACCGCGATGGCGAGCTCGAAGTTGTTGCTGGCGGCGGTGAAGGCAACGGTCGTGTTCTTCTCGTACCCGAGGTTGAGCCACCACCCCAGCGCGAATGACGCGGCCCACATGATGGCGAAGTAGGCGAGGAGCGGGAGGGCGATTCGGGCCACGTCGAACGGCCGGCTCGTGATGGTCTCGCCCTGGAGGGCGAAAAGGATGACAACGGTGAACAGAAGACCGTAGAGCGCCCAGGGGCCGATGCGGGGGAGGAATTGGCTCTCGTACCATTCGACGCCACGGCGACGCTCACCCCAGGTGCGGGTCAGGTAGCCGGCGACGAGCGGGATACCCAGGAAGACCAGCACGATCTTGGCGATTTCCCACATCGTCACGTCGAGCGTGGTCGTGTCCAACCCGAGCCAGCTCGGCAGCAGCTGCAGATAGAAGTAGCCGAGCACCGAATAGGCGACGATCTGGAAGACGGAGTTCAGCGCGACCAAAACGGCGGCGGCTTCCCTGTCACCGCAAGCGAGGTCGTTCCAAATGAGAACCATGGCGATGCAGCGGGCGAGACCGATGATGATCAGCCCGGTCCGGTACTCCGGGAGGTCGGGGAGAAGCAGCCAGGCGAGGGTGAACATGATGGCAGGGCCGATGAGCCAGTTGAGGACGAGCGAAGTGACTATGAGCTTCCGATCAGCAGCTATCTCGCCGATCTTGGTGTACCGGACCTTGGCTAGAACCGGATACATCATCGCCAGCAAACCGATTGCAATCGGGAGCGACACCGTGCCGATCTTCACGGCATCGAGCCAGTCGTTGAGGCCGGGGATGAGGCTGCCGAGGATCAGCCCGGCCACCATCGCCAGCCCGATCCATGCCGGCAGGAATCGGTCCAACATGCCCAGGCGCTGCAGCACCGGCATTTCAGATCGCGCGGCAGCTTCCACCGAAGGTTGATGACTCATCCGTCTCTCTCCCTGAGCAGCGCCGGCAATGCCTCGGTGATGGCTCGGGAGGCATCGTCGGACAACCGATAGTCGACCCAGCGGCCGCGCCGGGCCGCCTCTACAAAACCCGCCTCACGCAGCACACGCAGGTGATACGACAGCAGGTTGGGTGCGATGTCGAGGGATCCCTGCAGATCACAAACACAGCGGGCCTCGGTGCCCAGCAAGTCGAGGATGGCGAGACGAACCGGGTCGCTCAGCGCGGAGAAGGTGTCGGCCCTCGTCCTGTGTGTCATTGCTTCAAGATCCGTTGAACTCACCGGGCCAGTATGCGGCCGGCGGGGGGGCGTCACTAGGGCATAAGGTCCCATCGGCCACGTTCCGTCGACCGCCGGGCAGCGCCGAGACCCTGCAGAGTGGAGTTCTCGACGTGTCCCACGCCGCAGGCTGAGGAACCAGGCAATCCGCCTGCCGGGTGGTGCGGTCGACCCCGAAACGGAGGATAAGGCTCCGGTTGTGATACGGTGACGTGTGCAGGAATACACAGACCACGATCGACGACGGTTCGACTCCATGGTTCACGTTCGTTGCGAACCCCGGGGCGGGTAGCGAAAGGTTGAAGAATGAAGATCTCTATCAGTGTCACCAACTACTCCTGGCCGGGTGGCCCCGAGAACCTGGAACACCACCTCGGCGAGGTCGCCACCGCAGCCGACAGTTCCGGGGTAGACACCCTGTGGGTGGCCGACCACCTCGTCCAGGCCGATCCCAACGCCGGTCTGGATGAGCCGATGCTCGAGGCGTACACGACGCTCGGCTACCTCGCCGCGTGCACAAGTCGTTTGCGGCTCGGGACGATGGTGACGTGGGCGGGGATCCGCCCCGCAGCATTGCTGATCAAAGCGGTTACGACCCTCGACGTTCTGTCAGGAGGCCGAGCGTGGTTGGGTCTCGGTGCCGGCTACCGCGGGGACGAAGCGGGGATGATGGCGCTTCCTTTCCCGTCTACCCGGGAGCGTTTCGAGATCCTTGAGGACACCATTGCCCTTGCCAATCAGATGTGGTCCGGTAGCGAGGCCGTGTTCGAGGGAAAGCGGATTCGCGTGGAACGTCCGATTGCACGTCCGGCGGCGCTCAGCAGACCGCGGCCCCGGATCCTGATCGGCGGGATGGGGGAGAAGAAGACACTGCCGCTGGTTGCCCGTTGTGCCGATGCGTGCAACCTGTTCGACATTCCCGACGGTGGGGAGACGATCCGCCACAAGCTCGATGTTCTCGACGATCTGTGTCGACAACTGGGGCGCAATCCCTCCGAGATCGAAAGGACCGTGAGCGCACGGCTCGGGCCGGCCGAACCGGCTGCGAGCCTTGTCGATCGCTGCCGGGTTCTCGGCGGATACGGCATCGATCATGTCGTGTTGATCGCCGCCGGTCCCTGGACGACTAGTCAGATCGACACCATCGGCGCAGCCATCGATGTGGTCGGCGACCTCGAACCTGTGGGGGAGCGCTGATGCGGGCCGACGCTCGACGCAACCGGGAGCTACTGCTCGACGCCGCCATCGAGGTCATTCTCGAGGCGGGCGCCGAGCCTCCGCTGGATGCCATCGCCCGGCGGGCCGGCGTCGGCATCGGCACCTTTTACCGGCATTTCCCGGATCGGGACGCTCTCATCGGCGCCGTCGCACGATACGCCCTCGACCTGAGCGTCCAGGCCGCCGAGACAGCCCTGGCCGAGACGTCCGACGGGTTCGCCGCGCTGCGAAAATACATGCATACCGCCCTCGATCGGGGCGTTGGGGTGCTCAACCTCATCTACCCGCTCATCAACGACCCCGACTGGACGGGACGCCGCGCCGAATCGGCGATGTTGCTCGACGCCATGCTCGAGAGAGGCAAGCAAGACGGCCTCGTCCGGGATGACGCGAGGGTTCCCGACATCGGATTCGCCATCATCCGCCACTCACGCCCCGTTGCCGCCGGTCTTGCGGTTTCCGACGAGAGAGCCATCGCCCACCGACATCTCGACATCTACATCGACGGCCTCCACACCGGCAAACACACCAACACGTTGTCGGCGCCCGCGGCGTTGGATCAGTTCGACCCGACCCGGCCGGTCGAGATCGGAGGTGATGGCTGATGAGGTTGTGACGCACCGGTGAGCGAAGCCGTGTCGCCCCGGATGATGCGGGCTGTCGGCCGATTCGGTGAATCAGAACCGGACCAGGAGCTTTCCTCTGGCGCGGCCCGACGCCAGATAGCCGATGGCTTCGGGGACGGACTCGAGCGTGTACGCCCGGTCGATGATCGGCCGGACCTCTCCCGCGATCATCATCGTGCCGAGCGTTGCCAGATCCTCCGCCTTGCTCGGTGCCCACCCAAACACACCCATGCGCTTGGTCCCCAGTGCTGAGACGAGGGCGCCGCCGACCGCCGCCTGCACGAAACCCGCCATGGTTGCCGCGATCAACACGTACGCACCGTGCCGGCGAAGAGGGCGCCGGAAGCGAAACACAGACCGGGTCGCGGCGATGTCGACTATGAGGTCGTAGCGTTCGCCGCTTCGGGTGATATCGGTTCTTGTGTAGTCGACAACGTGGTCGGCGCCTGCCCTTGTCATCAGCTCCAGCTTGTCCGTGTGGTCGACGCCGGTCACCTCGGCGCCGAACGCCTTCGCCAGTTGGATCGCAAAGGGTCCGACACAGCCACCAGCCCCGTTCACCAGCACCCGGCTACCGGGCTCGATCCGGCCCTTGCCGTCGAGTGCCTGGAGGGCAAGGACGGCCGAGTGCGGAGCGGTGGCGGCCGTTTCGAAGTCGAGTTCGTCGGGGAACCGGGAGAACACCCGCGCCGGCGCGGACACATACTCGGCAAACGCACCAAACCGGCCGTACACGTCTCCCCAGACGCGGTCGCCGGGCTGCAACGTGGTCACACCCGGACCAACCTCAACCACTTCTCCTGCGACGTCCAGGCCGAGTGTCGGCGATTTCGGTTTGGTCAGGCCGGTCATGAGCCGGCTCACGGCCGGCTTCCCCCGCAGGTTGTCGAGGTCGGCGGTATTGATCGACGTTGCCCGCACCCTCACCAGCACCTCGCCGTCGCCCGGGACGGGATCGGGAACATCGGTGAACCGGAGCACATCCGCCGAGCCGTACCGGCTGCGCACGATCGCCTTCATTGTCTCCTCCGCTGCTGATCTCGGGACTCAGCTTAACCATACAGCGTAAGGTTGGTCGAGTTGGGGGTCACCGCGCCATTCCCGTCTGGATGCGGGTCAGACGTCGTCGCTTCTGATGTCGGCCAGCGCATGCGCGATCGTCTCGAGCCGAGCCAGGGTCTCCTCCAGCAGTGCGGTGAGACGGGCGATGTCCGCTCCCGGTTGGGTGCGACGGGATCGGGCCCTATCGACCCCACGGTGAAGGCTGCCCAGCGTGTCATCGAGCCTGGCGGCAAGCTCTCCCGTCAGTTCGATCCGGCCCTGTTCGAGCCGTTGGTAGAAGTCCCAGCGGAGCCGGCCACAGTGTTTGTCGACCAGGAGCGGGATGTCCTCTTCGAGCTTGCTACGCAGCATCCGCCTCGCCAGGCGCGTTGGGGCATTCCGGCGGATCGCGGCGACCGTCATCTCGAGTGAATCGGGCGGATCGAAGAAGGCAAACGTGAACCCGGACTCCGTCGTGAAGGTTTCCCCGAGTGGAGGAGGGGACAGCTCGACGTCGAGGAGCTCGGCGCAGAGTTGGGTCGTTCGTTCCATCAGGGCGTCGGTCTCTTTCGAGAACCGTCGCGTCGCGTCCCGAAAGAGATCACCGATCCTGGCCCCTTCAGCCTCACGCCAACGGTTGATCGATTGCCGTAGTGATTCCTTGACCGCGTTGTCGAACTCGTCGGCGGCGGCGCGGGGATTCGGGTGGGCTTCAAGCCGTTGGCGAGCTGCAGCGAGCAGACGCTCGGTTTCGGCGGGGCGGAGTGTTGCCAGATCGGCCTCGACGGTCGCGACCAGTTGCCGTGTCTCCATTTCCAGGAGCGCCTCCAGGTCGCGGCGCGACTCGGCCGCCCGCTCCGCGACCTCTTCGAGGCCGGCAACGAGCGTCGCCAGCTCGTCCACAGGTCGCCGCAGCGTCTCCTGCTCGACACGGACTGTGTTGATCTCGTCGGCCACAAGACGTCCCGCGGCGATGGCGACCGATTGGCTCAGGACGGCCGTCTTCTCATCAACCAGGAATGCGCCGAAGTCGTGCTCGAAACGAAAGAAACCGGATGCGTCCGGGTCGGCATCGTCGGCCCGCCGCTTGGCGCGAAGGGCGCCGAGGGCGCTAACGGGGTAGACGACGACTTCCTGCCCGACGGCGTCGCCAAGCGCCCTCGTCGCAAAGGCGACGACCTCCGCGGCGTCTGCCGGTTGCAGTATGTCAACCTTGTTGAGTACGAAGAACATCCGGGCTGCGCTATCACGCACCTCCTCGAGAAACAGACGTTCGGTATGCGACACCGGCTGATCGGCGGCGGTCACGAAAATGGCCGCGTCGACCTCGGAGAGAAAGCGCTTGGTCGTTTCCGTGTTGTGGTGGTGGATGCTGCCGACGCCCGGCGTGTCGACCAGCCGTACCCCCGCAGCTAGTGGTGCCGCGGGATGCTCCACAAGGACGTGGGCGACGTTGAGTCGGTTCTCCGGGTTCTCGCGCTCGGTGACGAATGCCGGTAGCTGGTCGATCCCGACAACCCGGGAAGTCCCATCCTCGAACGTGACTTCGGCTCGAGGTTCGAGGCCGTAGGTGGCCGTGCTGACCACCGCCGTCACCGGGACCGCCCCCACCGGAAAGACCTCTGCGCCGAGTAAGGCATTCACGAATGTCGACTTGCCTCGTTTGAACTCACCGACCACCGCCACGACGAAACGCTGCTCCGCGAGCTTGGCAGTGAGCGCGGCTGCACCCCGAGCCAGTCCCGGCGAGTCACGATCCGCTCCGAGCGTGGTCAGCTCGTTGAGGATGTCGTCGAGCTCACTGCGAACGGGGGCGATACCCATACCGCTCATCGGCTACCCGCTGTCGGGCGCGGTGGGCGGCTGAGGATTATCCGGTCGCCCGGATGATGATGTTTCACGTCGATGACGACTATGAACCCTGCTCCGAGGAACCTGCCGTGACTCATCTGCTCCCACCGGTCGACTGTCGGTAGAAGCCATCAGCTGCGAGCCGCTTCGATGGAGCGGCGGCCGCAGCGGTTCCGGCGGGCCTCATCGCCTCGGCTCACAACGATAGTCGGCCCGGTCGCCGGTACATGCTACGAACGTCGTCACCGCCCGGGGTGTCCTGTGGCTTCCCGGTCATGCACATTCGGACACTCGATGATTCAACGGTGAATGTTCGCGGCGGCCGGCACTCGTGTGGGCAACTAGTCCAACCGCTGTGCCACGGTTGCGGCTCAGCTCGACAGAGCAACCCGAATCTCACGAGGGCTCTCCTCGTGGGTCGATCCGGTGAGTCGGACCTGCCAGCTGCCCGCGAGCGTCTCCGCCAGATCCTCGGCCGTGGCCGGGTCGGTAGCCGACTCGAGCAAGTGACGGACGACCTCGCCCCGCACCCGTTTTGCGGTGTGGCCGTCCGCGCCCCGCCGACCGTCGGGGCGGAGCACCCGGATCGACACCAGCCTGCGGCCGATGCCCTGTGGCATCCCCATCGCCAGATAGCTGGAGGACCGGCAGTCGACCACGAGACCGTGTGCTCCCGCCGCGGCTGTCAGGACAGGTCCGAGCACGGGCCGCCACAGTGGTTCGAGGGGCTCGAGATCAAGCAAGTTGGCGCAGATGTTGAGCCGGTACGGCGGGATACGGTCACGGGGTCTCAGCGCGCCCCACAGCGAGGACACGATGACGAGTCGAGACCCGGCTCGCCTCCGCGCGGTCGTCGACAGCGATCCCGGGTCGAGGGCGGCGAACAAGGCCCCGGTGTAAGTCTCGAGCGCCGGTCTCGTGGGGATAGTCGAAAGGCTGATGTTCCGAACCACCTCGGCACCCAGCGTCTCGCCGACGAGCAGCCGGGACGGAGCGTCGGGTCTGGCGCTGGTCGCGACGAGAGCGCGGAGCACCCGCTCCCGCGTCGGGTTGAGCTCGGGGAATGAGAGGGCGCCGATGTCGAGCGGGCGGCCGCGCCGCGGAGCCGGGTTCTTCGATTCCGAAGGTGGCAGCAGAACGATCACCTGGTCAGTGTACGGAGCGGCGTCGCCGACGATGGGCCGCGCTGGGTCTCGAGCACCCCCCGGCGATTAGTCACGCCCTCGCCAGGTAGCGATGTCGACCTCGTTGCCTTCAGGGTCGGCGAGCGTCCACCATGCCGGCGCGTGCGAGTTATCGACCATCTGCCCGCCCGCAGTGAGGGCAGCGGCCACGCTGGTCTCGGCTTGATCATGCGGCACGAAGATGTCGACTGGATGCGGTTGCGTTGCCCGCGCGGTTTGTCCATCTGCTGGAACCAAAGGGCGGGCCCTCGTGACCGGGGTCGAGCAGATCCACGTCGTCGATGCGTTACCTGTAGCCGAGAACGGCGCCCGGGTCGGCGGCGAGACCGAGGCGATGCGCTGCCGTCGAGATGCGGCGCGCCATCTTCATTTCGCTGCGCCGCAGACCGTTCACCTCGTCTGCGACCGCTTCGCCCGGCTCGACGAGCCACGCAACCGTGGCAGCGGCGGAGCCGGGCTCGGTCTGGCGATCGTTCACAAGGTCGTGACCGCCCACGGCGGCACGGTGAGCTGCACGGACTCTCCTACAGGGGGAGCGAGGATGACCCTCGAGTTCGTGCCTCCGGTGGCCGTGGGCGGCGCAGAGGGTGTCCGATCCGGCGTCAGGAGCCCTGGCCGCCTCGATCCAGGGAGAACTCCAGCACCTGGGTGAGACGGATGTTGTTGCCGGACGGGTCCCGAAACGAGGTGTCGATTCCGTAAGCCTGCTCGGTCGGCGGATCGTTGAATACCACGCCACGAGCGCTGAGATCGTCGTAGGCCGCCTGGCAATCGTCGGTCTCGAGAAAGATCGTGCCCCCGGCGCCTTTGGCCACCAGTTCGGCGAGCTGGGCGCCCGAAGTCTCATCGAGCATCGGGGGGCCCGGAACGGGCATGAGCACGACCCCGAACCCCTCCTGATCGGCAGGTCCAACGACGAGCCAGCGGAAGTTCCACTCCGGAACAGACACGTCGGCGAGTACTTCCCAGCCAACGTTCTTGGTATAGAAAGCAAGCGCCTCGTCCTGATCACGTACCCACAACTGTGCGTTGGCGAGCTTGATCACTACGTCCTCCTTGTATCGGATGCTGCGACGCTACGCCTCGATCGGAGCGTCGGCTTCTCGAAACGTGCGGTTCTGTCGCCGGCCGTAGGCACGGGCAACACACATCGGGATGCGGATGTGGCGCTGCGCCGGGGGGAACGACTCCCGGTACTGCCGGGGAGTCCGTCCGTAGACGCGTCCGAAGCTGGTGACGAAGGACCCGAGGCTGGTGAGCCCGACCGCAAAACAGATGTCGGTCACCGCCCAGTCGGTGTTGCGCAGCAGCGCGGCGGCGCGCTCGAGACGCCGGGTGAGCAGGTACTGATGGGGTGCTTCACCAAAGGCGTCGCGGAACTGCCGGCTGAAGTGGGCGCGCGACATTCCTGCGGCTTTGGCCAGATCGGAGACCGTCAGAGGCTCGACGTAGCGTGCGTCGGCGAGGTCCTTTGCCGCCAGGAGGTACCGGGTCGCTGTAGCCATGCGGTGATTGTTGCAGATGTCCGATGTCGGGATAAGCGGCTCGGCTACCTTCCTTGCGGCCCGGGTTTCGACCAGAATCCAGATTGTGGACCCCTTTCCGTACCGGTTTGCATCGCGGCCGGTGACAACCTCCTGCGCGGCGCCGGCCGCCGGTGACTATGCCATCTTGGTGGGTGAGTCGCGGCGTCGGCTTGCGCCGCCCACCGGAACCGTCGTTCCGTCGCGAGGCAGCCGCCAACGTGCCAGGACAGATCCCGTCAAGCCGTAGCTCGCGTGGGCCGGTATCGCACGGCGACCGCCCCCGACCGGAACTCATGGCGATCCACCAGCTCGAGCTGGATGCGTTCGCGCAGACCGGCGAGCAACGTCGGCCGTGTCCGGCAAGGACCGGCTGCAGAAGGAACTCGTACTCGTCGATCAGTCCCAGATCTGCCAACGCCAGGGGGAGCGTCAGGCCACCCACGAACAGGCCGTCGCCTGGCTCCTGCTTGAGCCGCTGAACCGCTTGCCCCAAGTCGCCTCGCACCAGCTCGGCATTCCAATCGACCCCGCTGAGCGTGCTCGATACGACGTACTTCTTCGCTCGGTCGATGGTCTCGGCGAACGGGATCTCCCACTCATCCATCCAGTCAGGCCACGTGCCCGAGGCCGGCTGCCGCCAAGCCGACTCCATCATCTCGTAGGTCACCCGGCCAAATAACAGGGCATCGGCTCGTCCCATCGCACCGGTCCAGTAGCGCATCGACTCCTCGTCCGGGGGGAGCCCTGCCTCGTGATGGCAGCAGCCGTCGAGCGTGACGTTGATCGAGTATCGGAGGGGTCTCATGTCGTTGCTCTCCCTTGACCCGCACGCCCGCCCAGACCTGCAGCGCGCTCAGATTGCCCGTTCTGGCGCTCTTCTGCAAGCGTCGCCGACTGATCGCGCCCGTCCGCCGGCGGTTGCTGGCTGCGGTCTGGTCGACGCCCGGAGGCTGTAGACACCGCGAGGGTCGCAGATCTGGCCTTGCGTGGGGAGGTGGCCGTTGTCGGCGTCGCGGTGCGTCCGGATTGCTGTGCGTAGCGGTCCGGGTCGTCGGGCCGGTTGAGGCGCAGCCGGGAGAGTTCGAGCAGTTCGAGTCCATGTGTGTACGTGTGCGTGCGAACTCAACAGGGCTGCCCTCAGCGGGGCGGCCTGGCGGCTTTCGGACGGTCTTCCGTCACAACGTCAGCCGAAGGGGGGCCGACGGCACGCTCGCGTTTCTGATGGCCGAGCTGTCTGCTCTCCCTGCTGCTGCGGTCGTCGTCGAGGATCGCTATTCGGCGATGCCACGCGCCGAGCATGTTGAGCCGGGCTGGTTGGCCGAGCTGGTCGCCCGAGTACAGGTGCGCTATCCCTCGGTACCGGTGGTGTTCTGCGAGGGTGAGCCTCTCGCCTACAATGCCGGAGCGGCGATGGAGCTCGCCCCAACTGCCGACGCCGGCTGATGGCTCCTGCAAACCGATAACAGGCAGGAGACCATGCCGGCACGCAGCACCCCAGTTCCACGTCGCTCTCGTCGGCGTTCGGTGCAAGATCTACCGGCTCCCTTAGCGGTGCTCGGTGGTGGTCTCATCGGGTCGGCGGCGCGGGCCGCCGTCGGCGCCGCATTTCCGGTAGCTGTAGGGGCGTTCCCGGCAACTACCCTCCTGGTGAACCTCGCGGGGTCGCTATTGCTGGGTCTGTTCCTGGCACGCAGGCAGCGAGCCGTCACCCGGCGCTGGTCGCTGCGCTTCTGGGCTATCGGCGCACTTGGCTCTTTCACCACGTTCTCGACGTTCAGTGTCGAGGTGTTCCGTCTTCTCGACAGACAAGCATGGGCATCGGCTTGCGGGTACGTGCTCGCCTCGATCCTCTTCGGCCTCGGCGCCGCGGTGATCGGGCAGCGCTTGGGACGGGTGGGGAGATGACGGTCTTCGTCGCTGCCCTGACCGGCTCGGTAGGCGCCCTAGCCCGGTATCTGCTTTCGGGGGCGATACAGAACCGGAGCCGTACGACATTGCCGATCGGCACGGCCGGGGTGAACCTGCTCGGGGCGTTGCTGCTCGGGCTCATCGTGGGGGCGAGCGACGGCTCGCTGCTGTGGACGGCGGCAGCCGGTTTCACCGGCGGGCTCAGCACGTTCTCCACATGGATGGTCGAGACGATCGGTCTCGGGATTGTCCCCAAACCGTCGTTTCGGGCCGTCGCCAACCTCCTCATCGTGGCAACATTGGGCGTGGCGCTGGCCGCGCTCGGGTATCACATCACCAACTGAAAGCGAGGCGTCCCGTGAATCACGAATCCGACAGCCGACTTCTGCGCATCTTCGTTGGTGAGTCCGATACCTACGACGGTCGGCCGCTTTATCAAGCGATCGTCGAGGTGTTGCGCAAGGAAGGCGTCGCCGGAGCAACCGTCCTACGGGGGATCGAAGGATTCGGCAAGTCGAGCCATTTGCACACCGCCCACATCCTGCGGCTCTCGGATGACCTTCCGATGGTGATCGAATGCGTCGACACCTATGAGAAGATCGAGTCGGTGTTCCCGACCCTCGATGCGATGATCGGCGACGGCCTGGTGACCATGGAGCGTGTCGACGTTTGGGTCTACCGTGCCGGCGAGAAGCGCCGGTGACCACCCTTTGTTGTTGACGGTAGCTCGAGAGGTCCTATTCGCCGGGACACGCCCGGCCGAAGAAGACGCCGGAGGCTAGGTCACGTAGCGGCACTCGAGATCGTCGAGGTATGCGAGCGCAGCCGCCGCGTTGTGCTGCCGCCACAATTCGAGGTAGTCGTCGGCATCCGGGGTCTCGAGCGCGGTCAAGGTGGGGAGCAGAGCCGCTTTCTGATCTCGGATGAGGTCGACGGGGGAACGTCCGCGACGGTGCACCAGAGCAAGCTTCAGAAGGAACACGATGCGAATGTCGCGCACGTGAGCAACAGGCGTGGCGAGCCACCGATCGAGGCGGCGGCGTCCCCGGCGGGTGATCTTGTGTACGACTCGTTGCGGCCCGGCGTCGCCTTTTTCAGTCGATACCGGCTCGGCATATCCCGCCTCGACCAGGCGGTCGAGGGCCCGGTATACGAGGGGCCGCCGCACCCGGAACACCCGGCCCACCTCGCCATCGGCGGCCAGCAGCTTGGAGAGAGCGAATCCGTGACTGGCGCCTTCCCCAAGAACGCCGAGAACGGCATATTCCGTTGTCGACAAGTTCACGGTCATCCGGCCCTGAGGCTAGCGCTCCGATCGGCCGCACTCACCTGCGGCCGGCTGTGATCGACGCGCCGACGCGGCCGGCGGCGGCGCGCAGCACCCACCGGGCATCTCCGGTCCATCGAGCGCCGGATCAGCTGCCGTTCATCTGTAGAGCGGCCCGTAGGCGGCACAAGCTCTGAAGTCCGCACCCTCGGCGTCGGCTGTTCCGAACGCGTTCCACGCAGACGGGCGAAGAAGAAGCTCCTGCGCCACGTTGTGCATGAAGACGGGTATGCGGAGCAAGGATGCCAGCGTGATCAGGTCGGCGCCTATGTGGCCGGCGCTGATTGCACCATGGTTGGCACCCCAGGCGTTCATGACGCTCCAGACGTCCTGGAATGTTCCCGATCCGGTCACCCGAGGGGCAAACCATGTCGTGGGCCACGTCGGATTGGTGCGCTGATCGAGCGTGTCGTGGACCTCGGGCGGCAACTCGATGGTCCATCCTTCGGCGATTTGCAGGACCGGCCCCAGCCCATGGGCCATGTTGATCCGGCACATGGTGACCGGCATCCCACCACGGGTGGTGAATCGCGTGGACCAACCACCCCCGCGGAAATACTCGGTGAGCGAGGGATGCCACGTGACCGCCCCCAGGCAAGCGTCGATATCTTCGGGGCTGATCTCCCAGAATGGCTTGATCGTCGGCGTTCCGTCGTCTGCGGTCGCTCGGCCCGTTGCGTCGAGAGCCGCCGGCCCGGAGTTGAGCAGATGCAGGAAACCTCCGGCCGCGGTGCCCTCGAGTTGATAGCCGGTGACTCGCTTGACCGCCGCCGGGCTCCAGTACGTGCGCACATCCGCAAAGATCTGTGCCCGGTTGGTCAGCAGATGGGCGAGGAGCATCGAGGCGCCGTTGAGCGAGTCGTTCTCGGTGGCCGTCACATAGGGGGCGCGTGTGCCGTTCCAGTCGAATGACGTGTTGAGGATCGCCTCCATGAAGTCGCCATTGGGCTTGTGGTCGGTCCACTGGCGTTGCCCCTGGAAGCCGGCCGCGATGGCGTTGTGGCCAAGCGCCTCCTCACCAAAACCGAGATCGGCGAGCCCGGCGTTGCCGGTCATCAGGTCGCGACCGATCAATGCCATCTTGATCGATGTGTCCCACTCCTCGTCCAGGCGGTCCCGGGAGCGCCGCTGTTCGGGAGGATTCGGATCGAATCCCTCGGTGCAATTGGCGCGCACCCACTCGCGGGCGCGGGCGAACTCGTCGTGGTCGAATATCCCCAGCTCGATGCGCCGGTGCACCTCGCTCATGTCGATCGCTTCTACCCTCATCCCGAGGTAATGCTCGAAGAAGGAGTGATCGACGATGCTTCCCGCGATCCCCATCGAGGTTCCGCCGATGGAGAGATAAGACGTGCCCTGCATGGTCGCCACTGCAACCCCTGCCCTGGTAAACCGCAGGATCTTGGTGGCGACGTCGTCCGGGATGGTCTGGTCGTCGGCGTCCTGAACGTCGTGTCCATAGATGCCCACCGCGGGCAGGCCCTTCTGGGTGTGCGCGGCGAGGACGGCGGCAAGGTATACAGCTCCCGGTCGCTCGGTACCGTTGAAACCCCAGACAGCCTTGGGTCGGGTGGGATGGGTGTCCATCGTCTCCGATCCGTAACACCACGCCGGTGTGACGGTGATCGAGAGCCCTACATTGTTTGCGGCGAACTTCGCCTCGGCAGCTGCCGCCTCGGCGACTCGCCCGATGGTGGTGTCGGCGACAACACACTGAACCGGGTCCCCGTTGGCGTAGCGGACGTTTGAGCTGATCAGGTCCGCGACACTGCGGGCGAGTGCCATCGTCTGATCCTCGAGGGACTCGCGGACACCGCCGAGGCGACCGTCAATCGTTGGTCGAATGCCTACTGTTGCTGGACTTCCCTGCCAGCGCCACGTTCCATTCATGATGCTCCCTCGCTTTCGTCCTCAGTGCCCGGTTGAGCAGTTGGCGTCTTCTGTTTTGGTGAACTCACGGTTTGATCGACTCCAATCGTTGCGCTGCCTCGTCCCAGCGCGGGTCGACGGCCGGCATGAAGACATGTTCGTCATACGAGTCCGCCAATACTTGCAGACCCTCCTCGAGACTGGAGATGCGCCCCGATGCCTGCATCTGGATCAGGGCGTTGCCCAGGGACGTCGCTTCAGGATGACCTGCTGTTACGGGCACCATCGTGGCCGACGCGGTCAGCTCGTCGAGCAGCCGGTTTCGTGAGCCACCGCCGACCACCCGGATGCCGCTAATGGGACTACCGA
>Ga0307417_10000526_pt1 | contig 15527 bp, 15 predicted proteins | sample SalMarWE160210MG_2_FD_202514 | JGI IMG/M metagenome (GOLD analysis project Ga0307417, IMG submission 202514) | Salt marsh sediment microbial communities from the Plum Island Ecosystem LTER, Massachusetts, United States - WE1602-10 | ecosystem: Environmental > Aquatic > Marine > Intertidal zone...
ACACCTCGGAGGCGGTAGCAGCCAGGCGCTTGCCGGTGCGCAGGTAGAAGGGCACGTCCTGCCAGCGCCAGTTATCCACGAACAGCTTTAGGGCGGCGTAAGTCTCGGTGCCGGAATTGAGGGCCACGCCCTCCTCGTCACGATAGCCCAGGGTCCGCTCACCCTGGACCCAACCCGCGGCATACTGGCCACGGGCGGCGTAATCGGAGATCGCATCGGGCGGAATCGGCCGCAGTGCCCGCATCACGTCCATCTTGCGGTCGCGCAGGCGCTCCGCCTCGAAGCTGGCCGGGGGCTCCATGGCGATCAGGCACAGCAGCTGCACCAGGTGGTTCTGCACCATGTCGCGCAGGGCGCCTGCGCCTTCATAGTAGGCCCCGCGGTGCTCCACCCCGAGGGTCTCGGCCACGGTTATGGTCACGTGGTCGATGTAGCGGCGATTCCACATGGGCTCGAAGAGGGGATTGGCGAAGCGTAGCGCCAAGATGTTCTGGGTTGTCTCCTTGCCCAGATAGTGGTCCATACGGAAGATCTGGGACTCGTCCAGCCAGCTTCGCAGTGCACTGTCGATTTCGTGGAAGCTGGCCAAGTCCGAGCCGATGGGCTTTTCCACCACGAGCCTGGAAAGCGCCCGGTCCTTCAACAATCCGGTACTGCCCAGGCCGGCGGTGGCAGGGGCGAACAGGAACGCGGGCGTGGCCAGATAGAACACCTGCTGCAGTGTGCCCGACAGTCCTTGCGCCGACTGTTCCAGGAGCGCAAGTAGCGGCCCGTAGGCATCGGGGTTGCCAAGGTCCAGGCACTGGTAGGTAAGACCTCGGGTGAATGCCTCCCAGGCCGCGTCGGACGGGACTGCGGAGCGTCCGAAACGGACGCATCCCTCCCGCAAATGCCCCGCCAGCTCCTGGGCGTCCAGGGGTGCTCGATCCAGTCCCACCAGACGGAAATCCGGCGGCAGCATCCTGGCGCGGTGCAACGCGAACAGGGCCGGCACCACCAAGCGTTGCGCCAGGTCGCCGGCGGCGCCCAGCAGGACGAACAGGGTGGAACGGTCAGTGGCTGCAGTCATGGTCTTCGTGCTCTGGCGAGATCGGCTATTTGCCTCTGTGCCGAGGCGCCCCTTCGGCAGGCGCGCCCCGGCGGACCTCACAGCTGCCGGATCAGGCCGGCCAGCTGCGTCTCGGCCTGGTGAAAGGCCGCCGCATCGTCATTCCGGTACGAGCCGACGCCCTTCTCCAGCCCTTGTACCAGGCCGGTAACCGCTTCTACCTTGGTCTTGATGTCGGGGTCGCTCTGGCTGGCCGCCGCATCCAGATAGCCCTTCGCCTCGGCGAGGTCGACCTTGGCCGCGGCGTCGTCTTTGTCGTACTCATGGTCGATGCGCGCATAGGTCAGCTGCAGCTTGGCCTCGATCAGATCTTTCTTGCCGGTGTCCTCGGCGCGAAACCGCTGCCAGCCGGTGCTAACCATTTCGGCAGAGCGTTCCGACAATGCTTCGAGCCGACGCCAGGAGCTTTCAATCTTCGTACTTAAGCTCTTGTCACCAGTCTCGATCAGCTGGTGGAGATCGCGCACGGCTGCCACTAAATCCTCGGCGGCCTTGCGCATCACCGTGTCGTCGCTCTTGGCGGCCCGCTCCAGATAATTGACCGCTTCATTCAAGTCCGCCTTGGCGTAGTCTTTCGCTCCTAGCTCGTAGTCCTGCCAGGCTCGCCACAGGGCTGCCTTGGCACCGGTCAAGGGAGACTGAAAGGAGAGCGAAACGAAGAGGACATTGTCCTCCGCGGAAGCCAGTGCCTGATCAGCGGCGTTGGTATTCCCCTTGGCCAGATCGGCCTTGGCCTCTGCCACCAGATGGCGGGTGGAGCTGAGCGGCAAGTCCGCCTCGACGTAAAGCAAAGAGTCGTCGGTCGCCGCAAGCTGCGCCTGGGCCTTGGGCTTGTCGCCCTTCTCCAGCGCCTGCTTCGCCTCGTCGAGGTGGCCCTTGGCCTTGGCGGTGGGCACATAGCTCACCAGCTCATCGAGCCCAGCGTAGATGGGCACAAGGTCCGGCAGCACTTCTTGGGTGTCCTCGTACTCCAGGTGCTTCTTCGCCACCCAGATGCGGTCCTTGACCTTGGTCGTGGGAAGCGCCGCCTGGATGATGTCCAGCAGCTTCTCCGCCTGCTCGAGCTCGGACTTGGCCTTGTCGGCCTCAGGACTGTCGCCCTGCAGCTTACCGCGGGCATCGGCGATGTGGCGCAGCACCTTTACGGCCACGGCGGAGATCCGAGCCTCGTCTTGGGGTGTGATCGTGTGGCCGGGTTGGATCGTCGTCTCCTCCTTGATGGTGTCATCGGCCAGGACCGGCCCGCTGATCACAGCGGCGGCGAGCAAGGCGACTGCAACGGGTTTCAGGGTAAATCGACTGTGCATGACTGTGACCTCTTCTGGTGATTCGAGTGTTGAACAAGAAAGTCACCAATTCCTGCGCATCAGCCATGCCAAGAATTATTGTTATTTATAGTCAATAGGTTAGAGTATCCGCACCGCATCCGTCCCCAGCCGTGGTGGATTTCGACCAGGGCGGTTGGTGAATCTGGGCCAGGAAGGCTCGCCGAACAACACAAGCCCGGGACTGGACGAAGTCGGTCCGACCGCCAACTACGCTGTCCTCAACAACTTCCAGACGCGGATCTGTACCTTCGCCACGCTGGTCGGGCGCCTGGAGATATTCACCCTCTTGGTGGTGCTCACGCCGTCTTTCTGGTCGAAGTAGCGACTCGGGTTCGCGGAGATTCCTATCGTTCCCAAACATAGCTTGGCAACGATGCGCTTGCTGCTTTATCGACACGGAGGCGGAACCGCCTCGCGTGCCGTCTTCATACCTCCTCCTCAGTCCCCCTTTTTCTCTTTCGTCTTGATCTTGGGCACGGCGTCGATCGCAAAGGTCTCGACGACCACGGCGTCGTCGACCGCCTTCAACGCCAAGTTGGCTTCATAGTACTTGCGCTCGCCGACGAGCTTGGCCGCCAGGTCGATGTGCTCCTTGGCAAACTCGACCGGGATCATGCTGGTTGTAACCGCCACGTCGATCTCGGCAAGCTTGAGCTCCTCGATGGCATCTTTCTTCTCGCCCTTGTGCAGGTGCTCGTTGGCCTTGGCGATGTGTTTCTCCTTCTCCGCGGTCGGCTCGAAAGCATTCAGCACCGTCAGGCTCGCATCGAATGGGACGTAGCTGTCGTCCGCTTTCGGCTCCTTGGTATCGAGCGCGAATTTCTCTGCATGCTGGACAGCGGCCCCGATCCGCATGACCGCCGCGTCCACGAAGGTACGGGCGCGATCTGGTCGGCCGTTGATGATCGCCAGCCGCGCACCGTGCACATCGCGAATGCTCGTCAGGGCATCTTCCGACACCTTGACGAAGTCCTTTTCCGTCTGCTCGTTCGTGGTCTGATCCTTGGCCGGCGCCTCCGCGGTCGCCGGAGCATCTTCCGCGGCGAAGACCGTGGTCGTGCCGTAACCGATCATTCCGGCGGATAAGGTGGCGGCAATGGCGGCCGCCAGAAGTTGTTTCTTGATCATCTTCGATCTCCTTCATGAATTGCTTGTGGATTCAGGGTGCTCGTCCTTGGCCAGGACGCGCTGCAGCGTACGTTGCAAAGACCCTGCCAACCCAACTGACGGCCAGATGGAGAGGCGCAGGTGCACAGAGCTCGCACGGGACGTGCGGTCCAAGAGGTTGTATCAGGCTGCCACGCAGTCGAAGGAAATCAGGAGAATCCGCTGCCGCGTACATCGGCGTATCCGAGCTCGACTGCCGGAGAAGGATGATCCGGCACGATCGGTATTCACATTGGCTCAAACGAACCAGGGTCCGGACGATATCGACCAGAGCGTTCTCCGAACGATCTCTCCAAGGTGCGTATTCCGGCGAACGTGAACGGTCATTACGGGGAACGTGACCGGGTTGCACATCGAGGTAGCGCTGGAGAGTGTTTTTTAGGTTAGGCGTTCACGATCAGTCAAGTTTTGGCTGATTTTTTCTCATGGAATCTCCTTTCAGTGGGAGTCGGTGGGCGTTGTGCAAAAGGCGGTCGAGGATGGCGTCGGCCAGGGTGGCCTCGCCGATGAACTCGTGCCAGTGCTCGATGGGCAGTTGGCTGGCGATCAGGGTGGATCGCAGCCCATGGCGATCCTCGATAATTTCCATCAAGTCGTTGCGCTGGGCGGCGGCGATTTTCTGCATCCCCCAGTCATCCAAAAGGATCAGATCGGTTTTGGCGATCTGATGCATCAGCTGGGGGTAGGTGCCGTCGCCGTGGGCGATACGCACCGTCTCGAACAGACGGGGCAGGCGAAAGTAGCGCACCGATAAGCCCTGTCGGCAGGCCTGATTGCCCAGCGCGCAGGCCAGCCAGGTCTTGCCACTGCCGGTCGGTCCGGTGATACACAGATTCTGCTGTCGCTGAACCCACTGAGCACTGGCCAACGTACTCATGAATGAGCGATCGATCCCCCTGGGGTGGCGATAGTCGATGTCCTCCACACAGGCGCCGACGCGCAGCTTGGCGGCCTTGAGCAGGCGTGAAAGTCGGCAGTTGTCGCGATAGAGAATCTCCTGATCGAGCAGCAGGGCGAAGCGCTCCTCGAAGGACAACTCTTGGGCAGCGGGTTGCGCCAGTTGCTGCTCAAAGGCCGCGGCCACGCCGGTGAGTCGTAGCGTATGCAGTTTAGCAAGGGTGTGTTGATGCAACATGATGTGTTCCTCTTGAAGCCGGAAAATCAGTGGTAATAACCGGGACCGCGCACATTGGCGTGTAGGGGCAGCTCCCCCTGCTCGGCGTCTTGCTCGGCCAGGGGCTGGCGGTCGAGCCCCTGCTTGAGGATGGAGCTGACGCTGCGGTAACTCGGCGAGTGGATGGCCAAGGCCCGTTCACAGGCCGCCTCCAGGCGTGCCTTGCCGTACCGGCGGGCGTGATTCAACAAACCCAGGCAGCGCCGATAGCCGTGCTCCGGGTGGGGCAGGTCCTGAAGCTGGCGCTTGACCACCTCCAGGGTGGCTGGACCGATCTGCCCGGCCCAATTCAGGAAGCGCCCCGGAGACCACTCGCGGTGCTGACGGTGGGAGCTGGGCATGTGCTCGGGGAGGGTGGAGAACAGCTTGGTGCGGCTGCGCGGATGCGCGGCGATGCGTTGACCTTTGTGGAACACCTCCACGACGCTGGCGCTGGCGCGCACATCCAGGACATGGCCGACCCGGCGGTGCGGGACGCTGTAGTAGCGCTTGTCGACCTCGACGTGGTAATCGATACCGGGTTTGGCCCGTTTCCATTCGGCATATTCGTAGGGGCTGTCCGGCAAGGGCTTGAGCACGGGTTTGTCCAGTGCCTCGAAAGCGCTCTTGCGGCTGCCGGGCAACTTCTGGAAGGGGCGCGCATTGAGCGCCACCAACAGTTCGCGGATGGCAGCGTTGAGCTCGGAGAGCGAGAAGAAGGTGTGATGGCGAAGGCGCGCCAGGATCCAGCGCTCGACCACCTGTACGCCCACCTCCGCCTTGGATTTGTCTTTAGGTTTGTACGGGCGGGCCGGCAGGATGGCACAGCCGTGATGGCGTGCCAGCTCCTGATAGGTGGCGTTCGGCTGCGGGTCGTAGCGACAAGCCTTGGTGACGCCACTGAGGAGGTTGTCCGGGACCAGTAACTCCACCACCCCGCCGAAGAACGCTAAGGCCCGTTGATGGGAGGCGATCCACTGCGGGAGCTCCTGGGTCCAGGTGGCCTCGGCATAGGTGTAGCTGGAGGCGCCCAGCACCGCGACGAACACCTGGGCCTGGCGCAGCTCGCCGCTGGTGGCGTCCACGATCGGTACCGTCGGGCCGCAGTAGTCGATGAACAGCTTTTCGCCGGCGCGGTGAAGCTGACGCATGCTGCGTTTCTGGCGCTTGCGCCAGCGCTGATAATGAAAGCAGAACTGGCTGTAGCGATAGGCCTGGTCCCCATGGGCCGCCGAATACTCCGACCACAGCAGCTGCAGGGTTACCCCTTTGCGCTTGAGCTCCTGATGGATCGCCGCGAAGTCCGGCTCGACATAGCGCCCCGAGCGCTTCTTGTCGGCAAACAGCCCGCTCTGCAGCTGCCCCTCATCCATGCCCTCGGGCAGCGGCCAGCCAATCCCCTGGGCCTTCGCCAGGCTGAGGTACTTGCTGACCACCCCCTTGGACAGCCCGCAGGCGAGGGCGATTTGCGAATAGGCGAGCTTGGCCTCGTGATGGAGGCGCAGCACCTCTTTGATCTGTTGCATTGGAATCCTCTTCGTCGGCATAGACACCCCCACAAAAGGCGGTGGCATATGCCATACCGGTTAGAAGAATTCCAGCGCAATTCGCGTGCGATTCCGCCAGCGTGAACGCCGATTCCGGCAACGTGAACAGCGATTCCGCAAACCGCCCGAAATCATTCACGTTGAAACGGAATGACCGTTCACGTTCCCCCGGAATCCGCGTTCACGATAAAACGGAAAGAGCGTTCACGATGGCGCGGAATACGCACAAGGCGCATGAACGCAAGTAGAAAGGGTTGGCGCGTTGCATGTTTACCGAACAGACTGCTGCAATAGCTTGATCTTCAAGGGGCATCTGTGAATTTCCGCTACCGCGTCAGACAACAGGTTACCTTCTGTAACCTGTTGATTTAGCTATTTCTTCCGTCTCCCATTAGTCCATACTCTATCAGTTTCCCCGTCAGTTTTCGGCTGAAAACTGGATTTTCGGGTGCTCGGAGGCGGTTTTTCTACGCGAAACTGTTATAGTAAGGAGCAAGTGGCAGATCTAAGTCCGTACTGTGACAGAGCGAGCTATGGCCCAGTCTCGATCCGTGCAGACCTTGCGTGATTTGTTTGCCTCGCAGACGATGGTGGATCTGCCCCGCATCCAAGCGGCACTGGGTGGCGCCTCGTCAATGACCGCCTTCCGTTACCTGCGACAGATACCCTACCGGCGCAGCTACAATCACAACGGTCGTTACTATTGTCTGCATGAGCCTTCGCGGTATGACCGGCTTGGGTTATGGAGTGTGGGCGATGTTCATTTCTCAGTGGACGGCAGCCTGGCGAAGACGGTTCGGCGTCTGGTTCACGAGATGGAGGCTGGGGCCACTCACCGGGAGCTGCAGGAGCGGGTCCGGGTACGGGCCCATAACACGCTGCTGACGCTGCTGCGCCGCGGTGAGATTGAGCGCGAGCGCCTGGCACAACTGTACGTATATCTGCATCCGGACGCGGATATCCGCAAGGCGCAGCTTCAGCGTCGAGAAGCATTGCTCAGCGCCGAGGAAACGACACGGCTCGCAGCCCGGGTTCCCGACGAGACCGTCATCCAGGTCCTGTTGACACTCTTGCATCATCCCGGGGCCAAAGCGGCGGAGGTGGTGCGTTATCTGCGGGGACACTCGCCACCGGTTGCGATGGAACAGGTCGAAACGGTCTTTGCTCGGTATGACTTGGCGTCTATCGGCAAAAAAAAGGGCAGCTCGAAATCCTGAGTCGGCTGCGAGGACACACCCAACAAGCGGGCTGGTCGGCGGCGGAAGTGGCACGAGCCACGAGCGACGCGGGGGACGTCCCGGGTATCGCGTTTGCCACCGAGGCCGAGCGCTGCCCGGTCTGCAAAGCGGCGCTGAAGGTCCACAAGAGCCGCTCGCGGCAGGTGATCACCCTGGCGGCCGGATCTTTCCGGGCCATCGAGACGTTCAAGCAATGCGGCGAGGATTCTACGCATCCGGTCATCGGCTCCGACGCACTGGACCGGCCGGTCTTGCCACGCCAGCGCTATGGCTATGATCTGATCGCCCACGTGGGATGTGCCCGCTACCTGGAGAACAAGCAACGCGAGGAGATCCAAGCCGAGCTGTCCCGGCAACGGGGTATTGCGCTGTCCACCGGCAGCCTCTCTGCTCTCTGCGATCGGTTTCTCACCTACCTGGAGGCATTGCACTTGGCGCGTGCGTCGCAACTCCGTGCCGCCCTCGGGGAAGGTTATCCGCTGCACATCGACGCCACCTGCGAGCACGGCAAGGGTGGGCTTTTCGTGTGCATGGACGGTTGGCGCGGCTGGGTGTTGGTGGCCGGTCGCATTCCCTCGGAGCATGAGGATCATTTGCGCCCGCTGGTCGAGAAGACGACCTGGCTGTTCGGCGATCCCATCGCCACCGTCCGCGACATGGGCAAGGGTGGCGCCAACGCGGTTGCCCCCTTGCGCGAGAAGGGCGTCGTCGATCTGATCTGCCACTTTCATTTCCTCGCGGCGGTGGGAAAGAAGCTCTTTGAACAGCCCTATGGACTACTGCGTAAGCTGTTGAAGTCCAGTAAAGTACGGACCGATCTGCGGGCGCTGCTGCGGGATCTGCGCACCTAGTCCACCACAAGCCCCCACGCGGGGCGGTTCGGCAAGGGCGTGCTACGCGAGGAGCTGTTGGCCCTGGTGTTGTGGATCCTCGAGGGCGATGGCACCAAGGACCTGCTCTATCCGTTTGCCCTGGTGCACTTGGAGTTCTTCCAGCGTTGCAGACAGGCGCTGCAACGTGCCCAAGGCTGGGTGCAGGGAGCACGGACGCTGCCCGAGCGACGCGCTATCGATTACCTTGCCACCCTCGTTCGCCGTTTCGATCAGGACAACCGCTTCACCACCGCCGTCACCCGGCTGGAGGATGGCTGGCAGGCCTTCTGCGAGCTGCGAGAGGTGCTGCAACTGTCCAACGCCGAATTGCCTCGGGCCGATGTGCGTGCACACCAGAAAGAGCTTGCGCCCCTGGAGGCGCGCCGGCTGCGTGAGATCGAGGCAGCGCTGCGTGAGTACCGCGCGGAGCTTGACGAGCGGATCGCATCCTCGAAGCGCGCCGACTCGCCATCGACATCACCCAGCACCGTCATCGTAAACTATCTCGATCGTTACCGGGAGCGCCTGTTCGGCCACCCGACCCGGCGCGACGAGGAGGGAAAGATTGTGGCCATCGTCGAGCGCACCAACAATGTGCCTGAGCACTTCTTCGGCCACGAGAAACAGCATCTGCGCCGCCGACTGGGGCGAGCCAATCTGGGACGTGATCTGGAGGACCAGCCCGCCCAGGCCGCTCTGGCTGCAAACCTGCGCCACCCCGATTACGTGCGTGTGCTCTGCGGCTCCCTGGATCACCTTCCAACCGCCTTCGCCGAACTCGACGAGCAAGCGCTCGCACAGGCCACTCGCTTGTCCAGAAGCAATCGCGACTCCAAGCTGCAGCATCGTATCCGGGCGCTGCTCAAGGATGAAAAAACGGTTGATTCAGGGACTGACAGCCAGGAATCCAACCGTTGTCTGACGCGGTAGAATTTCCGCGACCTTTCGAGACCCTGGTCTGTATGGCACGTTAATACAAACGATGCCGAAACAGCCCGGTGGTGGCGCTCAGGGTCACCGCGGCTATCACCGCCATCGGCCAGAGCTGATTGACCAGGAGTGCCACGGGCGTGCCCTCGAGAAACACACTCCTCAGCAGGACCACGAAGTAGCGTAGCAGGTCGGCGTAGGTCAGAACCTGCCCGGCCTGCGGCATAATGGCGATGGGGGTGGCGAATTCCGGCATGTTCATGGCTCGAGCTCGATCGGCGATTGCCTGCGCCGGTCGACCTTGAGGGTGAACAGGTCCGGGCGGGCGTAGTGCCCGGCGACGTCGAAGGTACGACGGGCGTCGGCGGCGCGTGCCGGGTCGACATCGGCATAGAGCATGCTCTGTTGCCGATGCAATGGGCCGGCCACATAAAGAGCGCCTGCATGGGGCGGTAGCTGCGCTCGTCGCGGACGCTGGGCTCGAGCCGATCCAGCTCGTCGTAGACCTGCTCCAGCTGGGCGGTGTCCGTGGCCTGGAAGTAGCGCCCGCCGGTCTCCTGGGCGATGGCCTCTAGGGTGGCGGGGTCCAGGTCCGAGCCCTGCTGCATCAGCATGCCGAAGGGGCTGCGCACGCCGACCTGCCCGCCGCCGATGCCGATGGTGTAGATCCGCACCTTGGCCCGGGCGGCCAGCTTGGCGGCATCCAGGGGGGCGATGTTGCCGGCGGTGTTGGCGCCGTCGGTGAGCAGGATCAGCACCCGGTTGTCATCGGGCTGCTGCGCGAGACGTTTTACGGCCAGCGCGATGGCGTCTCCGATAGCGGTCTCGCGCCCGGCCAGGCCGATCACCGATTCGTCCAGCATGGTGCGCACCGTGTCGCGATCATAGGTCAGGGGGGTCTGCAGGTAGGCGCGGCTGCCGAACAGGATGAGACCCAGGCGGTCGCCCTGACGCCGCTCGATGAAGCGCCCGGCCACCGCCTTGACGACATCCAGGCGGTTGGCGGGGCGATTTCGCAGCCGATAGTCCTCCTGCTGCATGGAGCCGGAGACGTCCACCGCGAGCATCAGGTCGCGCCCGGCGACCGGCAGGCTCACCGGCTCTCCCAGCCACTGGGGACGGGCGGCGGCCAGCACCAGCAGGGCCCAGGCGAGCCACGCCAGGGCGAGGCGCAGGCGTCCGGAGCCACCGCGGTGGCCGGCCTCCTGGCTCGCCAGCTCGGCGTAGAAGGGCAGTCTCAGGGCCCGTCCCAGGCGCGGGCGTGCCGGGGGCAGCCAACGCGCCAGCAGGGGCGGTGGCAGGGCCGCCAGGGCCCAGGGCCAGTCCAGGATGATCATGTTCGTTGCTCCCGATTTCTCTGTATCCATTTCTCGACCAGATCGGATATCTCGTCGGCCGGCAGCTCCGCGGGGGAACGGTACGGTGCCTCGGCCAGCAGGCGGCCGGGATGGGCGCTGAAGCGCCCGTCGCCGCCGTGGGCGTCGAGAAACTCCAGCCAGGCGGCGCCGGTCAGCCCCGCCACCCGCCTGCGCGGGAAACGCACCAGGGCGAAGCGGCGCAGAAGACGCGACAAGCCCCGCACAAAGTCGCCGGGGTTGCCCTGGGTCTTGAGGTCCGCGCGCAGCCGGGCCAGCTCGTCGAGGGCCAGGCGGGCGGCGGCGCGGCGCCGGCGGCGGCGCACGAGGTACAGGGTCAAGGCGATGACCAGGACCAACAGCAGCCCTGCCAGCAGCCACCAGCCCGGGGCCGGGGGCCACCAGGTGACGGCATCGGGCAGGTGATAACCACGCAGGCCCGCCAGGGGATCCGGGGTTGCAGGTGTGGGGCTCATCGGATCCCTCCCGCCCGCAGGCGCCGAGGTCGCAACCCAGCGCTCAGGCTTTCCCCCACCGGCTGGTGGGTGCCCAGGGCAATGAGGTGAGCCCGGTGGTGCAGGCTGAGCTCTTCGAGCAGGGAGACCCGATCCGAAAAGCGCTGGTACCAAGCCGTGCGCTGGGCCTCGGCCGCGGTATCCACCAGGCCGCGCCAGCGCCCGTCGGTGACGGCATAACGCCCCGGCGGCGGCGGAGTGGCCTCCAGACGATCGTAGATCTGCACCAGCACCAGCTCGTTGCCCGCGGTGAGGCGCGCTAGCCAAGCCCCGTCCTCCCGCGTCAGCCCGGTGAAGTCGCTGAGCAGGAATACCAGGCTTCCCGGGCGGACCAGGTGGACCAAGTGCCGCGCCGCGGCGGACAGCGACGGGTGACCGCCGTCCTCCCCGGGCAGCGGGTCCTCGGACAGGGCCTTGAGCAGGGGCAACAGGCCGCGGGTACGGGCCGCGGGACGGCGCTCGAAGTGGCGGCTCTCGTCGAACACCAGGCCGCCCACCCGGTCGCCCCGGTCGGCGGCGGCCCAGGCCAGCAGCGCGGCGGCGCGGGCGGCGATCACCGACTTGAAGGCGACCCGGGTGCCGAAGCGCATGGCCGGGCCTATGTCCACCAGCAGCCACACCGGCCGCTCGCGCTCCTCGCGGAAGAGCTTGACGTGCGGCCGCGTGGTGCGGGCGGTAACCCGCCAGTCCATGTTGCGCGGATCATCCCCCGGCTGATAGATGCGCGACTCGTCGAACTCCATGCCGCGCCCGCGAAAGCGCGACAGGTGACCGCCGCTGCGGGTGGCCAGCACCTTGCCGCGGGGCGCGATGTTCAGGTGCTTGGCCTCTGCGCGCAGGGCGATCAGGCCGGCCAGGTCGATGTCGGCCCCATTCGTTGCGGACTGCTGTGCGAGTGAGCTCATCGGAAGGCCCCTAGGGCACGGGAACGCGCGCCAGCAGCTCTTCCACGAAGCCCTGGGCCGTGCGCCCCTCCGCCTCTGCCTCGTAGGACAACAGCACCCGGTGGCGCATCACATCCGGTGCCACCGCCTGGATGTCCTCCGGGGAGACGTAGTCGCGCCCAGCCAGCCAGGCGCGAGCGCGGGCGCAACGGTCCAGGGCCAGGGTCGCCCGGGGGCTGGCGCCGAAGCGCAGCCAATCCGTCAGCTCCTGGCCATACCGGGCGGGAGCGCGGCTGGCGAGAACCAGGTGGACCAGGTAGTCCTCCACGTCCGGCGACATGAGGAGGTCCAGGATGGCACGCCGGGCGGCGAGCACGTTGTGCTGGCTCATCCGGTGCGACGGCTCGGCGGCGGGCGCCTTTGCCTCTTCGCGGTTGAGGTGCAGGATGGACTTCTCGGTTCCGAAGTCCGGGTAGTCCACCCGCACGTGCATCAGGAAACGGTCGAGCTGGGCCTCGGGCAGCGGGTAGGTGCCCTCCTGCTCGATGGGGTTCTGGGTGGCCATGACCAGGAACAGCTCCGGCAGCGGTAGGTCTCCCGCCCCACCGTGACTTGGCGCTCGCCCATGGCCTCCAGCAGGGCCGACTGGACCTTGGCCGGGGCTCGGTTGACCTCGTCTGCCAACAGCAGGTTGTGGAAGATCGGCCCCTGGTCGAAGCGGAAGCTGCCGTCCTGCGGGCGGTAGATCTCGGTGCCGGTGAGGTCGGCGGGCAGCAGGTCGGGTGTAAACTGGACGCGGTGAAAGCTCCCTTCCAGCCCCGAGGCCAGGGCCTTGACCGCCTTGGTCTTGGCCAGACCGGGGGCACCCTCCACCAGCAGATGGCCGTCCGCCAACAGGGCGATCAGCAGCCGTTCCATCAGCTCGCCCTGGCCCAGGATCTGCCTTTCCACATGGGCTCGCAGACGGGCGAATTCACTCGCAAGCGGGTTGATTCGGGCTGCCGGCTCGGACTTGGGCTGCTGTTCGGCCGAGATATTCAGGGTGGTCATGGTCGCACTCCAATCAACGGTTTGCGGCCTGTGCCGCAGGGACCGTGCCAGGGAGACTGTTTCCCTCTGTCAGCAGCCTGCAAGGAGGCAGTTTCGGCGGTCCGGCGCGCAACGCCCGGAAGGCCCTCATCAGTACCGCCAGATGCGGATTTGGCTCATATCCACCAGCACTTGGGCAATAGCGACCAACCTGGATTCCCAACAAACACGTACTTGCGCAGAAACTAAGGCCAAAAGGGCTTGGCACGGGAGATGCACTTTCGGAATCGAGAACGAGCATCCGTATCAATCCTTAGGAGAATCAAGCAATGAAGCGAATATTCCTTTTTCTCGCCACCAACGTGGCGGTCTTGGCGGTGCTATCCGTCGTGTTCCAGATCTTCGGGGTGGAGCAATGGCTCTACCAGGAAGGCGCCGGCATCAATGTCCAGGGCCTCTTGATCTTCTCGGCCCTGTTCGGCATGGGCGGCGCCTTCATCTCGCTGGCCATGTCCAAGTGGCTGGCCAAGCGGGGCATGGGGGTGCGGGTAATCGAGCAGCCGGCCACCGCCGGTGAGCGCTGGCTGGTGCAGACGATCGAGCGGCTGGCCCGCGAGGCCGGCATCGGCACCCCGGAGGTGGGGATCTTCGCCTCCGATGCCCCCAACGCCTTCGCCACCGGCATGAGCCGCGATGACGCCCTGGTGGCCGTGAGCGCGGGCCTGCTGCAACAACTTCCCAAGAACGAGGTGGAGGCGGTGCTGGGTCATGAGCTCAGTCACGTGGCCAACGGCGACATGGTGACCCTGGGGCTGATCCAGGGGGTGGTAAACACCTTCGTGATCTTCCTGGCGCGTATCGTCGGATTGGTAATAGACCGGGCCCTGTTCGGGAACCAACGCGGGATGGGGATGGGATACTTCCTCACCACAATGGTGGCCCAGATCTTCCTGTCGATCCTGGCGAGCATGATCGTGATGGCCTTCTCGCGCTGGCGCGAGTACCGGGCCGATGCTGGCGGAGCACGGCTGGCGGGGACGCGGAACATGATCGGGGCGCTCCAAAGCCTGCAGCGCCTGCATGATCCGCAGCCATTACCGGGTGAGCTGGCCGCCTTCGGCATCTCCGGCGGTATCCCCGAGGGGTTCTCAAGGCTGTTCATGAGCCACCCGCCCCTCGAGCAGCGCATCGCCGCTCTGCAGCACCAATACAACATTCATATCGGCGAGCTACGTCATGACCATTGATCCCAAACCAGGTACCAACCGCACAAATGGTAGCAAGTGGGCCCTGCGCGGCGGCGCAACCTTTGTCGTCATCGCCTTGCTCCTGGGTGGCCTGCTTGTGGTGGTCGATTTCGAAGAAGAACGGCCGGACTATTACGAGCCGGCCCGGATTCCGATCACCGAGGCGGCGGCGATCCTCTCGGAGACCTACGCCGAAGAGAAAGAGCTCGTGCAACAGCTCCAGTCGGTGCACAGCCGGCTCGGCCACGCCATCGACCTATTGGGCCAAGCCGAGCGGCTGGACCCGGCGGACAAGCGCAAGATCGAGACCCTGCAGGTGCGGTTACGGGCGCTGGGGGACTCCGACCGGATGCTGAAAACGGATCCAATCGAACTGCAACGCGCTTACCACGAGCTGACACGGCAGCTGAATGCCTTGGCGGAGAAGCTCGCGCAGCCCGCGGACTGATTGCCGGTCCGGCAGGGACCTTTCACGTTCCCTGCCCCTCCCGAAACTACCGCCCCCGGAGGCGGTAGACGAGGAAGCAGATGAGGTTCAAGAGCATTCACCATCCCGCCTTTGTCACTGGCGACCTGGACAAGACCATCCGCTTTTGGCGTGACCTGTTGGGAATGATACTGGCATTGACACCGGGCAAGCCCGGAAACCGCCAAGCGTTCTTCTCGGTCGCGGAAGACACCTTCGTCGTCTTCTTCGAATGGCCTGGAGCGGAGCATATTCCCTATATGCGTCCCGGCACGCCTCGCGGCGGTCCACTGGTTTTCGACCACTTGTGCATCCTCGTCGAAACGGAGAACGACATGTGGGAACTGATGGGCAAGCTGGACGCCGCCGAAATACCGGTCTCGGACGCCGTCGATCACGGTTTCCTCCACTCCTTCTATACCTACGACCCCAATGGCATTCCGCTGGAGCTCACATGTAAGCATCCGGGGCACGACATCATCGCCCAACCTCGGATCCTTGATTCCGAACCCACGCCGGCCACCCGCGAGGGCCCCGACCCGGTCCCCGGCCACTGGCCCGAACCGGAACAGGTGCCCGACGAAGAGCGCATCCTCGTCCCCGGCGAGGGGTACGAAGAGCTCAAGGATGGCTAACGCAACTGATTTCGCCCGCACCGCCTGGTTGTGCTCGGCTCTTGAGACTGGTG
>Ga0307417_10000527_pt1 | contig 15492 bp, 20 predicted proteins | sample SalMarWE160210MG_2_FD_202514 | JGI IMG/M metagenome (GOLD analysis project Ga0307417, IMG submission 202514) | Salt marsh sediment microbial communities from the Plum Island Ecosystem LTER, Massachusetts, United States - WE1602-10 | ecosystem: Environmental > Aquatic > Marine > Intertidal zone...
TATTAACAACTGTTCTGTAAGTGCGTCCGGACTGCAGAGTACCTTATCTCCCAAATCAGATTTGATGGCCGCTCCAATCCGCTGGACTGGGCCGTATTTACTGCAATAAGCTTCAAGGGCATTGGGTTCTTGCTCGATACCCCACCGGGTAGCCTCCGTGGAAATGCTGGGATACCAACCCGTCAATGTTTCCGCAATAAGATCACCGATGTAATCCAGCGTAGTGACACTGTATCGATCGGATTTATTGCGAGGTCTCACCAGGAGTTTCCAAGCCTCGGATCCTGTTATCGCTCCGATTCTAGCGGCATGCCACTCCGGGCTGCCTTGTTCGCAATCAATGATTCTCATCCTGTCCTTCCTTCTTGATCTTGTCTTCCACTTTCCTCAGCAAACTGTCCACTAAAGCTTTATCCGTCTTCAGAACGTCCTCAAAGCTTTTAATTGGTGACTTGGTGTACTTGCTGGCCCAGTTCATAAAATCCTCTTCCGGGCGATCCAGTAGAGCTAGACGTGCATGAAAAGCTTCGGCTTCCTCCTCGGTGATTATAGCTTTCTGTTCGATCCGCGATTCCTCGCTTTCTCCGGTCTCAATCATGAATGTCTTCAGATGGCAGTATTTCACCGCCTTACTGATGGCCTTGCCGAAAAACTTGTCGGAGAAATCATCCCCTGCCGCTGGCATGGTCACGCTGAATCGATCATTAGGATTATCTGCATTGATATAGTCCACCTGAACTGTGACGATCGCTCGATAGCCTTTCTCCAATTTCTCCACCGAGCTTTCAGGCAATGTGGTAGCTCGTGCAAAGATGCCATTCTCCCGCATTGATTTGCGTATTGCGCTACTCACGGCATCATGCGATATGGTCTTAAAGGTCTGGATCTGCATGTCTCTCTGTAGGTATGGGACTGCTTCCTGTACTTTGAGTATGCGTTGGTAGATGTTTTTCTGTTCCATGCTCTATTCCAATGTTTGCATCAGCAGCACAATGGCTGCCAATATTGATACCAAGGGGATGATGGCAATAGTCAGCCCGGAAAAGATGAAAGCGATCTGTATTAATCCTGAGGCGAACAACAAGACAATTGCCCATTCCCGTTTACTGTTCTTCGCTTTCATCCTTACCACCCCTGATCCATCCGACGGCCCAACAGGCTGCTAGCAGTGGGTCATTGCTGTAAGGGTTTTCGTCGTAGGGCTTGTTGTCTTGGCTATCCTGGTATCCCCGGATGTAGGCTTTCTTTGCTGCAGATTCACCCATTTAGTGCTGACCTTTAGGTGTTTACACTAGCTGTCAACTTTTGGTTGATTCAATTTACCCCTCCAGACAAATATGGATGCAATTACAATTTTCTGGTTTTGGGTATTACCTGTTTTTGTTAAAACCCCAAGCTTCTGTAATTTTGATACCGACGCAGAAAAATGCTGTTTATGCATGTTGATTGTTGCAGCCAATTCTTTCTGTGACTTATTTACCCTGTTTCCATAATTTAGATGCTGGAGCAATGTTTCTAAAACCCTTATATCGGACAACGTTAGTTGATTGCTCTTTAGTAGTTGATAATAAGCGTCAAAATGCATAACAAAATATATATTGCGATTGAATAACGGCCCAATATTTGGCATCAATTAGTATCATCGTTTCCAGCATTCTCCTATTTAGATTGGGTACAGAACCGTCAACTCCTCTTTTATTCTCCATAAGTGGAACCATCTACCCCCCATTTATCTTCCTTTGATTGTCACTATAGCTAGTTACAATTCTAAGGTCAATGGACCATTTTTTTGTAACGCTCTAGGATGTTACTAAAGGGGCTTATTGTAACGCTCTAGGATGTTACTGCAGTAACGCTCTAGGGTGTTACAATAGGTCTCTGAGACTGCAGTAATATCGATGTTCTCTTTTGATCTATTCTTAATCTTGTGCTTTTGATCATGCGATCTGTATTGCTCGGCCGTTGCTCGGCGTACATGCCGATAGCCACGATACACACAAAGGCTAAGATTTTGAGCTTAAATCTCCGCATCATCGGATTGATCAAGAGCATCTCTGATGCCCACGTATAAATCGGCTAATACACAAATCGGGTAAACCAAGAACACCAAGAATATGATTCCAATCAAATAAATAACGAAATATCCAATTGATTTTGCTCTCTTAAGGCTGCGTCTCATAGCTCAATCTCCTCTATTAGCCTCACCCTACCCACACGAAACATTCCATCCGTGTTATAGGGCACTATTGCAGTGGCGAGGTCCATGGGTTCGATGGCGCATTTCCAGATGGGTTTATACAATATATTGGCGTGGATCCATTTGAGGGCTGCGACATTGATGCCGCATCCGCATTTATTGGTACAATCACGATTAACTATTTCAGTGATATATTGCCCTGGCCTGATATCCCAACTGTCGGGCGGCCTATGAACTGCCCAAAAGACCTTGTAAACAATAATTTCGTGGTCGATGACCTCGAAGTTTTCTCTGAGCCATTCCGCTGGATTAAGCAACCCTTTTGCTCCACTCAGGTTAGCATCAACAAGATTTGCCCTAATGAGCAATGCTTTACTCAGATCTGCCCCTCGAAGATCTGCGCCTCTAAAATTGGTTTCAGTAAGGCGTGCACCACTCAGATTGGCGTCATAAAGATCTGATAGCCTAAGATTTGCAGCACTCAGATTGGCGTCAGTAAGATCTGTCTCTATAAGGTTTGATTCACTGAGATCTGCCCCTCTAAGGTCTGCCCCTCGAAAGTTTGCTCCATGATAGTCTGAATTGTTCTTTATTTCGTATCCGTTAATTTCCATACTTGAGTTTCCTGTGTGATCGTTTGATATCCTGATACCGCACAAATTTCCTGACCTCATCGTCGGGCTGGACAATGGCCCTCACCCACTTATGATGGGGATCTTCTCCGAATTTCTCCCGGTACATGTAAATGGACCAACCGTTTTTGTACTTCCGCTCAACCTCAATGGCCTTGAGCATATGCATCCATTCGAGTTTGCGCTTTCCTGCGATGCTTGTTGGAGTGATCAGTTGCAGTTTTCCGGTGGATTCCTTCGCGACAGGCCTAAGCTTTACTTCCTTACCGCAGTTCGAACATGGGTTACCAGGGCTGACCATACCGCATGCTTTGCAAATGCGTGGTTTTTTGCCCTCTAGCTTTCGGTCGGATACGTTTTTGGTATCTAGCGGATATTCGGTATCATCATCCGGCAAACCTAATCGTTCTAGGTTGGATGAGTGATCAAGGATAATCGCTTTTTCTTTTCCAGGGGCAGGGCGTAATACCCTTCCTAATATTTGTCGGTGGAGGATGAGCGACTTGGTGGGGCGGGCGAGTATGGCGCATCCTGCATTAGGCGCATCGAATCCAATGGCCAGTCGGAACACTGACGACAACACAGTGATTTCACCGCGTTTAAACGCCTCAATGCAAGCTCGTGAATGGTCGTCATCGGAATAGCAGTCGAGGTGTTCAGCATGGATTCCAAAAGCCTTAAATCGCTCGCACAGGATTCGAGAGTGGTTGATATTAATTGCAAACACGAGCGTAGACACTTCTGTTGCCTTGGATTGCCACTCGTCGGTAATATTTGCAAACAATCGATCGTTATTGGCGCGGTCATACAGCTCTCGCTCGTTGTATTCCCCAGCGTTTAGTTTGACCCCTTTGGTGTCTATTTGTCCCGCTGGAGGGGCATAGGCTATATAATCGCATAGATGGCCTTGATCGATTAATTCTCGCACGGACGGGCCTTTAACCAGATGCTCCCATAATACGCCTAATCCTTTAGCATATGGGGTTGCCGTAAGTCCGAGAAACTTCGCATTGGCATAATCCGCCATGATTTGCTTTTGGTGCCGATAGATTAGATGCGCCTCGTCGACGATAATGAGGTCATATCCGAACCCATGATCGATATTGCTCCTCCTAGCTAAAGTTTGGATGGTGCCTATCTGGACTGGAGCCCCCCATGAATATCTAGGGTCATCTCCGGACTGAATTCCATATTCAATCTTATGTTTGTTGCAATGTTCCGCTATCTGATCCTTTAGTGTTTTTCGTTCGACGATAAATAAAACTCTCTTATCGTTCCGCAAAGCCGCCTGCATGATGCGCACGGCAATGATACTTTTGCCGGCACCCGTGGGTAGCTGCAAAATTACCCGGTTGTATTTCCTCAGCGCGGCATAGGTATCCGCTATGGCGCGCGATTGATATTCCCTTAGCTTCATTTGTTGCAATCTGGATTGATCGATTCCACCCTCTTCGCTTCCGTATTTATGCGATCTATGAAAAGCTCATACGCCTCATCCCACAGATATATCGCATCCAAATTACCCAGCCGCACGACATGGCATATCCCAGCGCATTTTGTCGTTATCTTGTCGATTGTGATGTCTTTGATGTCATCCTGATTGATGGTAATCGTTGTAGCGCTCCTCATGTCACTTCCTTTGGGGTAATTGAATGATCAATTCATACCAGAATTGCAGAATCATGCTGACAATAAAGAGGGCCATCAATGGGATACCACCAATAAAAAACGTGATGATGTAAAACACCCAGATGATGGGCACAAGAATGCACCAGAGAAGATCCTGTATAATACGCATGTTGATTCCTTTACTTAGTGTGACGTTGATATTATACCAAAATGGCATTATCGCCGACACAGCGTACTTTAAGAGCTTTGCGAGATCGTGGGCTAGTTTGCGAAATTGTAGAAAAGTTCATATCGTTTCCATCCCCAGGTCATCGCAAGGATCTTTTTGGTATAATTGACATCCTCGCTCTCAGCCAGGATGGCGTTATCGGGATCCAGAGCTGTGGCGATTCATTCCGCCAACATCTGCAAAAAATAAAGGAGACGGATCTAGCGGAGGAATGGCTCAATACGCCAGGCACATCCCTCGAACTATGGGCCTGGAGCAAACGCAAAAGGAAACTTGCCAAAGGATACTCTCAAGGCCTTTATTGGCAGGCACGCGTTGAAGTAATTACCATGGATACTTTGCATGAAGATCATACTGGATGACTTCGAATATTCCGTGCTTAACAAGTTAGTTTTGTATGGTCCGTTGCTAGCGGCGAATGTGGACAATATTGGCGCATGCGATCGGCTACTGGAGTTCAACCTTGCCGTTAAAGTGATCGTCAAGGATGAAACTTGTTACATCGCGGCAACCCACCTAGGCAACAAAGTACTGGAGGCTCAATGAGCGTATATCCTGGAACAAATAGACGATTCCGCCCTAGCTTTCTGATGAGCATCGGCGGCGGAGATAGTCCGCAATCAGTACTAAATGCCTGGAATAAAGGAGTTAAAGATCATTATCAGTCCTGGATTCATCCGGATGATGGGACTGGAGTTGGCCTATATAAAGCCCGCGTGCATTTCAAATATCTTGCTCCATCAAAGGGTAAATATGACTGGGGAAAACTCTACGAATTGCTGGATCTTCCTATGTTCCAAGACCCGCTCGTATCATTTCATTGGCGCATTGGATCTGAGGGAGCAATGCCCGGATGGTGGCCAGATAATTGGAGCGGAAAGGCGAAGGATGGCCAGACATCCGTCAATCTTACTAACAAGGCATTTAAGGATTGGCTATTGGGTGAATTCGTCCCAGCTTATCATGACGAGTTCAAAAATGACGAGCGCGTTTACTCATTCTGTTGGGATGAAACGTCAGTCATTGCTGGTACCAACATCAATAATTGGGATAATGGATTTCTCGAGGTTGTAAATGCTCTGCCAAAAATCATTACGACTCAGGGAGTATTCGTGTTCAATGCCAACACGCTGCAGGATCGATTGAGCGATGATTGCTGGATTGGATCCGCGGACCCGAAATGGAATATGTCGGATATCAAGCCCTTCCCGCCCGGCATGACCTCTTGGCTGCAAGACGCGATGAACAAGCATAGCGTGGTACTCAAGGACAAGCCCAACAAGCCCGCTATGATGGGATCAGAACCGAATGGTTGGGTTATTCGCGGCGATAGCAAGGTCATCCCAAATCCATGGGGCGGATCATTTCCCAACAGCGCCCCTCATATCTCTAGCGCTAAAGGCATCCATCCACAATCCCATGTATGGATGTGCAGCTACAAACCCAGGGGAAACCATAAGGATTCCGGACTAGGTCAAAATGGAGAAGATCCACCAGGATTCTGCCCGGTGAGTTATATTCTCTTCCCGTCCTCTTTTGGTGACACTTCGAGACCCAATGATCATAGCGCGGAAACCCCTCAGATGTGGGCCGATGCGATGAGCATCTTTGGAGGAGTTGGGACCAGGGCAGCCCCGGCGTTGCCCTGGAACTGGAAGCAGGCAGATCCAGATCCAATACCAGACCCTGATCCTACCCCAGACCCAATTCCAGATCCAGATCCGTGCCAAGAGTTAAAAGATCGGCTGACGGCGGCTAGCGACAGCTTAGCGGACCTGAACAATGCTTTGATCCTGCTCGGCGAAGCTGTAGCGAGCGTGCAGACAGCGGTTGACAAGCTTAAAGAGTATCTAGCCTAATATCTCTAGCGTATATTGCCGTCCCCGCCGGGTTACTTCTGGCGGATCAGCAAAACAATCAAAGGCTCCTGATTGGTAGAGCGCTTCAATTTCCGGCCGAACCGGTGTAGAGTTAAAACGACGCCACACGATTTCGGTGCGCGTCCGATTTCCTAATTCCTCGGACGTTGCCGCGCGGGATTTGTCGCGGTTCGGCCCGGTTAGGCCTTGGCAGGAAGCGTAGCAATAGGCTGCAAACTCGAAACGTTCCCAGTGGGCCGGTATGTCTTCTTGGTCATAATTGCTGAGCAAAAAGCTACCTTCGCAGCGGTCTAGATCATCGATGAGTCGGGTTAGATCGGCAGCGGTATAGCCTTTATAGTGGCCCTGATTGGCGCCTGGGTAAGGAGGGTCGCAATAGAAAAAGGTCTGCGGACTATCCCAGCGTTCGATAACTTTTATTGCATCGTCACATTCTATATAAGCGTTTTTTATTCGCTTAGCGCAGGCTTCTAGATCTTTAATGCCGTTGTCGAAAATATATGTATGATTCACCAAGACGCTCGTACTCCATCCTGCCCGGCTTCGATTAGAAAACGATTGCTCAATATCGACGTACCATCGCCGCGCGCGCTCTATGGGGTCTAGGTCCGGGTTGTCGTCGGCTTGTTGGTGCTCGCGCCTTGAATAGGGGGTCAATGCGCAAGCCCGTATTAACTCGTCGGGCCGATCTCGCAGCATGGCGAAAAAGTTCACAATCCGGCCGTCGATATCGTTAAGTACCTCGCTATAATGTTTCGCACTGCTCACTCGGGGCTTTGGTTTAGCGAAAAACAACGCGCCGCCTCCCGCGAACGGCTCCACATAAACCGTATGCTTAGGAATTAGGGGCAGCAGATTAGGAATCATGCGTTGCTTGCCGCCGTAATAAGAAAAAGCAGGCCTCATTTTGATGGGGTAACGATTTTCACCAGCACGCCGTTGAATTTCTTCACAATCTCCAAAGCTTTTTCCAAAGGCATAAAGTACGAGTGAGATGCCGTTTTAAAAAAGACATTTCCGTTTTCATCGCAGCATCTCCAGCCATACTTTGGTGTTTCTATGATCACTGAATATTGATTGCGCATTTCCTTGCTCCACTAAAAATTAGAACGCTTTACCACCATGTTTTTTGTCACGTGTAGTGTTATAAGCCGTTTTAGCTTCTATAGCTTCGGCAATTCTAAGGCCGCGAGCTTTGCCATAATCCATAATGCGGATAATTACATCTGCCATTTCCGCTTCTACTCCGCTGTATTCCGGTATGTGGTCATCCGGCCCATTTCCATTGCGTAAAGCTTCAAGCGCTTCAGATAGCTCTGAATGCATAAGGGCAATTATTTCACCATCATTACGAGCTTTGTCCCACCAGCCCTTTTCCTTTGCGGTATTATTGACTTCGGTTGCTTTATCATTCCAAGCTCGAATAAACATTCTTTCTCCTTAGGCCAGCTCTACTTTGGCCACTTCCGTTTGTCTCTGTCCGGCGACTACATCGCCGTAGTGTAGGGCGGTAGGATAATCTACTGCTTGTAGGCGAACTGTGGTTTGGTTCTCGAAGGTGATGCGGTATGTGTTCATTTTCGTGTTCCTTGTGTGTTGCTTCCGATGATTTAAATTATACCTTGATCCGCAAAAAGGTCACGTGATAGCGGATCGAATGGCGATTTATCCAGCTAAACGGCATCGGGTTACCGCTGATTTGCCAGGCGGGCTCAGCGGTCAAGCCTCTAGGGATTACGCACCTCGGGTACGTAACTACTTACAACACAGCTCTCTGCGCAATGCTCTCCCGTATGATCCCTGCATGTTCAGAGCAGTGCGGCGAGCTTCCATGAGCAACTTTTCCCGGGCTCGCAGTTCTCTCAGCTCTTTCAGGATCTGCTCATTTTGTTGCTGGATTTTTTCAAGATCGGTCATGTGCCCTCCAATATTCGTTTCAGTTCATCCAATATCTGGTCGTGCTTTCCGTCCTGGTTGGTCTCTTCCAGGGCCCGGATAAGTTTCCTGATCCCATCTTCGGTTGCTTGTGCTGATTTTGCCATTTGATCGATATGACCCAAAATTTGGTTGTAGAGCGTGTACGGTATGGTGGCGTAGTTCATGCGCTTGTGCTATTCGTGACAAATCCCATGGTGTTAAGTGCCGTCAGCAGTGAGGCCAAAGCAGCGTTTCCTGCTCTCGACCCGGTGATGGTTTGCTTGGCAACAGGAGCTGCGGTAAAAAATCCTATCCCCGTACCATTCACCTCAATCCTTGTAACTGCTGTTTGCTTGGCGGTTCCCGACGCTCCTGCAGTAGCCGACTGAAGTCTCAATGCTCCCGGGGTGGAGTTTCCAGTACCTACCCCACCTCTGATATTGAGTATTCCGCCGCCGATGTTGGTACCCGTACCCTCGGTTGCCGATATCGTGGTGGCTGTGGGAGCTGTTCCTGTCTGAACTCCCTTTCCGAGGTACATCGTATTGATCGGATTCGCCCCAGATCCCACTACCATCTGATTGGAGGCCGTTGGATTCGAGACATTCCCCAAACAAATACAACTGGCGAAAGCAGCCCCTATCGTTACAACATGACCCAATGCAATATTAGAACTCGATGTTCCCGTATTGGTTAGGTTTCCGACTGCGATCGAAACAGCTCCACCGGTAATGGCCTGATATCCTATGGATACATTGGCGACACTGTTCGCGGCGGACTGATAGCCTATGGCTACTCCCAAAGTAAAGTCACACGTTGCCTCAGTGCCCACAACTGTGCAAAAAGTAGCTGCGGCTCCCGTATTAACCGCCCCTTCGCCAATGACGATACTCCCTTCGCCCTCGGATAGGGAACTATCGCCAATAGCTATCCCATTATCTCCCGATATGAGGGCAGTGTTCCCGATGGCTAGACCACTCAGACCTTCGCATATCGATTCATTTCCGATGGCTATTCCACTTTCTGAGAGAGCTTGAGTCCTTTGACCCAAAGCCGTGGTAAATCTACCCAATGCATGCGCTCTATTCCCGATCGCTTGACTGGCTTGTGCACCAACATGGCTATCCTCACCAATGGCTATTCCCGAGATATCTTCCGCATAAGCATTAAGTCCTATCGCTATGCCGCCCTGGAGTGAAGCCTGTGCATAATTTCCCAGTGCTACGCTGCCTTCTCCTTCCGCTGTTGCAGCTACACCAAAACGTGTGGAATAAATTCCTGCGCCACTGGCAAAACTCTCATCCGGACCAAATCCGAACCATTTCTTTACGCCACCCACACTGGTTGGAAAGATAACGTCATCAAAGTTGGTATCTTTGCTGACGCTAGCGGGCTTTACTTCAACTGGATTATCGATACTTATATCTATTACCGCTCCAGCAATGCGAGTAACGGTGATTCCTGCAACCGTATTTAGGAGAGCTTCCTCTTTAACTGAATTATCCGCTCCACTACCCGCGGTGAGGATGAGTTCCAATCCTGTTCTACCCGGGATAGCCGGATCTGCGCCGGCTCCATCAATGTTGTACCAGACGTAATAATCTTCTGTGTCGGAAGAGAAAATATAATAATTCGCATCGGGATCGTAATCCGCGTAATTGCCGGATGAGAGTATTCTGTGTTCGAATGCGTAACTTGTCGCGGCGGATCCATCGTACAGAACAAAATCATCATCTGGGACATCATCGCTCGGAATACCTGTGCCATCGTGATAAAGCTCCAGAGCTCCCTCATCCAGCACAACGGATCGTCCATTGATATAGGCGTAATTCAGCCCCTGACCGGCCGGAGTAGGCAAAGGTGTGGTTTGGTATTGGACAACGTCATCCGAGGCGTCTACGCGGTACTGAGTGGCCTTGGTGACGACTTCTCCCTCATACTCTACAGCATTGACGTTTGCGATCAGTCGCCAAGCGGGAGGGATCCCAGTATCGCTGACCCACTGATAGACCTTGTATCGAGATCTCGAGGTAGCGGTAAGCTTGTTGCCGGCAGTTACCGCGATGAATTCTGAGCCATAAGCCGTTACGATGGGCATGATTTATTCTCGGGTGATGCCATATTATGTGATGCAAGTCATTTGTATTTTATGTGATTTCTGCTTTCCGTCAAAATGACTTTCATTGCATGCGGATTCGGTATACAATCAATCTCTTATTGGTTGCATTATTAAAGGATGAATATATGAAAGACACACTATTAACTATCCCATTTAATTATGGAGAAATCAGAATATGGCATAAAAGCATGATGGGCCGACTGCAAGATATCTTCCAAATAGGTAATATTTATAGATACAAATCTGGCAAAGAACATATGCCCCTTACTGCTTGGATAAGAAGAAACGATGTTCAGGAATACATTGACTTTCTCTCTAATGAAATCGGCGAACCAGCATTGACTCACAAAAAAGGGAAATATGGCGGAGCATTTGCCCATCTTTACATAATGATTGATGCCGCTACTAGCCTTTCTCCTGAATTCAAACACGAGGTTTATCATGCCTTTATCACTCAAAAGATTTGCATCACTCGCGATATAGGAGGAGAAGCATTTAAACTTGTTAACGTGCTGCTTGATAAGCTGATGGTTGATGCACTTGGAGATCCACCAGACAAGAGACATTATATTGCAGTAGCTAAAGCACTGAATGACCGAGTCGCTGTACTTACTGATTCCGAGGCTCCCATTAACTGGAATTGCGCCTCCGCCGAACAATTGCAATGGAGAGCAAAACTCGAGGACAGAATCTCCTCTGCTCTTTCTCTCGGATTTGTGCGAGATTGGAAGCATCTGGTTGATATCATCCACAAGTCTTAGCTGTTTGTCTGGAGCTTTGCGCCATATGTCCTATGTCGGTAGCTTAGGTCCGGACCTTTGATATACTGGAACCATTGAAGCACAACAAGGAAGTAAGGAAATGGAATACGGAATCATAGCAATTGCACTTATTGTCATCTTTATCCAGCAAATGATCATCAAAGGTTTAAAGCTCTTAGACAGAGAAAAGGTAGACAAGGCAAACGATACTATTATGAATCTAACTTGGGAAAGAGACATGCTCAAATTAGATCTTGAAGCAAAAGAGCAAGAATTCATCGAATCGCTTCATTAATGCGCTTCCTCAATTCACGAGTCTTAAGGTATTTAACCGCTTTGCTTATTGGAACTGCTACTGGAGCCTTTAGTCCCGGGATCCCCGATGCGGCCCCACCGATAAGAAAGTCCATTGCCTCAAGTAGAGCGCTAGAAGTATTACTATAATTCACGCTTCCGGGAGGAAACGTATTTAAAGTTTTGGCTACATCATTGATGGTTCTAATTTTTTGAGCGCCAGCAGTTCCGAATAGATAATCCAGCTTGCCGCTCTTATCTAATCCAGTGACAAACTTATCTAGCTTTGCTGGACTGATTATTCTGTTGCCGGCTTCATCAATCTGCATATTACCTAGCACATGGTCTCTCATGGCTTGTAATGTGCCGCCTTGTATTTCCCTCCAGGCTTGTTGACCTTCCTTTGTTTTTTTGATCGTCCTAGCAACTTGCTTTAATGTATCGAGTGGAGACTTGAATACTGTTTCATGTAGAACATCTTCCAGGGCCACTTGTCTATCATTGGTGCCGCGTTTCGTATTTAGAAGTTTCTTTGCCAGCCCTACATTTTCATAGGTATTAGCATATTTCGCCCTCTCTCGTCTCGCTTGTTTATATAGATTGCCTCCTAGTCCTTCTGTTTGATCATCAATCAACCCTTTCATGATAGCTGCTTGCCGTATATTGGTCGGTTCGGCATTGGTTGCATTGTTGATAGTTCTACGCAACAACTCAGCATCATTTAAGCTTATCTGCCCTGGAACTAAATTACCTTCGGCGTCTTCTGTGGCTGCCCCTAATTTTATGGCTTTTGCTCTTACCGCTTTGAGCACATTGGCTACCTCTGCCTCTGGAGCGCTCTCGTTCAGGTGATTCACAAATTTATCTAATTCTACCGGCTGCTCTAATTCTCCAGCATCGCGCGCTTTGTTGTAGAGAATATCTATTTTTTTCTTGTCTATCTTTGCCTTATTTTTTAATGCCTTATCGACTGTATATCCAATATCTCTTAGCTCTGTTGATTGCGCCCCAGTGGAATCGATAAAAGCATCTAAATTCTGGGCTATTTTCCGATTTTGATCTGCAAATACTTCTCTTAGTGGTTTACCAAGCTCACCTTGTTTTGCTGTTTCCTGCTCGAATTTTACCTGCTCAAGACCTCTTTCTCTTTGGCCTTTTGTGAGCTTAATTGGTATAGGTAGCTCTTCTGCCTGAGCTTGTCTTAATTCTCCCTGGCCGACCTGTGATGCACCAACCGTGGACTCTGGAATAGGAATATCATTGGTCGCTCCTTCTACTCTCCCGGATAGATGTGATATTCCTGATTTCGCCAGTCTTGCGATAGGTTTTATAGCTTCAGGGATTACAGCGCTCGCAGCACCTTGTATTAATGCCTCCTTGCCTGCTTGTCCTTGTTCTGCTGTGGCAGCGCCTAAAGTCCCTCCGGTGATGGCATTGGCTGCTAATCGTGCTAACGCCGGGCCTTTGCTTGCAACCGGCAATGCAAGGCTTAATAGAGGCGCGCTTTGCGCTATTGCCTCATTCTGTGCCGCTACTTCTGGATTTGCTGCTGCAAATTGCTCAAAAGCATTAACAGGCAAATTCAGTCCACTGGGTAATGTTTCCGGTGCTTCTTGCGCAGGCAAAGAACTTATTTGTTGCTGCAAGATCCCCCAAGCTTGTTCCTTAGTTGCACCTTCGGGCCCAGTTACCTCATAAACCCGTCCTTCTGGAGATGTGAACTCAAAAACTGGCATTATTTAACCTTGACGGACCATCCCTGCGGGACTGATTGAGTTGTTTGTTGCTGTGTTTGTTGTGTACTTTGCTGTTGTGCTTGTTGCTGCTGAGTTTGCGGTTGTTCCTGGGTGTTCACAAGATCAATCACGATGTCCGAGGGATCGAAGCCACTTTTCTTTGCAAGTCTGCCATATTCAGATTCTAGCTTTTTTTGCGATGTCTTTGCTGTGCTGAATAGTTTGTTTGCTCGATCAACAAAGTCCTTGCGTTGTTCTGAATTTAGCCTTTCTCCGGAAGCGACTTTGTTGTAAATATTCATTATCCTTGATGGCACTCCGGTGGCATTCTGCGCCGTGGCAAATTCACCTTCGCGAACCACTGAGCCAGGGTCGAGTACCTTCATGTAATTGAATATTAAGGCTAAATCACCAGCTGCACTGGGATCACTGGCTGAAGCCGCAACCCGGTTGTAAGCATCCCGCTGAGTGATAAAGTCTTTCGAGAGAGCAGTGAATTCTTTGCGCCCGGTCGTAGCATCCTTAATAGGAGGAGCCTTCTGCGAAAGCTTACCAAGCTCGGCCTGTTTCTTGAGGATGTTGATCTTGGTTTCTTTCAGACCCAATTCTTTGGCGGCTAAATCTGCTTTCTGAGCATTGATCTCCCCGGGCTGCAATTCCTGAGCCCTAGTCTCACCACCAAGCTTGCCGATCTTCTCCGCGAACTTGTCGTCAACTCCGGACAACTGGATCCCTATGAATTTCTTGGCGGCCTCTGGATCAGTATCATAGAGCTGCTTGATCTGCTTCCATTCCTGCACGTGCTCTTGATCGCCGGCATCTTGATAAGCGCTGATGTTGCGGTCAATGATCTCCTGTGAGACTTCTTTATTGCCAGAATTCAGAGCGCCATAGATCTCATACCCTTGCTTGAGAGCGGCTTCTTGCTTCGGTGCTGTGAGAGCGTCGTAATACTGTTTGGATTCCTGCGTAAGACCAGGATACTTTTGGATTAGCCCTTGGTATTGGTCTGCAGTAGGGTTAGTCCCCAAGCCTTGTAAATCAGACTGAAATTGTTGTTTTAGCTGGGCTGCCTGCTGCGCTTGTTGCTGCTGCTGTTGAGCCTGCTGTAATGCCAGTTGTCTGTCTTGCTGTTGCTGCTGGAACTGGATGTTTCGTTGCTGTAACCCCTGTATTCCACCCGTCAGATCAATGGCTCCTCGCAGAGCATCCGTAGGGTTGGGCAGGTTAGCAAGATAGTTGATTGGGCCAGCCATTAGAATCTAAAGTTAGGTTGTGACAATATAGAAGGTGCATAGGAGGCTAATCCGCCAGCCCCACCAGCTCCTCCAGCCGCTCCACCCAGGCCACCAAGCCCTGACAATCCTCCGGTTGCATATAACAGACCACCGGTAAGTGCGGCTTGTCCTAGCGCTGGAGCTACTGCGGAGAATCCTGTGGGAGCTAAAGCCCCTCCAGCTTCTGCCGCGCCTTTCTGCGTTAATAGGTTACCAACATTCGATGCTTGCCCTGCGGCAGATTGTTGTCCCAGTTGAGTTAATCCACCTAATTGACTAAGTCTTTGATTTATTAGACTAGAGAGCAACTGTGGCCTAAATTGAGCCAATGCCGATTGTGTATTGCCTCCACGCAATCCGCCGGTGGCTGATGCATTTTGGAGAATTCCCTGCTCTCCCGATTGGAGCAAGGCCTGATATTCAGGAGAGGATTCTATTCCGCTAATGGCCTGTTGTTGTGCCCCAGGAGTGCCGAGTCCTAGCAAATCTTGATAAGCTTGCAATGATCCGGTTTGGGATTGCACTACAGGAAATTGCCTACCTTCGGCCTTTCCGTGCTCATTGTAATGCTGCAATGGATGCTGACCCCAATATGGGTCTGCGGCAACGCCAGGGTTTTGCCTTAAATATTCTGCCGCGTCAAAGTTTCCACCTTGTACTCCAGTGGCAGCTTGTACAAAGGGCGACAGGAGTTGCTGCTGCTGTTCAATGGCTTGTTGTGCTGCTGCAGATTGGATTCCTGCGGCTTTCTGGGCATTTTCGCCGGCGTCGAGAGCGCCACCGGAAATGATGTTCCCTACACCTTTTGCAATGCTTGAAAA
>Ga0307417_10000528_pt1 | contig 15486 bp, 13 predicted proteins | sample SalMarWE160210MG_2_FD_202514 | JGI IMG/M metagenome (GOLD analysis project Ga0307417, IMG submission 202514) | Salt marsh sediment microbial communities from the Plum Island Ecosystem LTER, Massachusetts, United States - WE1602-10 | ecosystem: Environmental > Aquatic > Marine > Intertidal zone...
CACGCGGTGGTGGCAGTTGAGGAACAGCTCCCGGCGCCCGTCGCCGTCGAGATCCAGCAGTACCAACTGTGGCAGCAGCAACGGCGGCGGCAGCTGGGAGCCAGGACCGGCCGCAACGACCTTCTCTGGGTGCAGCAGGCTGAGCAGCTTCCCGCGGGCGTCGAAGACGGCTGCCTCCGCTGGGGGCGAGTCTTCCGAGCGCGCGGTGTTGTCGTTGGCGACCGCCGTGCCGACGATGACCTCCTTGCGCCCATCCCCATACAGATCCGCCTGTTCGACCTGCCGGACCGTCGTCCCCATCGTGTGCTGCCAAACCACCCGACCTTGCCCGTCGAGGGCACGTACAACGTTGCCATCCGCGACCACCGAAACCGCCGCCGCTGGACGCTCAACCCGCTCCCGCACGACTGAGAACGCGAGGCCGATGCCTGCCGCCACGACCATCACCACGGCTGCTCGCTGCACCCACCGGCGTCTCCTTGCCGGTGACAGGGAGAACCTGCGCCGGCGGAAGGCGTGCAAGGCAGCGGCCGCATCCGGCCAACGGTCGCCGGGCGATTTCTCGAGCAGCCGCAGCACGAACCTGGCGAGCCATCGCGGGGTCTCCTGTCGCACCTGTCTCGGATCCTCCGGCTGCTTGTGAAGGTGGGCGTCGGCGACGTCGAAGTCGGTCTCGCCGACGAACGGCGGCTCGCCGGTAAGCAGCTGGTAGAGGGTGGCCCCGAGCGAGTACAGGTCCGACGCGAATCCAACCTCGGCGCCCCGAAGCTGCTCCGGGCTCATGTAGCGCGGCGTGCCTACCGAGCCCCGCGTGCGGGTCGCGTCCGGCCCCGGCTCGAGCTCGCGGGCCAGACCCAGGTCGCCGAGCAGGACCTGACCCTCCGAACCCAGCAATACGTTGGACGGCTTGACGTCCCGGTGGACGACCCTCTCGGCGTGGAGGCAGCTCAACGCCTCGAGCAGGCTTTCCGCCACTGCAATGACCTGGGGAATCTGCAGCCCCCCGTCACCAAGGCGGCTGATCAGGCTCCCGCCCTCGCAATAACCCATCACCAGCGCCGGCCCCGACGGCGTCTCCACCAGCTCGTACACCCTGACCAGGTTCGGGTGACGGAGCTCCCGGCCGATGGTGACCTCGCGCCGCAGCCGACGCAGGGAGTCCGCCGGCAGCTCGCGGGGAAACACCTTGAGTGCTACCACCTCGCCAAGCAACAGGTCACGAGCCAGCCAGACGACCGCCTGTCCGCCGCTGCCGAGCCGCCGGATGACCTCCCAGCGGTCGGGCAGTCTGGGTGCCGCGAGCCGCTCCAGCTGGCCGGGATCCAGCCCTACGGTCGAGCGATTCCGCGACTCGGGAGTCATCGCCGGAAGCCGGACGGCAGGGTAGTTTCGCCGTACATTCCGCCCCTCCCTGCCACGCCAAAGGAACGGCGCTGACCAGCCAACAGCAATTGAGACAGTATCTTGAACATTCCCCGCCCGCTGGTCCCATCTTGATCGTTCACCAGCTGAACGTCAACCAGCGATCCGCGCAGCAGATCGCTACCGCAACGTGACCAGCATGCGGATCGAGCCCGCGCCCGACGGCAGGGCCTCCAGCGCCTTGCCGACGATGGTTCCCGGGTACGCCCACACCGCCCTGACCGCCACGCCCGGCTCTGAGCCGGCCGTCAGCAGGTCGCCGGGCCGGATCGGTCCCGAGGCTGCCGAGGCCTTGACCTCGACAATCCCCAGGATCGCTACCGCCACCTTGCCTGCGTTGCCCTCGGCCTCGATCGCTGAGCCGCCGACGATAGAGGGCTTGTCGGAGACGACCCCGATGACCGCGCTGGCGCGCATCGACGTTGCGGGCTCCAACCGGCCATCCTCGCCGATCCCGACCACGGTCCCGGGCGCCATCTCGCCGTGCGCCGGGTACATCTCGGCGAAATCGGCCCCTCCAGAGTGGAACGACCCGTCGGCGTAGACCTGGCCGTCGTGCGTGACCTTCCACCGCAGGCCGACCGCGTGATCATAGATCTCCGCCAGGTTGCCGATTCCCGTGCCCTTGACGATGAGGGCGTTGCCCTGGTCGCTCCAGGCGTACACCCCGGGCCCGCTGCCGGTGTTCCAGCCGGTCACGCCGATAGCGCCGGACTTGCCCGCCTCACCGTACACGCCCGAGGCCCAGCCGCTGTCGCCGAGAGTCACTCCTTTCATTCCGTTGGCGCCCGAGCCGGCGGAGTAGTTGTACCCGTACACGCCGGTTCCGTCCGCGGAGGTGGCCCAGCCCCATACGCCGTAGGTCGTGCCGCTGGTGCTGGTGGCCACCCCCTGGACACCGGTGTACAGAGCTTCACCGCGGACACCGATGCCGCCAACACTGTTGCTGTGGCCGATCACTCCATACGTTGTTCCGCTACTCGGGTTAGCAAGACCGTAGACACCGGCCGTATTTGATGTGACGGAGTTGGTGATGCCCCTGACGCCATACGTTACGCCATCATTCGTGCCGCTGACACCCATCACGCCTGAGGCTGTTGCCGTGCTCGAGGAAGTGGTGCCGAGTACACCACCGCCAGTACCCGAGGTGCCATTGGCTCCTCCAACGACCCCAAAGCCTGTTGTTGTGCTGTTGGTAAAGAACTGTCCTGCATTCCCGGATCCGTTCTGAATGACATCGAAAACATAGGTGGTCGTGTTGGCCGAACCCATGTACGGCAGGGTCAAGCCTCCCGCGTCGTCCGCTGCCCAATTGACCAACGAACCGTTGAACTTGAGCACCTGGCCGCTGGAGGCACCCGAGCCGCTGATCTTGGCGGTCGTCACCCCACCGTCCGCGATCTTGGCGGTCGTCACCCCACCGTCCGCGATCTTGGCCGTGGTCACCCCGCCGTTGGCGATGCTCAGCGTCACGTCGCCCGAGGTGCCACCGCCCGACAGGCCCTCGCCGGCGTTGACCGCCGTGATGTCGCCGCCGTTCGCCGTGCCCTGCGTGAGCTCGTACTCCATCTCCAACGTCGACGGGTCTTGCGACACCGTCCCGTTGCCAACCATCGACCCGAACGTCAGCACCCGGCCCAAACCCGACAGCACCTCGACGTCCATCCGCCCGCCGTCCACGTAGATCCCCGACCCCAGATCGTTGAGGTTGAACTGGATCGGCTCATACGGCGACAGTGTGTAGATCTTCGACGCCAGCAGGACGCCGTCGCTGTCGTACACGCTCACCTCGACCTGCGGCGTCCCGCCGGCCGTCTCCACCAGCGCGTAGTTGTACCGGAACGTCCCGTCCGCCGGCTGCGTGATCGCCGGAATCGACGTCTTGTCCCCGGCCCCCAGCGCCAGCTCCGCCGGCATCCCGGCCAGGAACTGCCCCTGCGAGTCCGCGATCCCGGCCGCTGTCTGGTTGTACGACCTCGCCGACACCACCACCTTCTGCGTGCTCTGGAACCGCAGCGCGCCCTTGGCCTCGTTCAGCCCGAACACGTCCAGGAAAACGTCACCCAGCTTCAGCGTCTCCCCCGGGTCCACCGTCACCATCTGCGCCGTCGGCATCGGGTTGCTCTGGTCCCGCACCAGGTAGCTGATCGTGACCTGGGCGGTCTGCGTCCCCGGGTTGTGGATCCACACCGTCGCGTACCACTGCGAGAGATGGGCGCCGTGCGTGCGCGCCAGCGACGGCACCCACAGGTCCGTCCCCGGCACCCCGGCCCACGCCGCGGTCGCTGCCAGCACCAGGGTTGAAAGAAAGAGCCAGCGTCTCGCGATCGCTGTGCATTGCATGACAACCTCCGTGTTCCCTGTTGTTGTCTTCCAAGCTACTCTCCTGCAGCTCACGACGCAAGGGCTCCTGAGACAACATCAGGCGATACTTGACGACAGGTGACAACGGCGCACCATCAGTGGCCAACGACAACGTGGATCGCTACTATCACGACGTGGAAGTGAGCGAGGCTCCACGCGGCGAAGACGCCTCCCGTTACCTCGGCCGAGGTCCGTCTTGGTAACGCGGCAGCCGGTGGCTGCGGATCCCGACTGGCCCCGCTACTCGTCGCGGCCGTTCCCCGGCTATCGCTTCATCCCCGGTCTCGCACCCCACCCCCTGCGCAACCCCCACGGCCACTCCTACCGCAGCCCGGCGCCGCGGCCGAAACCGTTCCCGCCCGAGCAGTGGCCGTCGGCGCCGACCTACCTTTTCGGCATCGACTGCTACAACTTCGCCTTCTGGTGGGAGAGCCACGAGGTCCTCGAGGAGATCTGGCACTCGGTCGGTCACGGCAGCAGCCAGGGGCAGTTCCTGCAGGGCCTTATCCAGGTCGAGGCGGCCTGGCTGCACCGCTTCCGCGGCGACGAGACGGCGGCTGCGAAGCAGGCGCGCGCCGGCCTTGCGCGCCTCGCCACGCTCCCCGACCTGTACATGGGCGTCGACATCCGCGAGCTCGAGAGCGGCGCCCGCGACTACCTGGCCGGCCGCCGCGACTCCTACCCCCTCATCCGTCTCGTCGGCGTGGACCCCGTGGGCTTCGGGCGGGACGGAACGAAGCGCGAGCCCTGACGTCAGTTGAGCGTGATCGTCGCCTTTCCCGTCGCCGTGTAGGGGAAGCTCACGTTGCAGTTCGGGGCGGTGGCGGCAACGCGGATCGTGGCGCCGGCCTTGAGCCCGAAAACGGACAGTGGCGCCACCAAGCGCAGGGTGTCGGAGTCCTGCGGGCTCACCCAGTCCACCGGCTGGAACTCTTCGCCCACCTTGATTTCCCACTTCGGGTGGTAGCCCTCGGGAAGCTCCGCTGAATCATCGCCCTTGTCGATGGCCGCGAGGAGCTTGGGCTTGCTGATCCAGTTGCCCTCGGCGTCCTGCGCCACCGGAGTGGTCACCTGCGTGGCGTAGATCCGGTACTCGGCGCCGGCGCTTCCCGGCTCGAGCATCTCGTCGCCCTTCGAACCGGTTGCCCGATTGGCATCGGTGTCGAGGTAGAAGCCGACGTTCGCACTCCACTCCTCGTGCACGAGGCACGCTGCGAGCTTGCAGGGGAGTTGCACGGTCAGGACCAAGTCGTCCCCCGACCGTTGCACGGTGAAGGTGATCGTGGCGTCGAGGCTCTTGCACGGGACGGCGATCTGGTTGCCTTCGGATGAGACCGCGGGCGGCGCCTGCAGGAGAGCGCTCACCAGTGCGATCCCGGCCAACAGGACGAGGGGTCTGAGCTTCATGCTTCCTCCTTGCGCCGCGCTCTTCGCCGGCGTCTGTCGGCTCACCGACCGCCAGCTCGCGGCGGCAACGCCTCAGGTACACCCCAGTGTGCACCTGATTTTCCTCAAATTCCGGCGCTGTCAGTGCCCCAAGAATAGCACCCCTGCCAATTCGCTGCGCCAATCGCCAGCAGACGCGCTACCATGAGCTGATCTCATCACGGAGGACAGCACGATGAAGAAAGCCGCGTTTCTGATCGCCCTTGTCGCCGCCCTCGGATGCGGACCCTCGACTCAGGCGCCGGCGCCCTCACCGGCGCCGCCCGCACCGCCGACCGGTCCGGGCACGGCCACCGCTTCCGACGGCGTGCCAATCGCCTACACCGTCGCCGGCAGCGGCTCGCCGGCGCTGGTCTTCATCCACGGCTGGATGTGCGACCAGACGTACTGGGCGGCGCAGGTGGACGCCTTCGCCCCGCGCTGCACGGTCGTCACCCTCGACCTGGGCGGTCACGGCCGGTCGGGGATGAACCGCCCGGGCTGGCCGCTGAAGGCGTTCGGCGGCGACGTCGCGGCGGTGGTCAACAAGCTCGGCCTCGACAAGGTGATCCTGGTCGGCCACTCGATGGGCGGCCCGGTCGCGCTCGAGGCCGCGCGCCTGATGCCCGAGAAGGTGATCGGCGTGGTCGGCGTTGACACCCTCCAGGATGCCGACCAGAAGTGGGACCCTAAGCAGATGCAGCCCTTCCTGGACGCGATGGAGAAGGACTTCCCGGGAACCTGCCGTGGCTTCGTTGCCTCGATGTTCCCGAAGGACGCGGAGCCGGCATTGCTGGAGAAGGTCGCCGGCGGTATGTGCTCGGGACCGCCGGAGGTGGGCGTCGCCCTGATGCGCCAGTTCATCGACTACGACCTGGCGGCCGCGCTCACCGCGGTCCCGCCGGAGATTCCAATTCGCTGCATCAACTCCACGGCCCACCCCACCAACGTGGAGGGCAACCGCGTCTACCACGCCGACTTCGACGTCGTCACCATGGACGGCGTCGGCCACTTCCTGTTCATGGAGAAGCCCCAGGAGTTCAACAGCGACCTGGAGGGTATCGTCCAGAAGCTCTCCAGCGGCCGTCCGGCGAACCCTGCGCCGCCGGAGGGAACCGCGACGACAACCACGTGACGGAGTGACGGAGGATCCCCGCCCACTGGGGAGGTGAGCAAGTAAGGAAGTGAGAAGGCGAGGAGGTCCCGCCCGCCCGGGAGGCAAGACGCGAGAAGCTCGGCCACGTCCACCCGGAGGACGCTGGTGGACCGCGCTCCGGGGAAGGGTGCAATCGCCGCCACGTGTTTCCATAGCGATTCGCTACGCGAGCTGCTTCCGAATCACTGCCAGACCCTCGACGGCTAGAGTCAGGATGAACAGGGTCATCGTGGCAGCGGCCTGGAGACTCACTTCAGCGACAGGTCGACGCGGGTGTCCGGGCCCTTGTCCTTGCCCGCGGGTGAGGCGGCCGACGCCCCGGCGATGAAGAGGCGGTCGGCGGTGACCTTGCCGGTCTGCACCAGGTAGCTCTGCACCGCCCGGGCGCGCTCGTCGGCGAGCTGGCGGAGGTCGTCGGCGCTGAGCTCGAAGCTCGCGAGCAGCAGGCGCTTCATCTCCTCCGGCGGCTCCTTCTTGGCAATGCCGAGGAAGTTGCGGGGCTTGGAGAGCTTGCCGTACTTGTAGGCGCGCTCCAGGTACGTGTCGTACTCGGCGGGCTCCACCGTGACGGTGTCGATCGACGTGACGCTGCCGCCCTTCTTGACGATCTCGTCAAGCTTCTCGCGCTTGAGGGCCTGCTCCAGCCGGAGCTGCCGCAAGCCGTCGCGGTCGGCGGCCTCGTCGACGCGCCGGGTGATGTCGAGGCGCAGGGCGGGCCGCTCGTAGAGCATCTTCGCCAGCGTGTCGAGGCTGCCGCGCGCGGCGTCGGCGAGGGTCGCCGTGCCGGGCGCGGCCCCGCTCGTTCGCCGAGTGGAGCGCTCTCCGGAGGTGGGGGAAGCTCCCCCGGTGGGAGACCGACGTGCCCGGCTACCTGCTGCGGCAGGCGCGCACCGACGCGGCGCTCTCGCAACGGGAGCTGGCGGAGCGCCTGGGCATCACCCAACAGGCCGTCTCCCGCGCCGAGCAGTGGTCATCGAACCCCACCGTCGATCTCATGCGGCGCTGGATCGAGGCCTGTGGTGCGCGACTGGAGCTGAGAGTCGCGCGGTAAGGTGGACGCGCTTTGCCGGACACCGCGATTCAACAGCCGCTAAGACCGGCTCGCGGCACCCGGTCAGCAGCGGTCAAACCAGCACGCCGATGGCCACAGGAACGACGATCACCAGGGAGAGAATCACCCACGCCCACAGGTTGCCGAAGTTGAGCGTGTAGCCGATCCCGAACCGCTTCTCCACGAACAGAGCCGGATCGTCCGGGTTGACGTAGAACAGTCCCGCTTTCCAGAAGTGGTCGGCGCTGCGATCGCCGAGGCTCTCCTCCGCGGCTCCGTTCGCCACCCGTGAAGCCGCCAGCCGCGAGCCGCCCTGACCGGCTCTCACCATGACCGCGACCACAGCCGCCACTCCGAGCAACGTCAAAACCGAGATCACGGCGGCCGTCATCTCCGGGTCGTGTGACGGCAGGCAGGGAAGCAGCGCCACGCACCCGGTGACCGCCGCGAGGAAGAGCTCCGCCGCCAGGAGCACCCACCGCGTCAGCTGCTGAAACCGGACCCCTCGCTCCGCCAACGGGCCTGTGGCGGCCGGTCTGCGAGACCACCGGGTGATCCCCCACGCGACCACCAGCAGCAGGCTACAGACAACCACACCGGTCAGCACCGGGCCAAAGACCCCGGCGACGGTCCTGTCGGCCCAGCCGTTGGGTTGGCCGTTCATCCCCCAGTGAACGGGAAAGCGGGCCGGAATGTCGCCCCACCGGAGGAGGAGGAGACCGGCGACCGCCGCCAGCAGCGCGAACGGGAGGGACTGCAGCGGTACGCCGCCGGGAAGGCGCGTGCGGCGCCCCACCAGCTCCGCGTCGCGCTGGGGAGTCGGCTCCTGGGAGCTCGGCAGGACCATCCGCCGAGCCGCCAGGAAAGCAGCCAGAGAAATCCCGACCAGCATCAGGAGAAGCCCCGCCCCGTCGAAGGGATGGACACCCGGCCGGAGCAGGAACGCCAGCACCGTGCACACCACCGTGCCGGCGACCACCGTGGTCCTGTAGCGAATGAGCGCGCGGCGGCCCTCAGCGCTGTCGCGGAAGCTCGGATGGACGGTGACGGCGAAGTACAGGCTGGGCCGCGTCAGACGTGGCATCGCAGCGAAGAGGAACCCGACAATCAGCAAGATGCCAACGGTGAAAAGCTCGAAGGTCATTGAGGCGGCTGGGCTCATGGGCGTTCTCCCTCTTCGCGGTGCAAAAGCTACGGGCGATGGCTTCCAGGTACGATCACGTTTCCTCCGCGAGCCGCCGACCCTCTCGCAGCGCATCACACGCTGCTTCCAGCGCGCTCGCGAGAGCCTCGACGGACTGGCCGTCCGCCAGGCCCTCTGCGACCAGGCCCTCCAGCCTGCGCGTCCAGCGGGCACGCGCTTCGGGGCCCGAAGCCGGGCGGCGGCGGTCGAGCACCGTTGCGCCATGCCGGCGGCGCAGCTCCAGCCACCCCTCGTCGGCGAGGATCCTGTACGCCTCGGCCACCGTGTTGCGATGGACTCCGAGGTCCATGGCGAGCTCGCGGGTGGTCGGAAGCCGGCTCCCAGCCGGCAGCCCACCCCCGACCAGGAGGATCCTCAGACCGCTCGCAATCTGCCGATAGACCGGCACCTGGGAGCTGAGATCGATGCGGAGGATGGGGGTGGTTGCAGCCATTGTCTGCTGTCTGCAGACAATGTACATTCGCGTCTTCTTCCTGTCAAGACCAGCCCGGATCGGCCTATCCAGGACGGGTCAGGACGCACAGGGTTGGACAGGGAGGCTCGAGGCAAGTCGGTAGGCGGGCGGCGGTGGATCGGCCACGGTTCCCTCTCCAAGGCGCCGCTCGTTCTTGCCGGCGGGCTTCCTGCCCGCCGGGATGGGTGGGTTCCAACGTCTCCGGCCAGTCTGCTGCAGGCAACCTCCCTCCCGAGCAGGCGAGACGCCTGCCCCCACCAAAGAAGTAAGAGCCCGGTGCGTTGCAAGGCGGCAACCAGTCGTGCGCCGGTACGAGACAGTCAGAAGGTGATAGACGACACCGCTTGAGCAACCAACCGGCCTTGACGAGGGGTTCTCTCGCATGGTAGCTTTCTGAGTCTAGTTCTCAGTAAGAATTGGTAGCCCACAACAGAACGAAGGCCAATATCGAGGAAGGAGCTATGGCCGTGAAACTCACGAGACACATTCTCATCGCTGTTGCCTGCTTCGCGCTCTTGGCAACCCTCGTCACCGCGCCAGTCCAGGCGCAGAACCCCGTTGCGCTGGAGAGAATCGACGCTCACGCCATCAACCATCCCCTGCCGTCGCTGGCGGTCGCGGCCGCGCTGGCGCGCGCCAAGCCGGTCACCCCGCGCGCACCGCGTGAGGTCCCCAACTACCGCGGCGAGGGCAAGCCGGCGCCCGGCGTCGGGTCCCCGACCCGGGATGCGCTGCTGCAGGCCGCTCAGGGCAACGGTCCCACGGCCGTCAGCAGCGGCTTCTTCGGCTCCTCCAACAACGACAACGGATCCATCCTCGGCTTCCTGGTGGCGCCTCCCGACACCGACGGCGCGGTGGGTACGAACGACTACATGCAGATGATCAACCTCCTGACGACGGTGTTCGACAAGAGCGGCAATATCGTCTTGGGACCGTTCCCCAGCAACGCCTTCTGGGCGGGAATGGGCGGCAACTGCGAAGCGAACAACCAGGGAGACCCGGTCGTTCTCTACGACGATGGCGCCGACCGCTGGCTGGTCAGCCAGTTCGCGTTCCCGGACAGCATGGCGAGCTACTCGCAGTGCGTCGCCATCTCTCAGACGGGCGACCCGACCGGGGCCTACAACCGCTACGAGTTCTCGTTCGACAACATCGGCTTCGACGACTATCCCAAGCACGGCATCGTCTCGGGCTCCATCACGATGACCGCCAACCTGTTCAAGAAGCGGGGCCGGAACTTCACGTTTGCCGGCACCTTCCTCGGTGTCATGGACAAGGCAGCCATGTACGCCGGCTCGCCGGCCAACCTCATCGGCTTCAACATCGGCACCGGCCAGTTCGGCTTCGTCGCGGGCGACCTCGACGGCAGCGGCTCGGCGCCGGCCCTCTTCGCCACCGCCATGTCGCAGACCAGCCGGTTCGACATCTGGCAGATCGACGTCAACTGGGGCACCCAGAACGCCTCCGCCACCCACATCGCCTCGATCCCGATCGCGCCGTTCGACAGCGACCTGTGCTCCGCCTCGCGTGAGACGTGCATCCCGCAGCCGGGCAACGGTCCCGCGCTGGAAGCGCTCTCGGACCGGCTGATGCACCGGCTCCAGATCCGGGACTTCGGCACCTACCGCACCATGGTCGCCGCCCACACGGTGGACGTGGGCAACGGGCGCGCCGGCATCCGCTGGTACGAGATGCGTGAGAGCGGCGGCGCCTGGTCGCTGTACCAGCAGGGCACCTACGGCCCCAACGACGGCGAGTACCGGTGGCTGCCCAGCATCGCGATGAACGCCGCCGGCGACATCGGCATCGGCTACGCCGTCGCCAGCACGAACACCTACGTGTCGACGGCGGTGGCCGGCCAGTCCGCCGGCAACAGCGGCAGCGGGGTCCTCGACTCGGCCGAGACCATCTGCGCCGCGGGATCGGGCGTCCAACAGGGCACCGGCCGCTCCGGCGACTACGCGGCGACCTCCATCAACCCGACCACGGACTCCTTCTGGCACACCAACGAGGTTTTCACCTCGACCGGCCAGTACCAGTGGAACACCTACGTCTGTGAGTTCACGGTCGGCTCCGGCTCCGGCAACACGCCTCCCACTGCGTCGTTCACCTACAGCTGCACCGACCTCGCCTGCACCTTCACCGACACCAGCACCGACAGTGACGGCTCGATCACCGCCTGGAGCTGGAACTTCGGCGATGGCGGCACGTCGACGGCGCAGAACCCGAGCCACACCTTCGGCGCCGGCGGCACCTACACCGTCACCTTGACCGCGACCGACAACGGCGGCGCCTCCGACAGCGCGTCGCAGCCCGTCACCGTGACGGCGCCGGGCGGCGGGGGAATCACCCTGACCGCCACCGGTTACCTGGTGCACCGCAGGCAGAGGGTCGACCTGACGTGGAGCGGCGCCAGCGGCAGCAGCGTCGACGTCTACCGCGATGGCTCGGTGATCACGACGACGGCCAACGACGGCTTCTACACCGACCGCGTCAACAAGCGCGGCAGCGCCACCTACGTCTACCAGGTTTGCGAGGCGGGCAGCAGCGTCTGCTCCAACCAGGCCACGGTCACCTTCTAATCTCGCGGCCAGAACAGTCAACACGGGGCCGCTCTTCGGAGCGGCCCCTTTCTTTCGCCTCGCCCACTACCGTGCAGGCCCGCGCTGCTCATGAGTGATCGCAGTGAGACCGGAGAAGAGCAAACCACCAAGACACAAAGGGCGCGGTGCTGGCCGGCTTCCCGTCCGTCCCAGTAGATTGCAGGTGAATGGTGCGGGCTAGAGCTCGAGCTGGATCCTCAGGGAATCCCGTATCGCCTCCCGGACGGCGTCGTCATCGAGAGAGCCGAGACGGCGCGCAAGGCGCTGCTTGGAGACCGTCCGCACCTGGTGGGCCATGGCCACGGACTCGCGCGCGATCCCGCCGCAGCCCGCGGGGAGCAGCGCCTCGTTGGGGTAGACCCTCCGGCCCGCCTTCCGCGAGGTCGGCGGCACCGCCGTCACCACCGGCAGCTGGGCGTTGGCCGCCTCCCGGGAAACAACCACCACCGGCCGGCGACTACGCCACCTCTTGCGATCCGCGCATCGTCACCACGACCTTACCCCTTGCATGCCCTGTCTCGAGGTGGCGGACAGCTTCGGCGGCTCGCTCGAGCGGGTAGAGCCGGTCGATGACGGGGGTCACCTTCCCGCTTCGCATCAGCTCCGCGAGAACGTCGAGATCTTCCCCGTTGAGCGCGGCGATGAACGATACGAACCGCTGACTCACGAAGGGCGCCACGACCTTCGTGGTGACGAAGTGTAGGAGCATCCCCAGAGTGCCGCCGGCGCCGCCGACCCCGACATAGACTCCCCGCGCGTTCATGACGCGCCGATAATCGGACAACGAATGATCCCCGATGCAATCGAGGACGACGTCGTACCGGGCCTCCCCCCTCGCGAAGTCCTCCCGCGTGTAGTCGACCACCCGGTCGGCGCCGATCGAGGCGACCATCTCGACGTTTCTGGTGCTGCAGACGCCGGTCACCTCGGCGCCGAACGCCTTCGCGATCTGGACCGCGAAGGTGCCGACGCCCCCGGCCGCCCCGATCACGAGCACCTTCTGCTCCGGCTGGAGCCGCCCCTTGTCACGGAGGCCCTGCAGCGCCGTGAGCGCCGCCACCGGAACCGTTGCTGCCTGCTCGAACGTGATGTTCCCGGGCTTGCCGGCGAGACGGTCCGCGCGAGCCGAGACGTACTCGGCGACCGTGCCAGGCGCCGCGCCGAACACCTCATCGCCCGGCCGAAACCGGCTGACGTTCGAACCGACCGCTTCGACCACGCCGGCGAGATCTCTGCCGAGCCGGCCGTCCCTCGGGCGAAGCGGCCCGGTCATGAGCCGGACGGCAGCCGGCGAGCCTCGCATGAAGTGCCAGTCGAGCGGGTTGACGGACGCCGCGTGAACCCGCACCACGACCTCCTCGGGCCCGGGCGCCGGCTTCGCGACCTCCACCAGCTCGAGCACATCCGGAGATCCGTACCGTCGGTAGGTGACCGCTTGCATCATCGTTTCTCGAAGACTACAGCACGACCGTCTCGATGCAAAGCACACCTGCTGGGAGTCGGGAGGTTCCGGTGCCGGTCGGTGATCGATCGCGTGCCGGTCGGCGGCCGCTCGGCGTCACCTGGGCGCGGCCAACCGCCTGCGCAGAGAATGGTGCGCTCGCGCGGGCGTGCCTTCGCCGTGTATGCCGACATGCCGCCTCTGTTGTAGCGGCGGGCGTCCCGCCCGCCGGGGTGGGCGGGGTGCCAAGGCCACGGCTCGAGTCTCACCTGAAAGCCCCCCTCCCGGGCAGGCGGGACGCCTGCCCCTACAACGGATCAAGATCCCACCTCGTGACCGTGCTCCCGCCGGCGATGCGAGACGGGTGGTCGCCGCGCGGCCGCCGGAGTTCCGGAGCATCCCGCCCCGACGACGTCCTCGATGCAGCCGCCGGAGCGTGGACCGCCCAGCGCCGTGCCGAGGGCCGGAGCCAGAGACTGCCGGAGGCTGGAGGGCTGAGGTTGCCGGTCATTTGGTACTGAAGGCGGGAGAGGTAGGGGTAGAGGGTTGTGAGAAAGCGATACGTGGCACCGCTCGCAAGCTTGACATCTGATGGGTACAACTTTTAGATTGTATCTGTGGAGATCGCATCGATACTCGAGCTGGAAGATGGCCCGGCCAAGACAGCCGCCTTGGTGGCATGGATCCAGGGCCTCTTCGCTACCGAGCAGCCGGTACCCGTGCTGGTCGGCGGTGCGGCAGTAGAGCTTTACAGCAGCGGCGCGTACACGACGGGCGACATCGACCTGGTCGGATCGGTGACGCCTCGGGTCGAGCGGGAGCTCCGCGAAGCTGGATTCGAGCGGCACGGCCGTCATTGGGTGCACGAGGCCGCTCAGGTCTTCGTCGAGTTCCCAGGGAGTGCCTTGGAGCAGGACGAGCTGGCTGAGTGGCGCGAGCTCGAGGGCCAACGAGTCCGGATCATCTCGGCCGAGGACCTGCTGGTCGACCGGCTCGGGGCGTGGCAGTACTGGCGCTCATCCGTCGACGGCGTCAACGCCCTGTTGCTGTGGCGGGCCTTGCGGGAGAACCTCGACCTGGCGCGACTCGACGCTCGAATCAAGAAGGCCGGCTGGACCAGGGCATGGTTGAGCCTGAGGCGGTTCGCCGGCTCTGGCGCCGGCGAAGATCCTTCGCCCGAGGAGGTGGAGAGATGGGCGAACGCGGGCCCGCAGTGAAGCTCTTCCGCGCTTTCGATCGGCCGCTCCAACTGCGCCGCTCTCGGCCCCGTTCGTTCGCCGAGTGGAGCGCCCTCCGGAGATGGGGAAAGCTCCCCAACTGGGAGACCAGTGTGCCCGGTTTCCTACTGCGACAGGCGCGCATCGAGGCGGCCCTCTCCCAACAGGAGCTGGCCGAGCGCCTGGGAGTTACCCAACAGGCCGTCTCCCGCGTCGAGCAGTGGTCGTCGAACCCGACCGTCGACCTCATGCGGCGTTGGCTGGAAGCCTGCGGCGCGCGATTGGAGCTGAGGGTCTCGCGGTGAGGAGGACCCTACCCACCCGGCTGGTGAGGAAGTGAGGAAGTGAGGAAGTGAGGAGGAACCCCAGCCACCCCGTGATCAAGTGATTGAGTTGCCGCCGCCCGCCCGGGAGAGGCACCCACCCGCCGGCCAGGGCGGCAAGACGCTGGAAGCTCGACACGAGACGGCCCCTACCCACCCAGAGAACGCGACGGCAGCGCGCTTCAGAGAAGGCGGCACACAACGAACCTGCCATTCCTCACGTCTGCGCCGGAGTCCGTCTTCCCGTTGTAGCGGCGGGCGTTCCGCCCGCCGGGGTGGGCGGGGTGCCAAGGCCACGGCTCGAGTCTCACCTGAAAGCCCCCCTCCCGGGCAGGCGAGACGCCTGCCCCCACAACGGATCAAGATCCCACCTCGTGACCGTGCTCCCGCCGGAGACGCGAGACGGGTGGTCGCCGCACGGCCGCCGGAGTTCCGGAGCATCGCTCATCCCCACAATGACCACGCCCGCACGCCCCCGTTGACCTCCTGGATTACATCGTCCCCGGTGGCGTAGGCTGTACACAGTGAGCTCAGAACAAACTGACCCACAGACCGCGACCGACCCGCCGGGGCCATCATCGCCACGCGAGCTCCTGGAGCCTCCGCTCGTGCCGGGGCCACCGGCACCGGTCAAGGCCGCGACCGCCAAGCGCCCGTGGATCGATCACACGCCCATGTCCAGGCAGGAGATCCTCAACCGCCTCATGGCGACGATCCCTGCCCGTGGGTCTATTGAGGACACCGACCTGCCCGATTCGCCCTACCCGAAGCTCCGCTACGTCATGACGCCGACCGGCTTTCGGCTTCAGTGGGGGTGGAGTCAGAG
>Ga0307417_10000529_pt1 | contig 15482 bp, 11 predicted proteins | sample SalMarWE160210MG_2_FD_202514 | JGI IMG/M metagenome (GOLD analysis project Ga0307417, IMG submission 202514) | Salt marsh sediment microbial communities from the Plum Island Ecosystem LTER, Massachusetts, United States - WE1602-10 | ecosystem: Environmental > Aquatic > Marine > Intertidal zone...
TAAATTGATTCATTCAGGGATTGAACCTTCTGAGGCCTGCAGGGCGACGGTCATCCAGACCCTGAGCGATGACGAGGAGATGCAGGCCTCACTTGGGGAGATGGTAAGCTCCGTCTTCTGATCTCTCAGACAGCATGGCAATGAACGGTATGGAAAGAAACGAACATCAGGAAAGGGGGATCCTCGACCTCTTCCCCTCTCCCCTTTACGCGAGCACGGGTCTCTATTTCAGGGAAGACCTGAAGGAGATGGGACTGGATCGCCAGCTTTTTGAATTTCCCGATTCTTTGAAATCAGAGGTCCGGCGGCACACGGAAACCCTCGCCGGGATCCAGCCGGAGCTGGGATTGAGATTCTTGATGAAATCCGGCAAGATCGCCCGCCTTTTTGACGAAAAGGAGATGAATCAATGGGTCCTTTCGCTTCTCGACGTCTACGATGCCGAAGGATTGACCCCGGCCCTGGCCCTCATTTCGGGGATGGAGGACAAGCCTGAAACGAGAGGATACCTGCGACGGGGCACCACCTTCAGTGAAGTCCGCGGGGTCATGCAACATTACGTCGACGGGCTCGGAAAAAAGAAACTCCTGCTGGAGGCGGGGGAGGACGTCCATACGGACACAACGGTTATCTACCTCCCCACCCGCATCAACCGACTGCAGGACCGGAAGGGGAATTTTCGTCTCTACAAGCTCATGGCCACGCACCTCTTCTACCAGGTGCACCTGGGGTCCTACCTGCTTCCATGGGCCCGGATAGAGACCCTTGTCCGGACCGTCGGGGAACGCTACGGCATCGATACGGAAACCACACTTCTATCGGATCTCTCCCGCTTCTTTCACCTTTTTCCGGATCCTCTCCTGGCCAGGGATATCTACACCCTCCTTGACACTGCCAGGATAGAATCCAGGCTGCGCAGGGACCTGCCGGGTCTCCACAGGGAAATGGCGGGATTGAAGAAAGAAATTCTTAGCGATCTGGCCTCCGCCACAGGAAAAGCCGCGAAGACGCTTGCCATGGACAAAACGGCCAGGTGGTGGCTGGAATATTCCGAAGGCGTGCCCCATCCAGAGCGGCCGGGGAACCCTTCTGGCTTGCTTCAAAACGGGCTCAGGGAGCTATTGGAAAAGGGTGGAGAGGTTGAGGAACTGGCTCAATTGACAGCGGAGGTTTACGGGGCTTTCGAGACCCTTCCCGGAAGGTATGAAGGCGTCAAGCCTCTTTTGTATGCAGGAGAACTCCGTCCCGAGGAGGCGGAGAGGGCCAGAAGGCTCAGAAGGGAGTCAACACGGGGGGAATTCCGCCGGGAACTGGGAAAACTTGTAGCGGACCTGGAAGATTGCGAAACCGTCACGATCGAAACCCTCAAGAAAAAGAAGACGGGCCAGGCCGGTGATTTATCGGCGCTCCAGGGCCTGCCGGATCACCTCTTGATCAACGACCGGGCTTTCCCCATTCCTCCGGCCATGGAATCCATCATCCGGGAGATCTACGAGGACCTTGGATCCATCCCCACTTCGTATCTTGCGGTGGCAGACGAGATGTCCGGGCACCATTTCCGATCGCTGTGCAAGGTGCCTGAGGGCACGGGCTATTTCCTCTCCCCACAAGCAGAGGACGTGCATGTGCTCCATGAATGGGATTACCGAAGGCAGGGCTATCGAAAGAACTGGGTTCTCCTGAGGGAGATGGAATCCATCGAGGAGAATACAGGATTTGTAGAAGAAACCTACGCACGATACCATGGCATGATTCAGCTGATCAGGCGGCAGTTTGAGAGAATCCGGCTGGAGCAGCGGATGCTGAAACGCCAGAAGGAAGGGGATGACATAGACCTGGACACGGTGGTGGCGTCCTTTTCAGACTGGCGGGCCGGCCGCCACCCCTCCGAGAGGGTCTTTACCCGTTTGAGGCGAGATAATCGCAATATCGCGAGTGTTTTTCTGGTGGATTTGAGCGGTTCAACGAGCGGCTGGATCAATGAAATGGAAAGGACGGCCCTCCTGATCCTGTGCGATGCCCTGGGAATTCTGGGAGACAGAATCGCCGTGTACGGCTTTTCTGGGCAGACGCGAAAGCGCTGCGAACTCTACCGGGTGAAGGGTTTCAAGGAGGTTTATGATGACAGGATCAGGAGACGGATCGCCGGGGTCAGGGCCAGGGAGTGGACGCGAATGGGACCGCCCATCCGCCACGTTTCAACGCTCCTTCAAGGCGTCGAGGCCCGGACGAAACTCCTCATCACCCTCTCCGACGGAAAGCCCGATGATTACGACGGTTACAAGGGCGATTACGCCATAGAGGACACCAGGCAGGCCCTTCTCGAGGCGAGGAGCGCCGGGATTCATCCATTCTGCATCACCATCGACAAGGCGGAACACAGCTATATCAGGCACATGTACGGTCCCGGTCGATATATCTTCATCAACGACCTCTCGAAACTTCCACTGAGAATCCCAGAAATCTATAGAAAACTTACCACTTAGTAGGGCAACTGTTTCCTCGAAAAGAAATGCCTCAGGGAAAATCCTTTTTTCTATCGTTGCCAGCATAGGTTGAAGCTGTTATGATCCACCGGAAAAATCGCCCGATGAGGATTTCAGGCCTTGCTGAGAAGCCCTGTCTAAACGAGGGAGCGGCGAGAAGAGGAGCGGGGCGGGTATAAAGGGTATGGAAACATCGATGGCCACGGAAACGAAGGCGGACACCAGGATCATCATCTCCCTGTCCCTGGTCCATTTCATAGGAGACCTTTACCAATCCTTTGTCACACCGCTGCTCCCGCTCTTTGTGGATAAATTTGCGCTCACCCTGACCCAGGTTGGTATTATCACCGGGATCACCCGATTTCTGGCGTTCGTAGTCCAGCCTTCCGCAGGCTATATCGCGGACCACTACCAGACGCGTTTTTTTGTCCTTGGCGGCCCACTCATGTCCATCCTCTTCATTCCCCTCGTGGGCGTGGCCCCCTCTTTCCTTTTCCTGATCCTTTTCACTTCGCTGGGTTCCATCGGCTCATCCATGTTCCATCCCACCTGTGCCGGCATGGTCTCCTCCTATTCGGGCCCTCACTTAGGGCTCTCCATGTCCATTTTCGGGCTGGGCGGCACCCTCTCCTTCGCTGTCGGCCCCCTTTTCATTACCTCTTTTGTCGGTGCCTTCGGCCTCACGGCCATGCCCTACACTATGGCAATAGGCCTCGCCGCGATGATTTTTCTTTTTGTTTCCGTCCCCATTCCCGTCAGTGAAGGCCTCAAGGGCCGGGGTTTTCTGGGATCACTCCGGGAAGTGCTCGGACCGGTCTGGAAATCGATCCTGCTCATCTGGGTGGTCATGACCCTGCGCTCCTTTGTGGGCCAGTCCTTCTTCACCTTCCTGCCGATCCTTTATGCAAAGCAAGGCTACTCCCTCGTCACCATCGGCGGGGCCATCTCACTCCTTGTTGTGGGCGGTGCAGTCAGCGGTCTCCTGGCCGGCCATTATTCGGATGTGATCGGTTATAAGCCCATTTTCTATGTTGCCCACGGCCTGGCAACCCCGAGCCTCATGCTGATGCTCCATCTCTCGGGGATCTGGCTGTACGTCGCTGTCTTCCTGGCCGGCTTCTTTATCATGGCCACCTTGCCGCTGGGAGTGGCCATGGCCCAGACCCTGGCACCGAAAGGAAAATCCATGGTGGCGAGTCTCATGATGGGCCTGGCCTTCGGGACCGGGGGCATGATGGCGCCCATAACGGGCAAGCTGGCGGATATCTACTCCCTTCCCACCGTCCTGAGCACGATTGCCCTCATCCCGCTCCTTACGGTCGGCTTGATCCATTTTGCTGACGAGACAAAAAATGGGTAGCCAAAGGCGGAGGCGTTTCCTGCCCAAGGATTCCCTAGCAACATTGCGAACGCAAAAGTACGCTTCCATTGGATGACGACTTTGCAAAAGTCATCATCGTGCCCATGGACGGGCACGCAAATCAATGGGTTGTTTTGTAACCCGTTGATTTGTAAGGAAACCGAAAATCGCACTTTTCGGTTTCCGTCAGGAAAAAGTCCACGGACGGACTTTTTACGATTCTATCATTGGATGAACCAGACTGTTTTTTCTTGATTGGACCGCGGAGTTGTTTCAAGATGTAACAGAGATTTGATAAGGAGCCTGTTTTACACGGAGCCGGCTTTACTGCCAAAGATCAAAGGAGGAGTCAAATGGCGGATGAACGGAAATCGTATAGTGCCCACCTTGAGGAGTTCCAAAAGACGGCTTACATCAGCAGCCGGAAGCAATATGATGAACTCTACCGGCGCTCCATCGAAGATCCCGAAGCATTCTGGGCCCAAGAGGCCGAGAAGTATTTGTCGTGGGGAAAAAAGTGGGATTTTGTCCTGCGATACGATTTTGACCAAGCGAAGATTAAATGGTTCGGCGGGGGCGTTCTGAACGCGTGCTACAACTGCCTCGACAGGCACCAGGAGGCCCTGAAAGACAAGGTGGCCTACTACTGGGAAGGCGATAACCCGGAAGAGACAGAGACCGTGACCTATGGTGACCTCTACGTCCGGGTCAATAAAATGGCGGCGGTCCTGAAATCAAGGGGGGTGGGGAAGGGAGATCGTGTCGTCATCTATATGCCCATGATTGTTGAACTCCCCGTGGCCATGCTGGCGTGCGCAAGGATCGGAGCCATACACAGCATCGTCTTCGGCGGGTTCAGCGCCGAGGCCCTGGCAAACAGGATACAGGACTGCGAAGCCCGGACGGTGATCACGGTGAACGGCGGATTTCGCGCGGGCAAGGTGATCCCTCTCAAGGATACCGTGGACAAGGCCGTGAAGAAATGCCCCGATGTGGACACGGTCATTGTCTATGACCGGACGGGAGAGAGGCAGGCCCTGAAGACGGAGCGCGAAATCCGGTGGCACGAAGCCGTGACCGACCCGGATCTCCCATCCTATGTCCCGCCTGAACCCATGGATGCGGAAGATCCCCTTTTTATCCTCTATACCAGTGGCAGCACGGGAAAACCAAAGGGCCTCGTGCATACCCACGGGGGCTACCTCCTCTACGCTGCCATGACCACCCGCCTGGTGTTTGATCTTAAGGACGATGAGATCATGTGGTGCACGGCGGATATCGGGTGGGTCACAGGGCATACCTATGGCGTCTATGGCCCCTTGATCAACGGTTTGACCAGCGTCCTGTTCGAAGGGGTTCCTTCGTACCCCGACTACGGGCGCTACTGGGCCATCGTGGACCGGTACAAGGTAAATAAATTCTACACCGCTCCCACCGTGATCCGTTCCCTGGCCAAGGAAGGAGAGGAATACGTTAAGAGGCACGATATTTCGTCCCTCAAACTCCTGGGGAGTGTGGGCGAACCCATCAATCCCGAGGCATGGAGATGGTATTACCACCATGTGGGGAGAGACTGGTGCCCCATCATGGACACGTGGTGGCAGACGGAGACAGGGGGACACATGCTCACCCCGCTCCCGGGTGTTGCCCCCATCAAACCGGGTTCCTGCTCTTTTCCCTTTTTCGGAGTCGACCCCGTGATCCTGGACGATACGGGAGAAGAGGCAAAGTACCCCGACCAGGAAGGTGTGTTGTGCATCCGGAAACCCTGGCCGGGCATGGCCCGGACGATCTATGGAAACCACGAGCGTTTCATGGATACCTATTTCAGGCAGGTGCCGGGGATGTATTTTTCCGGTGACGGGGCCAAAAGGGATGAGGACGGTTATTACTGGATCATCGGCAGAATCGATGATGTGATCAACGTCTCGGGTCACCGCCTGGGCACGGCGGAGGTGGAGTCGGCTCTTGTTCTTCACGACAAGGTGGCAGAAGCTGCAGTGGTCGGCTATCCCCATCCGGTCAAGGGCCAGGGGATCTATGCCTTTGTAACGCTCAATACGGGCGTCAATAAATCCGATGATCTGAAAGGGGAATTGATCAAACTCGTTCGTACGGAAATCGGCCCCATCGCCACCATTGACGTCCTCCAGTGGGCGGACGGCCTTCCAAAGACCAGGAGCGGGAAGATCATGAGACGCATTCTCCAGAAAATAGCGGCCGGAAAGGCGGACGAGTTGGGCGATATCTCCACCATAGCCGATCCGGAGGTGGTCGAGACCCTGGTCAAAGGACGCGGTGCGTATTAAGGGGTGTTGATCAGAAAAAAAGTAAGACACACTCAGCTCTTCAGGGCAATACGCCATGACCGGTGCAGACGAAAAAGGACATCCCTTCCAAGTAAGGCCTTACAGGCCCGGGGATTTTCAATGCCTGCTGGATATGTATGACCTTTTTGCGCCGAAGGGCAGGTTTCAGGGGATGCCTCCGAAGGAATTCGGCACCCTTGAAAAATGGGTCGGGATGCTTATCAGGGACGGAGAAAACGTCCTGGCATGGCGGCGGGAAAGGGTCATCGGTCACGTGGTCTTGCTGCCCGATTTTGAAAAGAAGGATGCCGAGTACCTGATCTTCGTCAATCGGCCCGATCGGGGAAAGGGCATTGGTACAAAACTGACACAAACGGCCTTGCAATGGGCCGAGAAACTTGGCCTCAAAACGGTCTGGTTGACCGTAGATGCTTACAACTTCAGGGCCATCAGGTTGTACAGGAAATTTAATTTTTCATTCTGTGAGGCCTATGAATCCCCTTCCGAACGGTTGATGAAATATCGGTGTGGTTCTGATGATGGCACTTAAGACAGGTATTGTAAGAGACGAGAGATATCTTGAGCACATGCCGGGACATACCCATCCCGAACACCCCAACCGGCTCAAAGCCATCCATCGGATGCTGGATAACGATTTCCCCGCCGCCCTCTTCCCTATTGATCCGGAATCCGCCACCCTGGAACAGCTGGAACTGGTCCATACGCCCGCCTATATTGAAAAGGTACTGAAGACAGCCGACCATGGGTTTACGACTCTTGCGCCGGACACCCCTGCCAGCGCAGGGACTTATGTGTCCGCATGGCTGGCGGTTGGAGGGTGTCTCAAGGCCCTTGAGAACCTGGTTTCAGGTGCCTGTGATGCGTGTTTTGCATTGGTGCGACCCCCGGGACATCACGCCCTTCATGACCGGGCTGGGGGGTTCTGCATCTTCAACAATATCGGCATTACCGCCCGATATGCGGCCAAGCGCTATGGCCTCAAGCGCATCTTGATCATAGACTGGGACATCCACCATGGGAACGGACTGAATGATCTCTTCTATGAAGAAAAAGGCGTCCTCTATTTTTCCTCCCATGACATGATGCTCTATCCCTTTTCAGGTGATTGGGGAGAGGCCGGCAGAGGCGAGGGAGAAGGGTATACCGTCAACATCCCCATACCAAGGACCATGGACGACGGAGAATTTTTTCACCTCTACCGGGAAATTATCGGGCCGATCATGCGGGCCTATCGCCCCCAGTTGGTCCTGGTAGCGGCCGGATTTGACACCCATAAGGATGATCCCATCGGCAGGTCCGGTCTATCGGAGCAACCCTTCGGTTGGCTGACCCGTCTTCTCATGAACCTCAGGGCGGAGGTGGACGGACCGCCGATGCTCTTCGTCTTGGAAGGGGGCTACAATCCCCGTGCCCTGGCCCTTTGTGTAAAGGAAACCCTGGAGGCCTTGACCCTGGAGCAGGCAGGGGAATGGCCGGTCGTTGAGGAGACCCGCCTCTGCAAGGGCCTCATAGAAAAGGCACACGGCATTCACGGACATTACGGGGTCTGGTAAACGGAAATCCTGGAAAGGAAGGTTTCATGATCAAGGCGAGAATAGACGCGGAAAACCCGGATGCCAATATGGGGAGCTATGATGAAACCTGTGAGGGCTTTGAATGGTCTGAGATGGAAAAGGCCTTCTCCTGGCACGAAACAGGGAAGATCAATATCGTTCACGAGGCCATCGACCGGTGGGCCTCTGACCCCCAAAGGCAGGGAAAGACAGCGCTGATCTTTGAAAAGGCCGGGCATGTTGAAGAATTCACCTATCTTGATCTGAAGGAAAAGTCCAACCAGTGGGCCAATCTCCTGGCCCGATACGGCTTTGACACCGGAGACCGTTTTTTTATTTTTCTGCCCCCCTGCCCCGAGATCTACTTTTGCATCCTGGCCTGCGCGCGCATGGGCATCCTGTTCTGTCCGGTCTACGATTCATTCACCTTCGATGAACTGGGAGTCCGTCTGAAGGATGCCAGGCCCAGGGGCATTTTGACCCATCCCGACCTGGTGGAGGTCATTCCCGTGGAGGCCGCGGAATCGGTGTCGCACGTTTTCTTGACCGAAGGACCTTTGCCCGACGTCTTCCCCAATGAGGTCCTCGTATCAGGGGTTCCCGAGCAGATGCCGAAGGAATTCTCCAACGTCTGGCTAAAGGGCGACAGTCCCCTTTATCTCAGCTATACCTCCGGTGCCACAGGGCCACCCAAGGGCGTGGTCCACGGTCACCACGACATGGTGGGCATCCTCATGTCCGGACGGTTCGCGCTCGACCTGAGAGAGGATACGATCCTCTGGACCGATGCGGATCCATCCTGGGTGACAGGTTCCGTATATGGCGCATTCGCCCCCTGGCTCTGTGGATGCACTTCGTTGGTGGAAGGTGACCCGTTCGAGGCCTCCAACTGGTACTGGACACTGGAAAAGCACCGGGTGTCAACCTGGTATACAACACCCAGGACCATTAGACGGCTCATGGAGGCGGGCGATGACCTGCCGGGACGATATGACTTCGCCTCTCTCAGAAACATTGCCACCGTAGGTGCCCCCCTTGTTCCCGATCTTTTCTACTGGACCAAGAAGCACCTGGGGCACGCCCCCCACGACACGTGGTGGATGACCGAGACGGGCATAATCAGCATTGCCAATTTTCCCTCCATGGACATCAAGCCGGGGTCCATCGGAAAACCCTTGCCCGGCGTCGAGGCGGCGATCCTGGATGAGTCCGGGGAACCCATGCCCCCCATGAGCATGGGGGAGCTTGCCCTCAAGGTGGGGTGGCCCGGCATGATGAACGGTTTGTGGCAGGACGAGGCCCGCTACCAGGAGTACTTTCGCGTGGAGGGATGGTTCCTCACCGGTGACATTGCCATAAGGGATGATGAGGGGTATTTCTATCATCAGGGGAGGAATGACGACCTCATCAAGGCCGGTGGAGACAAGGTCATTGGACCTTACGAAATCGAACAGATCCTCGCCATGCATCCGGCCGTGGCCGAGGGGGCCGTCATCTCCAAGGGCGTCGCCCCGGACCAGGGTGTCTCCTTTCTGAAGGCCTTCATTGCCCTCAACAGGGGCTTCACGCCCTCTGCCAGACTGAAGCATGAAATTGTCGCCTTTCTGAGGGGCAGTCTTTCCTCTGACATCGTCGTAAAGGAAATCGCCATCATGGACAGGCTTCCCAGGACCCGCAGCGGGAAGTTGCTCAGGAGGGCCTTGCGGGCGGGGGAATTGGGGCTTCCCGTCTGATCCATAGGAAGCTGAATCGCGCGGGAAATGGCAGCCTATGAGGAACTTGGTGTAGCCGAACCTGACAATCTTTTTCAAACGCTTTCTAAACACTCCGGAGGGAATGGACGCCAATTTGGGGTTTGAGGAAAGGCTTGGAGGTGCGCAAGGCTTCTGGAGGCACAAACCCCAAATGGTCGTCCATGTAGCCGTTGGGTGCCAAGTGCACTATGAGAAAACGTTTGAAAAAGACTCTCAGGTTCTCCTCCCTAGGGACGGTAAATCTAAGGACTTCATTGAGACCTTTTTAGCTATTTTCGGGAGCACTTCGCCCGCCTTTCCACGGATCAGGACATCGGATATCCCGTCACAGGGCGTCTCCGACAGGTTGATGATGGCCAGGAATGCCCCGGCCTCTTTCGCATAGTTGGGCATATGGGCTGCCGGATAAACCAGGAGGGTTGAACCTACCACAAGGAAAAAATCACAGTCCCTCGCGAGTTGAACCGCCCTTTCCACGGCCTTTTCCGGCATGGCCTGGCCGAAAGAGATGGTATCGGGCTTGAGATACCCGCCGCATTCGCATTCAGGCGCCAGGTCACCCGCTTCAATGCGCCTGTGTGCCTCCTCGATGAATGAAATCCTGCCGCAGCTCATGCAGCGCACACGCCGGTTGCTGCCATGCAGTTCGATGACTTTTTCATCCGGGATGCCTGATGCCTGGTGAAGGCCGTCGATGTTCTGGGTAATGACCGCTTCCACCAGTCCCGTCTCATGGAGTTGTGCTACCGCCATATGGGCCGGGTTGGGCACAGCCTTCATCAGATCATGATAGAGTTCACTCTTCTGCCGCCAGTATTCGATGCGGGCCGTACGGGATCTCATGAATTCATCGAAATAGACGGGACGGTACTGTTCCCAGATGCCTCCCTGGCTTCGGAAGTCGGGTATCCCGCTCTCCGTTGATATCCCGGCCCCTGAAAAAACGACATTCCTGCCGCCTTTGTCTATCTGTTCCGTAATGAGGGCAATTCCTTTGTCCGTGTCCACGTGACGATCCTCCCGAAAATATCGCGTTTCATACTTGCTCTTAATCTGAAAGTTATCACAAATGATATTTTATTGTTGACAATATATCAGAGTGTAGATACAGAAAGCAAAATTCGATTCCAGCCAAAGGAGGTATCACATGGGAAAGCGTCTGGATAAAAACATCAGGGCTTGTTTAGAATCATCGGTGAGCAGGACTCCTGATAAGACTCTTTTCATGTTCAAGGACCAAAGTGTTTCTTATGCACAGGTCCTGGATACCGTTAACAAAATAGCGAACGGATTTTTGACCCTTGGCGCCAAGAAAGAAGATAAGATAGCCATCCTTCTTCCCAATTGCCTCGAGTTTCCTTATTGCTGGCTTGCGGCGAACATGATCGGTGCCGTGATGGTGCCTGTGAACGGCCGGTTTGTAGGAAACGAAGCAAAGTATATCTTGAATCACTCCGAAGCCAAATTGGTGATCACGTCCAACAGCCACCGCGAGATGATTGCGGAAATCCGCAGCGATTTGCCTTTTCTGGAGCATGTTATCAATATTGATAATTATGAGGGAGAGGGACACGTCCCCTACTCCAAGTTCCTGGAGAATTCGTCCGTTCTACCGCCAGCGAATATCGATGGTGATGATCTCGCCGTTCTGCTTTATACCTCCGGTACAACGGGAAACCCTAAGGGATGCATGGCGAGCCATCATTACTTTGTGAATCTGGCAGACATACAGGCGAAGCTTTTTGATCTGACAGGAAGGGATCGCGTCTTTACGGCCCAACCATTCTATTATATGGATCCTCAATGGAACACGCTCATGGTCTTGAAACGTAACGCCACCCTTGCATTTGCTGAAAGATTCAGCACCAGCAAGTTCTGGGATGAGATCCGCCGGTATCGCATCACCTGTTTTTACTGCATCGGCTCCATGACTTCGTTTCTCTTCAATATGCCTCCATCTGAGCTGGACAGAAAGCACAACCTCAGAATGGTTCAGACCTCCGGGATGCCTCCGCGCATGCATAAGGCCTGGGAGGAGAGGTTCGGTGTCCCTGTCTACGAAGTCTACGCATCTACCGAGACGGCATGCGATATCGCGGTCACTGACGAAGCGGACCGGAAGATCGGAACAGCCTGTATCGGCCGGCCTGTCTATTACAGGGATGCCAAGATCGTAGATGAAAATGGCGCGGAAGCAAAAGCGGGAGAGGTGGGCGAAATTGTTTTAAAACGCGCCAGGGGCATGATGACGGGTTATTACAAAGACCCCCAAGCCACGGAACATGCCTTTAGGGGTGGGTGGTTTCATTCCGGCGACCTTGGATACAAAGATAAGGACGGCGACTATCATTTTGTCGGCAGGAAGAAGGACATCATCCGAAGAGGAGGCGAGAATATTACGGCCTCGTCTCTCGAACAAATACTCATGTGCCATCCCAAGATCCTGGAAGCCGCGGTTATCCCGGTGCCGGACAAGATCCGGGGGGAAGAGGCAAAGGCCTATATCGTGTTGAAACCGAACGAGGCCGCTACCTATGAGGAGATCGTGAAATTCTGTGAACAAAACATGGCGGCTTTCAAGGTGCCCCGATATTTCGAATTTAGAGACAGTCTGCCAAAGACGCCCTCCGAGAGGGTGCAGAAAGAGAAGCTGAAAGCGGAGGTAGAACCTAAAATGGAATTCGTTGTGTGCAGCAAGAGGGAGAACGTCGCGGTTATCAGCCTGAACAGGCCCGGAGTGTTGAATGCGGCAAATAGTCGGCTTACCAGCGAGTTCCTCCTTGCGCTGAAGCAGGCTGAAGCCGACCCCGAAGTAAAGGCTGTAGTCATCAGGGGCGAAGGAAGGGCGTTTTGTGCGGGCCATGATCTCAAAGAGGATACAACCGGGGAAACATTGGAAGAGAGTCTGGCACTAATCCAGGAACTTCAGGAAACCACGAGGGTTATCATGCGAATGGGCAAGCCCGTGATCGCCGCGGTGCACGGTTATGCTTTGGGGGCGGGATGTGAATGGACCATGAACTGCGATCTCAGGATTGCGGCGGAAGGTGCCAAATTCGGCTTTCCGGAGACGAGCATAGGAACCACGATCACCAATGCAGGAACCAAGCTCCTCACTCTTCTCGTGGGCCTTGGAAGAGCCAAGGAACTGGTTCTTACAAGCAGGATGATCGAAGCCAGGGAGGCGAAAGAGTGGGGGCTTGTGAACGAGGTGGTCCCTTTGGACGGCCTGGAACAGGCGGCCGTGGACTTGGCCGGAAAAATTGCAAAGAACCCGGTCACGTCAACCAAAATTGCAAAGGCGGCGTTGAATCAGGCTGTGAATGAGAGCTTTGAGCAGACCCTTGAACGTGAGGCGAGAGAGGCCATCCTGATGCCCATTAAGGCAAACAGCAAGGGCTGACTTGACCGTGCTCTCATACTAAGCAGGAATTGTCAACGGCTGATTCCGTGACCAAAATGAAAAGAAATCGAATTGATGTGGGAAAGCGTGTCCGGGAGATAAGGAAGAATGCAGGTCTCTCAATGAAGGACCTTGCTGAAAAGGTGGGGGTCAGTTTCCCGACTATTCAAAGAATCGAGACCGGCAAAGTAAGCCCCTCAGTTGCTCTCCTGTCTGAGATCTCCTACCATCTCAATTATCCGCTGGCCTCCTTGGTTGCTGAACGGAAACCGGTGATCCACATTAAGGGAAGCCAACAGCCGGTGATCGACAGTCGCAACTTCAAACTGAAAATTCTTGCTCACAAAGGTGCTTTGGATGACAGAATTTCGGTGTCGCTAGGCAAGGCAGACAAGGGCGAGTTCATAGGCAAGCACAAGAATGAGGGACATGAACTGACTTACATTATCAGGGGCAAGAACATTTTCAGGTACGGAAAGGAAAAATATGAATTAAATGAGGGTGATCTGATTTACCATGACGGAAAAGAACCCCATTCCGTGTCAGCCCTGGAACCATGCGAGTTCCTCAATATCCTGTTCAAAGAAGAGTAGAATCCTGCTTCAGTGTCTTCCGAGTAGATCCACGCTGTCTCCTTTGGATAAATTTTAGGTGGTCGGGGCGAGAGGATTTGAATCTCCGACACTCCCGCATGCCTATGCGGGATGCGCTACCAGGCTGCGCCACGCCCCGTGAATGTCATTCATACGCATTCCTCCCCGACCATAAAAAAGACAGCCATGTTTATCCCTTAACTAATGGCCGTCCTTAAATTAATCTTAAATTAATAGTTTCCTAATCCTTTTCAAAACTCACAGAGTAGACAAAGTTCTTTGGATCAAAGTAATTGAGGGTTTCCCCATCAATCTGGGCAAATGGATACATAAAGTAATTGAGGGCCTGGCCATCTTGCTTTGGTTGAAAAGTAACCCCGCGTGCGTCCGTTTCGAGTACGATCCGGAAAAGATCATCCCCGCCCCAGAAGAATTCCCTCCAGTCATCTGCATCCTTTAATTCCAGATCGTGGACGAGCATCATTTTTCTAACATCAGCAGGGTCTACAGGTACCCATCCGGTACCTGGAAGATAAAACTCGGCCCAGCAATGAAACTCGCTTGTAATATTTCCTGACCTGGGATCAGCCAGTCTAATACCATAGACATCCCGTGCAGGGATGCCGGCAGCCCTGGCAATTGAAACATAAACAGCACTGATGTCGGCACATTTACCGCCGCCTTTTTGTTCATTAAGGGTTCTGCCCGGCAGTGCAAGGCCGCATCCCTTCACATCGGGATCTCTGTAAGTATTTTCTATTGTCCAATCATAAACAGCCCTGGCCTTTTGCAGGATACTCTTTTTTCCTCTGGTTATCTTTTTTGCAATATCTTTAAAATCTTTTGACGGGACCCATTCTGTTGATTCAAGATCTTTTTTAATGATCACCGGAACAGGCTCTTTTGAATCTTTCATATTCACAACTTTACGATCCTTCAGTTCAACATGAAAACTCATTACCAGAAAAGGTTGAGCTTTAACAGGATTCCATTCTGCGTAATAATAAACAGCTCCCGAATCAGGATCTTTATAGACCCCTGAAACATTGTAATTACCGCTGACCTGCACATTTGAAATTAGCTGATACTCATCACTCAACGGATAGGGCATCCAAAGCCTGGCATCTTTCGAATTTTCCAAAACACTTGGCTGGATATTGAAGGTTACTGTGCCGGATGGAATACCACCGAAAGCCCCTGTAGAAATAATCAGCACAGCAAGTGCAGCAAAAAGAACTATTCTTATTTTCACCAATTTCTTACCCCTTTATTTATTTGATTTCTGATAGTTTTTATATGTCAAAGATAAATAGAACATGCCTGATTGTCAAACAGGTATTACCGATACAAATAAAGAGATCGATTGAAAATAACTATACTAAGCGGAGATGAGGAACAGTGGTGATTTAAGGTTATTTAGAAGAAAGGCATCAATTGGGAATGAATTCAAAAAGCCTGTCCTGAATAATGAGGAATTTTTCAATGAGAAAGGGGTCAAGTCTCCGTTTGACTTTAATTGGTTCGAGACAAGAGTCAACCGGAGACTTGACCCCATGATTGGGTTATATTTCTTGCTATCCCCTGAATCGCAACCGGATTTCCATCACGATAAATGAGTGCTCCTTTGCTCTCAATATAAATAAGTTCTCCATCCTTTCGCTTTAATTGGAACTCTGTTACATTTTCCTGCGATCCATTTTTCAAAATTTCTTCTACTTCTTCAATAGCGCGGGGAACCTGATCCATTTCCAATAGTGACAGAAAATTAAGAGATTTTATTTCCTTTTTCGTGTACCCAAGCCCTTCCAGTGCTGCATCGTTTGCATCAATAAAATTTCCCTCAAAATCACACAGATATACCATTTCAAGTGAGCGCTCAAATAGTCCCGATGCTCGAAACTCAGGGATAGGATAATCATTGACTGCCTACCTGTTTAAACATGCATCTGCGAGCCTTTATTTTTAAGCCACTATAAACGGCAAGAAAGATAGCCCAACAATCA
>Ga0307417_10000530_pt1 | contig 15481 bp, 16 predicted proteins | sample SalMarWE160210MG_2_FD_202514 | JGI IMG/M metagenome (GOLD analysis project Ga0307417, IMG submission 202514) | Salt marsh sediment microbial communities from the Plum Island Ecosystem LTER, Massachusetts, United States - WE1602-10 | ecosystem: Environmental > Aquatic > Marine > Intertidal zone...
GGCCGAATCCCGCGCTTTGGCGAAAAGCATTGGGTGAACTGGATTTTCTAGTCACCATGGATTTACAGTTAACCGCAGACGCCGCCTATTCGGATATCGTATTGCCGGCGACAACCGCATTCGAACAGGCGTCCTACTGTTATTATGGGTGTTCATTTCGACTGAGGGAAAAGATGATTGAACCGGTTGGTGAAGGCAAACCCGGTTTTCAGATTCTGGCGGAACTGGCCAGACGCCTTGGATATGGGCACTTGTATCCGCAGAATCAGGAAGAACTGCTGGAATATATATTGTGTGATTCCGGGTTTACGGTGGAAGATTTAATGAACGCCGACCGGCATGTGCTCAAAAACTGCGGAACGCCTATGGAATATCGGAAATGGGAAAAAGGCCTGTTGCGAAAAGACGGCAAACCCGGATTTGAAACCCCATCCGGAAAATTTGAAATTAAATCCATTGTTCTGGAACAATACGGATACAGCGGCATCCCGAAATATGAAGAATCTGTGGAAACATCCATCAGCAACCCGAACCTGGCCAAACAATATCCATTGATTTTAGGAACCGGCCCGTTTAAGCCGGATATGAAATCATGTTTGCGCGCCATACCGAGTTTTATTGAAAGATACCCGTATCCGGTGGTTGAAATGAATGAAAAAGACGCCCGGGAACGCGGAATCAAGACCGGCGACCGGGTCAGTATTAAAACCGCCCGGGGTTCAGTGCTGATGAGAGCGTATGTTACCGAAAAAATAATGAAAGGTTTTGTTTATGCGCCGGTGGGCGGCGGTGGTCCGCTGGGCACGGATGAATGGAAACAGGCCAATGTGAATGTGTTGGCAGACATGGAACAGTTTGATGAAATATCAGGATTTCCGGTTTACAAAACGTTGTTGTGTCAAATAAAAAAAAAGAAAAGAAACCGCAAAGGAATCGCGGCTCAGGATCCGACCTTGGGTTGCGGGGGATGATTGCAGGGCAGGATTCACGCGCTGGAGTGGCTCGCCGCCCCTGCGCGACATCGCGAACTTGAGCCAGATGCCTACTGCTAAAGAAGCGTTTGAATTCGAAGCGGCCTGATAAAATCCTGACAAAATGTAGATATTTGATATCACTGGCTTTATCGTTATGACCATTATTGGTCTCAACATCCCGCGGGGGCACCCCCCTGTCGGTTCGATTCCGACCTCCGCACCATTAACCAACAAGGGGTAGAAGACCATGCGTCCACTAAACCTGCTTTTTTGATTTGCCCCGGCGGCAGCAGCCAGGGGCTTTTTATGTAAATTACTTCATATTTTGTTAGGTGCTTTACACCATAATCCGCTGTCCCCCGTGACGACAAATCGCTGCCCTACCGACCCGGAATTAACATAACGATTTAAAATTATACAAATTATAATGCAATCGCTTTGCTTTTTCACTTTTTGCACGCTTTTTGCAGCTTCGGAGAAGCATTAGCAATTTTTTATAAAGGAGATTATTTATGTTCAGTCGGATTCTTTTAACCATCAGCATGGCATTGATAATGACCAGTTATTGGCTAACGTTTCTTTAGAGGGAAAAGTCATGCTGATGGGTATCATTTTAGGTATTACATTTTCGTACATTGCCGTGATTTTTTGTCTGAATCAAATGTTCAAATAGCGGGTTGGCATTGTTACGGCAAACCACCCCTTGACATGGCACAATGGGGCATTATTTTTGCCTTTAAATTAGGTAAGTACCTATATCGTACTGCCTATTTTGCCTCCCCCGAAGGCTCCCGGTTTTCATCGCCGGGAGCCTTTTTATTTTTTGAGCACCCTGCGGAAATTGAGCAATCCCGCCATTGCGTCATCCGTTTACGGATGGGCATAAGCAAACAATTGTCTATAAAGATATAAATATGATATGTGGAAGTTGTTATTTATGCCTAAAATGATATTGGCCGGATTGAGATGGGGTTGCAATAGCTTAAAATTCGATGAGAAACAGTTGACAGGATATGCGATCCAAAAAGATACAAATAAAAGAAGTCGGAAATGTTTTGCTTGAAAGAAGCTGCCGGGCCAGGCATATAAGCCTGTCTATCCGTCCGTTCAGGGGAGTGCGGGTGGCTGTTCCGCGAAGCCAGTCTTTTGCCGCGGCCGAAAAATTTGCCCGATCAAAAACCGATTGGATAAAAAAGCATCTTAAGAAAATGGCTGCCATTGAGGAACAGACAGCGGCACTAAAAGAAGGCCAACCCATAGACAAGGAAACGGCTGAAAAGCGCCTGGTGAATCGGCTCGATGAACTTTGCAAGCAAGATGGCTTTTGTTACAACAGGGTTTTTGTGAAAAACCAAAAAACCCGATGGGGAAGCTGCTCGGCTAAAAACAACATCAACCTGAACGTGAACCTGGTGAGACTACCCGATGAATTGATCGATTACGTCTTATTCCACGAACTGGTCCACACAAAAATCAAGGATCACAGCCAAATGTTTTGGCAAGAGTTGAGCCGATTTGTAAAGGACCCGAAAAGCCTCGATAAAAAGCTTCGGCGATATACGTTGGGCTAAAAAATATCTTCAATGAGATCGTTCAGGGTCTCCTGAAGCCTGAAATCATCGGTCAACGGGAAGCATACGGCGCTTCGGCAGGCGTCTTGAACGGGTATGCCGCGACCGATGAGCTGGGCGGCATAAATCAAAAGCCGGGTGCTGGCGCCTTCCGTCAGACCATGCTCTCTAATGTTTCTTATTTTTCCGGCCAGCGACACCAGTTTTAAAGCCGTCTCCATGTCGATATTCCCTTCGTGACTGACAATTTGAGCCTCTTTCGACGCTTCAGGATAACCGAACTCAAGGGAGATAAACCGTTGTCGCGTACTTTGCTTGAGATCTTTCAAAACAGACTGATATCCCGGATTATAGGATATCACCATCATAAAGTCCGGGTGGGCCTTTATCGTTTCGCCCTTTTTGTCAATGGAGAGTGTCCTGCGCGTGTCGGTTAGAGGGTGGATCACAACCGTCGTATCTTTACGGGCTTCGACGATTTCATCCAGATAACAGACGGCGCCCATGCGGACGGCGCGGGTTAAGGGGCCGTCCACCCATACGGTCTCATCTTTTTTCAAAAGGTAGCGCCCCAGCAAATCCGAAGCAAACAAATCTTCGTGGCATGCCACGGTGATCAGGGGACGTTTGAGCTGATACGACATGTACTCCACAAATCGAGTCTTGCCGCATCCGGTCGGTCCCTTCATCATTACCGGAAGTCTGGCATCAAAAGCTGCTTCGAACATTCTGATTTCGTCACCGGTACTCAGATAATACGGCGCTGTTTGGATCAAATGCCCAGCGGTCTCGCGTGAGATTTTAGATGACATGACTGCCGAACCTCCTAAAAGCGCTTCTTTTTTTTGATATCACAAATCAAGTCGAGGCACACAGGTTACCGCCCATATCGACCATTGTTCGTCAGGTCTCGGCACCAACTCTGAGATTTCGGCCTCGATCTTATTTCTTTTTCCAGTGCTTAATTTCAGACGATCCAGTTTTTTATCCACCTTTGCCCAAAAGAGCCCTTGATGGAATGCCTTCATATCCCGTGCCTTAGAATTTAGGAATCGCTCTTCAATCGTACCCAAATGGTCGATAAGCTTTTCCTTTATCTTCCCTTTCTCTTGATAATTTTCAACCAAAACAACGTTCAGCATATAGCTTTTTCGATTCAACGAGCCGGCTGCAATCCTTCTTTCCCATCTGACAGTCATCGAGCACATACACTATGGTTTCCATGCTGAGAATATTAAAAAAAATAAAACGCTTACCGAGTTGGCCGATTCGGTATATGATAATCATAATATACTACATCGTAACCATCAACATTTTTTACTGTCAATGAAGCTCCCCGCAGCGGGCTGCGGGGTATTCTGGCGAAGGCGAACAAAGTAACCATGAACTCGCTGCAGGAGTTTTCAAAAAAACGATTCTGTGTCTTAAAATGCCGGACAGATAACGCGTATTGATAAATAAATAAACCATCTTTTTTAAAAAAAATAAAATTTAATAAAAAAAACTTGACATCATCTGTTTATTTGATATGGTTCACACCATGAATCAATTCAACGATCATATTTCTTTGGAGATTTCAAGCAATCAGGTCAAGCAGTTTCAAACGCTGGTGACAAAATTATTTCAATGCTGCCAGGAACGCCTTCAGTACCAATACGAACGGTTCAAGCTGCCCGATGCAGAACTCAGGTGCCTATTGCTTTTCGAAGAGGAACGTTATCTGACGTCCAAGGGCATCGCTTATAAAATGAATGTGGTAAAAAGCCGCGTGACCAAGATCATCGACGGGCTGGTCAAGAAAAAATTGGTCCAACGAATCCCGGATCCCGAAGACTCCAGAATCACATTACTTAGCCTCACATCCGAAGGTCAGCAAAAATTAAATGAAATTAAAGCGTTCCATGAGCACGTTAATCACCAGGTTTTGTTGCAGATGGAGCCGGAACAAAGAAAAACCATGCTCACCAACTTGGATCTTCTCAAGGCATCCATGGAAGCGGTTAAGGAAATAATGGTATAATTTTTTTTGCATAAAAGGTTCATACTGTCAACTATATGGGCGTTATTTTTCATTCAAATAGTTTTTTTAGCAGTAATCTCGACAAATATTAAAAATTAAACAGGAGGGAAATCATGCAAAATATCGAGGCGCAAATAGAAGAGTTGAAATCTCAGATTTCAGCGATGGATAAACAAATTCCATCCAACAAAATTTCTATGATTGTGTTTAGCGGCGATATGGACAAGGTTTTGGCAGCCTTTGTCATCGCCACCGGCGCCGTGGCCATGGGCATGGAAGTTGTGATGTTTTTCACTTTTTGGGGAACTCCGATCCTGAGGGACAAAAACAAAAAAGCCGGCGGAAAGGATACAATGGGAAAGATGTTTGGCGCCATGCTGCCCAAGGGGACATGTGAGGTAAAACTTTCCAAAATGAATATGGGTGGTATGGGAACGGCCATGATGAAATCACTGATGAAGAAAAAGAACGTCGCGTCACTGGATCAGATGATCGAAATGGCCCAGGAATTCGGCGTTCAAATTTACGTATGCGAAATGTCAATGGATCTCATGGGATTCAAACGGGAGGAAATGATCGATTATGCCCAAATGTCCTATTGTGGTGTCGCAACATTTTTAGAACAGGCAAAAGATAGTCGGATACAACTTTTTATATAACACGATAATTGGAGGTTTATTATGAATGAAGAAATCAAAGTCGATAAGACATTGGATTTGAAAGGTTTGCCTTGTCCCATGCCCATTTTGAAAACCAGCAGGGGAATTAAAGAGGTCGAGATCGGCCAGGTGATTGAGGTCTTGTCAACGGATCCCGGATCCTTGTCTGATTTTCCATCCTGGACCAGAAGCAGCGGTAACGAACTTCTGAAAACAGATCAGAGCGGAGAAGTGACGAAGTTTTATATCAAACGCTTGGTATAAAACCAAACCGGGCACCCCTTTATTCGGGGTGCCCGGTTTATCCTGAATAGATCATTAGGAGGTTCCGGTGGATGCGCTGTATAACTTTGTACTGATATACATGGTATATTTTTCCGTTGCCGTGTTCTTGGTGGGAACCACATTAAGACTTGTAAAAATATTCAGAACACCCAAGCAGGCCACTTCCCTGCAGATTTATCCTGAAAAACGGGCCAAATGGCTCGGGGCGATTTACGACACATTTTTGTTTCCTTCGGCCCGCAAACACAAGCCGGTATTATGGGTGTTTCTAATACTGTTTCATGCCTGCTTGCTGCTCCTGATTATCGGACATCTGGAGTTGTTCGAGGAATTTAAAATTTTTCAATTGATTCCTCATGAAGTGTTTCTGGGAAATGGGTTTTTAGGCCTGATCTTCTGTATAACGCTGCTGTATTTTCTGTTCAGACGCCTGTTATCGCCCGTCAGAGAATTATCCGTCCCTGAAGATTACTACATTCTTATCTTGTTGTTTCTCATCGCCATTTTCGGCAGCCAAATGGATTGGGCCAGGAGTTGGTATGGTTACGAAGAGATGGTGGTCGGAGATTACCGGACCTATCTTCTCAGTTTGTTGACATTGAAACCGGAGGTGCCCTATAATGTGCTCATTGCGGGGCACTCCTTTATGCTGGTTGTGCATGTATTTTTCGCAAATCTGTTTCTCATATTCTTTCCCTTCAGCCAGTCCATGCATTCTTTTTTATCTTTACCCATGAACAAATTGAGAAGAGGCTAACAATGGATCAAAACACACGCAACGACCTGCTGCAGCTCTTTAGGGGAAAGTTGAACAGCGCCATGACGTATTACCTGGAAACATGCACCCGTTGCGGCATCTGTACGGAAGCGTGTCATGTGTACGCTTCCACGGGGCAGGTCAAACATATCTCTGTCTACAGACACGAAATCGTACGCAGAATTCACAAAAAATATTTCAAGGCCCGGGGGAAAATATGGCCTTCCGTGGGAGAGGCAAAAGAACTCAATGAAACGGCGCTGGAAGAACTGTACGAATCCGCTTATTCCTGTACGGGGTGCCGACGATGCATGGTATATTGCCCCTTTGGCATCGATACCCAGATGATCATGTCCATAGCGAAATTGCTCCTCATCGGTGCCCATAGCGAGCCGGAAATTCTGACAATGTTGGCCGACACGTCTATCGAAAAGGGTAAATCTCTGGATCTTTTTAAAGAAAGCTTTATGGAAGGGATCAAAAAGCTGGAGAAAGACGTTGTCAAAAAGTGGAAGATGGAAGCCGGCGAAACCGCCATACCCATGGACGTCGAAGGCGCTGATCTTCTTTTTGTCGCTTTGGCCGGCGCGCACTCAATCATTCCGACGGCCGCTGTTTTCAATGCGGCCGGTGAACATTGGACATTGAGTTTTTTTGAGGCGGTAAATTTTGGCGCCTTTGTCGGAGATCCCACGCGTACACAACTGATACTGGATCGTATTTTAAATGAAGCAAAGCGGTTAAAGGTCAAGGAGGTTTGTATATGTGAGTGCGGAACGGCATTTCGCGTCATGAAACAATTGGCCGCCGACCAGCCGTTTAAAGTGTCTTCCATCACCGAAGTTCACGCCAGATATATCAAAAGCGGTCGCATCAAATTAGATCCGTCAAAATTTAACGGTCCCGTTACCTATCATGATCCTTGTCAGATAGCGCGAAACGCCGGTGTTTTCGATGAACCGCGCTACATCCTGGAGCATTTGACAAACGATTTTCGTGAAATGTCACCCGAACCGAAATATAACTGGTGCTGCGGCGGCGGCGGCGGCCTGGTTGCTTTGGGTGAGGAGACCCTTGATTTTCGGATGAAATCAGCCAGGGTAAAAGCGGATCAAATCAAGGCGACGGGCGCAACCACCGTTGTTACGGCTTGCGAAAACTGCCATACTCAGTTAAATAGTCTTAACGAACATTATAATCTTGGAACAACAGTCAAATTCCTTTCCTCGATGGTCGCAGATGCGTTGATTCAATAGTCGCGGATGATGACTTGGCCGGCGGCAATCCAAGATGATTCGGACAAGTTATCGCTTTCATAGAATAAATCACTAATGCCAGTAGAAGACAAAGGAGGAAATGTTGATGAAAAAATTATCTAAGGTTTTGGCGATTTTTTCCTTTGCAGTCATGTTATCGACTGCTGCCTTTGCCACCAACGGAATCAATTTAATCGGTGTCGGTCCCATTGCAAGGTCCATGGGGGGCGTGGGTATCGCCCAGCCATTGGATGCCATCAGCGCTGTTTTCGCGAACTCAGCAGCCATGTGCTTTGGAGAATACTGTCCGGGCTCGGAATTTAACTTTGCCGGGACGGCGTTCATGCCCAAAATTGATGCAAAGATTACCAACAGAGGGGGTATTACGCCGGGAACGTTCAGCGCCGACGCGGAGGATAACGTCTACCCGATTCCGGCCATCGGGTTTTCCTCTCCCTTAGGCAAAGAGGGCACTAAATGGCGGTTTGGACTTGCAGCCTATGGTGTCAGCGGACTGGGCGTGGATTACAGAAACACTGCCCTGGATCAGTCTACTTTCTATCCGGCACCTCCCTTACCCCAGGCCGCACCCCTGGCTACCGGCGTGTATACTCAGCTCCAGATTATGAAATTTGCACCCGCAATTGCGTATCAGGTCACTCCAAAATTATCTTTAGGCTTGGCACTTCCCATCGATTACGGTGTGCTTGATCTGAAAGATGGTGGTTCCAGCGGATTTGCATTGGGCGCTCTTCCCGGAATCATTTACAAACCCATTGATAACCTGTCCATAGGTTTAACCTACACTTCTCCACAGAAAATCACTTATAAGCATGTGTCCGACTTTGATCAGGATGGTACATATGACGACCTGGATCTGGAATCCCCGCAGCAAGTCGGTTTTGGCATTGCATATGATTTCTTTGATGCCGGGTTGGTGATAGAAGCCGATGTTAAATGGATAAATTGGGCGGATGCAGACGGATATAAGGATTTTGATTGGGATAACCAGACGGTTTTTGCCATTGGCGCCCAGTATAAAATCACGGATAAAATCGCTTTGAGAGCGGGTTATAACTATGCCACAAATCCTGTGAATGAACACAATAATTTTAATGGCCAGACACCGGCAACCGTCCAGGGAAAAACATTACCATCCGCCTACTATTATGAAACGTTCAGGATTATCGGATTCCCGGCGATAGTGGAACAACATCTTACGCTTGGGGTTGGCTATAAGGTCTCCGACGCTTTTTCCATTAATCTTGGCTTTGTGCACGCATTTGAAAACTCGATTACAGAAAGCGGTACAGATCTATTTGGCCAGCCGGTAGAGCTTGAATCAACCCTCAGTGAAACCAGTGTTGATTTCGGTTTAACATGGCGGTTTTAAGGTAGAAACTGAAAGGCTTCCATTTGTATCGGGAAACCCCGGTTATTTTTTACCCTACATGCTAACTTCGCATAAATCTGCGAAGTTAGCATGCATTTTTTTGGCATTAACCGATTGCATCTATACCAAGATATACGGGAAAATACATTGAATCAAAAAGTGAACCATAGGATCTCTAGACGATTCTTTGTTTGCTTAATGCTTTGTTCAGGCGTATTGATCGGCGTCTGTGGATGCTCACTGATACCAAAATCCTCTTTCAAGAATATTAAACGGATATCCAAGGAATCGTTGAAAGCCCGGCTTGAAGATCCATCCATCGTCATTTTAGATGTTCGGCGGCCTCAGGATTGGAACAAAAGCGGTATCAAAATCAAAGGTGCCATTCAGGAAAATCCGCACAAATTCAACGACTGGTATTACCGATATCCCAAAACAAAGACGATCGTGCTCTACTGAGCGTGACCCGATGAGTACACCAGTGTCAGGTTGGCACGGAAAATGATGGACAAAGGCTATACAAATATTTATGTTCTTAAAGGCGGATGGAATGAATGGGTAAATGCCAAATATCCCACCGAGCCAAAATGAAACTCCCTGCTGTCCCGCTGAAACGGGATCCGCCAAAGGTGGACAAGTCTCCGCCACACTATATAGGCGGACAAGTCCGCTTCGCTTCGACAAGCAGCAGCGTATCCAGGCGTAGTCGAATAAGATGGTCTGAGTGCACGGCATATGGACCGAAGCTACAACCAAATATGGACACATGATGGGCAATGTGATCGAACTTCGAGCAACCATAAAAAAAAATGTAGCATTGCCTTTTTTCCTGGCAATCGTAACCCTTCTCTTTCCTTTTTCATCAAACCCTTTATCGGCAAATCCATTATCGGATGCCGGGTTTATGAATTTTAAGGAAAAAAAAGCCGCCCCTGATTTCATATTGAAAGATTTGGAAGAAAACCCGATCCGATTGGACGCCTTTAAGGGAAAGGTCGTCTTGCTCTATTTCTGGACCACCTGGTGAGTCTGGTGTCGGAAGGAGGTTCCTTCTTTGATAAGATTATACGATGAATTCAAAAATGACGGATTTGTTGTCATTGGCATCAATGTACGAGAAGGGAAAAAAGTTGTAAAAAAATATATTGATAAGTACAAATTGAACTTTCCGGTGCCCCTGGATATTCACGGTAAAGTCACAAAGGAATACGGTGTCCGATCCCATCCCGAGCATTTCCTTGTCAATCGGCGCGGAGATTTGATCGGCAAAACATTGGGGCCGAGAAACTGGATGGCCGCCAAAAATCGTGATCTGATTCGATTTCTCCTCGATCAAGACTGATGCGTGCAGGCGTTAATGCACGCGCTGCCATCGTGAATCGGAATTCTGCCGTTATGCATCCCCTGATCTTTTATTTCAGCCATACGGGATGGATCTCGCTCACCGTCTCTTTCACGAATTTAATGGCCTGAAGCAAGCGAATATACATCAAAGCCAGCCCAATGTTTTCGGTGAAAATTTTTAAAGACTCCAGATCCCTTTCTGAAATGTCCCACGTTTCGTGGTGATACAGACGAAGAACGCCGATGAGTTTACCCTGTAATTTCACGGGAAGGGATATAATGGCACGGATTCCTTCTTTTTGCGCATCCTTTGGGTATTGGAGACGGTCTGATGCTGCCACATCCCGAATAACAACCGGTTCTCCCCTTAACTGATGGTCAAGACTTTTTTTAACTAAAACAGGCCCCTTGTTCATATAGTTGATGCTCAGCCCAAAGCTGGCCAGGGCTTCCAATTCCTCGGTATCCGGATTGAGTACAAAAATCGTACACCCCTTGATCCCCAAGGCCCCTACCAATAGATGCGTCAATTGCGCCGCCATATCCTCCAGGTTATTGGAAGCGGCAATGGCACGAGTGACCACCTTATAAATATCGATATTGATTCTGTCTTCGGCAGCCATGAAATTCCTCCTTATATGTTCCGAACGTCAATAAAGAATATTCTTTTTTCAGTTTCCTTCTCATGAATGCAGGTGCGGCTAGGATACAATGCATATGGTCGTATCTTTCAGCGCCGCCACAACTTTGCTGAAAACGCTCCCGGTAAAAAACCGGGCAATTTTACCGGGCTTTCGATTTAATACCACCACATTAAAAGGACCATTATGGGCAAGGTCTATGATGTCTCCGGCAACATCCTTTTTTTTCGGTTCAAACACAATGTGAATTTTATCGTCTCTGAACCCCTTTCCCGACAGATGGCTTTTAATGGTTTTCAGCTCGTCATCCTGTTCATTGATTCTTTGTGACAAATAATTCAATGTGTCCTTCATCTGTTCCATAACAGGACTGCCGCGCATTTCAATGGGAGGCGCCGGGGTGTAGGCGTTAAATAAGGTGATGTCGGCTTCTTTTTTGTCGGCAAAGGTACGGACGACAAAATCCAGCGCCTTTTTGTCATGGCTGGTGAAATTATAAGGTAATAATATTTTTATATCATCCATACGGCCCTCCTTTCACCTTGCTTTGGGTTCCGTGATTAATGAACGGGCTAAAACGAAAATGGACAGATCGGTCGCCAGTTTAACAAATACAAAATATTATGGATATATCCGTTCCTTCGCTTATCCGAAATAGGGCAAGTAGGGTTCGTGTGAACAGCCCTGATCGGATACGGTGTTTAACAGTTCAAGATGACATACTGTTATCTATAAAATATCAAAGCTGATCCCAAAATGTCAAATGCCGCGATCATTACAGCATTTCATCATAACGGATGCCCCAGTTGTATCAAAAAGACCGGACCGGATTCGTTCAAACCGCCGGGTTGTCGCAGCGGCCAGGCAAGTCCAATGCGAAAGGAAGACAGATTGCCCCAGGCAATTTCCAGGGAAGTAACCAGCTCAAATCCGGCCCCCACCAGGATATCGTCACTGGAAGGATGGTCGCTGGCCATTCCGGTATCGATAAAGGTACCCAGATAAATTCGATGAAAGTATAAGGGCAGGGTTTTATATCCGGCCTGCAGGTTGACCAGTGGCCAAAGCACTTCGGCCCCGGTAGTGACAGCCTGGCCGGCTTCTATAATATTGGAATCGAATCCCCGGAGCGGAAACAACCGGGTGGGACGCTGGGTAAAGTACCCTTCCGCAACATTCCCGCCGATGCGGTACGTATTATGCCCCGGCATCAAGTCTCCCCAGGTTTTGCCGGCTTCAAGATAAAGCGATGTGTAGATTTTCTCTCCGAACCAGAGCACACCGCCTCCGAAAAGCGATTGACTGCCTTTTTCAAAAACATCGAGGTTGAGCCAAGCCTGGTGACGGCCAAAGGTTTTGTGCAGGCTGAAAGATGACCAGTACTCGTCCCTGGATGGTCCCGATCTCTCAAGGGGTTCATAGTACCGTCCATTCATCGAAAGTTCGATCTCATTGATGCCCAGCGGCGTCCAAAAAACGCTGAACTCATTGCGGGACTCATCGACAACCTGTTTCAGCCGGGTCGTATAAGACAGCGGATAACGTGTCACGCGCGCCCCGACATCTTTGATTCTTCCCCCCAATATCCCGGAAAAAAAATTGGTTCCCGTTGCATAGCGAAGTCCGGCATCGATGGTGTATTTTCCCGTAACGTCATGGCCTTCGGTCACCACGCCGGCCTGAAAGTCAGATCCGTCATAGAAGGCTTCAGGTACCAGATAATTCGGCAGAATGCTTTTTAAAGGTGTGTACGGCTTGGCATTTAAAGAAGACGCGTTTTTTTTAGAAGCGACGGCCTCTTTCTTTTCGGCAGTGAATGCCATCCGGGATTCATTATTTAAATTTAATGGCGCCATCTGCCAGCCCTTTGCCGACAGGCAAAGATACTTGTCCAGGCGGGGCAAAAGCGCTGCGGTGTTACATTGGGCCATGGGCTGCATGCGGGTATTTACGACTTGGAACCGGCCGGATTTATTGGAAGCAAAAACCAGTCGGTCATTTTGTATCCAGGGATCTATCTCCAGGGAAGGCGCCGTGGTGATCCGGTGCCAGGATTTATCGTAGAGCCAGATGTCCCAGTTGCCGTTCAGATTAGCGGACACGGTAACGCGCCCCCGGCTGTCCATAACAGGGCCCGACATCTGAATGACATCCGGCGGCCCGGGAATCAGGGCAACCGCATCCAGCCGGGGGCCCCAAAGGCGGGTGGCAAAAGACATCTTGCCTTTGGGCAGCAGCATCAGATAAGGATGATGTCCCTTGCGGGTAATTGCGACGCCCCCTTGCCCCGGGTCCCAGACATGATCGATATCGTACGGCCAGGATGTATCCCCCTGGTATTCGACGATCCTGGAAACCCCTTTATCGTCATACTCCGATAGCCACAGGACCTTATAGGCATCCATAAATCCGTAACGGCCCCGGCGTTTAAGCTTTACGATACCGGGATAAATGCCGGAACGATTCCAATATACAAATGGATCGGGCCAGTACCCGGTAATATGCAGACCTTTGCCCGTATGTTTTTCACCATTGTGGGCCATTTGAAATTTTTGCCACAGAGCGCTCCAGGTGGCGCCAAAGCTCTGCCTGGCTTTCAAATCGATCTCGACAGGAATAATGCCGCGGCCGTGTCTCTGGATGAAATCCAGGAGGCGATTCCACCCATATTTTTGGTAAATCCAGAAGATAAAAGGCCGCCCGTAAATTTTATAAGCATCATGTCCCGGCCAAAGTTCGGGATGGTTGCTGATCAGATCCAGGTCAGGAGGGGCGCTGGTATGAAAGATTTCGGCCGAGATGGGATCCAGAAGGGGATTGTTCCGGTACAATTTGTATAGCAAGGCGGAAACGCCGTCTAAAATCCACTCCGGCAGGACAATATTGGGTGAAATGATTTCGCCGAACATGGTATGCACTTTGGCGGGTATGCCCTCGCGGATGCTGAATATGGCCTGCAAACAAAGACCTTTGAATAGAAAATAGGTCCAGGGGTCGGACTCGGTGTAGCCGTCTTCCATGACACCGGGGGCTCGCAAAGGGATGCGGATTTCGCGATGGGGAAACATGTTTACGCGAACTTTGGGCAGATCCAGGTCTTCATCCAGAATCACATGCAACGGAGAGTGAATCGTTAAATCTTTACTTGAAAGGAACGCGACGATTTTCTGATAGTTTTCAAGCAAACGCGCGGCAATTTGATTTTCCTTTTCAGGATAGTAAAGCTGCAGGCCGTCTTTTTCAATCCGTTGCAGCGCCCACCCGTTGGCCGCCGAAATTGCGAGCAACAATATTCCCAAAAGCGCGATTCGCTTGATCAACAGCACAACTCCTCAATATCAGGGGAAAAAGATTAAAAGCTACGATGAGATAGATAGGGTAACCGCTTTTGTATCACCATCGGTTGTTGACACAAGGAGTTGATATTCATTTATGGAAGTGTCCGCCAGAAGTTCGTAGATACCGAAATAGCCCAGGGCCTCAACAGGGATTCCGTTTATTGAAATGATTTCATCACCTTCTTTAAGTCCTGCCTCCCATGCAAAGCTCCCCTCATTCACATAAATAATATCACTTGCATCGTATATATTTATTTGAAGTCCTGTTCTTTGTATTCCGCTATTATTGATGTGGCTCCTGTCATCATAACGATCAAGTTTAACCACATTTTCGGAAAATTTGAAAATCGTCAGAAACTCCCTGAAGAAAGTCCCTCCGACCGCAGGCCAGCTTCCTACCTGAACGGTTATTTCATCCGGGCACGCCATGCCGGCACAGTAGCCGGTCAAGGGCACGTATTCAACCATCTCGGAACCGTTTATATTGAAATTTACAGACTCAAAAAGCACTTCCGGCCTCCGGCCCAGAGAATCCAACATCGCGGTGGTTATTTTCGTATATGCCGCGCCTGTGTCGAGAAGGTTGCTCCCTTGCGGCATCCCTTCCATAGAAATATCGGTGAAAGGCCTGCCGTTTTCGTAATGGATGGGTACCGTCACCAGACCGGGCGAACCGTTTTCAAGGATATCATAAAAATAAATCAACTCATTCTTGTAATCAAAGGTTAAATCGAAGTTTCGTAAAAGGTCAAGGCCGATTATGCCGTTGAAATATCCGCCTCTGGATTGGGTGAAAGCTGAATCAATGGACCGGGCCGAAAAGTTCTGAAAGCATACGCCGTTTTCAAGACAAAGGCTTTCGATAAACACATCCCCGTCCGGGCTTCCGAATATTCCGGCAGGAACTTCGGTTCTTGAAGCCCCTGTATCGACCAGCAGGTCAAGGTTTGTTGAGCCGTTGACCTCGGCATTCACAACAAAAAGCGAGCCATGTACAAGTCTTGCCGCCACGGGCGTGTGAATATCACCGCCCAACGTGTAAACGGTAGCGGTGCTGTCTCCGCCACCGCCGCAGCCATACAGGAAAAACAAAACCGCCATGATATTGATGCTCTGTTTCATCTTGGCCGGCGGGTCTTGCTCTGGTAATCATTTTTTACTTTTTTTAGTTTAATGAAAAATTCTTCATTGGAGATAATTTCCTTCTCCATGAGAAGTTGAGTTAATGTCTCTATCATTATCG
>Ga0307417_10000531_pt1 | contig 15471 bp, 15 predicted proteins | sample SalMarWE160210MG_2_FD_202514 | JGI IMG/M metagenome (GOLD analysis project Ga0307417, IMG submission 202514) | Salt marsh sediment microbial communities from the Plum Island Ecosystem LTER, Massachusetts, United States - WE1602-10 | ecosystem: Environmental > Aquatic > Marine > Intertidal zone...
CAACCCGTTTTTCTGCCCGGACGCCAAACAAGCAAAGTTCTTCGAGGAATACCTCGACGGCGTGCGCAAGGCCGGCTCCTCCTGCGGCGCGGTGATCGAGGTGGTGGCGGACGGCGTGCCGCCGGGCCTGGGCGCGCCGGTCTATGCCAAGCTCGACGGCGATCTGGCCACCGCGCTGATGGGTATCAACGCCGTCAAGGGCGTGGAGATCGGCGACGGTTTTGCCACCGCCGCGATGAGCGGCGAGGATAATACCGACGAGATGCGCATGGGAAACGACGGCAAGCCGGTGTTCCTGTCCAACCATGCCGGCGGTATTCTCGGCGGCATCTCGACCGGCCAGCAGATCGTCGCCCGTTTCGCGGCCAAGCCGACCTCGTCGATCCTCACCCCGCGCAAGACCGTCGACCGCTACGGTCGCGACACCGAAGTGGTAACCAAAGGCCGCCACGATCCATGCGTCGGCATCCGCGCGGTGCCGATCGGTGAAGCCATGGTGGCATGCGTGCTGGCCGATCACTATCTCATGCATCGCGGTCAGGTGGGCGAGGGGACGGCATGGCCGTTCACGCCCTGACGCCAGCGAGGTAGCCCGAGTGTCCGACAGTCACCAGCGCGTCGATGCCGCGATCAAGGCTTTCGCCAAGGGCGAGATCGTCGTGGTCACCGACGACGACGACCGCGAGAACGAGGGCGACCTGTTCGTGGCCGCCTCGCTCTGCACGCCGGAAAAGATGGCCTTCATCATCCGCAACACCTCCGGCATCGTCTGCGCGCCGCTCGGTGCCGAGCAGGCGCGCAAGCTGCATCTCGATCCCATGGTGGCCAAGAATGACGCGCCGCTCGGCACCGCCTTTACCGTTTCGGTCGACGTGCGGCACGGGCTCACCACCGGCATCTCGGCCGAGGAGCGCTGCAACACCGTGCGCGCGCTCGCCAATGACAACAGCGGCGCCGCCGATTTCGTGCGCCCCGGCCACGTGTTTCCACTGGTTGCGCGCCAAGGCGGCGTGCTGATGCGCTCTGGCCATACCGAAGCCTGTATCGATCTTTGCCGTCTGGCAAAGCTACCGCCGGTCGGCGTGCTGTCGGAACTGACCAACGACGACGGCACGGTGATGCGGGGACCGCAAGTTGCGGCCTTCGCCGCGAAACATAAATTCGTTCAGGTTTCGATCGCCGAGCTGATCGCCCACCGGCAAAACCGCGACAAGCTGGTCGAACGGGTGGGCGAATTCCACGTCGGCTCCGAGATCGGTCCGCTCAGCGGCTATGCCTATGTGACGCCGTTCGACCGCGTGCATCACATGGCGTTCGTTTACGGCGACATCGGCGACGGCACGGGCGTGCCGGCGCGGCTGCACCGCGCCGATGTGATTGGCGACGTGTTCGGCGGCGCCAAGCCGATCCATGCGGCGCTGACGCGCTTCAAGGCGGCTGGCTGCGGCGTCATCGTCTATTTGCGCGACGGCACCGCCGGCGTGCCGGTGGCGGAAATCCCGCACGAGGGTGATACCGGCACCGACGCCGCGCGCTCGCGGCAATGGCGCGAGATCGGCCTCGGCGCGCAGATCCTGAAAGATCTCGGCATTTCCTCCATCCGGCTGCTTTCCTCCAGCAAGCGCACCTATGTGGGCTTAAGCGGCTTCGGCATCGAGATCGTCGACACCGAAGCCCTGGAGGGGTAAGCAGCCTTTTTTTCGCCCCGGCCGCGTGCCAGCATTCTTCCGTCCTTGCGGGGAGTGCCACATGGGGCGACATCGTCTGGTCTGGGCCGCTGCCGGTGCGGCGGCGGCGCTTGCGATTGCGGCTTTTTCCGTCGCGGTTTGGGCGGCACCGGGCCGCCCGCGCCTTGCCGACAGGAGCCCGGGCGCCATCCCGGTCGACGTCGAGATCGTGCTCGCGGTCGATGTCTCTTACTCGATGGATCCGGACGAGCAGGCGCTGCAGCGCGAAGGCTACGCCATGGCGCTCACCTCGAAAGAATTCATGGGCGCGCTGCGCGAAGGCGCCAACGGCAAGATCGCCATCACCTATATCGAATGGGCCGGACAGTTCGATCAGCGCGTTGTGGTGCCGTGGCGGCTCATTGAAGGGCCGGAATCGGCAGACAGCGTGGCCGCCGAGATCGCGGCCGCGCCCTATCGCCGTGCCTCGCGCACCTCGATTTCCGGCGCGTTGCGTTTTGCCAAGCCGTTGTTCGACACCAGCGGCTATCACGGCCTGCGCCGCGTCATCGACGTGTCCGGTGACGGCGCCAACAATTCCGGATCTTTGGTCACGCCGGTGCGCGACGAGGTGATCGCCGCCGGCATCACCATCAACGGCTTGCCGATCATGCTCAAGCGCACAACCGCCGGCACCATGGATATCAAAAATCTCGACATTTACTACGAGGACTGCGTGATCGGCGGTCCGGGCGCCTTCGTGGTGCCGATCCGCGAGCGCGCGAAATTCGTCGAAGCGACGCGTGAGAAGTTGGTGCTGGAAGTCGCCGGCCGCGAGCCCAAGCCGCGGGTCATGCCGGCCTCGGCGCTGGCGCCGCGCATTTCCTGCACCATCGGCGAGACCATGTGGAAGGAGCGCTGGGGCGGCTTTGAGTTCCATTAAACGCGCGCTAGCGTGCGAATTTCGCCACGATCTCCACGTGATGCGAATAGCGGAACTGGTCGACGGGCGTCACCGTCACGAGCTTGTAGCCGCTGTCCACCAGGATGCGCGCATCGCGCGCGAAGGTCAGGGCGTCGCACGACACCGCCACCACGACCGGCACCGCACTGATGGCGAGCTCGCGCGCTTGGGCGTCGGCGCCCTGGCGTGGCGGGTCGAACACCACGGCATCGAAAGTCTTCAGCTCCGCGGCCATGAACGGGCGACGGAACAGGTCGCGCACTGACGCTTCTACCGGCTTCAAGCCGGTCGCGGTCGCCGCCGCGCGCTTGAGCGCTTCGATCGCGCTCGCCTCGCTGTCGGCGGCCGTCACGCGCGCGCGCTCGGCCAATCTCAAGGCAAAGGGGCCAATGCCGGCGAACAGGTCAGCGACACGTTTGGCGTTGCCCACGTGCCCAATTACCAGCCGCGCCAGCGTCGCCTCGCCTTCGGCCGTCGCCTGCAGGAAGGCGCCGGGCGGCAGCGGCACATGGGCGGGGCCGACCTTCAAGAGCGGTTGGGTCGCTTGCGCTACCAATTCGCCGTGGCGGGTGAGGCGGGCGAGCTGGTGCGCCTGCGCGCTGCGGGCGAGCGCGGCCATATCACTTGCGGAAAGCGGGCCGGAGCCGCGCACATCAACGTCGAGGCCGGTATCGGTGGCGGTCGCCTGGATGTCGAGCGGTTTCTGCATGGGCTTGAGCGTCTCGGCAATCGCCCAGGCCGCCGGGATAGCGCCGGCGAGCCCGTCGCTCAGAATGGGGCAGGCGTCGATGGCAACGATGTGGTGCGCGCGCGGGGCGGTGAAACCGACCTCCAGCACGTCGTGCTCGCCACGCCGCGCATGCAGCACCGCGCGCCGGCGGCCTTGCCCGTGGGCGTCGATCAGCGGCGCAACCGGTGCCACCAATTCGACATGGGCGAGCGCTTCCACCACGAGTTCGCGCTTCCATAGATGATATTCGGCGAGCGACCAATGTTGCATAGCGCAGCCGCCGCATTGGCCGAAATGCTTGCAGATCGGCTCAGCGCGCTCGCGGCTCGGCTTGTCGACATGGACGAGATGGCGGCGGTCGGGATGACCGGGCACGCGCTCCACGGTCACCGTTTCGCCCGGCAGCGTGTAGGGTACGTAGACCGACCCGGACGCTGTATCGGCCATGCCGTCGCCGCGATGGCCGAGGCGGTCAATCGTGAGCTGTTCAGTCACGCGCGGCGCCCAGCAGGAATTCGGCATTGCCGTCGCCGCCGGCGATCGGTGACGGGATAACGCCAAGCACGCGCCAGCCGAGCGTGGCCACAAACGCCGAGATATCTGCGCAGACCGCGGCGTGCACGGCCTGATCGCGCACGATGCCCTTCTTGACGTGGGCGCGGCCGGCCTCGAATTGCGGCTTGATCAGCGCCACGAACTGCGCCGGCCGCTTCGCCAAGCGAAGCGCCGCCGGCAAGACCTGCTTGAGCGAGATAAAGCTGACATCGACGGTGATGAAATCGGGCTGCTCGGCGAGGCGGGCAGGGGAGAGCGCACGGATGTCGGTCTCCTCCAACGATACCACCTCAGGCAGTGCCCGCAGGCTTTCGTGCAATTGCCTATGCCCGACATCGATCGCGTAGACCTTGGCCGCGCCGCGCTCCAGCAGTACCTGCGTGAAGCCGCCGGTGGAGGCGCCGACGTCGAGGCAGACTTTAGCCTCGGGGTCAAAGCCGAAATGATCGAGCGCCGCCGCAAGCTTTAAGCCGCCCCGCGAGACGTAAGGATGCGCTGCGCTGGCGCGCAACATCGCATCGATCGGGATTTCCTCGGAAGGCTTGCGCACGGTGACGTCGTTGGCGCTGACCAGACCCGCAGCGATCGCGGCTTGCGCCTTGGCGCGGCTTTCGAATAGGCCCCGCTCCACCAGCAGTCGATCCGCACGTTGGCGGGGAGGCATCGGTTGCGGGCTTTTACGCCAGCTTCACCGCCTCGGCCGCGGCGTCCTTGCCGAGCGTCTCGAACGCCTTGGCGACAATGGCACGGGCGTCGAGGCCGGCGGTCGCATACATGGCGGCAGGCGAGTCCTGATCGACGAAGACATCCGGCAGCACCATGCTGCGCACCTTCAGACCGCGGTCGAGCAGGCCCTGTTCCGCGAGCGTTTGCAGCACGTGCGCGCCGAAGCCGCCGATCGCGCCTTCCTCGATGGTGATCAGCACCTCGTGCTCGCGCGCAAGCCGCAAAAGCAGATCGACGTCGAGCGGCTTGGCGAAACGCGCATCGGCGACCGTGGTGGACAGGCCCAGCGCGGCCAACTCGTCGGCGGCTTTCAGGCATTCGCCGAGCCGCGCGCCGTACGAAAGCAACGCCACCTTGTGGCCTTCGCGCAGAATGCGGCCCTTGCCGATCTCGAGCGGCTTGCCTTCATCCGGCATCGGCACGCCGAGGCCTTCGCCGCGCGGATAGCGTAGCGCGGACGGCCGGTCGTCGATGGCCACTTGCGTTGCCACCATGTGCACCAGCTCGGCTTCGTCGGCGGCTGCCATCAGCACGAAACCGGGCAGGCAGCCGAGATAGGCAACGTCGAATGCGCCGGCATGGGTCGGGCCGTCGGCGCCGACCAGGCCGGCGCGGTCAATGGCGAAGCGTACCGGTAGCCGCTGGATCGCGATGTCGTGTACCACCTGGTCATAGGCCCGCTGCAGGAAGGTCGAATAGATGGCCGCGAACGGCTTGAAGCCTTCCGTCGCCAGGCCGCCGGCGAAGGTCACGGCGTGCTGCTCGGCAATGCCGACGTCGAAAAAGCGCTTGGGAAATTCTTTTTCGAATAGATCGAGCCCGGTGCCGGAAGGCATGGCCGCGGTGATGGCGACGATTTTGTCGTCCTTGCGCGCCTCCTTGATCAGGCTCTGCGCAAACACCTTGGTATATTGCGGCGCCTTCGATTTCGATTTGGCCTGTGCGCCGGTGGCGACGTCGAATTTGACCACGCCGTGATATTTGTCGGCCGAAGTTTCCGCCGGCGCGTAGCCTTTGCCCTTCTGGGTTACCACATGCACCAGGATCGGTCCGATCTCGGCGTCGCGCACGTTGCGCAGCACCGGCAGCAGGTGGTCGAGATTGTGCCCGTCGATGGGGCCGACGTAATAGAAGCCGAGTTCCTCGAACAGCGTGCCGCCGGTGACATAGCCGCGTGCGTGTTCAATGGCGCGGGTGATGGCGCGATCCCAGCTCTTGGGCAGGTGATGGGTGAGCTGCTTGCCGACGTCGCGTAGCTTGAGATAGGCGTGGCCCGAGCCGAGCCGCGCCAGATAGGCCGACATGGCGCCGACCGGCGGCGCGATCGACATGTCGTTGTCGTTCAAGATGACGATCAGCCGCTCGTTGCGCGCGCCGGCATTGTTCATCGCCTCATAGGCCATGCCCGCCGACATGGCGCCGTCGCCGATGACGGCGATGACGTTGTTGGTCTTGCCGGCGAGGTCGCGGGCGACCGCCATGCCGAGAGCGGCCGAAATCGAGGTGGAGGAATGCGCGGCGCCGAACGGATCGTATTTGCTTTCGGTGCGCTTGGTGAAGCCCGACAGGCCGCCGCCCTGCCTGATGGTGCGGATGCGGTCGCGCCGGCCTGTGAGGATCTTGTGCGGATAGCTCTGGTGGCCGACGTCCCAGATCAGCTTGTCGGTGGGCGTATCGAACACGTAATGCAGCGCGACGGTGAGTTCGACGACGCCTAAGCCGGCGCCGAGGTGGCCGCCGGTCTTGGCCACCGCGTCGATGGTCTCCCAGCGCAGCTCGTCGGCGAGCTGCCTGAGCTGCTCGGGCGACAGGTTCTTCAGGTCGCTGGGGACGTGAACGCGGTCGAGCAGTGGCGTCTTGGAGGCTTCGGGCAAAACTCGCTCCACAGCAGGGCGGGGGGCGCCAACCGGCCGCCCCTGGAACACTCTGTTGTGAGGCTTACACTAGTTTCGCGCCTTCAGGCAATTCAGCCGGGGGCTTCGGCGGCTTCCCCGGCCGCGCCGGGCCCCGTTTTCGCCACCATGGCGGCAACCGCCTCGGCGGGCCTGGTGGCGCGGCTCATCAGGTCTAACGGCCCGCAGCAGATCAGATAGTAGTCATAGGCCGCCCCGGGCCGCTCATTGGCGTGGAGGAACTGGAAATGGGCCCGGAAAAAGCGCCAGCGCCGGCGGCCGAAATGGTCCGGTATCCACAGGTCGCGGAAGCTGACGGGGACCACCAGCGGGTTGCGCCGTTCTTGGCCCAGCGTGATGCCGTGGCCCGCAATGGGGTCGAACGGCCAAAAATTCATGACGTCGTGGCGTGACTGGTAATCGACCCAGTCGATGTCGGGCGCGACCGCAAGCTGCCGTAGCCGGTCTCGGAACCATTGCGCCGTCGGCTGGAAGCCGACAATCGGCAGATTGGCGCCGATGGTGAGCAGGCGCACGCGCGGCACGCGGTGGCCAAGGTCCGGATCGCGTTGCAGCGCACGGTCGAGCACGTCGATCGCCAGAAATGAACCGGAACTGTGCCCGACGATCACCACCTCGTCGGCATCGCTGGCGGCCACCGCCTCGACCACATAGCCGGCAAAGATCTCCATGCGTTCCTCCCAATCCGGCCGCTGGCGGTGAGCGAACTGGTAGGTCGAGATGCCGTCGTCGCACATGTAAAGCAGATAGGTTTGCGGCTCGGTGAGTTTGAGCACGCCGACGAACGCGGCGAGCCCGGCGCCGGCGCCGATGAGGCCGCCCACCAGCGCGGGCGCGCCGAGCGCGGCGGCAAGTTTCGCGACCAGCGCGCCGGCCATGATGCCGAGCAGCACAAAGGTTGTCATCAGCACGAACGGGTAGATCAGGAACAGGCCGAACCGCCAATGCGCCTTGAAGATGCGCCGCACCACGCCTTCGAACAAGGCCAGCGTGAAAGTGCGATACAGGTGCACGATCTTCCACCAAGTCGGGCGCGCGAAGTCCTTGCGGATAATGTCCTCCCAGCGCAGGAACATGTAGCGCGTCGCCACGCGCCAGCCGTCGCCGCTGGTGATCGCATCCCAGGTGGTGATGAAGCGTTCGCGATCGTTCTCAGGGCGGCCGATCGTGCCGTTCAGCCCATAAAGATCGCAAGTGCGGCGGTATTCGCGCCGGAACATCCGGTAATATTCGGCAAGCCCGCGCGGGTCGTAGCCCTGCACATAGATGACGAGCCTGCGCTTGACCTGCACGAAGCGCTCAATCCACGTCGAGCGGTTCGCTGCCGGTCGGCTTGCCGTTGGCGTCGAGCGTGATCTTTTCTACGCGCGCTTCGGCCTGGCGCAACAGCTCCTCGCAGCGTTTCTTGAGCGCCTCGCCGCGCTCGTAGATCGCCACCGACTCCTCGAGCGGCACCTTGCCTTCCTCGAGCCGCTTGACGATCGATTCCAGTTCCTCGATCGCCCGCTCGAAGGGCATTTTCTTCACGTCGGCGTTGCTTTCGGCCATGTCCCTGCGTCCCGGCGCAATCGTTGAAGCGGCATCCTATGCCGTCTCAGGTAAGCGAAGATAGCCGGGATAATCAGCCACGGCGACTGGCCCGGTTCCAACGCCGTTCGGTCAAGGCGAGCATGAGCGCGCGCGGCAGCAGCCGCGGCAGCAGGCTCATGATTCGGTTGGGCTTGCCCGGCACCACCACGCGGTGGCCCGCCATGAAGCCTTCATAGCCCTCGCGCGCCACCCGCTCCGCCGAGCGGGTCATATAGTCCGGGAAATAGTCCTGCGGCATTCCGGCGCGGCCAAAGAATTCGGTTTCCACCGGGCCAGGGCAGAGCGCGCAGACGCGCACGCCCTCGCTCTTAAGCTCCGCGTGCAGGGCCTCGGTGAACGAGATCACATAGGCCTTGGTGGCGTGATAGACCGCCATGCCGTGACCTGGCAGGAAGCCGGCAACGGAGGCGACATTGAGGATGCCGCCGCGGTGGCGCCTCTCGCTGTCGAGCCAGCGCAGCGTGAGATCGGTGAGCGCGCGCACGTTGAGATCGATCATGGCGAGCTGGCGCGCGCGGTCGAGCTCGGCCGCCTCGCCGAGCAGGCCGAAGCCGGCATTGTTGACCACGATAGCCGGCTCCAGTCTGCGCTCAGCCAGCGCCGCGGCGAGGCGCGCCGGGCCTTCGGGTGCGGCGAGGTCGGCGGCGATCACCAGCGGGCGGGCGTGGCCGGCGGCCGCGATCTCATCGGCGAGCGCGGCAAGCTGCGCCTCGCGCCGCGCTGTGAGCACCAGCGCATGGCCGGCTTTGGCGAATTGCCAAGCCAGTGCCGTGCCGATGCCGGCGGATGCACCGGTGATCAGGCAGACGGGCTGCATGGGTGACATTGGACGATGAATGCTCGACAATGCGAAAAAATGCAATTGCGGGGACGCGTTTGGCCGGCCTGAACAACAAGATCGTGCTGGTGAGCGGTGGTGCCGGCGCCATCGGCGCGGCCATTGCGGCGGCGGTCAAGCGCGCCGGTGGCACGGCGATTGCCAGCGACCTGGCCGGCCGCCCCGGCGTCGACATTAGCCTCGACGTCACCGTGGAAGCCGACTGGCAGCGCGCCATGGCCGAGATCCAGCAAAAGCATGGCCGGCTCGACGGCCTGGTCAACGCCGCCGGCATCGCCGCGGTCGGCAATATCGAGAAGACCGACTTCGCCACCTGGAAGCGCGTGCTTGGCGTCAACCTCGACGGCGCTTTTCTCGGCTGCAAATACGCTTTTCCGCTGCTCAGTAAGCAGGGCGGCGCGATCGTCAACCTGTCGTCGGTGTTGGGCCTGATCGGCGGCCCCAACCTCACCGCCTATAACGCCTCCAAGGGTGGCGTATCATTGCTCACAAAATCGGTGGCGCTGCACGGCGCCCGCTTGAAGCCGCCGGTGCGCTGCAATGCCGTCTGCCCGGCTTTCGTGGAAGGCCCGATGGTGGACGAGATCGCGCACGGCACGCGCAACCCGCAAGCCGTGCGGCAAAAGCTGGCGCTCGATATCCCGCTCGGCCGCCTCGGCCAGCCGGAGGAGGTTGCCGACCTTTGCGTTTATCTGCTGTCGGACGAGGCCGGCTTCATTACCGGCGCCGACGTGCCGATCGACGGCGGATTGACGGCGCGGTGAAGCCGCAAGGCGGCGCGTTATGTGCGCCAATCGAGAAAATACCTCTCGGCCCGGCCGATCAGCCAGGCGATCGCAAGCCCGATCACCGACAGCAGGGCGACGCCGGCGATCAGCTTGTCGATGGCGAACTCCGCCCCGGCTGTCAGAATATAGGCGCCGATGCCGTATTGCGCGCCGATCATCTCGGCCGCCACCAGGAGCACGATGGCGATCGCGGCGGAGATGCGGAAACCGGACAGGATCGCCGGCAGCGCACCGGGAATGATGATCTTGCGCACGATCGACAGCCAAGTGAGCTCGAAGGACTGGCCCATGCGGATCAGATTGCGATCGACGCTGTCGATACCGCTATAAGTCGCGATTACGGTCGGGAAAAACGTGCCGAACAGGATGGTCGCGACCTTCGATCCCTCGCCGATGCCAAACCAGACCACGAACAGGGGCAACAGCGCGATCTTCGGAATCGGAAACAGTGCCGACACCAAAGGCATAAGTCCGGCGCGCACCAGCGAGAACAGTCCGATCAGGATGCCGAACCCGATGCCAAGCAATGTGCCCAGTGTCCAGCCGGCGAGAAGTCGGTAGAGGCTGACGCTCAGATGCTTCCACAACATGCCGGTGTGGACGAGGTCCATGATGGCGCCGAAGGCCTGCGACGGCGGCGCCAGCGCGATGTTGCTGATGACGTCGTAGCGGCAGCCGATCTCCCAGAACACGAGGACCGCGATGAAAACCAAAAGCGACACGGGACCATGCGGCCGGTGGCGGAAACCGCCGCCGCGAAACGGCACCGGCCGGACGGCGGGTTTCTTCGCCGGGGCGGCGACGCCGGTTTCCTTGGCGATGACGTCATGCGACATGGGTGAGCTCCATGTCGGCCTGGCGCGCTTCCTCGCGCACAATCGACCAAACCTGACGCTGCAGGTTGTCGAGCTCGACGATTCGAGCGGGGCGCTCGTTCAGCGGGATATCGATTTCGACTACCTCGATGATCTTGCCCGGCCGCCGCGACAGTACGACGATCTTGTGTCCGAGCCGCACGGCCTCGGCAAGATTGTGAGTGACGTAGCAGGCGGAAAAGCGCTCGCGCATCCACAACTCGATCAGATCGTCCATCAGCAGTTCGCGGGTCTGGCTGTCGAGCGCGGAGAGCGGCTCGTCCATCAGCATGACCGCGGGCCGCACGCTCAAGGCGCGCGCGATGGCGACGCGTTGTTTCATCCCGCCGGACAGCTGGCGCGGCAGCGCCTTGCTGAAGTCGGCGAGCTTGGTGCGGGCCAAGACATCGTCGATGATCGCGCGCGCCTGGCGGCCCTTGATGCCATGGTCTTCCAGCACCAGGCTGACATTGCCCTCCACCGTGCGCCACGGCAGAAGTGCGAAGTCCTGGAAGATGTAGGTCAAGGGATTGAGCGATCCGGCGGGCGGCTCGCCTAAGGCCAGCACCCGGCCCGTGTCGGGCCGCTCGAGGCCGCCGATAAACCGCAGCAGCGTCGATTTTCCGCAACCCGACGGTCCGATGATGCAGACGATCTCGCCGCGCTTCACCGTGAAGGAGATGTCACGCAGCACCTCGGTCTCGGCGTAATCATGCCCGATATTCTCGAGGATCAGTTCCATCGTTCAGCCCGCCGTCGCCGACCTACAGCCCAAAAGCGCTGCATTGCGCCGCGCGACGGATAGTATCGCAATGCATTCACCGGGTCTTGACGAAACGCGTATCGACCAGCTTCTCCATCGTAATATTGGCCGGCACCATTTTTTCCGCCTTGAACCATTCGAGCTGGTCCTTGACGCTCGCGAGATTGAGCTCGGCATTCGGGCTGATGCGCATGGGCGCGGCGCGGATGCGGGGGGCGGCTTTTTCGAGCGGCATGCTAGCATAGACGTACTGATGGATCATCTTGACGATCGCATCGGTGTCGCTCTTGCTCATCGTCTTTTCGACCAGCGCCGCGTTATAGTCGGCGACGCCCATCGAATAAGCCGCCAGGAAGCGCTTAACGAGATCGGGTTTCTTCTCGATGTTGGCGGTCGACGTGAAAACCGTGGTCACCTGATAATTCGGGATGTAATCCGATATCTTGCCGATCTGCACCACGCTCGGGCCCTTGCTGAGCGCGTTGGCGATATTGGGGACGATCGACCAGGCGTCGATCTGTCCGCTTTTCAAGGCGGCGATCACGGTCGGCACCTTCTGCAGCGGCTTCAGATGAATGTCGGAATCGGGGAAGCCTTCCTTTCGCGCGATTTTGTGCGCCATGTAGTGGAAGGACGATCCCGCCGTCGTGATGCCGAAGGTGCGGCCCTTGAGCTTGGCCGGCGTGGTCACGCCCTCGTCATGGGCCTTCTTCGAGACGATGATTTTCTCGCCTTCGATGCCCGGCGCTTCTTCGAGCGCGCCGCCGATCACCTTGACGGCGCCCTTAGCCGCCAGACTGATGAGGCCTGCGGTGATGGCGGTGATGCCGAAATCGACGTCGCCTGAGGCGATCGCCACCGCCATCGGTTGCGCCGCCAGAAAAGTGACGAAGCTGGCGTCGATGCCTTCCTTGGCGAAATACCCCCGCCCGCCCGCGATGATGTCCGGGGAATGCGAGGTCAGCGGCAGGATGCCGACCTTGATCTTGTCGGCGGCGAGCGCTGACGTGAGCGAAGCCGCGCCGCTGCCGAGCGCAACGGAGCCAGCCAGCGCGTGCAGACCGAAGGCTCGTCTTGTCATCCTTGCCATGTCATCCTCCTATTCGTGACTTTGGTTGTTGGTCCTGCCGCGGCACTGCGTAGGACGAAGCAAAGAGCTCACCCGCGCATCAGCGCGGTGACATGCGCGGCGGCCGAGCGCGCCAAGCCCTGCAGGTCGTAGCCGCCTTCCAGCAGCGAGACGATACGGCCGTTTGCGGTCGCGTCGGCAACCTCCATCAGCTTCTGCGTCACCCATGTATAGTCCGCCTCCACCAAATTGAGATTGGCGAGCGGGTCGCGGGTGTGGGCGTCGAAGCCGGCCGAGATCACCAGCAGGTCGGGCTTGAACTCGCGCAGGCGCGGCAGGATCGCGGTCTCGAAGGCGAGGCGGAAAGCGTCGCCGCCGTCGCCTGCCCGCAGCGGCGCGTTGACGACGGTGTTGAACTCACCGCGCTCGGAAACCGCGCCGGTGCCGGGGAAAAGCGGCATCTCGTGGGTCGAGCAATACATCACGTTTTTGTCGGACCAGAAGATGTCCTGCGAGCCGTTGCCGTGATGCACGTCGAAATCGACGATGGCCACGCGCTCGGCGTCGTAGCGGTCCTGCGCGTAGCGCGCCGCGATCGCCGCGTTGTTGAACAGGCAGAAGCCCATCGGCCGCGCCACCTCGGTGTGGTGGCCGGGCGGGCGCACGGCGACGAAGGCGTTGGCGGCCTTGCCGGTCATCACCTCGTCGACGCCTCGCATGCCGCCGCCGACGGCGCGCAGCGCCGCCTCGTAGCTGCCGGGCGACATCGAGGTGTCGGCGTCGAGCCGCACCATGCCTTCCTTGGGCGAGGCGTTGCGGATGGCCTCGACATAGTCCATCGGGTGGCAGAGCGCGACGATCTCGAGCGGCGCCAGCGGGGCCTGCTCGCGCGCCAGCGTCTGGAATTTCTCGTCCTCCAGCGCCTGCTCGATCGCGCGCAGCCGGTCGGGGCGCTCCGGATGGCCAAGCGGCGTCAGGTGTTCGAGGCAGGCGGGATGGCTGAGCAGGAGGGTGGACATCGGTGTGTTCTAACGCGGCTTCGTTATCGCGCGCAAATTTTTGGTGTCGTCCCCGCGAAGGCGGGGACCCATAACCCCTGTCTGTCCGCTTCTTGAGGACAGGGGTTATGGGTCCCGGCTCGCGCTTGCTTCGCTCGCTTGGCCGGGATGACGGCAGCTACTTCAGCGGCCCTAAACTCACCCCCTTGGGCGGCGGCATGTCGTCGGGCACGAAGAAGCATGTCTGCAAGGGCTGGTTCGGATCGACGCGGTAGCGGTCGAAATCGGTGACGCCTTCGGACGCCAGGAAATTGTCGTCGATCAGGAAATTTCCGCTGAAGCTCACCGGCTTCTGGAAGATGCGGTATGCGGCGTCCGCCAGGATGTCCGGCTTGCGCGAGCGTTGCATCACGGCCTCGCCGCCGAGCAGATTCTTGATCGCGGCGGTGGCGATGGTGGTGCGCGGCCACAGCGCGTTGACGGCGACTTTGCCGCGCATTTCGCCGGCCAGGCCCAGCACCACCAGGCTCATGCCGAACTTGGCCATCGAATAACCGGTGTGCGGCGCGAACCATTTTTCCGCCATGTCGAGCGGCGGCGACAGCATCAGGATATGCGGGTTGGCGGCTTTCTCCAGATAGGGCAGGGCGTATTTCGACACCATGAAGGTGCCGCGCGCATTGATCTGATGCATCAGGTCGAAGCGGCGCATGTCGGTTTGCGCGACCGGCGTGAGCTGGATGGCGCTGGCATTGTTGACGACGATGTCGATGCCGCCAAAACGCGCCGCGGTCTCGTCGATCGCCGCCTTAACCGCCGCCTCGTCGCGCACGTCGACGGCGAGCGCCAGTGTTTGGCCTCCGGCTTGCTCGATTTCACCGGCGGCGGTGAAGATAGTGCCTTCGAGCTTGGGATGCGGCTCCACGGTTTTTGCAGCTACGGCGATATTGGCGCCGTCGGCGGCGGCTTTCAGCGCGATCGCCAGCCCGATGCCGCGCGAGCCGCCGGTGATGAACAGAGTTTTGCCGGCGAGCGACATTCGTCGATTTCCTCTGCCATTTCTTCTCGTCTAGAGCATATTATAGCCAACGCTCCGACATTAACTACAAGTTTCCGGTCAATCGGAGTATAGCTCTGATAACAGCGCCCGTTGAGATTGAGATAAAATGCGACACAATACTGAGATCCACTCCTAATTGCGAACCTAGCAGGGGAAGGACAATTAGGAATCCAATAAGGATCATCATCCCGTAACGCTCAAGTCGGGCAAACCGAATGGCCAATGCATTGGGAAGTAACCCCACGACAATACGCCCACCATCAAGCGGCGGCACAGGAAACAGATTGAACACCGCCAGAACGACGTTGATGATCAGGGCATTCTTTAGATTCAGAACAACCCATCGGCCGGCGATGACTGGCAGATATACGATTAGGTGAAAGCTCAAGGCAGCAACAATTCCCAAGACAATATTCATTGCAGGTCCAGCTGCCGCGACAAGCACCATTCCGATACGGGGGTTACGAAGTGCCCGAAAGTTAACCGGCACTGGTTTGGCGTATCCGAACAAGAACGGCGACCGCGCGAGAAGCAAGAGTCCAGGCAGAAGAATTGTGCCAAATGGATCTATATGTCGGAGCGGATTGAGGCTGACACGTCCAAGTCGCGATGCCGTTTCATCACCGAGAAGGCGAGCAACGTATCCGTGAGCTGCTTCGTGAAAAGTAATGGCGATAAGGACCGGCAATAGCCAGATTGAAACCATATATGTCAGGTTCATACTCGGGTGCTCATAAATTGGCAGCCAAATGCCGAACTGGATGTACTGACGAATGTCTGCTTCTGAAGTATAAGCGGACTTCACCCAGACGTTGGGTCATGTCTGCTATTGACCGATTCTGTTGAAAAAGTCGAAAGCTCAGCCGCATTGCAAAACTGTCGAATTGACTTCGACATCTTCGATCAACTTGAATTGCCGCTGCAATTCCATTTAGAGCTTGCTACGTTCGTCAGGC
>Ga0307417_10000532_pt1 | contig 15434 bp, 13 predicted proteins | sample SalMarWE160210MG_2_FD_202514 | JGI IMG/M metagenome (GOLD analysis project Ga0307417, IMG submission 202514) | Salt marsh sediment microbial communities from the Plum Island Ecosystem LTER, Massachusetts, United States - WE1602-10 | ecosystem: Environmental > Aquatic > Marine > Intertidal zone...
GGTACGCGCCAAAGCCAGTCCGGTCAGGTTGGCCGCCGACGAAAGCACCTCGAAATCCGCCGGCTGGAACGCGTCCAGGCGGGGGCTTTCGACGCACAAAACACCCATCACCCGCCCATCCAGCCAGATCGGGATATCCACTTCAGAGCCATTGACGCTGGTAATATATCCTGGTTCGGCATTAACGTCCGGCGAATAATGGAGCTTCCCGTCCAGGAGCGGACGTTCGCTCAGCCCTTGTCCAGGCGGGATACGCAAGCGCCGAGGCCAACTGGTACCGGCGCTTAAGACTCGTTCTCCTGTAGTTTCATCCACGGTGAATATCCCCACATGATCAAAGCCCAGGTGCTTTTCGATCCCATCCACAACAAGCTGATAAATGCCAATCTCATCAAAGGTTGTGGACAATTCGGTGCTGATCTGCAACAAAACCGCCTGACGATTAGCCTGTTTTTGGGTGACATCCAGCATCTGCGCACCTTGAATGACCACCGCAGCTTGATGGGCAAAGCTGCGCATCAGTCTGGCATCCTCTTCTTCAAATCCGGCAGGTTTATTGGCCAGCAGGATCAATCCAATCAGCCTGCCATTGACGCGCAGCGGGGCAGCCAGCGCTGATTTTATTTTGCGGTTTCCCGGTATTGATTTGAGTACGTCGGGAATTTCCTCGAGCAGGTTGGTCAGGAAAATATCCTGGTCGGCAAGGTTGCAGAATGCATCCAGGCTCGATACAGGGAAATGCAGTTCGGCCAGAGTAGAAGCGCCGACTCCAAAGCCGGGAGATTGAGCGAAAACGCGTTCCTGTGCTATGTCACATAACAGGATAAAGCAGATCCGCGCACCCGTTAATCGGGCCAGCTTTTTACTCAACAACTTATAGGTCTGAGAGATATTAGAAGACACGCTGAAGGTCTTGGCAATTTCATGCAACCCGGTCAGTTCACCAAGGCGTTGGTGTGCTTCTTCCAGCAACCGGGTTTTGGTCAAAGCCAGCGCGATCTGCTGCGCAGCCAGCTCGCCGCGTTCGATCTCCCCTCCGGTAAACAGGTGCTTTTCTTTGTAACTTACTATAATGGAGCCAATTTTTTGCATGCCAGCGATCAACGGCAGCCCAAGCGCCGATCGACTTTCAAAACGAGCAGCCACTTCCGGATTGAAATAAGGGGAGTTGAAAGCATCTTCCACGACAATTGCATGGCCTGTCTCCAAAGCAGCTGCTGTCATTGTCGGATCGGTGGGTACAAAACTGAAGTCGGTGAGTTTTTCTTCTCCTCCAAGAGTTGCGACAATGACTGGCAAGGCCTTGTCAGCATCCCACAAAGCCAAATACGTCTCAGCCCCCGGAAAAAGTTCGGCCATACGACCCACCAGCACAGTCAGCAAGCTTTGCACGTCCCCGGCTTCCAAAGCGGTCCGGGTGAGAGCGTTCAGCAAGGATAGAAACTCCGCTTGAAGACGTAGTTCTTCATCTGCTACTTTTTGATCGAAGAGCGCCTGCTTATAGCTTGTATTCAGGGCTCCCAATTTCCCGACTACAAATCCGACGATTACCAACGTCACCCCCCCCGACCAGAATGCAGTCTCGAGCAGAATTTCGGGAAGTGGGATCCCTTGGGTGTTTGAGATGAAGGCGGACGAGAGCAGGCACAACAAGGTCATAAAGACCCCGCCGGTCGGGCCAAAATACCAGGCAGCCAGGATAACAGGAATGAGCGAGAAGGATCCGATCTGCGTACCGAATGCCGGCTTTAACCAATAAAAAATTAAAAGAAAAGCTGTCAGGGCCAGAGCCAGGCCCAGCAGTTTCAGGATGGGGCGGCCTCTCAGCCGCTGTGTGAATGCCAATGTTTTCATCAATAGCTTCTGGCTCGATGCATCTAAATTACAACCCCGCGAGAGGTGTTCCTGAGATCATCATAAAAGAAAATTGGTCAGGTAAACATTACAGATCATGGACAAGAACTATACAAATTTGATATGGATTTATTAAACAAGATTGATAAAAATTTCGATTAGTGACTGAATACACCCCAAAAAAAACAGCCAGTAAAATGATCTTTAAAAATCTACAACCGAAAAAGTTGAGGGATGACATAATTTGGATTGCAATTAAATACAGCACCCCTCTCATCCGGAGCAGGTAGAATCTCATGATCAACTTAGTGCTTCAGATAAATTCCACCCTGTTTTGGTAGGGATTAACCTACCCCAGCCTGGTTCCTTCAGCGCTAAAAGTTAAATGCGGTTGGGGTCGATAACGTATTGCCACCAGTTATTATGTACGCCGTTGATCCGGCCCGCTACCTTGGGCAGGTGTTCCAACCACCAGTTATGGTGCGCGCGGATTTCCCCGTTGCCCCATTCCGAAGCGTTGACCTGGCGGATATCGCCGCGGAAGCGCGGGAAATTGAACCAATCGTAGCACTCGCTGGGCACCATACGCTGGTTGTTCCAATCGTAATCGCGCTCGCTGTTGGGGGCATAATGAACCGTCCCAATTGCAGCCTTGCCGGGCGCAATTTTGTCGTAGCGGGTGAAGCGTTGCCACAAATTTGCATCCCCACTCAGGCGTTCGAAAGTCTTGGTCATGATTGACTCGGTCCGATGGCTGAACGACTCGAGCATCTCGCCCACGCCGCGTTCATACGAAAAACCCATCGTGATGAACTTGCGCGGGCAGGATTGTGTATCCTTGAGAGCCGGAGCATTGCACCAGTAAGCGCCTGCGCCTCCCATGGCCGATTCGTAAAAGCCCGCGTGCGGAAAGGCAAAAACCCAGACCTCGTCAATTTGGCTATTCGTTACCCGCTGCAGGATGTTGAATCGCGTCAAAATGGCCTGGTAATCGACCTGGGCCGGGGAATGAGGCGGTGTCGTTCCGCGCATCACATCCATGAAGCTGGAGGGGGTGTAGCGGAATCCATCCAGCATGGCCGGGAATTCATTCAGCTCGACCCGATCCGCAATTTGATAGCGCGCTTTGCCTCCGCTGACCTGGAGCAGGTCGCCGGAGTAGGCATTTGCCAGATCATCGGGACGGTTCCAGTTCATTTGCTCAGAAAGCTTCTTGCCCGTGGCGGGGTCCATGACAGGTTCATAGATCAGCAGCAGGACTTTGCTGGTAATGCTCTGAGCCGGCTCATTGGCATTATCCGCTGGAACAGTAGTGGAAACAGGCGGCGGTTTGGGTTTCCCACCAAAAATTGAGCTTAAAAAATCCAACAAAGAACTAAAAAAGCCACCGGATGACTTGCTCATAGCGACACCTCTTCAATGAGACAAACACGATTAAGGGACGTCCGTTGCGTAATAAACTTCGTTGCCCAATGCCAGGAAGAGCATGTGATTGGGACTGACAGCCATACCTACCGCCGGTCCAAGTCGCCCGATCTGCTGCGGGTATGGTCGCAACTGGTTCAAAAGCTCCAGCGAACGCGGGCTGAGGCGATAGACGGCGCGGCTTTCCGAATCCAACAGCAGGATCGCAGAATCCGGAGGGGCGGTGAAGGTCATCTGGATGAAATGGGTTTCGGTAAAGGGATCGTTCCCCTGCGATGCCGGGTGTGGATCGTTCGGGATAGCCGGATCGGTACAACGCGTCGGGACTGTATCGATGCGGCTGCGCGTACAGGTGGACAGATGCCCGTCTGAGTGCAGCACATACAGATCATCCCCGTTGATAGCCATATCCACGGCATCAGTCAGGTTCGGGATCTGCTCGGAAAAATAGAAGACCGGCAGGTCGCTGAACGAGCTGTTCTCGCCCCCATAAATCCAGACTGCGTTCTTGGGACCATCAATGACAAACAGATTATTCCCGTCCAGTGCAATGGCCGTCACACGGCCCCAGTTGGTATCCGGCGGCGCCAGCGGGACTGCCTGCGGTGTCTTGTCCGGTGCGCAATACAGCAAATTACCGGAGGTGTCGACCGCCATAACAGTTGCGTCCAGAGAATTCGGGCGCGGCAAAGCCACCAAATCCACCAGTTGGCTGACGTTGTAGCCGCCATAAGCGCCCGGCGCGCATTGGAAGGTGTTGTCCAACTGGTACCCCACACCGGTCAGAAAAGCGCGCAGAATCGACCCTTTGGCCGCGTCGAGCATGTATAGATCAGCATCGTTAGCCGCCATGCGCGTGACCTGCACCCCGCCTGGCATCCCGCCGTTGATGGCCGCCTGGAAATCGAGGCGGACAATACCCAGCAGTCCGTCCAGACTGCTCTGAGCCTGCTGGCGTAAGGCGCTGGATTGCGGCGTGACCTTATTTTCTTCGGCCTGATCGAGATAGTAAAGCGTGGTCCTCCAGACTTCGCGCAAATAGACCGGGTCGGTCTGCCCGACAGCCTTTTCAGCAGTCGCTTCAGCCTGGGAATAATAAGCATCGTAATTCGTCCCGCGCCCGATGCGGAAGTAGACCAGACTGGCCACCGTGACCACAACCAGCGGTACGGCGATCGCCATGATCACCATGATCGAGGTTGGGATGGAAACCGGCTTATCCGCATCCGAACCGGGAAGCAGCCTGGGCAGCAGGTTTCGAAAACCCTGCGAGAGGCGTCCGGTCATACGCCGCCAGGTTTGCATGCCACCCACGGCCGCACGCGCGGCTTTACGCGTGCCCGTGCCCGGCCGACGCGCAGAGACTGGCGCCGTTCCAATTTCAGAGATGACAGGTGCTTCGTCTTCCACTGGTTGCGACCCGGGCTTGAGCCTCGGAATAGAGGCTGGGAAATCGCGGGACGCAGGAGTCTCGTCTCCCTGCGCGGGAGGCGGGACCTGCGGCTCCGGCTGGGCCGGGATCGAATAGGCCGAGGGCGGAGCCGTCTGCGTGGTCGGTTCGGGCTGCGGCGGGTAATAGCCTGCCGGTTGAGATTTAGATTCGGCCGGAGGAAGATCCGGGTGGACAGCGGGTGGAGTCTGACCCGGCGAGCTTGAGACAGGCTTGGCAGAGGCTTCCGCTTCGGTTTCCTGCCCTGGGCGAAGTATATTGATCCGGCCGGGTCCTTCGCGCGACTGCAGCAGGACGGCATTCACGTCACCCGGCTCCAATGCCACCAGGCGCCGGCGCGTTGCCTCGAGTGAAGCCGGGGCGTGGTCCTTAGAAATGGAATTTTCCCAGGCCGGTGGCAGTTGCCCGCACAACAGCACGCGGCTGTCGGGAGCCAGTTCGACCTGCGAGTAATGGACTGACAGAGTCTGGCTCAGTCCCAGCCCGCGTCCGGACAGCGCAGGGTCATGGACGTGCCGCAGTTCGGAAGCTATCAGGAAAGCATGCGCCGGCCCGCAAAGCAGCAGGGTCAATTGCATGCCGCGCAGCGCAGCCATGGCCAGCAGTCCGACCGAATATTCGCCGCTGCCGGTCGTACGCAAGTTGCGTTCCAGCAGGGCATGATTGATGCTCTCGGCGGCGCTGCGCATGGCCGAGGTCAGGGAGCCAGGGGAATTGTAAAACTGCTCAGCCGCGCGCGTGGTCAATTGCAGCGCTTCGGCTGTGGTAAAGGTCGCCTTTCCGGTCAGCGAGAGGTAGACTACCAGGCGGTCGCGGTCGCGGCCGCGCGCCGTCCGTTTGGGCGGATCGAGGGCCAGCAAACCCGGCAGGGTGGGCAAATCCTGCCCGCTCAGGCGATAGATTGGCAATAGTGTAAGATCGAAACCGGTTGACACGTCTGCTTTCCGTTCCTTAGAGGGCAAGGTCCCATTGGTCTTTGTCCACGGCACTCTCATTATACTGGTAAAATTCTCACGGTTATCCCCTAAAAAAAGAGCATGATGAACTTCCAACAAATTACCTCCCCTGAAGACTTCAAAGCACTGGCAGCCGAATGGAACCAGCTGCTCGCAGAAAGCCAGACCGATGTGCCCTTCCTGCGCTACGAGTATCTGCAAGCCTGGTGGCAGACGCGCGGCGGCGGAGAATGGCCGCAAGCCGACCTGGCGCTGATCACCGCCCGCCAGGACGGCCAGCTCAAGGCAATCGCACCCCTATTCTTCACGCACAACCTGGACGACCAGCCAGCCCTGATGCTGCTGGGCAGCATCGAGATCTCGGATTATCTGGACCTGATCGTCCGCCCACAGGATCTGCCTGAATTTGTCTCTGGCTTGCTCGACTACCTCGGCTCGGACTCGGCCGGGGCCTGGGAAGTGCTCGACTGGTACAACTTACCCGAAGAATCGCCCACGCTGCCCGTGCTCAAGACTGCAGCCGCTGCACGCGGCCTGCGCTTCACCCAGGAGAAATTCCGCCCGGCGCTTTCGGTCCAGCTGCCCGGTGACTTCGAGCAATACCTGTCCGGCATCGACAAGAAGCAGCGCCACGAAATCCGCCGCAAGATGCGCCGCGCGAACGAATATGAACTGCCCGTGCGCTGGTACATCGTTGAAGATGAGACGACGCTCGACGCGGAGATCGACGACTTCCTGGATCTGATGGCTAACGACCCCGAAAAAGACGCCTTCCTGACCGACGTGATGTACACGCAGATGCGCACCAGCGTGCATGCGGCCTTCAAGGAAGGCTGGCTGCAACTGGCTTTCCTGGAAGTGGACGGTAAGAAGGCCTGCGGCTATCTCAACTTCGACTATAACAACCGCATCTGGGTCTACAACTCCGGCCTGAATTTTGATTACAGCGAGATCTCTCCCGGTTGGGTGCTGCTGGGACACCTGCTGCAATGGGCCAACGAGCACGGGCGCAGCGAATTCGACTTCATGCGCGGGGATGAAGCGTACAAGTATAAATTCGGGGGCCGCGACCATCCCGTGCTGCGGGTCAAAATTTCACGCTGATTCCCGCCAGGGTACAGCCAGCTGCGCCCCGGTTTTCTGATAGGCATCGTTCAAAATCAGGCGCTTTGTCACTCGTCTCAGCCCCCCAGTTTAAGTATGATTAGTTCATGCCAAGAATCTTGGAGGTCCCATGCAAGATTTAACTGAATCGATCCTCGAACTGATCCGGCGCACGTCCACTGACCTGCCCGCTGACGTAGAAAACCGTCTGCGCGCAGCGGTCGAAAAGGAAGCGCCCGGTTCAGCTGCCCGTGGGGCGTTTGAAACGATCCTGAAGAACGTCGACCTGGCACGCGCCCAATCCACGCCCATCTGCCAGGACACCGGTACCCCGATCTTCTACGTCCATTACCCCGAAGGCTTGTCCATGCGCAAACTGCGCCGGGAGATCCAGGGTGCGGTCATCCAGGCCACCCAGCGAAATTACCTGCGCCCCAACGCAGTGGACGCCGTCAGCGGGGTCAACAGCGGCGACAACAGCGGCGACGATTATTACCCTTCGATTCACTTTGAAGAAGTGGATGCCGGACAACCGCTGACGATCGACCTGATGCTCAAGGGCGGCGGCTGCGAAAACGTCGGCGCGCAGTACAAACTGCCCAACAGCCAGCTCCGCGCCGGCCGCGACCTGGCCGGAGTCCGCAAGGTGACGCTGGACGCGGTGCAAAAAGCCCAGGGGTTGGGCTGCGCCCCCGGCGTGCTGGGCATCGCCATCGGCGGCGACCGCGGTTCGTCGTATTACGCCTCCAAAGAGACCCTGTTCCGCAAAATCGACGACCCCAACCCGGATCCCGATTTGAACGCCCTGGAAGAGCGCCTGACCGGAGAAGCCAACCAACTGGGCATCGGACCGATGGGCTTCGGCGGCCAGACGACTGTGCTGGGGACGAAGATCAGCGGTCTGCACCGCCTGCCGGCCAGCTATTTTGTTTCGATTTCATATATGTGCTGGGCCTACCGCCGCCGAAAAATGACGGTGCAGGGCGACAAGGTTTCGTACGCTTAAACACAGAGGACGCGAAGGACACACTTAAAAGACGTAGTGCCATTGGAGTTCGGTGTGCCTAGCGAAGGAGAAAACCATGCGCAAAATAACCATTCCGATCAGCGCTGAAGTGGTGCGTGAATTGAAAGTCGGCGAGCCGGTCGCGCTCAACGGCATCATGCTGACCGGACGCGATGCGGCCCACAAGTGGCTGATCGAAACTTTCATTAAAAAGACGCGCCAGCCACAAGACGACGATTTGCAAGTCTATGCGGAACTCAAAAAACACCTGGACGGCGGCGTAATCTATCACTGTGGGCCGGTGGTCGCCGGGCTGGACACCAAAGATTACAAGTTCGTGGCCGCCGGACCAACCACATCCATCCGCGAGGAGCCCTACCAGGCGGACGTGATGCAGCATTTCAACGCCAGGGGTGTGATCGGCAAAGGCGGCATGGGGCCAAAAACCTTGCAAGGCTGCCAGGAGGTGCCCTTCGTCTACCTGCACGCCATCGGCGGCGCTGCTTCGTATATCGCCCAGGCGGTTCAAAAAGTGCTCGGGGTCTACAAGCTGGAGTTCGGCGTGCCGGAGGCCATGTGGCTGATTGAGGTCAAAGACTTCCCTGTGGTGGTGACCATGGACGCGCATGGCAACAGCCAGCACGTGACCATTGAACAGCAGTCCCGGCAGGTGCTGGAAGAGTTATTGGCGAAGGCCTAGGAATCAGAACGGGCAGTTCATGCATGAACTGCCCGTTCTGATTTTAACAACCTCAAGGCCCATGTTATACTCGCCTCACCGATGAAGAATGTGACTCTGCCTGACGGCGAACAACTCCCCAGGATTGGCTTCGGCACCTGGCGCATCGGCGGTGACTCCGCTTCCGATGCATCCCAAGACACACGCTCCCTGGACGCCCTGCGTTCAGCGCTTGAACTTGGTTACACACTCTTCGACACGGCCGAGATGTACGCCCACGGTCACGCCGAGGAATTGCTGGGTCAGGCCATCCGTGAAGCCGGGATCGAACGCGAAAGCCTGTTTGTCACCAGCAAAGTAATGCAGTCACATCTGCAGCACGAGCAAGTCCTGCAGGCCTGCGAGCGCAGCCTGCAACGGCTGGGAATGGACCACCTCGACCTGTACCTGATCCACTGGCCATCCCTCAGTACGCCCCTCGAAGAGACATTCCGTGCCTTGAACCGGCTCGTCCGGGACGGCAAAGTGCGCCACCTGGGCGTCAGTAATTTCGACCTGTCCTGGCTGAAGCAGGCGCAGGCGCTGTGCGAGACGCCTCTGGTCACCAACCAGGTGCCTTGCAGCCTGTCCGACCGCACGTACTTCGAGAACGGCATGCTGGATTACTGCCAGGCGAACGGCATCCTGCTCACCGCCTACTCTCCTATCGACCAGGGCCGGCTGCGAGTCAACCCTGCCTTGCAGGAGATCGCCCAAGCGCATCAGGCCACCCCTTACCAGATTGCCCTTAGCTGGCTGGTGGGACAACCCGGCGTGATCACCATCCCGATGTCCTTCGATCCGCAGCACCAGAAAGAAAATCTGGAAGCTGTCGAGATCGTGTTGTCTCCCGGCGAAATCGAACAACTCACCCTATCCCGCTAAATCAAATATTGTTGAAGGCTGGTAGTCCGGCATCAGAACCGGACTGTTTGTTTACGGATTCCACCCTGCAGAGGGTTAAACATCGGCCAGCCCAATCGTTATAATGTTTTATCTTGATCCGGATTGAGGCAGGATGCGTAAATTATTTCGCTTGCTATTAACACCCACCATATTTCTGGCAGGCTGTGGCGGACCCCAGGCCCACACACCAGGAGAAACACGGATCGACCCGCAGGGGATCGAGCAAGTCTGGGTCCCGGCCGGGACATTTTTGATGGGCACGGAGGATGACAGCAATTTGAATCCGCCCGCTTGGGCCGAGCGCGAACTCCCCAGCGAACAGCCCCAACACGAAGTCCGCCTCAGTCGCGGGTTTTGGATCGACAAATATGAAGTGACCAATGCGGCTTTTCAAGCCTTTGTAGATGACGGGGGTTACCAGAAGAAGGATTTTTGGTCGGAAAATGGTTGGGGATGGTTGAACCACCAAGACCCGGGCCAGTTGCCCATCGATTGCATCCCGGACGCCCTGCCGGATGAGCCGCGCGTGTGCGTCACCTGGTACGAAGCTGAGGCGTATGCCCGCTGGCGCGGTGGACGCCTGCCGACCGAAGCGGAGTGGGAATATGCCGCCCGCGGACCCCAAGCCCTGATCTATCCCTGGGGCAATACCTTCGATGGCAGCAAGGCCAACCTAGTGGACAGCAGCGGACCTGCACCAGTCGGCAGCTTTCCGGCAGGTGCCAGTTGGGTCGGCGTGCAAGATATGGCAGGCAACGCCATGGAGTGGGTCCAGGATTGGCTGGATTTCAACTACTACAAGCAAAAGGTAAAAAACGATCCTCAAGGACCTGAGGCCGGCACATACAAAATCGAAAAGGGGGGCTGGTGGGGCAGCAATCCTTTCGTGGCACGGGGAGCTTACCATCACTTCGAAGACCCGCCGACGTACCAGGACCATCATATCGGTTTTCGGATCGTGACACCACCTTAAATCACAAAGCCCGGCCATTTTTGCCGGGCTTTAATTGGCTAATCGGGTGACATGCGCAGCCAGGCGATCACGACCCAGGGCGCCATGGCAAAGAAGCCGGCCAGCGCTGGCCCTCCCATACCGGTCATCCAGGCCACCAGCACATTCCCCAAACCAGTCACTACATAGGCAAGGACCGCCAGGCGGTCAAAACCAGCTGCAGATCCAGTTCTGTGCTGACCCAGTACCAGTAGGAACAGGGCGAACGTGGTAAAAACGGTCAGCCACCAGCCGAAGTAATTCTGGAGCGGCACGCCGAAGTAGGCGCCATTGACCTCCCAGATCCAGTGGCCGCCACGCACCATCAAGGGATCCATGACCATGTCCCAGGCAGTCATCGCCAGTCCACCCACTGCAGAAACTCCCAGAAGCCGCTGCCAGCTTTTCCAGTGGACCGGGGTGAGCCAATCTGCAATCACGAAGGCGGGGTACATCATCATAAACCAGGCAACCGGGATCAAGTACGGGACCAGGCCCAGGAAAAGCGGACCCAGCTTGAGCGTGTAATGGTAAGGCCCGTAGACGATCCCCGTCGCCACGCCCAGGCTCTCGAAGGATAAACTCACACCGAAGACAAAAACCAGCAGCCCCAGGGCTTTTTTCCATCCCATACGCTGGCTGGCATGTAACAATCCAAAAGAAAATCCGACCAGCGTGATCAAGGGCGTCAGGAATGCCGGTCGCGACCAGCCAAGGGGTACAGACAGCACGCTATAAAGCGTCAATAACCCAAAAATGGCGAGCAAACTTTGAATAATTCGTTTCATGAATGTTTTCTCCTTGATGCTTTGATTCTAATCGAAACAGTGAGCAACGTATGCCCTCCTGGCCTGTTTTATTAGTGGAGCGACCCCAATTATTCTCATAATATTGACTTGGGTGTATACTGACCTCAATCCAACTGGAGGAGTTATCATGAAACGTGCAGTCAGTATCAGCATTGGTTCATCCAAACGCAACAAGGCCGTAGAAGTCACTCTTTTGGGAGAAAAAGTCAGCATCGAGCGCATCGGCACGGACGGTGACATGGAAGCTGCCGCGCTGAAATACCAGGAACTGGACGGCAAGGTGGACGCCTTTGGCGTTGGCGGAGCCGACCTGGGTCTGCTGGTAGACGACAAGTGGTACACACTGCATTCGGTCAAACCGATGGTGCGCCTGATCAAGAAAACGCCCGTTGTGGACGGCACCGGTTTAAAAACCACCCTGGAAAGCAAAGCCGGGCCCTTCGTGGAAGAAAAACTTGGCGATTATGTCAAAGAACGTGGCAAGAAAGTCTTCGTCATGACCGGCGCCGACCGCTGGGGACTGGCGCATTCCTTTGTCGAAGCCGGCTACGAATGCACCTTTGGTGATTTGATGTTTTCGCTCGGCATTCCGATTCCTTTGCATACTGAAAAACAGCTAAAAACACTGGCGGCATGGTTAATGCCGATCGCCGGACGTTTACCCTTCGAGTGGGTCTACCCGACCGGCGAAAAACAGGAAGAGCGCAAGCCCAAGCATGAGGAGATCTTCCACTGGGCGACGGTCGTGGCGGGGGACTGTCATTACATCAAGCGTTACATGCCGGATGATATGCAGGGCAAAATTGTGGTCACCAACACCACCACAACCGAAGACGTAGCCCTCTTCAAAAAGACCGGTGTCAAGTATTTGGTCACCACTACACCCGTTTTGGATGGACGTTCCTTTGGCACAAACATGATGGAAGCTGCCCTGATCGCCGTCTCCGGTAAGGGGCGTGCCCTGACCCGTGAAGAATACAACGAGATGCTGGATAAACTCGGGTTCGAGCCACAGTTGCAAGAACTGAATTGATGCGAATCTGAGTTGTGGACAGGTGATGAACCTGTCATGTGAGGAGGCACAAATGGACGCAATCGTAACCGCGGGTGGAATCCCGATGCCCGAAGATCCGTTGTACGCTTATTCCAATGGAAATTCCAAAGCCATGCTCGACGTGGCAGGCAAACCCATGATCCAATGGGTCCTGGATGCTTTGAGCGACGCTAATAATGTGGACCAGGTTGTCATTGTCGGGATGTCGCCCAAAAGCGGCGTGACCTGCAAGAAACCCATGACCTTCCTTTCCAATCAAGGACGCATGCTGGCCAATATCGTGGCGGGAGTTGATAAGGTTCTCGAACTCGATCCTGATACGGAATATGTGCTGATGGTATCTTCGGATATTCCAGGCATCACACCCGAGATGGTCGACTGGTTGATTGACACCGCCATGGACACGAATGACGATATCTATTACGGCATCGTCCCGCGCGAGGTGATGGAAACGCGTTATCCCAATTCAAACCGGACCTACACGCGCCTCAAAGACATGGAAGTCTGCGGTGCAGATATGAATATCACGCATGTCAGTATGACGACCGAGCACCTGGATATGTGGGAAGAGCTGATTGGCAACCGCAAGAGTCCGCTCAAGCAGGCTGCCACGATCGGTTTCGGCACACTCGCACTATTATTGATGGGTCGTTTGACCCTGGACGAGACAGTCAAGCGCGTGATGAAGCGCCTCAACATCACCGGTCGCGCAATTGTCTGGGAACATGCCGAACCCGCGATGGATGTGGATAAGCCCCACCAACTCGAAATTCTGCGCAAGGACCTGGCCAAACAACAAAAAAAGAAGCAGAAAAAAGGCGCATGAAATTCAACAACATCCTGGCTGTAGACGCACAAATTTCCGCACGCATGCGCGTGGCCGAACACCCAGGTCTGTTGCGCTGGACCGCAGCTTTCCTGGCGCATTCGGGCGACTCCTGGTTCTGGGGCGCCGGATTGATCCTGGTCTGGGTCTTTGGCTCATCGTTTTGGAAGCACTGGTCGCTGGTGGTTTTCGGCGGGATTGCTGTCCTGGCGGTGATCGTCATGAGCATCAAGTTCACCGTCCGCCGCCGCAGGCCGGAAGGCGAGTGGGGCCTGATCTACCGCAGCACCGACCCGCATTCTTTTCCATCCGGGCATGCAGCGCGTGTTTTCCTGATCGCCGTCCTGGTCAGCGGGTTGGGTCCGACCTGGCTGGCTGTCGTCTTTTGGATCTGGGCTCCGCTGGTCGCGCTGGCACGCGTCTCGATGGGTGTACATTATGTGTCGGATATCCTGGCCGGGACGTTGTTAGGGATTGCACTTGGTCTGGTTGCGCTGGCGATCCAGGGGTCCTTGCTGGGCTGGTTGACCGGCCTGGTCGGCATCCCGTTGTGGTAGCGCCGCTTTGCTTAAATTCAAAGTCCCCGCGAAAAAATTGCGGGGACTTATTGTTTTCTAATTAGTGTGCCTTCTTGATCGTCTCGAGATGTTCCTGGATATGTTCCAAGTCTCGCTCCACCCAGGACTGCATGGTGAAGCCGCTGCCATACACGATATGACGGCTCTCCCGGCTCCAGGCCTCCGGGGGTAAATCACGTAAGCGTTTGATCGTCTGGTGGACGCTGGTCGTAAATTCGTCCAGAATACTTTCAAGTGGTTCATCACGATCATAATGTTCATCCATCCAGGGATCAGCATCAAAATTCTGGAATTCGGGATCGTCCACCTCGAGCGTACGGTGGATGCGCAGTCCATAAACCAGGTTATCCACATCCCGCACATGCACAGCAATCTGGTGGACATTCCATCCACCGGATTGGAAGGATTTGAACGGATCGGACACCGCCAGGCAGGTGTTTCGAAATTCATCAGCTGCCTGCCCGAAACGCTTCAGCAATCGTTTGCGATATTCCAGTAGTTCCTTCATAGCTTTCACCTTCCCTTGTTGCGGCCTGGAAGGGTCGCTTCCCCATATATTATATACCGACAATCTGGCCATTCAGATGTATAGCCGCCGGGCTGGACAAATAAAGCACAGCTTTGATCAGATCGGAGGGAACGGCAGCATCCGCAGCATGATCTGCAGTTATGCCAGTGCCAACGGCATGCACGCGAATGTTAAAGGGAGCCAGTTCGAATGCCGCTTGACGCGTCAACCCAAGCAGCCCGGTCAGGCTGGCTACGTAAGCAGCACGATCGCTCAGTGCATCGCGCCCTGCCAGGGGGAGCAGATTCACGATCACGCCACCGCCCTGTTCGCGCATCACCCGTCCGACAGACTGGGTCAACAGAAAAGCGCCGGTAAGGTTGACATCCAAAGTACGATGCCAGTCCCACTCATCGATGTCGAGCAGCGGAAAATGCGGCTCGACCGCTGCGTGATTGACCAGCACGTCGATGCGGCCCAGGTCGTCGATAACCTGGTTGATCAGCGCCTGCACGGCTACTTTCTTGGCCACGTCGTCCACATAGGCTTCGGCCCTTCCACCTGCAGCGCGGATCTGATCCACGACCAAGTCGAGGTTGATGGGCGAGATGTCGTTGGCAGCCACTGAGGCGCCTCGGGCGGCAAACGCTTCGGACAAAGCCCGACCCGACCCGCGTCCGGCTCCGGTGATCAGCACGGCCATCCCGTTAAACTCACCCATTCACGCCTGCCTGGCAAAGCGGGATTTCTCCCTGGTTGCGATTGGCATTCACCTCGATCCCCAGGTATGGTGTGGGGTCGAGCGTGTTGTTGATATCCAATTCGTTACGGAAATGACCCTGCCCGTCATCCAGCACGATCGAGAAATGCAGGTGCACGCCGGTCGGGTTGTTGGGATCACCGGAATAGTTGCCCTGGCGGCCAAGAAATGTCCCGGCCGGGATGAACTGCTCGTATGTGCCGGGCGGGAAATCAGGGGAAATGAAAGAGTTGCCGTCTTTATCAGCCATGTGGGTAAAGTAGAGCCAGATTTGGCGTCCCGGATTGAGCGGGTCGCTCGGAACACGCAGGATCACGGCCGATTTCCACCCCGGCAAGCGCGTCAGGTAACCGTCGTAAGCGGCAACGACCGGGGTCTGGTTCAGTTGGCCGCCGCCGAAAATATCCAAACCCTGATGGCGATGTCCGACGCGGAACGAATCGTCCCACAGAAAACCGATCAGGCCATCCGTCGGGAAAATGAAGGGCG
>Ga0307417_10000533_pt1 | contig 15424 bp, 11 predicted proteins | sample SalMarWE160210MG_2_FD_202514 | JGI IMG/M metagenome (GOLD analysis project Ga0307417, IMG submission 202514) | Salt marsh sediment microbial communities from the Plum Island Ecosystem LTER, Massachusetts, United States - WE1602-10 | ecosystem: Environmental > Aquatic > Marine > Intertidal zone...
CCTGAGCGAGATCGCCACAAGGGTCGGATACCCGGTCGAGATGCTCCGTTCATGTGCTGAAGACCGCGTGTTTCTCGAAACACTGATGGACTTCCTCGACTTGGTGCAGGGCGTCGAACGAACCAATTTGCTGCACGTCGCTCGAAGTCTCGGAATCGTCGAACGTTTCGTTGCCGACCTCACATCTCGGACGCGGGAGCGGCGCGTCGTTGCGGCGCGAGCGCTTGCAGAACTCGGGGATCCCCGAACGGCTGATGCGTTGTTGCCGGTCCTGGCCGACCGCGTTCCCGAAGTGCGAATCCAGGCAGCCGATGCGCTCGCCCAACTCAAGGACGTGCGGGCCGTCGAGCCACTGATCAAGCTCCTCGAGACCGAAACAGAATGGAATGCGAATCGCATAGCCGACGCACTGGTCAAGTTCGGTTCCCCTACCGTCCCCGCCCTGTCGAGGCACCTGATCATGTCGTTCGTCGGTTCGGAGTCGGGCATTGAACCGCTCGTGGCCCGGGTGTTGGGTGCCATAGGCGACGTGGCTGCCGAACCTGCCCTGGTTCAAGCTCTCCAGGAGGGTAGCGACGAGGTGAGGATCCGGTCCGCTGCAGCGCTGCACTCTGCCGGCGGACAGGCGTCTCTATCCGCCTTGGTTCGGGCCATGGGCGACCCTGTATGGGAGGTACGCGCTCAGGCGGCCCGCGCGCTGGGCGGGTTGATGGAGCCCGCTGCGATCCCAACGCTCCAGTCCGCTCTCGAGGACCCCGAGTGGTGGGTCCGGAGGAACGCAGCTCTGGCACTCGAGCGCATACCGGGAGGAGTGGAAGCGGTCGGGATCGCCCTGGAAGGTGAGGCCGCCGCCGATACCGAGGAGGACGCCGGAGCGCGCGAGACGGAGAGCGTTCCGTGACCTTCATCGAGATCTTCAGCCTCGTCGTGATCCTCTACTACATCGGGATGGAGCTCCAGCTCGTGCTCCTGGCGCTCCTCTCCTACCGCGTGTTGCGACGTGATCAGTTCGCATCCCGGTTTGGTCGAGTCCATGACATGCTCGCTTCGGATACGACGCCGCCCGTGTCGATCATCATCCCCGCCTACAACGAGGCGGCCGGCATCGTCGAGTCTGTGCGCTCCATGGTGATGCTGAAGTACTCGAAGAAGGAGATCATCGTCGTCAACGACGGAAGCAGCGACGACACCCTCCAGCGACTCATCGATGAGTTCCGTATGGAACCCATCGACATGCCGTACCGCCCGTTGCTCGAGACCCAGCCGATCAGACGCACCTACCGGTCGAGGCTCCCGTTGCCGGTGGTCGTCGTGGACAAGGAGAACGGCGGCAAGGGTGACGCCATCAACGCCGGCATCAACGTCGCCCAGTATCCCTATGTGATGGCCACCGACGCCGACATCGTCCTCGACGAAGAGTGCCTGCTCAGAGCGTCCCGCCACTTCGTAGAAGATCGAGCAAGGACGATCGCCGTCGGGGGGAACATCCGGCCGATCAACGGATGCAAGGTCCGGCGAGGAAGAGTCACTGGTGTCGCACTCCCGAAGCGCTCGATCGAGATGGCGCAGGTCGTCGAATACATCCGATCGTTTCTCGGTGCCCGGCCCGCCTGGTCGTCACTCGGCTCTCTTCTGATCGTGTCGGGAGCACTAGGAGTGTTCAAGAAGGACGCCGTGGTCGAGGTTGGTGGCTATAGGCGCAGCCATCTTGGAGAGGACATGGAACTGACGATGCGCCTCCACCGGCACTTTCGCAAGAAGCGTGTGCCGTACCGGATTGTCTACGCGCCCGATGCAGTGGCCTGGACCGAGGTCCCTACGACCAGCGACATTCTCCGCAAGCAGCGGATCCGGTGGCACCGGGGCCTGATGCAGGTCATGTGGCAGTACAAGACGATGTTCATGAACCCCAGGTACGGGATCGTCGGGTTGATTGGGTGGCCGAGCTACGTCGCACTCGAGTTCGTTGCGCCGGTGATGGAGGCGATCGGATGGGTCGTCATCCCGTGGTCACTGGCGGTTGGTGCTCTCCATTTCGGCATTGCGATTCCGCTGATGCTCATCGCTCTGGCGATCGGAGCGGCCAACTCGCTCATCGGACTCATCCTCGATGAGCGCTTCGGCTACTACGAAGGGCCTGGTGAAGCGCTCCGGCTCCTCTCCTACTCGCTGCTCGAGCAACTGGGGCCGCGCCAGCGGACCGTATGGTGGCGTCTGCGGGCGACATTCTGGAACCCGAGGCACAAGACGTGGGGCGACATGAAACGCACCGGTGTCGGGAACCTGTCCGGGCAGCCGTCAGCCGGCCCTTCCGAGAAGGTCCGTGAGTTCGCGACCGCCGAGCAGCCTCGATAGGCCCGAGTAGACGACCGCTACGACGACGGCTCCGGCGCCGACAGCGGCAAGCGATGCACCAACGCCCGGGATGTCGGTTCGTGTGATCAGCCGTACCACGCCCCACGTTGCATAGCCGGCCACGACACCTGCCACGGTACTCCGCCACCACGTCGCGACGATCGGACGCCACGCTGTCGCTCGCATGTGCCATGCCACGCCAAGTCCGACCGAGTAGAGGATGATCGAGACGGTGCTCGCCAGCGCGATACCACCGAGACCCCAGAGATGGAAGAACCACAGGTAGAGGGGGACGGCGACAACCGTCGCTGCGGTTCCGACCCCGACCGGCACCCACATTCGTCGCTGCGCATAGAACGCCCTCGCGTACAACTGGTGAGCTGCCCAGAAGGGGATACTCACGGCATAGATGACGAGCAGACCGGACGCGATCAGCGTGTCCTCAGGTCCGAACTGGCCACGTTGATATGCCAGCCGGACCGCGGGGAGCGCAGCTCCGACCACGGCTGCCGCGGCGCCGCATCCTGCAACGATGCCGTACTGCAAGGCGCGCGTGACGGTCGCATTGAATTCGGCGCGGCGACCCTGGCTGAAGAGGCTGGCGAGAAACGGATACGCGGCGACGCCGGCAGCCTGGGCGATCATGCCCACCGGCAGCATGTTGAGACGCCGGGAGTAGGCGAGGAGTCCGGTAGCTCCGGTGCCGGCCAGCTGTCCGAACACTCTGAGAAGCTGCTCGTCGAGCACTGCAACCGATTGGCCCAGCATCAACGGGAGCGCGAGGAGGAGGTACTCCTTCAGTGCGGGGTGATTCCATGGAACGTCCCGCTCCCACCGCAGCCCCAGCCGGTGTGCCCCGTACCACTGGAGTCCGAAGTTACCGACGGCGGCTCCGGCGAGCGCGCCCCAGATGAATCCATCAGCCGAGGAGGTGGAGGCGGTGACGAGGCCACCGACGATGATCCCCAGGTTGTAGATGACTGGCGCGAGCACGGGGATGAAGAACCGCTTGTGCGCGTACTGGACGGCCATGAACAGGGAACCGAGTACGAAGAAGATCTGGGCAGGGAACACGATGCGCATGAGGTGGGCAAGCTGATCGAGTTCCGAGGGTGAGAATTCGCGGAAGACCGCTCCCACAATCGGTCTGGCGAGCACCATGGCGATCAGTGTCAGTCCGACCATCCCAAATGCGACCGGGCGCACCACTGCGACGAAGGACCGCCACTTCTCGCGCTCGTCGTCCAGATGCCGGGTGAGAATCGGGATGAGGGTGATGCTGAGAAAGCCGCCTGCCATCAGGTAGAAGAGGATGTCGGGGATGGTGAAGGCGTCCTGGAAGAGGTCTGCCTGTCGTGTGGCGCCAAGGATGGCCGCGAGTGCGATTGCCCTGAGAAAACCCAGCGCCCTCGAGGCGAGGATCCCCACCGACACGATCATTGCCGCCTTACCGAGCCGGGTCACGATCGTGCCGCCCGCAGTTCGTCGAGGAGGCCGCCGGGAATCCTGAGGTCGCCGTGACCTGTACCGACAGCTACTCCCGGCCGGTAGGTGCCGTGGTAGTCCGATCCGCCTGAGGGGATCAACCCGTGGCTCCTGGCAACAGAGGCGAGTTCGAGACGTTCATCGGGCGGGTACTCCGCGTAGTGGGCTTCGAGGCCGACGAGGCCGACGTCTCTCAAATGCCGGAACGTAGAGGCGTACTCGGCCGCCGAGTTGAGACCGAGCGTGTGAGGGTGTGAGAGGATCGGCACGCCTCCCGACTCGATTGACAGTCCGATGGCGTGTTCGGGTGTCAACCGAAGGCGCGGAACATAGGCGGGCCTACCGTTCCCGAGCAGGTCTCGGAAAGCCTGGTTCGGCGTTTCTACGACGCCTTTCCTGACGAGCACTGCCGCGATGTGGGGACGGCCGACGAGCCCTACGCCCGCCTCAACGGCCACTTCCTCATGGGTGATGTCGATGCCGAGTTCTTGGAGGTGCTCGACAATCCTGTGGTTGCGGACTTCGCGACCCTGGCGGATCTCATCGAGCGCGTCTTGGAGTGGTCCCCCGTTCGGGTCGAGGAAGAGAACGATCATGTGCATCGCACCGGGCGACCACTCGCAGGAGATCTCGACGCCGGGGATGACATCGATATGTCCGCTTCCGGCATCGATCGCTTCAGGGGTTCCCTCGAGGGTGTCGTGGTCGGTGAGCGCCACAGCCGTGAGTCCCGCGGAGAGTGCTGCGTCAACCACCTCCGTGGGCGAGTCGCTTCCATCCGAGTAGCGACTGTGCGTGTGGAGGTCGACCGACATGGGGGTGAGGGTACCCGCCGGTGGTGGTCACGCGCCGACGTTGATCGTCACGGAATCGATGTAGACGGTTTCGAGCGGTCGGCTCGTTTCTACGCCGGTGGCGTTGGGTCCGACTGGCACGTTTGCGATTGCGTCCAGTGTCGCGTCACCTTCGATCACCGTCCCCAGCGGTGAGTAGTTGGGGTCGAGTCCGGTCGCCCCCAGTGCAATGAAGAACTGGCTGCCCGTGCTGCCGGCGCCTGCGTTCGCCATCGCGACGGCTCCCCGGTCATAGGCGAAGCCGGCTGCCGGGTACTCGTCGGGGAGCACGTAGCCGGGACCCCCGGTGTTGGTCGCGGTTGGGTCACCGCCCTGGATCACGAAGCCCGGGACGATCCTCGAGAACACGGTGCCGTCGAAGTAGCCCTGCCGTGCGAGGAAGACAAACGAGTTGACGGCCTCTGGGGCGAGCTTCGGATCGAGCTGGATCACGATGTCTCCGCAGGAGGTTGAGATCGTTGCTGTCACTGGGGTGTTCGGATCGAGCTGCTGATCGACCGGCGCATCGAACTGCATCTCCTGTGCGGGTGGCGGGGCTGTTGCTCCGCAGGCGGTGGGCTGAGCGCGGTATTCGTCGAAGGTGGCCCCGAGATCCGATGGTTGGGTGGTGATCGAGGTTGCCGAGGTCGTGGTGGTGGCCGACGTATTGGATCGCTCGATCAGGTTCGAGACCGTTACGACGCCGGCGACGATCAGTGCGAACCACACCGCCTGCACGAGACGACGTCGGATCAGCTTCAGCCGGCGCGACCTCTCTTCCCGCTTGCGCTTCTGTTCACGATTCTGGCGTTGGCGGTCCCGCTTGTCGCTTGGCATGACGCAGGGATGCTAGCGATCCGAGGGAGGCTCGTAGACCGAGCCTCCCTCGGACCGCGGTTTTCAGTTGTCGGTAGGATCGTCGCTCCGCCGTGCTGTGTTGTCGCAGGCGGTTACTGATGACTGACAACCGATGACCGCGAGCGAAGCTCGCCTCCTAAGTACACTCCGCGCGCGATATGGCCCTCCATGTACAGAAGTTCGGCGGGACCTCCGTGGCCGACGCATCTCGTATCAAGCGGGTAGCTGCGCGAGTTGCCGCAACGAAGCGCGCCGGCAACGAGGTCGTTGTGGTCGTTTCCGCGATGGGATCGTCGACGGACGACCTGATCGATCTGGCTGCACAACTGCACCCGACGCCACCCGCACGTGAGATGGACATGCTGCTGACAGCGGGGGAGAGGATCACGATGTCGCTGCTCGCCATGGCGATCGACGCGGAAGGAATCGACGCGGTCAGCTTCACGGGATCCCAGGCGGGGATCCTCACCGACTCCCGGCACGGCGGGGCCAAGATCAAAGAGATCAGAGACTATCGGGTCATCGAGAGCCTCGAAGCCGGAAAGGTCGTCATCGTCGCCGGATTTCAGGGCGTTGATCCGGAGTCGAAGGAGGTCACGACCCTCGGCCGGGGCGGATCGGACACGACGGCGGTGGCGCTCGCCGCGGCCAATCACGCCGACATATGCGAGATCTACACGGACGTGGATGGTGTGTTCACCGCGGATCCGCGCGTGGTGCCGAACGCTCGCAAGCTGGACGAGGTCACGTTCGAGGAGATGCTCGAACTCGCCTCGACCGGCGCGAGGGTGCTGATGGCCCGGTCCGTGGAAGTGGCTCAACGGTTCGGCGTGCCGCTGCATGTTCGGTCGTCGTTTCACGATGGCCCGGGCACTTTGGTGAAGGAGGTCACAATGGAAGAAGCGGTCGTCCGTGGGATTTCTCACGACACGTCGGAGGCGAAGGTGACGATCGTGGGGGTTCCCGACCACCCGGGCGTCGCCGCTGCCGTCTTTGCACCGCTCGCGGAGTCCGGTGTGAATGTCGACATGATCGTTCAGAATGTGTCACACGACGGCACGACCGATATCAGCTTCACGATCCCCAAGGCCGCCGTGCCGGTCGCCGAGGAGGCTGCCCGTGCCGTCGCCGCCCAGATCGGAGCCGGATCGGTGCAGGTCGACGGAGGTATCGGCAGGGTTTCAGTCGTAGGGGCGGGTATGCGATCGAATCCCGGGATCGCAAAGCGGATGTTCGAGGTGCTCGCCGAGAACGGCATCAACATCGAAATGATCTCGACCTCGAGCATTCGCATTTCCTGTGTCATCCGCGAAGAACAGGTCGATGACGCGGTGCGTGCGCTCCACGCCGCGTTCCTGGAGGAGGGTTCCGATGGTTAGAACCGCCGTTGTTGGAGCGACCGGCGCCGTGGGGAGGGCGATGCTCTCCATCCTCGCCGAGCGCGAGTTCCCGGTCTCGGAGCTTCGGCTCATGGCCAGCGCCCGATCTGCGGGACGCGTCGTCGCGACTCCGTGGGGCGACATCGAGATCGAAGATCTCTCGTCTGCCGATCCGGCGGGAATCGACGTAGCCCTCTTTTCGGCAGGTGGGTCGCGTTCGAAACAGTTCGCGCCGCCGTTCGCCGCTGCGGGCGCAATCGTCGTCGACAACTCATCCGCGTTTCGGATGGACCCGTCGGTCCCACTCGTTGTGGTAGGAGTCAACGACGATGCGGCCCATGATCACCGCGGCATCATCGCCAATCCGAATTGCACGACGATGGGCCTGATGATGGTCGTCGCTCCTCTCCACCGCGCCGCCGGTCTCGAATCGATGGTCGTCAGTTCCTACCAGGCAGTGTCTGGATCCGGACAGCATGGGATCGTCGAACTCACGAGGCAGATCGACGAGCTTCGCGGTGACATCGACGCGCTCGCCAATGGTGGTTGGAACGAACCGATGAGCGAGGTGTATGTGCGCCCGATCGGATTCAACGTCTTGCCGCTCGCCGGAAATCTCACCGATGGCGGCTACACCGACGAAGAGTTGAAGCTGGTCAACGAGAGCCGCAAGATCCTCGACCTTCCTGAGCTTCGAGTCGAGCCCACGTGTGTACGTGTGCCGGTCATCGTCGGTCACGGACTCACTGCAACGTTGCGCTTCGCTCGTCCACTCGGTTTCGATGAGGCGTCGAACCTGATCGCAAGTGCGCCCGGAGTCGAATTGTGGACCGACAAGGTGCCGACCTCTCTGGACGTGGCAGGCAAGGACGACACGCTGGTGGGCCGCCTGCGGGAAACGGTTGGGACGCCTGGCGGGCTGAACCTGTGGTGCGTGTCCGACAACCTACGCAAGGGCGCCGCTCTCAACACGGTGCAGATCGCCGAACTGCTCTTCTGAGTCGCTAGGCGACGCCTGGGCAGCCGCCCGTCTCCCAGGGTGGTTCGTGGAGAACGAGGTCGCGATCCAGGGAGCATGGGGCCAGTAGGAGAGGTTCGGCGAGCACTGGGCGAACGGCGGTCTTGCGCTGTCGCGTGGTTGGCTTTGGTGGTGGGGCGGTTGTCGCCGTCGTGGGCGCCGTTGTAGTTGGGGTCTGGTGGGCCCCCCCGATTTCATGACAGAACACGACCGACACGTAGAGCGTCCCGTCATCTGCGACGGCAACACCCGTCCCTGCGGATGTCCAGTTGGCACCGGTGATGATGTTCCAGTGCGTGGGACTGTCACGGAAAGCGTCGAAGATTGCGACGATGCTGGGCCCGGCACCGACAACCTCCCCGGCCGCGTCGCACTCGTCAAGAAGGGAATTGAGACTCGTGTGCGCGAGCTGTCCGGCCGCTGCCTGTGACGAAGCCGACCGTTGGGCGAGTGTCTCGGCCGCTGCAAGCGACGTGAGATCGTTGCTCCTGACAGCGTTCACCTTGGTCAGCAGCTCGTCGGCCGCCGCAGGAGTGGCGACGCCAATCACCAGAATCAGGCTGACCATCAGGGCAAATGCGGGATTGAGAGCTCGCACGATTGGCAAGGGTAGAGCGAATCGTGGTCCAAGCGCCAACTGGCACCTGTCCTAATCTGGGACTCTGCCACGAACTGTCTGGGTCAATAGCACCCCGATCGAGACAAGGACGACTCCCAGAAGGCCGGCCAGCCCTGGACGCTCTCCCAGGAAGAGCCACGCCAGTATCGCGATCTGGATCAGCATCGTGTTGTTGATGCCGGCCGACTCGACGGCGGAGAGTTCCCGGAGTGACAGGTTCCACAAAGTGAACGCAACGGCCGTGTTGACGATGGCGAGCCACAGGATGATCAACCACCCCCTGGTGCTGACCGAAGGCAGCCCTTCCGACGCGGCACCGATCACTGCGAGCACGACGGAACCGACCGTCATGCTGACCGCCGTGATCACGACCGGTGAGGCGTCGGCCGGCCGGTTGACGTGCCGGCCCAGAAGCGAGCCGGCCACGTTTGCGCCGAGTGCAACGACGGCCGCCACAATTCCGACCTCTGTTGCTCCAAGCCCTCCCGTGAAATAGAGCCATGCGCCGAGGCCGACCAGGATCGTTCCCCACACTTGCCTGCCCGAAGCGGTCTCGCTCAGTGACCTCCCTGCGAGAACTGCAACGAGGAGTGGGGTCAACGCGAGGAGGAGGCTGGTGGTTGCCGCCGGCTGATTGTCGAGCGCGACGAAGATCGAGCCCTGCGTCAGCGCGTAGAAGATGACGCCGAGGACGACGATCCGGCCAAGCAGTCCGCGGTCCATCGAGGCGAGTTGCCGTCGGTAGGTCCGGCGGGAGAGAACCCATCCGATCATGACAAGGGAGGCGACTCCGTATCGGAGAGCCGCGAAGGTCAGCGGCTGAAGGGACTCCTGATCGAGCCCCCAACGAATGAGCACCCAGGATGAACTCCACAGCAGGGTGACGAACAGGGCGATGCCTGCGTACGCGAGGTGGGATCGGTGTGTCGACATAGGCTCCTTGGGGCTTCGCTGCGTTCAGCCCATACCTTGTACCTCGCACCTCGTATCGCGTCAAAGATTTGCACGTGTACGGTATGCCCGCGGCGTCGACGCGTGTGGTTGTGTATCGGGTGCGACGGGCGAACCTTGCCTACCATCTTCCGTTCATGACAGTTCGTACATTTGCCGGGACCGCGGCAGCCTTTCTCGCTGTCGCGCTGGTGTGTCTCACGGTCGCCGGGTGGCTTGGACGTATCTGGTGGGTGTTCGACATCGCTTCGAGTTTCCGGGTGCAGTATGCGGTGCTGCTTCTCCCGGTTGCCCTGGTCTCTCTCCTGCTGCACCAGCGTCTTCTGGCAGCAGTGTCGCTGGTCGCACTTGTTGCGAACATCGCGATGATCCTCCCGCTCTACACCTCCAAACCGGCAGCTCCCGACGGCAATGGCCGCCTCGAGGTCGTGAGCTTCAACATGAACTTCGCCAATGAACAGCTCGACTCGGTCCTTGAGTCGGTTCGCGACTCGGGCGCCGACGTCGTGTTTCTCCATGAGGGGACGCGGGTCATAGAACGGGCGGTCGAAGCGGCCGACCTTCCCTATCGCGCGATGAGCGCGAGACGCAGCGGGGAGAAGTTCGGCACGATTGCGCTGCTTCGCGTTGATGCGGATGCTCAGATCGTGGACTTCCAGGTCCCCGGCATAGCGGTGACGGTGCCGCTCGGTGATCGGAATGTTGAAGTGTTGGGCATCCACCCGCTGTCACCCGTCAGCAGGGAACGATCGGCCGAGAGGGATGAGGAATTGAACGCCGTCGCTGCATGGGCGACCGCTCAGCAACTCCCGGTGGTCGTGACGGGAGACTTCAACGTTTCGACGTGGTCACGGGGTTTCTCGCTCATCTCCCGGCAGCTCGTGAACTCGCAACTCGGTTTTGGGGTGCAGGCATCGTGGCCGGTGGGCTTCAGGGCGCTTTCGGTCCCAATCGATCACCTGTTGCATAGCCCGGATCTGACCGTTGTCGACCGTCATCTCGGGCCGTCACTCGGCTCGGACCACTTCCCGTTGTTTGTGACACTCGCGTGGGCTTCCAAGTGAGTTCACCTGTGCGCTCCCAGTGCGCGACGAGGAGGGACGTCGGGGATTCCTGATGGATCGACATCGGGGGCGCCGATCCATTGGCGTTGTCACGCGGATACCATGTCCGTCGGGTGCGGGAGCGATGGAAGGAGCTGGGGAGTGGAAGCGCGTCCGAGAAGAGTCGGTCTCATCAGCAGGCCCAGACTCAACGCGCTGCTGGATCAGGCTTCCCGCTACCGGCTGACGCTCCTGTCTGGCGGACCGGGCATGGGCAAGACCACCTTGCTCGAGGAGTGGGTGGAGAGGCACCCTACGGTCTGGCATTCGCTGACTCCGGCCGACACGTCGCTTCCGTTCTTTGCCCGCCGGTTGATGGGACGCCTTCGATTGCTCGTTCCCGCCATGTCACAGGACCTGCTGGTCGTGACCGAGGCGATGACCGGCGCAGAAACTCCTCAGGGTGACGCGGAACGTGTCGAGGCATTCGCAGCCGCTGCGTGCCAGGAGCTCGAGACGCACCTTCGACGCGATCTCACGCTCGTCCTGGACGATGTGCAGTTGCTTTCACCGGGAAGCAACAGCTCCCGGTTTCTCGGCGCGCTCGTGCATCACGCTCCGGCCACGCTTCACTTCGTCCTGGCATCCCGGGCCTCGCCGCCGTTTCCGATGGCCAGGCTGCGGATGGATCATCAGGTGCTCGAGCTGACCCGAGATCAGCTTGCGTTCACGGCCGATGAAGTGGTCGATCTCCTGCGATCGAAAGGGCTTCCTGCCGAGCAGGCGGACGGCCTGGTCGAGTGGACGGGGGGCTGGCCTGCAGCTTTGGCCTATGCCGTCGAGATGCGCGCCGGGATCGATGGACGGCTGCTCCGGACCGACGATCGCGCATCCTCCGGGTTGTTCGAGTACCTGGCAGAGGTAACGATCGGCTCCGAGCCGCCGGAGCAGTTCAATGCGCTTCGGCTCGCCGCGGAGCTTCCCTGGTTCACCGCTTCTCTCCTCGAGAAGCTGCGAATCGAACTAGACACGTCACGTCCGACGATCTATCTCGTGCCGGCGAGTGATTCTCTCGGTGCCGTCAGCATCTCTCCGATCTTGCGGGATTTCCTACGTCTGCATCATCCCCTTTCTCCCGACGAACGTGCAGGTCTTCTGGGGCTCGCTGCCGACTGGTACCGATCCAACGGTGCAGCATCGGAGGCACTCGCATGTCTCCGTGAAGCCGGCGATTCGAGCGAAATCGTGGCGTTTCTGCGTGTCGAAGGGGATGCGCTCCTTGCGGCAGGTCTGGCACGGCAGGTTGCCGTCGCGATCGATGATCTGTCAGGGGGTCATGATGATCTGGGCCTCCTGCAGGCCGAGGCGATGCAGTACCTCGGGGATTGGGAGGGTGCCGCGCGGCGGTACACGGAACTCGCAACCGCGGAAGGGAAGATGCCTGCGGGCCTCGCGTGGAGGCTCGGTTTTCTGCATCACATGCGCGGCGACCTCGTGCGGGCCATGGACACCTACCTGCGCGGACGCGTCGACGGCTCGGATCCCGACAACGAGGCGTCGCTACTCGGTTGGACGGCGAGCGCGTGCTGGCTTCGTGGTGAGCGAGACAGGGCGAGGGCGCTCGCCGATCAGGCACTGGATCTGGCTCGATCCGTCGATAGTCCCCGGGCACTCGCGACCGCGCACACCGTGCTGGCGATGGTGGCAGCCCTCGATGGCGACCGTGCAGCGAACGATGTCCACTACCTTCGGGCGCTGGAGCACGCAGAACGCGCACGCGACGTTCTGCAGTCCATCAGAATCCGGTCCAATCGTGCATCACACTTCCTCGAGGAAGGGAACCTCGACACGGCGACGGCTGAGCTCGACATTGCACTTCGTCTTGCGGAAATGACCGGGTTTGAGTTGTGGCGGGCCATGTCGCTGTCCAATCGGGGTCAGGTGCTGCATCTCCGGGGCCGCCTGGACGAGGCGATGGCGGATCTTTCGCAGTCCAGGCAGATCTTCCGCCGGCTTGGATCGAGTCTGGAGTCGTACCCGCTCGCGAGGCAGGGGGATGTGTACGCGACCCGTGGCGACTCTGCTCTCGCCACGCTCGCCTACGAGGGAGCGATCCGACTGGCCGAAGGGTCCTCCGATCAGCAGGCGTTGGTGCCGGCACTCGCCGGCCTGGCGAAGCTGCTCGCAGCCGAGGATGTGGACAGGGCCGAAGAGATGGCCGGCCGGGCCAGCCAGGTGGCTACGGTGCTCGGTCATGTCCAAGCCCTGCTTGCTCAGGGAACCGTCGCTTTGGCCAAAGGGGAGAGGGAGAGTGCCGGGATCATCGCGGAACGTGCCGCGGATCTCGCTCGAAGTAGGAGAGATCTCCCGGGGTTGGCAGAAGCCCTCACTCTCTGGGCGGAGACTTCAACCGACGCGGATCGGCGTTCGACGCTCCTTCAACAGGCCCGCTCGGTTTGGAGCGAGGTTGGTGCCCCGATCGGCGAGGCAGAAGTCGATCTTCGTGTCGCCGCCGAGAAGGACGACGCCGCGGGTGCAGCGCTGGCGCGGCGATCCGCCGACCGGCTCAGGAAACTGGGAGCCCGTGGCATGGCCGTCGAGGCGGCACATCTCGCCGAGACGATCTCGCGAGCCGAGCTCAAGCCGGTGATCATTCGAACGTTTGGCGGCTTCACGATACTGGTGGGCGATCGGCAGATCGCGAGTTCCGCGTGGCAATCCCGGGTTGCTCGCGAGATCCTCGGGATGCTGATTACCGCCAGGGGTCGATCCCTCCATCGAGAAGTGCTGATCGATCGCCTCTGGCCTGACGAAGAGCTTGCGAAGGCTTCAAATCGACTCTCCGTGGCCCTTTCGACCATACGCTCCGTGCTCGACCCCGATCGAGCACATCCGGGCGAGTTCTACCTCGCGGCGGATCGGGATTCGGTCGCCTTGAACCTCGACAACGTGGACATCGATATCGAGACGTTCCTGGAAGAGGCACGTCGAGGCCAGGTACTTCTCAGGGGCGGGCATTCCGAGGAGGGCCTGGGTTTCTTGGCATCGGCAGAAGGCAGGTATGTCGGTGACTTCCTCGAGGAGTACCCGTATGCCGACTGGTCGACAGCGATTCGAGAGCATGCGAGAACGGCCTTCATGACAACTGTCGGCGAGTTGGCTGCGGCCGATATGGCTGCAGGGGACCACGAGTCCGCCGCCCGGCGCTACCTGCGTATGGTCGAGTTCGATGCCTACAACGAGAAGGCCCATCTCGGATTGGTGAACGCGATGCGCGCAGCGGGTCGCCACGGTGCCGCCCGCAGGCTGTACGGAATCTACGTGGCGCGTATGCGCGAACTCGATCTGGAACCGACGCCATTCAGCAGCATCTAGGGACAGGTGCGGGTGGTCTGAACGAAGAAGAAGGCTATCGCCGACCAGGGCCCCGAGGTTCGGGAATCGTTGGTGCGCACCCGCCAGAAGTACGTCGTGCAGTCTGCTCCGACGGATACTTCGGCCGCACGAGCGTCGCCTCCGGTCGATCCACTCCACTCGAGCCTGAGGAAGTCTGACGTCCTGGACACCTCGAAGTGGAACTGCTCCGGGTTTCGGCAGCCGTTGTAGGACCACTGAATCGTTGGGGTCAAGGTGGTGGTTCCAACGGTTCCGGTCGGAGTGGGGATGCCCAGGTCGCAGGATGTGGTCGTCGTCGAGGACGTGCTGGTTGTGGTTGGGGCCACCGTGGTTGTCGTGGCCGGGATTGTGGTCGTTGTGTGCGTGGTGGTCGTGGTGGAACTGGGCCTGGTGCTCGTCGTCGATGCCCCGGTCGTGGTTGTGGCCCGGCCCGTCGTGGTCGTGCTCGAAGGAGTGGACGAGGTGGTCGTTGACGTCGGCTGGGTCGATGCTCCGAGGTTGACCGTCACCTCGACCACGGCCGGCGACCCCCACTCGCCTCCACCTCGCCCGCGCACTTCGAGGAGGTAGGTGCCGGAGCCCGGCGGCACCCATTCGAACTCGGCCGTTTCGAAAGTCTTGCCGCTCAAGCCCGTCTCCGCTTCCACTTGGCCATCGACATCGAGGCGGGCACTGGTCAGCCCATCAGGGTGTGCAAGGTGAGCGGTGATCTGCACCGGGGTCGCTGTGATGACTTCCCAGCCGAGTGGCTGATCGATCCATGCGCCGGCGTCGCTGCTCTGTGCCAGTGCAAGCGACGCTCCCATGATGAATAGGAAGACGATCGACAAGGAGGCCAGACGCCGCATCACGATGGGATCTCCCAGGGTTCGGTCGGATTGGAGTCCTGCGGATGGATCTGAGAGGCGCCTCCACACTGCTGGCCTGAGATCGTCGTGATGAGGTTCGTCTCCGAGTAGGCGCCCCCCGCGTAGGGGTTGAAGAAGATCCACGTGCTCGGATCGATGTCCACGGGCACTCCACCCAGCACGGGACTCTGTCCGGGCGGAAACCACTCGGCGATCGAGTTGAGCACGATCATGCCGGTTGTGCTCTCACCTGGTTGGAGACCGGAGAGGTCCATCGTGATGGACTTGGGGTGCATCACCTCGCCGGCGACGGGACCGCTTTGCATCGTCTTCTTCGTATAGTTCTTCCACGTGTAGTCGGCCTTCTCACCGTCGACGTAGCCCGTGAACGTACACGTGCTGGGTGGTTGGACCGTCAGTGGATTCGAACTGCGTGTGACGGTGATCTTGAAGATGGCCGGCGACATCAGCCCGGCCGGCTCCGGGATCACATAGATGCCGGGATGGATCTTGAGCAGCCACTGGTTCCCGTTGGCGCCGGAGACTGCCGCCTGAGTGGCCGCGACCTGCATCTCGTCAACGAGCTTGTCGAGCAGCTTCTTGGCCACCTCTTCGCATTCCGACTGTCCAGGTCCGCAG
>Ga0307417_10000534_pt1 | contig 15419 bp, 14 predicted proteins | sample SalMarWE160210MG_2_FD_202514 | JGI IMG/M metagenome (GOLD analysis project Ga0307417, IMG submission 202514) | Salt marsh sediment microbial communities from the Plum Island Ecosystem LTER, Massachusetts, United States - WE1602-10 | ecosystem: Environmental > Aquatic > Marine > Intertidal zone...
CGCTCTGCGCAATCCGCAGCGGCGTGAACATCCTCACCGAGGAGGAGGGTGTGGTCATCGAGGAGATCCGGGGGCACGGCGGCTTCTTCAAGGGCGGTGACACCGGGCAGCGAATGATGGCGGCAGCACTCAACGTCCCCGTCAGCCTCCCGGCGACGGCCGGCGAGGGTGGTGCCTGGGGCATGGCGGTACTCGCTGCCTACATGCTTCGCGACGACGCCGGGCAGTCACTCCCCGACTTCCTGGACAGCGTCATGGCCGGGAGCATCGGCGCCCCGGTCACTCCCGACCCGCAAGACGTTGCCGGGTTCGATGCGTTCTTTACCCGCCACCAGAAGGGGCTGGCGATTGAACGCGCGGCGGTGCAGGCGCTGCAATGAGGACGAAGTGATTGAACCGGTCGGGGTGACGTACTCGTCGGGCTCAGACCCGAGCGTCGTGCCGCCATCCACAACACGCAAGCGCCGGTGGAAGTCCTCTTGCGTTCGCTGTCTGTTCCCTACAACTGCTCATACGCGGACTCGCCGAGCAGCGAGGCGTCCAATTCGCCTTCCTCGATCTCGGTGGTGTGAACCGGGGTGACCTTGTTGATGATCCAGAGCATGCCGTAGGTGAAGGCGAACGCGTACGCCGAGGACGCTATGACCGCGACGAGCTCCTTTCCGAAGAAGCTGCCGCCGCCAAGGAGGAGACCGTCCGCGCCGGCGGCGTTGACGGCGGTGCTGGCGAAGACGCCGAGCAGGACAACGCCAACGGCGCCGCCGACTCCGTGCACGCCCCACACATCCAGCGCGTCGTCCCAATCCAGAGCGTTCTTCATCCCGACGGCGGCATAGCACGCCAGGCCGGCCGCAATACCAATGATGACGGCACTGTTCGTGGATACGAAACCTGCGGCCGGAGTGATCGTGGCCAACCCGGCGACCGCGCCGGTGAGCAGCCCGACGAAGCTGGGTCGCTTGTCTCTGAACCACGCGACGGACATCCAGGTGATCGCGGCGAACGAGGCAGCAATGTCGGTGTTGAGGAATGCCTGGGCCGTGATCCCATCCACCTGCAACTGACTGCCGGCGTTGAAGCCGTACCAACCGAACCAGAGCAATGCCGTGCCAAGAGCCACCAGGGGGATGCTGTGGGGCCTCGGGTCCTTGATCCGACGCCGACCCAAGAACAGGACCGAGGCCAGCGCTGCCATTCCGGCGATGTTGTGCACGGCGATGCCGCCCGCGAAGTCCAACACGCCCCACTTAGCCAGCAGGCCACCGCCCCATATCATGTGCACAAAGGGGAAGTAGACCAGCATCAGCCAGGTCACCAGGAAGGTCAAGTACGGCCCGAAGCGAACTCGGTTGGCGAAGGCTCCCGTGATCAACGCCGGGGTGATGATGGCAAACATCATCTGGTAGGCGATGAACACCATCAGCGGGATGTGGCCGCTCGCAAACGGCGTGGTCGGATCGACACCCCGCAGAAACGCCATGTCAAGATTCCCGATGATCCCGCCCTTGCCTCCGCTGAAGCAGAGGGAGAACCCGACCGCGTACCAGAGAATCGTCGTGATGCCCATTGAGACGAAGCTCTGCATCATGATGGAGAGCACGTTCTTGCGGCCTACCAACCCGCCGTAGAAGAATGCCAGCCCCGGCGTCATGAGCATCACCAGGCTGGTCGCAACCAGCATGAAACCAGTACTGCCCGTATCGAACATGGAAGCCCTCCTTCAGGACCTGCGGCACGACATCGCCGCATCCTATACGCCTCGAATGAGCCTCTGTCGGACCCGTCATAGACCCCGCTATTGAAGACCCGTAGTCGTACGCCTGCGGGTCGTGTATCGCGTGCGTTGGAGGCGGCGCGTCATATCTGTCGTCTCCTGACGGCCCGCGGTCGCTGTGCTATTTCCCGGCGAGCGGGTGAGGGCCCGGCTCGCCGATCACGAGGCTTCCGAGCAGTTCGTCGGCGCGGGCCTCGAAGCTCCGATCACCGCTACGGGTGCTAGCGATGATCACTAAAGGCGGCTCGTCGCCGCCATCCACCCACCACACCCGATGTCGGAATCCTCGCTCAAAGCTCTGACCGCTAATTCCGCCGACGTCGTAGAAGGTGTTGATGATGAAGCCGGCGCAGTAGCCGAACGTGCCGCAGACGTCGTCGTTGGTGATCTCGGCCTCGAAATAGACGGCCGGCCGGCCACCGATCTCGGTTTGCTCGGGTCCGGCGACCACGATGCCGTCGACCAGGTTGTCGAGCCACCCTTCGATGTCGTCGAGCGGCCACCACACCTGTCGATCGACGCTCGCCCCCGGATTGGTAGGATCCGCAAGAAGCGTCGGACGGAGAAAGACCACATCTCGATCTCCCATTCGCTCGGCATCGGGGTCACTGAAGACCGTGTGACCCGGCTCGTTGACCTGGACAAACCAGTCACCGGCGATAGTGATCGTGAACGGCGTGCCTAGCGCCGACACTTCGTACGTACCGGGGGCGAGCAGTGCATCTTGCGCAAACCCGTCGACGCCGGGGGGCAGGTCGTAGGTCACGGGCTCCGGGTCGGTCACGTCGTTGCCGTCGAGATCGAGCGTCAGCTGCGGCCCCGTCGGAGTCGACGGAGCGTCGATCTTGCCCTCGCCGAAGTCGGCGATGATCTGATCGAGTCGGGCTCGCATGTCCGCGGTGAGCCCATCGCCCTGCGTGGAGTACTCGAAGCCCCCGTCGGCAAGACCGAGACGAACCGCTACGCCCGGTGGGCCCCCGCTCAGCATGTGTTCGACGAGTTCGTAAGCGGCGAGGTCACCCCGCTTGATAATCGAGGTCAGCACGTGGGACCGCTCCTCCAACGGCACTTCGAACCATTGGTCGTTGTCCAGGCCTATCGCCTGCAAATCCCGGCCGACGACTTCCGATTGGGTATCTGCCGCCCGGAACACCCCCCGCCCCGATTGACCTGCCGCTGCAAAGATCACGTCGGCCCCCCGCTGGAACAATGCGACAGCCCGCGCCTCGGCCACGTCCGGGCGAGAGAACCCATCCATCTCGCCGGTCTGGTCGACGAATGTTGCGAGAACAACCGTCTCCGGTGACACGGATCGAACGCCGGCTTCAAAGCCGGCCCGGAATTGCTCGACCGTCGGGATCTGGGTAGCCCCGATGAACCCCACGATCCCGGTTTCGCTTTTCAGCGCAGCTGCGGCACCCGCCAGGAACCCACCCTGTTCGTTGGCGAACACGGCCGATGTGACATTCGACCCCTCAGCCGTCCCGTCGATAATCCCGAATCGAACCTCTGGAAAGCCTTCCATCACTTTGGGATCGAGCGAGGTCGCGGCCTCGTCCATGATGACGATCTCCGGGGCTGTGGCCGCCAACTCGCGGAGCTCCGCAGGGGGGTCGACAACCCAGGGAACATCGACGAGAGACATGTCGAGCTCGCGATCTGCCCGCTCGAGCCCGGACGCGATGTTGGCGTCCCAGGCGGAGCTGGGGCTGTCGAAGAACGTCACAGTCGGATCCTCGCCGCGGAGAAACACCACAAGGAGTACCAGCGCAACGACGCCCAGTGTGCCTGCCAATGTGCCGACCAGCAACCGCAGCCTGCGCCGGGATCGGGCCTCGCCCTGACGCCGGCGTTCATCGGCGGCAGACTCATCGTCGGCGCGTGCCCGGCCGGCTTCGAGAAAGGCCTGCTCGGCGGAGTTGAGCGCCATGCGTGACGAGCGGCACCACTCTTCGTAGTCCGCGAGCCGCACCGCCGGCAGCAGGTAGTTGGGGTCGTGATCGGCCAGCTGCCATTCTCGCACCGCCACGGCCAGGGCAGTCTGCCGGCGAAGGTCCTCACGACACTCATCGATCCACCCTTCGAGCGTCGGCCAGGCTCCAAGCAGAGCCTCGTGTGCCAGCTCTACGGTCGGTGCGCCCGTGAGAGGATCAGCGTCGAAGGACAACAGTCGGTGGTCTCCGAACAGGTTGATCACGTCGTGCATCGTCACCGTGTCCCCGGCCAGCGAGGCGACGTCCCTGGCCGCGACACGTCGGCGGCTTCGTTGGCCCTGCTCGGTGAGGGACACCAGGCGGAGGAACAGCTGGCGAGCAGCCTCCTGGTGAGCGGAATCCAGTTGCTGGTAGAGGTCGGTTGCCCGTCTGCGGAGCGCTCCTTCGATTCCGCCCATCGACCGATAGGTCGCCGCGAGCAGCGTGTCACCGGCGCGACGATCGAACAGATCGGTCAGCGCGTACTGGAACAGGGGAAGCGCTCCCGGCTGTCTGCCCACATCTGCGATGAGCTGGCCGAGCAACGCCGGTTCAAAGCCGACGCCGACACGTTCTGCGGGCTTGAGCGCAGCGGCCTCGAGTTCTTCGACGGTCATTGGTGTGACGTTCACGACGCCGGTGCCGAGACGAGCGCCGAACTCGGGGTGCTGCAACGGCAGCCCGTAGAAGTCAGCGCGCAGCGTGACCAGAACTGAAATACGATCATGCGGGTCATCCACCGCTGTGACGAGGTTTGACAGGAAGCGTTCGCGCACGGCGTCGCCGTCGACCATGGTGAAGAGCTCCTCGAACTGGTCGATTATCAACAACAGGCGCGAGCCTTCGGTGGGGAGGATCCGTAGGGCAGCACGAAGGAGCCCTGCCTTGCCGTCCCGCAGCTGCTCATCGAGGCTGTCGGGGCCATCGATCACCGAGTGGAGAAGCGCAGCTTCCAGCTCGGCGAACGGGTGGGATCCGGGCATCATGCTGGCGACAAGCCATCGATCTGATCCTTCGATCGCGCCCTTTGCCAGAGCGGGGATGAGACCGGCTCGAACGACACTCGATTTCCCCGACCCGCTGGCGCCTACCAGCGCCACGACGCGCTGACCAATGCCGAGCATGCGAAGGAGCTCAGCTACAAGGGTATCTCTCCCGAAGAAGAACTCGGCGTCCTCGGGCCCGAACGGCAGGAGCCCCTTGAACGGATTTGCAGCCTCAGGTTGACCCAGCGGCGATCTTCCACGCGGTGTTCGCGGCTGAATGCTCTGATCGTGCAACAGCACCTGCTCCTCCAGACGGAGGAGTTGTGGCGAGGGGTCGATCCCCAGCTCTTCACCCACGTACCGACGGAATCGCTCGATGGCCCGAAGCGCGTCGGCAGGACGGCCCGCTCGGTAGAGGGACAGCGCCTGGTGCGACACCAGGCGTTCTCGCAGCGGATGCTCGTCTCTGAGCACCTCGAGCTCGCTGAGGAGTTCGCCGGCCAGACCCAAGGTCAGGTCGGCTTCGATACGGTCCTCGATCGCCGTCACCCGGGCCTCGTTCAGCCTCATGCGCTCGACCTGTGCGAAATCGTCATAGACGAAATCGTCGAAGGCCGGGCCCCTCCACCGGCTCAGCGCGGATGTGAGTACCTTGGCGGCCGCTGCCGGATCAGTCTTCAGCAGGAGGCGACCCTCGGCGGCTTCCCGCTCGAACTGGACTACATCGAAGTGATCGGGGTCGACTGTCAGCTGGTATGCGTTCCCGCGGTTGGCCAACAAGGAGCTCTCACCTCGTTGCCGCTCCGGTTCGAGCGCCGAGCGCAAACGGGACAGGTAAACGCGCAGAGCGTTCTCCTTGCCGTGGCCGTCGTCGCCCCAGACTGCGTCGAGAAGACGATCGACGGACACGGGCCTGTTCGCGTTGATCAGGAGGAATGCCAACACCGCTTTCTGCTTGGGCGTTCCGAGATCCACCTCATCGCCGTTGCGATATGCCGCCAGCCGACCGAGCGCGTGAAACTCCATGGCAGCGATACAACCGCCCTCCACTTTCAGATCTGTTAACAGTCGACTCTACGCCGCTGCAATCTTCCTTTAATGCCCATCGGTGACGCTTTCCCGTGACAGCTGCGGTCGAGTGACCGCGGAGTACGCGAGCGAAGGGCACAACATGAGGTACAGAGACAACCAGCACTGCGATGACCGCGGAGCTGGACGACGACTGAGGTTCGCCGCGGTGATAGTACTCGGTGTGGTCGCTGCCGCGTGCTCGACCGGCACAGCCGGAACCACAACGACCGAGGCGGTGACGTCCACCACAACTGCCACCACGGTCCAGGCTCCGGCCATCGCGGTCGCGGCTCCGGCAACCACGGTCAGCCCGGGGAACGAAAGCGCGACGGCCGATGATGATGAGGCATTCACCGAGACAACCGATCTCGTCTACATGAAGACGGATACCTTCGACTTCTCGATGGACGTCCGCACCCCCGCGTCGGGCGAAGGTCCGTGGCCGGTCGTCGTTGCCTTCCACGGGTTCGACGACAAGCTGAAGGACGAGATGGCGACCACCGTTGTTGCCGATGAAGCCGCAGCCCAGGGCATGGTGGTGTTCACGCCGTCGTGGGTCGACTTCGCCGCCCTCCCCATCACCGTCGACACCTTCGAGGCATGGAAGGAGACGGCGAACTGTGCGATCGCCTTTGCGCAACAGAGCGCCGCCAGCTACGGGGGCGACCCCGCCGCCACGGTCCTGTATGGATTCTCGGCAGGGGTCGGCCCGGCGCTGTTCGGCTCGCTGGAACCGATCGACGCCCCGATCGAGGGGTGCGCAACCGATGCGCCTCCCACTCCGCCCGTCGGTGTGGTGCTCGGCGACGGCGAGTACCTCCTGCACTCCCAGAACTTCGACGAAGCCTTTGCCGCCGACCCGGAGGCGATGCAGGCCGAGGTGGCAGCAATGACGGATCCGAGCTATTGGCCCCCGAATCTCGACGCCAGGTTCTTCCTCTGGATCGCATCCGACGGCACCAACCCCAGGATCATTGACAATGCGTCGGACGTGCCCGGTTGGCTCGCTCTGCGGGACCCCTCCGGGTCGATTCGCGCCGACCTGGAGCAGCTCGGACAGCTCGATGACGGCGTCGTCAGCTATATCGACGCCGGACAGCTGCTGGCACAGCGGCTTTCTGAAGCTGGGATCGACGTCACGCTCGACGAATACCCGGGCGGCCACACGACGCTGGACAAGGTGTTCGAACTCGTCGGTTATCTCCACCAGGCGGTTGGCGGCTAGCGGTCTTACAGCGTCAGAACAGTCAATGCCCAGGCGTTTCGCGGGCTCAATGCGGACCGCGCACCTCCCAGGTGGGCGCTCAAACCGAAGGTCGTGGGCTCAGATCCCTACCCCGGTACGAATTGTGATGCGCAAGACACCGGGAACCCCCAAACCTACGGTTTGGGGGTTCTTGGTTGGAGCTGGTAGTCCTGGTCGAGGTTGAGAGTGAGATGGCGGAGGATTTCGCCGGTGTTGGCATCGATGATGCTGATGTCGTGTTCTTCAGCTCAGTCTTCGCTTGCTTCGATGCGACCGTCGCGCATCGTAAGTAGAGTTGACCGGGTATCTCCGTGGATCGACGTGCTCGATCGTTTTGGTGGTCGCACCGACACGGCAAGTGGTCACCAGAGCAACGATGTGCCTCGGGGAATCCGACTCCTCGGGTCTTTACTGACGGCATCTCCCGCCCAAAAAGCGATCAGTCCGCGAGTACACACGACCCAACGGATTTCGTCGCGTAGCCTGAGCTCAGCTGTGGACCGGAGTCGCCACAACCTTGATCGCGACGACGTGATGACCGCTGACCTGCCCTTCCAACGTGAACCCGCCGGTGACCGGATCGTACGGCCCGTTGACGTGGACGGAGATGCTCTTGAACATACCGAGTGAAGGGGGCAACGATCCCGTCCACACCGCCGTGATCACACCTTCGACGCGGTCGCCGATCGCGGTCAGCCGACCTCCGAACTCGTAGCCAAGACTTGCACCGTCGATCGCTCCTCCCGCGAGGGTTGCCAGTGCTTCGACCGCACCGCTGTTTGCCGTCACCACGAATTGGTATGTTCCGTCTTTCACTATCCCCGCCGTCCGGCTCACGACCCTACATGGTCGTGGACTGAGCCAGCCGACTCAGATGGTCTCAGGCGCATTGCCGTCGATTGTCTGTTCTATGTGAGCGGGCGGCCGTGCTGGAAACGGACATACGCCTCCGAAGCCTCAACGCGCTCCACTTCGCCGCCGCCATGGAGATCGGTGACGAACTGGACGCGCTGGTGACGTACAACAAGAGGATGGCGGAGGGCGCCGCGGCAATTGACATCGGCGGCATCGCCCCCATGTGACCGGTACGTCCGACCATCGTCAGGCTCACAATCCGAACGTCGGAGGGTCGATACAGCCTTGTCGGCACAGTTCGTACGATCAATCGCTCTCGGTCAGAATCCGTGCGGCTGCATCAGAGGGCAACTGGTTTCCGGTGAGCGGCTCGGTGCTGATAAGCGGCTCACCTTCCGGGAGCGAGATGGACGACGGCGAGTCGATGTTCACAACGCACGTCACGTCTCCGCGCTGGAACGCTGACCTCTAGCTTGTGGTCTTGGTTTGGCTCGTCTGTGTGAGGTTGTCTAGTCGTTTGAGGAGTTTTTCGAGAAGGGCCTCTAGGTTCTCTACCTCGGTGTGTGGCAACTCATCAAGCATGGATTCGTACACACTGAGGCTGGCTGTGAACGCTTCGTCGATCAAGGTACGGCCCGAGTCGGTGATTCTCAGTCTGACCGCCCTTCGGTCTTCGAGGTCGGGTGTTCGTTGGATGAGGCCTTGTTCCTCGAGTCGATCGAGTTTGCCGGTCATGCCCGACGGTGAAGTCAGGAGCTGTTGTGCAACCTCTAGGGGTGTGAGGAGTGTTGGTTCGTACCGGCGCAGTATCGCCAGCACCTCGTAGTCGCCCCGCCTCTGCAGCCCGGAGGCGATGGCAGTCCGTTCCAGGAGCTTGTGGGCCAGACGCCCGCTCCAGACCAAGCGTTGGACGACTCCCAGGCTGAGCATGTCCCGATCCGGGAAGAGGCGGCTCCAGCCCGCCACGGACTCGTCAACAAAACTCGACTGTGTCATGCCTGCAGCATACTATTTCACACGTAGATATTGCGCATGTGTATAGTACGTGCACGAAAGACCTTAGATCGAAGAGAGGACAAGGGCCATGGCAACAACCGTCATCGACCGACCAGTCGCAAACAAACGAGTCCCGATGGACTCACTGAGGAAGACATCGCTCTGGGCTGGAGTGCTTTACCTGATCACCTTTGTCTCGATTCCGACCCTCGCCCTCTACGGTCCGGTGCACGAGGCGGATTTCATGCTCGGCTCCGGCTCGGACACCGGCGTGTTCTTCGGAGGCATCCTGGAACTGATCGTTGCTCTCGCCGGCATCGGCACCGCCGTCGTGCTGTACCCGGTTGTCAAGAGACAAAGCCAAGGGCGCGCATTGGGCCTCGTCGGTTCGCGCGTCCTCGAAGGCACCATGATCTTCGCTGGCGTGGCCAGCCTCCTCACAGTCGTGGCCCTACGGCAGTCCGGAGTTGGAGCAGACGGGTTGGTCACCGGCCAAGCCCTTGTCGGGCTGTATGACAAGACGTTCCTCGTCTCACAGAGCTTCATACCAGCCGTGAACGCGCTCCTGCTCGGCTCCCTGCTATACCAGTCGGGGCTAGTGCCGAGGAAGCTCCCGCTGCTCGGACTCATCGGGGCGCCGATACTCATCGCCGCGTTTGTCGGCACGATGTTCGGTGCCTGGGATTCATCCTCCGCACAAACCGCGATTGCGACAATTCCAATAGCAGTGTGGGAATTCTCCCTGGGCGCATACCTGGCATTCAAAGGCTTCAAGCCCTCACCGATCTCGGCCGGCATGCCTGCGTGACAACGAAGACCACCACCATCAAGGCCAGCTCCAGGAGCGCTACCCGGAGCTGGCCGCTCTGTGTCCGTTACTCGAGAACGCCAGGTCTCGATGCGCAAGCTGTTCTCAGTTGGGTGTGGCCCCCGGTAGTGCTGGTGTTGGTGGTCTGGTTGGTGGCCTGACCGTGATTTCTACCACCTATACGGATTCGCGAAGGAGAGAAGGAATGTCGGTCGAGTCAACAACCGTCGCACCGAGGTCTCAATGGATGATCCACGATGTGATCATCGGTTTGCTAGCAGGCGCAGGTGTTGGGTCGCTGATCGGCGTCTTCATCTCGGTGAGGTGGTTCGACAACAACCTAGTAACTGTCGCAAGCACCCTCGTCGGCATTGTGGTCGGAGTGATCGCTCTGCTGAGATCGCATCAGCGTCACGGCAGATTCCTGACTACCACCGTCATCGTGTCATGGGTATTGGTCGTCGCTTCGGGCTCTCTGATCACGGCTCTTGCCCTGGCCATCGCCAATTTCAACTAGTGCGACGAAGCCCCACCAACCGAATTTGAAAGTCGCCCATCGCCGAACCTCGTTCTTGCGTCGCGCGTCGTAAGCCGATTCGCGAAACGCCTCGTTGGACAGCACTTTCCCGCATTAGCTGTCCCCGACCGACACCGCTGGAAAGGGGCTCATAACCCAAAGGTCGTTTGGCGGGTCGTGCTTGCGGCTCGGTCAGCCGAAGGGGTTCACAACCCGGATGCCGTGGTAGTCCTGATGATGGCTGAGATCTTCGGATAGGACCTCGCGGCAGGCCATGGCTCTGGCGGCTTCGATGATGGCGGCGTCCCAGTATGAGATTCCAAAGGTGTCCCGGCTTGCACAGGCGGCGAGCAGGATGGGGGTATCAACGGCTTTGGTTGGGAACCGCAGGAACGACTCCACGAGACCCAGCGCCTGATCGTGGGTCAGCGCATCAGGGCGGGACGATCTCGTCGCCTGGACGTAGAACTCTTGGAGCACTTGCACCGACAGAGCCACGTCGCCCTCGTCGAGTATCTGGCCGGCTAGTTCCGCCTTGCGCTGCTCGGCGGGATCCGTCGAAATGGCGTACAGCAGCACGTTGGTGTCAACGAAGCGCACGATCGTGAAGTTCCTCTCGGTCGAGCCGATCTGAGGCCCGGAATTGGTGGATCTCGTCTGTGATTCGCCGCTGCCGGGCGGCGAGCCGTGCAAACTCGGCGTCGCGATGCGCTAGCGAGATCAGGTAATCGGCAACGAGGGCGCTCACCGATGTTCCGCCTTCGGCAGCGTGAATCCTTGCCGATCGGTAGACCTCGTCGGGAACGGCGACCGTGATGTTCTTCATGACGCCACAGTATCACGAAAACACAGAAACTGTGAACCTCCTGACTTGATCGGCGGTCGTGTCAGACCGGCTCGATCCACTCGAGGATGCGGTTCGGAATCGACGGGTCGGCGAGGATTTCGTGGTGACGGCGCCCCCCGATCAAGGCTTGATCGTTGGCAACGACTCGCTCCCCACCGGTTGCGCTACCGGGCGTGACGACGAGATCACCGAACAGCGACCCGATCGGATGTGAGACGTCCGCCGTCATCACCGAAGCAATCACCAGATGGTCGATACCGGCGAAGACAGGAGGCAGGTCGGCTCCTGAGTGAAGATCGCGAATCCCCTCGCTTCGTTGCGCCAGAAACCCTCCGAGCGCTCTCGTCTGCGGCGCCACCATGAGCGCCCGAGATGTCGCCTCGGCACCCTTCTCGATCGGTGATCCCGCATGCGGAGTGGCAATGGTGACCACATGACGGACGGTCTCGACCCATTTGTCGGCATTCGATCGACCTGAAGCGATCGCAGCGCGCCCGACCAGCCCACCCATCGAGTGACCGATCAAGGCGATTTCGCTAACGGGAACCGGCCAACTCGTAACCACGTCCTCCAGGAGGGCCGAAAGGTCGCTCCCGTTCACCGTAACCGCACGGCCGGAGTTGTAGCGGACCAGGACCGGCGTGAACGACGACGATGCGAGCGCTTCTGCCAACCCCGGGGTCGTGCCCGATGGCGAGAAGCAACGTTCGGTCTGACCCAGCCCATGCAGCAGCACGACGAGACGTCCCGACGCGTCGGGGAACGCTTCCGCCAGAGACGACGGGTCGAGATCGACGAGCACACCAGAACGATCCCGAATGCCCATACCGATCGCCATCGAAGACCCCCGACGCTCCAACTCATCGCCCCAGACGGCGTTGGCAAAGGCCTGGACGGCATCCGATCGCCGCGTCGGCTCGGCCTGTGACCCAGCGCGGACGACGTCGGTAACCCGGCCGGCGATCGAGGCGACTGCCCTGGCACTTCGATAAACGCCGGACGCTGCAGCGGTATACGCGCGCCGGAGTTCTGACTCGGCCGGCCCGGCCATGCGAAACCAGGGCCGCACGATCGCTGTGTGCATCTCCTCGACCGTGGTGCTCAACCGCTCGACGGTGAACGCAAACAACTCGCCCCAGGGACGGGCAGGCTCACTCACAGTCGGTAGCTTCGTAGAACACCGCACCATCCTATGCAGGCGCCGGCGTTGCCGGCGCGGTCTGCACATCTTGATGCCATTTATGTTGTGATCTGCCATTATTACGTTGTGCAAGACCGAGTCACTCTGGGCAAGATGCAGAACCCGGTACGTGGGTTTCTGCACGGTTCGGCAGCCGTGGTCGCTGCGGTCGGTGCAGGAATTCTGATCGCCAGGGCGTCGTCGGGGCAGCGCCGTATTGCTTTAGCGGTATACGGCCTCGGACTGGTTGCGCTGTACACCACCAGCTCGCTATATCACTCCGTTCCATGGCGTGAGGAATGGAAGAAGCGGATGCAGCGGCTCGACCACGCCATGATCTTCGTGCTCATCGCAAGCACGATTACCCCAATCGGCGTGATAGTGCTCGACGGATGGATGCGGATCGTCACCGTGTCGGTCGCATGGTCCATCGCCGCTTTCGGCGTCGGCCATCTCGTGTTGGTGAGACGCCAACGGTTTGATTTCTCCATCGGGCTCATGGTCACGATGGGTTGGCTGTCATTGGCGCTCATGGTTCCGCTCGCCCGGCGCGTCGGTGCCGCGCTCGTGATCCTGATCGCAGTCGGTGGCCTGGTCTACACGGTGGGCATGGTGATCGTGGTGACGCAACGCCCCCGGCTGTGGCCCAGGGTCTTCTCTTCCCATGAGCTCTTCCATGTCCTTGTTGTCACCGCTTCTGTGCTCCACTTCGTAGCGATCTACCGCTACGTCGTCCCGTTCATGTCCGGCCCGCCGGGAAAGTTCTGACCACCGCCATCATCACGCCTGAGCCGCCCCGACGCTATCGAAGTCGTGAATGTCGGGATGGTCGGCCGGCGGATCACCGCTAGGCCGAGCGATACTCGTCGGCGACCTGGTCCCAGTTTCGGGCGAGGTCACGGGACTCTACGCCGATCGGTGGCGAGGTGAGCGCCGCGTAGGACAGCAGTCGCTCCGCCAGCGCATCGGGTTGGGAGAGGGCGACGAGGTGACCACCGGGCACAACGTCGACGTCGAGACCCAGCCGCTCCCTCGCCTGTCGTCTCATGAACTCGACTGGGAAGAAGCGGTCGCCACGGGCGCCGATCACAAAGGTAGGCACCCCGGGCCACGCCTCGATTGGCGATGGTGCATCGAACGGTGTCATCGACTGATTGCGCACGTGATGGAGCGACTCGGCCGTCAGGTCGGCCGTGAGGTCGTGGATGAACACGACCTCGGGGTCGAACGGGTCGGCCCCGCCCAGCCCGAGCGAGGCGAGGTACTGGCGCTGCGCCCCGGCGTGGCCGGTGGCCGCCCACCAGTCGTGGCCGGTCTCCCCCGGTGCCGGGATCATCGCCGCCACCAGGATCATGGCGGCAACCGGTCGTCGCGTGGCGATCACGGGAGCGATGAGCCCGGCCATCGATTGGGCCACAACGACGACCGGGTCGCCTCCTCGATCCGACACTGCAGCGACGGCGACGTCTACGTAAACGGTGAGCGTGGCGTCGGGATTGTCGGCCGGAAGGTCGGGAGCAACAACCGTGAGCCCCGCCGACTCCAGCAGAGGCGTCACGCGGTGCCAATACCACCCGGTTGAGCCGGCACCATGGAGCAGAAGCGCTGTTGTCATGGTCGGCGAGCTATTCGGTCGGTCCGGAGAATCCGATCAGCACGCCACCCGGCGCCCTGATCAGGGCGACACAGACCCCGTCCATGATCTTCTCCGGTGGGCTGACGGGCTCCGCACCAGCGGCGAGCGCGGCATCGAACGCCGCCCGGGTGTCTGCGACGTGAACCGTCGGCGTCGAGCCCGGCATCTCACCTGGTGCGGTCCCGCGTATCCCGCCGCCGCCTGTCGCTGAGTATGCGAACAAGTGGTACGGGCCCGCCGGTGACGGGAACGGCTCCTGAAAGTCCCAGCCCAGCACGTCCTCGCACCACTTGCGTGTAGCGACCGGATCGCCGCTCGACAATTCGGTGTGCGTGATCCATCCGTATAGACCCTGGGTGAACTCGTGATCTCTCTCTTCTGCCACTGTGGGCTCCTTGCTCGTTGCCTATGTCAGATCTGAAGGCGGTGTCGCTGTGATCAATGTCGGTCGCTCGAACGACCCGAGGAACGCGAGAGCTGCGTCGTTGTCACCGTCGATCGCTACGGCGCCTGAGGCCACAGCGTCGGTAGCAGCCTGCCCGCCGAAGACGATCTTGCGCAGCGTCGGCGCGGCTGCGGTGATCGTGGCGATTGCCACCGCCCCAACGCCCCGGCGGCTGGTGAGCCCGCCGTCGGCCACCTCGAGGGTGAACGTGTCACCGGGCATACTCAATACGTATTCGCCACGGGGGCACGACGTGCCGGGCGAGAATGTCGTGCGCAGGGCGAGAATGAATGCGTCGTCGCTCAGCTCTCCGCTTCCCGGGGGCGTCGCCCGAGAACCCCAACGTGCCAACGCCATCAGTACGGGCTCCAGCTCCTCGCCGAGAGGAGTGAGCTCGTAGACCTCTGCGCTCACAGGAGGCCCGAGCCGACGCCGGCGCACGAGACCCCGCACCGTGAGGTCACGGAGACGCTGGGTGAGCACGTTCGGGCTGACACCGTCGAGCCCGGCACCCAGTTCGGCGAACCGTTTCGGTCCGTGGATCAGCTCGCGCACGACGAGGATTGCCCACCGTTCCCCTATCAGGTTGAGGGCACGAGCAATCCCGCACGGGTCGTCGTAGTACCGCTTGGTTGATTGCTCTTCGCTCATTGTGCTCCTATTTCCATAGCGATCACTCCTGTTATAGTAGCAGCCAGATCACATAAGGGAAGGGACGAACATGAACAAGCTCGACACCCTCGTCACCGGTCTGGCCTTTGGTGAGTCCCCGCGCTGGCACAACGACAAGCTCTGGTTGTGCAACTGGGCGGCGCAGGAAATCGTCACTGTGAGTTCGGACGGTGCGGCTGAAGTAGTCCTCCGTCTGCCTTTCGCCACATTCCCGTTTTCGATCGATTGGCTCAGAGACGGGCGCCTTCTGATCGTCTCCGCTAGTGATCAGCCTGTCCTGGTCCGCGAGGCCGACGGGTCGCTGGAACCGTACACGGCGACCCAACACGGCTGGAACGAGGTCGTGGTCGACGGTCGCGGCAATGTCTTCGTGAACGCACCCGGCTTCGACCTCCTCGGTGGGGGTGACTTCG
>Ga0307417_10000535_pt1 | contig 15411 bp, 12 predicted proteins | sample SalMarWE160210MG_2_FD_202514 | JGI IMG/M metagenome (GOLD analysis project Ga0307417, IMG submission 202514) | Salt marsh sediment microbial communities from the Plum Island Ecosystem LTER, Massachusetts, United States - WE1602-10 | ecosystem: Environmental > Aquatic > Marine > Intertidal zone...
CCGGCTTTGCCTCGTCCGCCCACCTGCACCTGTGCCTTGACCACAACGGTACCGCCCAGCTCACGGGCAGCATCCCGTGCTTCATCGGGGGTGGTGGCGACCTTCCCTTCCGGGACGGGCACGCCGATGCGGGCGAACAAGGACTTCCCCTGGTATTCCAGAAGGTCCACGATCTCTCCTCGTCAGTGTTCTTCTACGTTCTGCGCTACCCAGTCGGTGATCTCCGACAGCGGGGTGCCCGGCGTGAAGATGCCGGCGAGTCCGGCCTCCTTCAACTCGGCGAGGTCATCGTCGGGAATGATGCCCCCTCCGAACACGACGACGTCGGTGATGCCCTCCTCGGCGAGGAGTTGCACGACTCGAGGAAACAAGGTCATGTGGGCGCCGCTGAGCACCGACAGACCGATCGCATCGACGTCTTCCTGGATGGCGGTTTGAACGATCTGCTCAGGGGTCTGGTGCAGCCCCGAGTAGATCACCTCGTTTCCCGCATCGCGGAGCGCCCTGGCGATCACTTTGGCCCCTCGGTCGTGCCCGTCGAGACCGGGCTTTGCGATCAGGATCCTGCGTGGCATTGCGACTCGCAGGTTACCGCACAGAAACCGAGCGGCCGCATCGTTACGATGATTGACGCCGCACGCCCCTTTCGGTCACGCCTTTTCACCATGCTCGCGTCGACTCCCTGATCGGGAATCTCGGTGCAGCAACCCGTGCGATCACCCCACCCGGCGAACAGGAGCACCTCGACGACGTCACGGGTGCCGGCCCAGTTGGAGCCCCCGTCCGACAACAGCTTGCCGGGTCGCCGCGCCGAACGCTCCGGAAGTAAGGAACAAGGGGCGACCGGCTACCGTTAGACCACACGGCCAACCGGAGACAAGGACATGTCACATCTCTATGGACTATCAGCTCGCGGCCAGAGTATCTGGCTGGATGCGATCTCTCGAGAGCTCCTCAAACCCGACGCTCTTCCCCGCATGGTTCTTGACGATGCCATCACCGGTGTCACCTCCAACCCTTCGATCTTTGCAGCGGCGATCATGGGATCCACCGACTACGACGAGTCGATCAAGGAGTTGGCCGCGCGTGGTGCATCGACGGTTGAGATCTACACGGCACTCGTCACCACCGACATCAAGGCTGCCTGCGATGCCACCCGACAGGTGTACAACCGCTCCGACGGCGTCGACGGGTACGTTTCCGTCGAGGTGTCTCCGGACATCGCGCACGACACGGAAGCCACCGTGGCCGAAGCGCGCGAATGGGTCGAGCGAATCGACCGACCGAACCTGCTCATCAAGGTGCCCGCCACTCCAGCCGGTGTTCCCGCCATCCGCCGGCTGATCGCCGAGGGGATCTCGGTCAACGTAACGCTGATCTTCGCTCTCGATCGGTACCGGGAGGTGATGGAGGCATACCTGAGCGGACTCGAAGGATTCCTCAACGACAACCCCAATGCGTCCCGCATCGCTTCGGTAGCTTCCTTCTTCGTGTCCCGGGTTGATACGGAAGTCGACAAGCGCCTCGAAGCCATCGGGTCCGGTGCGCTCGCGCTGCGCGGCAAGGCTGCGATCGCCAACGCCAGAGCGGCATACGGTGCGTTCCTCGAGACGTTCGCGGGAGACCGCTGGAATGCGCTCGCTTCCTCGGGGGCCCGCCTCCAACGGCCGCTGTGGGCGAGTACCTCAACCAAGAACCCCGCCTACTCAGATGTCATGTACGTGGAGGATCTGGTCGCCGACGACACGGTGAACACCATTCCGCTCGCCACGATCGAGGCCTACCAGGACCACGGAGATCCCGACCCGAACACGTTCACGACTGCCGACATCGAGGATGCCGTCGAGACGCTGGCCAAGCTCGGATCGGTCGGGATCGACTACGACGATGTCGTCCAGGTCCTCGAGGACGAAGGTGTCGCCAAGTTCGCCAACGCCTACCACGAACTGCTCGACTCGATCGAGAAGAAGCGGGAGACGCTGGTCGGGTAGCCCGCTCCCCTGGTTCTTGTCAACCTCAGCCCCGGTGAGCGAGGGTGAGATTGACAAGAACCAGACCCCTCTCTTCTTGTCAAGCTGAACCCCGCTGAGCGACGCCAGGATTGACAAGAACGGCGAGAAGAGAGACCGCGCTACACCTTCACCAGCGGCGCCCAGGCGAGCAGCAATCGCTTCTCGCCGGCGCCGTCGAAGAGCACAGTCGCTTCAGCTCGATCGCCGGAACCGACGATGCGCTGCACCGTCCCCTCACCCCACTTGTCGTGTCGAACCCGATCGCCGATGGACAGCTCCACATCGCCGAGGGTCTGACGAGGCTTGGCCCGCTCCCGTTCAGGTACGCGCCGTTCCCGGCGGATCGTCTCGGTCAACGACTCTGGGATCTCGGCGAGGAACCGACTTGGCGGGTTGAAGTTGGCGGCTCCCCACAGCAATCGCCGCGACGCGTTGGTGACGAACAGCCGATCCTGTGCCCGGGTGATTCCCACGTAGCAGAGCCGGCGTTCCTCTTCGAGCTGATCGGGATCACCGAGCGACCGCATGTGCGGAAACACACCGTCGTCCATTCCGATGAGGAAGATGACCGGATACTCGAGGCCCTTCGCCGTATGCAACGTCATCAACGTGACGGCTTCGGTCGCATCATCCATCTCGTCGAGGTCGGTTACCAGGCTGATCGACTCGAGGAACAGCTCCACCCTGCGGAGCCCCGGCAGCTCGCTCCACTCCTCACCATCGACGAGCATGCCCTCGGCGGCCGACTCGTACTCCTCGGCCACGGAGGCAAGCTCTCGAAGGTTCTCGGCTCTCCCCAGCGCCTCGACCGAGCGCTCGGACTCCAGCTCGGCGATGTACCCGGTCTCGTTCACGACCGCCTCGAGTGCGGCTTTCGGACCATCCGCAGCCCGCTCCCTGAGCGCCCCAAGCACCGCCAAGAACTCTCTGATGAGTGTCCGCGCCCGGTCGGTCACCCCACCAATATCCTCCCCAAGAGCGTCGTGGAAGCTGACACCGTGACTCTGCGCGAATCGGTCGACGTGCCCGATCGTCGTAGTGCCTATGCCCCGCTTCGGGACGTTGATGATGCGTTTCAGTGCCACCTCGTCGTCTGGATTGACGAGCACGCGCAGGTACGCGAGCACATCCTTGACCTCACGGCGCTCGTAGAACTTCACGCCTCCGACCACTTGGTACGGCAACCCAAAGCGGACGAATACCTCCTCCAGCACCCTGCTCTGGGCGTTGGTCCGGTAGAAGACCGCGACGTCGGAGGCCCGATACCCCCCTGCCTCCAGCTCGGCTACCTGCTCGGCGACGAACGCAGCCTCGTCGTGCTCGTCCTGGGCCTGGTATCGGGCCACCAGCTCTCCTCTGCCGCGGTCCGTCCAGAGGTGCTTCACCTTGCGAGCGGCGTTGTTCGAGATCACCGAATTCGCTGCTTCGAGGATCACCTCCGTCGAGCGGTAGTTGCGATCGAGCACCACCACCTTCGCGTCCGGATAGTCCTTCTCGAACTCGAGGATGTTGCGGATGTCGGCGCCCCGCCACCCGTAGATCGACTGATCGCTGTCCCCCACGACGCAGAGATTCCGGTGCCCTGCCGCGAGCTGGCGAACGAGCATGTACTGAGCATGGTTGGTGTCCTGGTACTCGTCGACCATGACGTACTCCCACCGTCGCTGGTAGTACTCGAGGACATCGGGGAACGCCCCGAACAGCTCAACGGTCACCATCAAGAGATCGTCGAAGTCCATCGCCGAGGCTTCGAGGAGCCGCTGCTGGTACAGCCGGTATACGTCGGCCACCTGACCGTGGTAAAAGCCTGCACCTCGCTCCCTGAACGTCTCGAAATCGATCAGCTCGTTCTTGGCATCGGATATCGCAGATCTGATGTTGCGAGGAGGGAAGCGCTTTGGGTCCATGTCGAGATCCCGCAGGCACATGGTGACGAGTCGGAGGGCGTCGGCATCGTCGTAGATGGAGAAGCCGGCCCGGTATCCGAGGCGTGGCGCCTCTCGCCGCAGAATCCTGGCGCACGCGCTGTGGAATGTCGAGATCGTCATCGCCCGAACTCTCCCCCCGATGAGGGACTCCACCCTGTCTCGCATCTCACCTGCGGCTTTATTCGTGAATGTGATGGCGAGGATGGACTCGGGGGGAACGCCGAGATCGTGGATCAAGTGGGCAATGCGGTAGGTGAGGACCCGGGTCTTCCCCGAGCCGGCGCCCGCCACGACGAGCACGGGACCATCGGTCGCTGCAGCCGCCTCCCGTTGCGGCGGGTTGAGGTCGTCGAGAAGGGACGCGCCCGCAACACCGATGTCATCCCGCATGACCGGGATGGTACCTGGAGGTTCTCAGTTGTCGGTGGGAAGACTGCAACGCGGCTCGCGGCGACTGAGGCCGAGCCTGCTGTCAGCTGTGAACTGTCGGCTGTCCACAGCGAGCTTCGCCGGCTCAGGCGTTCGCGATGGGCTCCTCGACTTCTTCGAATTCCACTCCGGCCGGTGTCGCAAGACGCACCGTGAAACAGAATCGGGAACCCGTCGGGAAGCGGTGCTCGTACCAGAGGTCACCGCCCATCGCCTGCGTGAGTTGGAGGGCGATCGGCAGTCCGAGACCAATCCCCTGATCGGACCGCGCATCGCCCTTGGACCGTTGTTCGAATCTTCCGAACACACGATCAACGTCATCGTCCTGAATGCCCGGACCGTTGTCAGACACAACCACGAGGTAGCGATGCCCGTACGGGCTTCCCTCGATGAGCACCTGATCGCCGCCGTACTTCATGGCGTTCTCGTAGAGATTCCTCAGTACCTGGACAACCCGCCTACGGTCGGCGTACACCATCACCCCTCCGGGAATGGCAACTGAAGACTCTCGTTTCGATCCCGGAGGGTTCACCAGGCTCACTACCTCATGGGCGAGCGGTACGAGTTCGAACTCCTCCGGACGCAACGGCAACCTTCCTGCCTGGAGGCGTGGCAGCACGAGGATGTCTTCGACGAGTTCGTGAAGGTGCCGCGCCTGGGAACGGATGATGTCGAGAAACTCATCGACTTCGCTCTCGCTGCTCGTGCGCCACGACTCTTTGAGCGCCTCGGCGAAGCCGGCGATCGATGTGAGCGGGGTACGTAGTTCGTGACTGACCATGGAGACGAATTCGTTCTTCATCTCCTTGGCCCGTTCGGCCTCCGCGGTCGCCGCGGCCTCACGCTCGCGGGCGGCTGCGTTCGACCGGAGTGCCCACGCCACCGCGGAAACAGCCATGACGAGCGCGACACCGGCCACGAAGCTCAGCATCTCGCGCCTTTCATGATGGCTGTATCGTCACACCGCCCTGATGAGTTGAGGCAAACCGACCGGGTCGTGATCGCTACTGAGGATCCCCGTACAACGATGAAAGACTCACACGCGCCTCCTGTTCGAGGAGCTTCTGGTGATACGAGGCGGCGTCGACAACGGCTGCGATCGGGAACTCCACGAGTCGCAGGGTTCGCGCGACCTGCGGGGTGAATTGGCCTGACCGGCGCGAGGCAAGCGCGAGGATACCGATCACCTCTCCGCGCGAACGGAGACTCATTGCGAAGAACGACGGCCAACCTTCACCGGAGTCGTTCCAACCAAACCGAGGCGGCTCGGGGAACCAGACACCCAACTCGTCCGGCCCGATTTTCACGTGTGACAGCTGATCGAGGTGTCCGGCAACGAGACGTTTGAACGCGTCGAACTCCTCGCGCGAGACGGGGCTCTCGAGGCGGGCGGCCATCCTCTTCTCCGAAGCGAGAGCGATTGCGGCGACGTCGTACCCGACGAAGCGCCGCAGGATCTGAAGAAGTTCGCCAAGTGTGCCCGCGAGGTCGCCCGGTCTGGTCGCCATCGAGACGATGTCGTTGATGATCGTTGCATCGAACAGCTTCCGGTCGAGCAGTTCGGTGACACGCGCAAGCACTTCGACCGTGTCGAGTTGTTTCGGTTCCTGAACACGGTTGAGATCGGACAATGCCCGGGTGGCCCTCGCTGAACGAACTGCACCGACGAGGTCCTGACCGAGTGACTCCTTGGTCAAGTACCCGTCGGCTCCGGACTTCTCACTCCAATACCGGTCCTCCGCCGAGTCGAGCGCTGTGAGGATCAGCACAGGAGTGTGCGCAACCGAGTAGTCCTCCTTGATGAGCCGGCAGACGACGTAGCCGTTCATTTTCGGCATACGGATGTCGAGCAACACGAGGTCGGGCAGCTCGGAGTAGAAGACCTGGATGGCCTCGAAACCGTCGCTGGCGGTTACGACGTCGAAACCTGCCTCCGTCAGCAGCGATGTGACCGCGGCCCTGATGACCGGGCTGTCGTCGGCGACGAGGACTTTCACTGACCCATCTCCATCGATGCGCCCGTCCGGAGATTGATCAGCGATGAGAGCGTCGACACGAGCAAACCTTGACGCAGGTCGGACTTGTCGAGGTAGGCGTCGACGCCTGCCTCCCATGCTCTCGACTGATCGGCCGCCGTCGCAACCGCTGAAACCATGATGACTGGCAACGCCGGAAGACGCCGTCTGACGGCGGACACCAACTCAACGCCGTCGGGACCCGGCATGGCGAAGTCGACGACGACGGCGTCAAATCTGCCCGCTTCGAGCAGCTGGAGGCCTTCCTCCGCGTTCCGTCCAACGGTCACCTCATACCCCTGGCTGCCGAGCACGGCGGCGACAAGCTGCCGGACGCCCTTCGAGTCGTCGACGACGAGCACCTTGAACCGCGTGCCTGTCGGGATCGGGACCGACTGGATCTGATCCGAGAGACGATTCGGATCGACGATAGCGACGACTTCGCCACCGCCCAGCACGGCTGCGCCGGTCAGGTAGGGAGCGCCCGCGAGGACGGGACCGAGGCCCTTGACGGCGACTTGTCGCCGACCCACCACCTCGGGAACCGTCACCGAAGTCCTCCCGGCCCGAGTCGCGAACACAACGATCTGGTTCGCCTCTTCCGGATCCCCTGAGCCGATCGCCGCAGCAAACGAGCTGATGGGCATACCTTTGCCTTCCAGGAAGAACTCCATACGGTCTTTCCCGGGACGCACGTCAGCACCAGCCGTCGGGATGATCGCGGTCACGGTCGCCGCGGGCACACCCCACATCCTGCCTCCGGACCGCAGCAGGACGAGATCCTGGAACGACCACGAGAGAGGAAGCGTGAGCAGAACCGATGTTCCCTTGCCTGGCCGGGACTCAATCGAGATACCGCCGTTCACATCGTCGATCAGTTCGGCGACGAGCGACAGACCAACACCGTCGCCGCTGAGATCCGAAGGCTCAACCATTGTCGAGAACCCGGACCTGAACAGCACGCCCGACTGGTCGGAGCCGGGCTGACCCGGGTCCAGGCCCTTCCTTTTCGCCGCTTCTCGAACTGCGTCCCAGTCGATACCCCGACCATCATCCTCGACGGAGATCCGCAACTGGCCGTCCATATCGGCTGCACGGACGACGATGCGGCCGGCGGCCGGCTTGCCGAGACTCTCTCGTTCTTCGGGGGGTTCGATGCCGTGGTCGACCGCGTTGACAACGAGATGTCGAAGTGGCTCACGCAAGTGTTGGAGGATCTGACGGTCGACCTCCACGTCGCCACCGGCCAAATCGATGTGCACTTCCTTGCCCGTTCGACGACCGAGATAGTGCACAAGCTGACCAAATGTCGATGTGATGACACCGAACTCCTCGGACACCAACTCCAAGGCACGATCCTGCAAGTCCTGAACCGCTTCATCCATCGCCTGCACGGCTGCCTCCCACCGTGCGGCCAGAGACGCGACCTCCCTGGGGTTCCCCGCGGTGAGACGCAGTGCCCGCACAGCGTCGGACAAGGCGCCGGAATCGAGCCTCGCCTCCGTCGCCCGGTTGATCATGCGATAGAGCTTGTTCGTGTCGACTCGGGTGGCCGATCCGATCAGACCCTGCTCGACGGCTGACAGCAAGCCACCCAGATCCGGGTGGCGATCGGTCTCCTCGACCGAATCGGCCAGCGGCTCTGGCGTGGGACTCCGGGTCGGCATGAGGGCTGCGACTGCGGCCTTCAGTTTGGGCGTTCCCTCGACAGGGTTCTGGTCCATCGTGGGAAGAAGTAGCGCTGCGACATTCCCGAGACGGGACGCGAAGTCGGCGATATCACCGTCGAGCGATCCATCAACGACCAAACGCCACGCCAGCTCGAGGGCTTCACCAGCATCGCCGAGGGCATCGAAGCCCATCATCCTCGCCGATCCCTTGATGGTGTGCCCGTCGCGCAGCAGGTCGGACGCCTTGTCCCGGCTTACCCCGGACGCGCCCAGCTCGTGAGCACCCAGAACCAGATTCTCGCTCCGCAAGGTCAGTTCCTCACGGAAAATGGCAAGCAACTCTGCGTCGCCGCTCAGGTCCACTCCTGCACCTTCTTCCTGATCACCTGAGATATCGGCGGCGTATCGAGGCGACTTGAGCGCTCGCTTCGCTCGCCGACTTCGGTTTTCGGTAGTCAGTTGTCGGTAGGAACGCAACGCGGGCGCGTTCCGCCACCAGAAGGGCGACCAGTCACCAAGAACCGGCAATGGCTTGCACAATCACGAAGGACGCGTTCGGCGTGCAAACTCCAATCGCCATCAACCGATCCCAGCACGCGGACCGACCCACCACGAGACCGTAGGGCGAGCGTTCTTACCGAGAACCGACAACCGAGAACTGACAACCGGGAGTGAGCTCAGGTCACTCCCACTCGATGGTTGCTGGCGGTTTCGACGAAATGTCGTAGGCGACTCGGTTGATTCCGGGAACCTCGTTGATGACTCGTGACGAAATGTGCTCGAGCACGTCGTACGGAAGGCGAGCCCAGTCGGCCGTCATCGCGTCTTCGGAGGTAACTGCACGCAGAATCAGCGGGTAGGCATAGGTGCGGCCATCTCCCTGCACCCCAACCGTTCGCACTGCGGGCAGCACGGCGAACGACTGCCACAGTTCGCGGTAGAGGCCCGCCCTCCGGATCTCCTGCGTGACGATCGCATCGGCAGCACGGAGCACCTCGAGTCGTTCCCTCGTCACTTCACCGATGACACGCACGGCCAGCCCTGGCCCGGGAAACGGTTGCCGCCACACGATCTCTTCCGGAAGTCCGAGTTCCGCACCGATCGCGCGCACCTCGTCCTTGAACAGATCTCGAAGTGGCTCGACGAGATCGAACTGCATGTCATCTGGAAGGCCCCCGACGTTGTGGTGGCTCTTGATCTTTGCGGCGTCCTTGGTACCCGACTCGATGATGTCCGGGTAGAGCGTCCCTTGCACCAAGAACGGCGTGTCGGTCAGTTCGGCTGCGACCTCCTCGAACACACGGATGAACGTCTCTCCGATGATCTTGCGCTTCACCTCGGGATCCTCCACGCCGGCGAGACGATCGACAAAGCGGTCGGACGCATCCACCTGGATGAGGTTGATGCGGAAAGCCTCCCGGAAGGTGGCATCGACTTGCTCCGCTTCACCGGCCCGAAGGAGGCCGTGATCGATGAAGACGCAGGTGAGTTGGTCACCGACGGCATGGTGGACGAGTGCAGCGGCCACCGACGAGTCCACCCCGCCAGACAGCCCGCAAATCACCTTCGAATTGCCGACCTGGGCCCGGATGGCGTCGACCGACTGCTCGATGATCGAGTGGCTCGTCCACGAAGGACGAGCCTTGCACACATCGAACAGAAATCGTTTGAGGATGTCGCCGCCGTGTGGGGTGTGCACGACTTCAGGGTGGAACTGGACACCGAACACTTGTCGGTCTTCCGACTCCATCGCCGCCACCGGTGATCCGGGCGTTGAAGCAACGACACGGAATCCGTCAGGCGACGCGACGACCGCGTCACCGTGGCTCATCCATACGTCCTGATGGACCGGCAACCCTCCGAGAAGCAACGACCGGCCGGTCACCTCGAGCGGTGTCTTGCCGTACTCGGCATTCGCGGTCCGCTTCACGACGCCACCGAGAGCCGAAGCGATCAGTTGGTGCCCGTAGCAGATACCGAGCACCGGAATGCCGGCCTCGATGATGCGGTGATCGATGTCGTAGGCATCGTCGGAGTAGACGGACGCCGGACCACCCGAGAGGATCACGCCGACCGGTCGCTTCTCGAGAACTTGTTCCACCGAGATATCACGCGGCACGATCTCGGAGAACACGTGCGCCTCTCGAACACGACGAGCGATCAACTGGGCGTACTGGGCACCGAGGTCGACGACCACAACCCTGTCGAAGTCGCCCGACGATGCCTGCCCGTACTGCATGTCAGGCCATTCCGACACGCTGTGACTTCTGCAGCGCCTTGCCTTCGGTCTGGAGCGACGGTGCGATCATCACCTCCGCTTTCTGGAACTCTTTGAGGTCGCGAAAACCGGTCGTCGCCATCGACACGCGCAGAGCCCCAAACAGGTTCCTGCGGCCGTCGTTCTCGTGGGCCGGTCCGGTGAGGATCTCTTCGAGGGTCCCGAGCGTTCCAACCTGGACGCGGGTGCCACGCGGCAACGTCGGATGGAAGGTCGCCATCCCCCAGTGAGAGCCACTTCCCGGGGCCTCCGCCGCGGCAGCGAGTGGGGATCCGATCATCACGGCGTCGGCTCCGCAGGCGATCGCCTTGGCAATGTCGCCGCCACGACGCATGCCGCCGTCCGCGATCACGTGGACGTAGCGGCCGGTCTCATCGAGGTAGCGGATTCTGGCTCCAGCCGCATCGGCTATCGCGGTGGCTTGTGGGACTCCGATACCCAGAACGCCACGTGTCGTGCACGCGGCGCCCGGTCCCACACCGACGAGTACCCCTGCTGCGCCGGTCCGCATCAGGTGCAACGCCGTCGAATAGGAAGCGCACCCACCAACGATCACGGGAAGCTCAAAACCGGAGATGAACTCGAGCAGATCCAGGGGTTCGGACCTGGTCGAGACGTGCTCGGCCGACACGACGGTCCCTTGCACCACGAGAATGTCGAGTCCGGCCTTCACGGTGAGAGCGGCGTAGTCGCGAACCCGCTGAGGAGTCAGGCTCGCGGCGGTGATCCCGCCCGACGCCTTCATCTCTTCGATCCGGAGACCGATCAGATCGGGATCGATCGGCGCCGCGTAGATCTCCTGCATCCGGCGAGTCGCCTCCTCGTTGGGGAGATCTGCGATCTCCTCAAACAGCGGGAGCGGATCGTCGTACCGGGTCCAAAGGCCCTCGAGATTGAGTACCCCCAATCCACCGAGTCGACTGATCTCGACCGCCGTTGCAGGACTGATCGCGGAGTCCATCGCTGAGCCCAGCATCGGAAGCTCGAAACGGAAGGCATCGAACTGCCATGCGATGTCGACATCCTCAGGATCGCGGGTCCTCCTGCTCGGCACGATCGCGATGTCGTCGAACCCGAACGCCTGACGTCCCGTCTTGCCGATGCCGATCTCGATCTCCACGAGGCTCCCTCCACTCCGGTCGGCGCAGGGTACCAGTGGAGCGAGCTTCGCCCGCAGTTCGCAGCTGACGGCTGGGACAGCTCACAGTCAACAGCAGATAGCCACCAGTCAGGTCGTCAGACTGGCTGAGCACGCTGGAGAGCCGGGGCGTACGGCAGACCGGCTGCGACGCCCAGCAAGCCTGCGTCGAAGAGCACTATCGGTACGACCATGACGAACACCATCCCAACCCACCGGAGGATCAACGGCAGTGCACCGTGCCAGAGGACGATCCCCCACAGGCCTGCACCCGACCCGACGGCTATCACCCCGGCGAATGGGAACACCGAATACTCACCCATCGGACCTGCAAGTTCGGAGATCAGGACTACCAGTGAGGCCGGCATCACGGAACTGGCGACGATCCCCCCAACCGCGCGTACCGCGAGGAGGTGTCGCCCTGTCGACCGGACGATCACAAGCCAGGCAGCCCCTACCACCAGCGGCATCCAGAGAATTGCAGGCACGGGCGCGAGGCTACACCCGGCACCCGCTAGCCTTCCCGCCTGTGATCGAGGAACAACAACGACGGTTCACCTACTGGGACTTCGCAGTCGTGTTCTTCGCGGGACTGTTCGTCTCGCTCATCGTCACGATCGGGGCGATGATGTGGATGACGATCTCCTCGGGCGCATTGCCCGACGTGGTCGCCGGCGTGCCGGCACGTATCGTCTTCTGGGTCGTTCTTCCGGCGCAGATCCTCGGCCAGCTCCTTGCCCTCGCATGGATCTCCCACCGACACGGAACCGGCAAGTTCTCAACCGACTTCGGGCTCGCGCTCCGCACGCGGGACTCCTGGTTCCTGATCGTCGGAGGAGTGCTTCTGCTCGGGTTGGGCCTCGCACTGAAGCCCCTTGCCGACGCTCTCGGGGTCAACCAGAACCCTCAGGACATCGTTCAGGCTGTCGCAGAGATCTCGGACCCTGCCTCCCGCGTCGTGGTCTTTCTCGGCGTCGTCGTGCTCAGCCCGCTCGTCGAGGAATTGTGGTTCAGAGGGTTGCTGCTCCGCACCTTGCGCCAGAGGGAGTTCACCCCGACGGCATCCGTCCTCATCCAAGGGATGGTGTTCGCCCTCTTCCACCTGTTGGACGGCGGGGCGCTCGCCGGTGCGCTCGTCGTGATTCCCGAGCTCTTCGTCGTGGGATCGTTCCTCGGCTATCTCGCGGTACGGTCGGGCAAGCTCAGTCAATCCTTCTTCACGCACGCCGGCTTCAACCTGGTGACGACACTGGCGCTGTTCTACATGCCAGGATTGGGCATCTAGGACCGCTCCGCGGTCCGTTTTCGGTTCTCAGTTCTCGGTAGATCACGACCAACCGACCGGTTCTACCCACAACCCAGAACCGAAAGCCGACGACCGAGGGCGCAGCGTGAGCTGTGCCCTCTCAAAAGCCCATCTTGTCTCTGACCGTTCGCATCGATCGCTCCGCTCGTTCCCGGGCGATCAGGGCGCCTCGACGCGTGACCTCGGCAACCTCCGCATCGTCGAGCGCCTCGTACGCTTCCCTGACCGGAGCAAGTCCTTCGACGACGGCCTCCGCCACGACCTCCTTGAAGTACCCGTACGGCATGTCGTGGTACTCGTCGACGAGGTTGTCGATCGTCCGGTCGGAGAAGAGGGCGAGGATGTCGAGCAAGTTGGAGATCCCCGCCTTCTTCACCCTGTCGTACTCGATTTCGTGGCCGGAATCGGTCACGGCGGTCTTGAACTTCTTGCGGATATCGTCGGCGGAATCCACGACGTGAACTCTGGAGCTCGCGTCCGGCGCCGACTTGGACATCTTGTCCGTCGGATCTTTGAGGGACATGACCCTGGCGCCAACCTTGGGCGTGATCTGCTCCGGGACGGGAAACTCCTCGCCGAAGCGGGAATTGAAGCGCTGCGCAAGGTCACGAGTCACTTCCAGGTGCTGCGTCTGATCCTCCCCTACCGGAACGTAGTGGGCCTTGTGAATCAGGATGTCGCTCGCCATCAACACCGGATACGCGTAGAGACCGAGGTTCTCTCCCCCCTTGTCGGCCTTCTCCTTGAACTGCGTCATCCGGTTCAGCTGACCAAGCGACGTGATCGTCGCCAGCAGCCACGCAAGCTCGACGTGCTGGCGTACCTGGCTCTGGTAGTACACGAGGGAGCGCTCGGGGTCGATGCCAACCGCTATGAGGAGCTTCACGGTGTCGAGGCGGGTGCGTCGGAACTCCTCCGGGTCGTAGTCGACCGTGATCGCATGCAGGTCGACGACGCAGTAGATGGCGTCGTAGTCGTCCTGCAGGCGCGCCCAGTTGCGCAAGGCACCCAGGTAGTTGCCAATGTGGATCCCTCCGGTGGGTTGAATCCCGGAGAAGACGGTCTTGCGTGTCACGATTCCTCCATGAGAAACGCCGGGGCTGGGGCCGCCGGCGAGGGGTTTCAAGGGCGCGCGGCGGCGGTCAGATCCAGGACCACCAAGCGCGCACGTCGATGTTCACGGGTGAAAGGCTACCGAAGTCGGGGTCGTCTCGCCAGCCTCACAGGTCGAGCCACGCGTGCCTGTCCTCGACATCGAATCCGGCAGACCGATACAAGGCGGCCGGACCCGGAAACGCCTCTGGATTGGTCGCTTCGGGCTTCGGGTTTGGGAACCCCTCCACCGCAGAACAGCCGAGCTCTCTCGCAAGGTCGATCGCGGCGTCGAGCAGCCGTCTGGCAACACCGTGACCCCGGTACGGAGGTGCCACCTGGAAGCAGCTCGTGACGAGCACGGTGCCGTCGTCCTCCGTCCCACCGGCCCTGGCGGGCAGCTCCCGACGAAGCGACGCGTTGCACCAGCCGATCAGCTTGCCGTCCGAATAGGCAAGCACTCCTGTCGTCGCACCAGAGGTGATCCGGTCACCGAGGTCCCCACGGTTCTCCTCCCAGGTTCGGTCCTCCCACATGTCGTGCGGGAGGTGGTGGTACATGCAGTAGCAGGCCGCCCACTCCGGCATCCCAGCGAAGGCGTCGCGGTCGAAGAAACTCAGGATGTCGTCGAGACGCTCTGGGCCGACCGGGGCCGTCTCGACCGATCCGATCTCATCGAGCCGCTCGGTCGCACCGGTGAGACGGTGGAACGCGGCGAAGTAGTTGCGAACCGCAGTCTCACCGATCCCATACTCGGAGTGTGCCTCCTGGAAGTGGGTCACGACGAGCTGGATCAGTGCTGCTTCGTCGGCTGCATCGAGGGTCTGCTCACAGAAGTCGCAGGTATAGGACGTCATGGAGGCAGGCTACCGGGAATGCTGCCGCGGCACAGGGCCTCTACCCTGTCACCATGGACCGGATCGTCGTCACCAGAACGCTCCCCGAAGCGGCCATGAGCCTTCTCGACGATGCCGGAACCGTGTGGGTCTGGCCCGAGGATCGCCCCATCCCGCGCGAGGCCATGCTGCGAGAGGTCGCCGACGCCACCGGCCTGTTCTCGATGCTCACCGATGACGTCGACCAGGAGCTCCTCGATGCCGCGCCGGCGCTACGCGCCGTCAGCACGATGGCAGTCGGCACCGACAACATCGATCTCGCCGCATGCACCGAGCGCGGCATTCCCGTGGGACATACGCCCGACGTTCTCACCGAGGCCACCGCCGACATGGCATTCGCTCTGATGCTCGCCGCTGCCCGACGGGTTCGTGAAGGCATCCGCTATGTGATCGACGGACACTGGCGTCGATGGGAGCCGAACCTGTTGCTCGGAACGGAGGTCAACGGAACGACGCTCGGCATCGTCGGGTTTGGTCGCATCGGATCGGCCATCGGTCGGAGGGCCCTTGGGTTCAATATGCACATCGTCTACACAGGTCGCAGAAGACAGGCCGATCTCGAAGACCTGGGTGTGTCGTATCGAACCTTCGAGGGACTCCTGCAGGAGTCCGACCACGTGGTGATCTCCTGTCCCCTCACCCCGGAG
>Ga0307417_10000537_pt1 | contig 15402 bp, 11 predicted proteins | sample SalMarWE160210MG_2_FD_202514 | JGI IMG/M metagenome (GOLD analysis project Ga0307417, IMG submission 202514) | Salt marsh sediment microbial communities from the Plum Island Ecosystem LTER, Massachusetts, United States - WE1602-10 | ecosystem: Environmental > Aquatic > Marine > Intertidal zone...
GTGCATGACCACGACCACGCCTCTGGAGGCGGGACAAATCGCCCCGGATTTCAAGCTCAGGGGTCCCGGGGGTGCGCCCGTGACGCTCTCCGAATACCTCGGCCAGAAGAACGTCGTCCTGGTGTTCTTCCCGCTCGCGTTCTCGGGCACGTGCGCGCACCAGCTGCCACAGGTCCAGGCGGCGATGTCCGAGATCGAAGCCCTCGACGGCGTCGTGCTCGGCATCAGCGTCGACAACCACTACGCCAACGAGGCGTTCGCGAAGCAACTCGGCCTTTCGTTTCCGCTGCTCTCCGACTTCAATCGCGAGACGAGTCGCGCGTACGGCGTGTTGCTGCAGGCGGGGTTCAGCGGGCGAGTCACGTTCGTCGTCGACAAGCGCGGCAAGCTGGCCCACAGGGGGATGGGCGACAACCTGAGCGACATCGCGAAAATTCCGAGCATCGAGAAGGTCGTCGACACCCTCAAGTCACTCCAGTAGAGATCCGGGCTTCGCGGCCGGCGCCGCGCTGCGAGGTCTGAGTTCACGGTCCCTGATCCGCGTGCCCCGTGTCACGGCCGGATCGGACACCGCGGCTCGCGCCTCCGGCTTCACTGTGCCACGCCTTCTTCCGCGGAGAGCCGCATGCCACGACTCCGTCACCAGGTGCTCGTCGTCGATCGCGAAAGCGACCCCGCGCGCGCCATGGTGACGTTCCTGGGGAGTCACGACATCGACACGCTCTGGGTGCATGACACCGAGAGCGCCATGAACGCGCTTGCCGACCGCCCCTTCGAGGGGTTGATCACCGAGCTCGCTGAACCGCGCATCGAGGGCATGGCCGTGCTGCGCCGTGCCCGTGCCCGACACCCCCTGCTGTGTGCCGTGGTCGTGTCCGATACGCCGGCCGTCGACCGTGCCGTCGAGGCGATGCGCGAAGGCGCCTATGATTTCCAGACGAAGCCACTTCATCACGAGAAGCTGCTTGCGGTGCTGCAGCGCGGTTTCCGCGACCAGCGCCTCGCGGCGCGCATCGAGGACATGGAGGGCCGTCTCGACGAGCGCTTCGGCATCGAGCGTCTGACCGGGCGTTCGCGCGCGATCACGCGCGTCATGGAACAGGTGAGCCACGTCGCCGCGACGCGCTCGTCCATTCTCATCGAGGGGGAGACCGGAACGGGGAAGGGCCTCCTCGCCCGCGTGATCCATCAGAACAGCACGCGCAAGCTGGAGCGCTTCGTCTGGGTGAACTGCCGCGCGCTCGCCGCCGGCGCGCTCGAAGGCGAGTTGTTCGGCGTCGAGCGCGACGAAGACGCCCCCGGCGGCGGTCCGCGCCCGGGCCGGTTCGAGCTGGCGGAGCACGGCACGCTGTTCATCGACGGGATCGGGGCACTGCCGATGCCCGTCCAGGTGCGGTTGATCCGGGCGACCCAGGAGCGCGTCTTCGAACGTGTCGGCGGCCGTGAGCCGGTCCGCGCGGACGTGCGTCTGATCGTGGCGACCGACATGGATCTCGAGGCCGAGGTGGCCGCGGGGCGTTTTCGTGAGGACCTCCACGAACGCCTGAGCGTGGCGCGGATCCGCATGCCGGCGCTGCGAGAGCGTCGCGAGGACATTCCACTCCTGGCGGAAGTGTTCGTCCACGAGTTGAACCGGCAGCATGGCCGCCACGTGCGCGGCTTGTCGCGCGGCGCGCTCGAAGCACTGGTGGCCCACGACTGGCCGGGCAACGTGCGCGAGCTGAAAGTCGTGCTCGAAGGGATGATCGTGTTCGCCGAGGACCGCCGGCCGCTGCAGTGGTCGGATCTGCCGCGCTCGCTCGTGGGCACGCGGACCCCGCCGGGACCAAGGATCGTTCCCGGGATGACCGTCGAGGAGGCGGAGCGCGCACTGATCGGGGCCACGCTCGAACACGCGGGGGGCGACAAGCCGCGCGCGGCCGCCATGCTCGGAATCGGCCTGCGGACGCTGTACCGGAAGATGAAGTCGTTCGGGCTGGGCTGATCCGCCCCGGGTTCCCCCGGCCGAGCGGGCCGCCCGCGCATGCGGCGGCCCGAGTCACGCCCCAATCCGTGCTAAACGACCCGGCCTGCGGCGCCGATAACCCGGGCGAACCTCTATCCATGGCTCGCTTGCGCCGTCGCACGCCGCACCCGGAGAATCGATGTCGGATTCCGCAGAAGACTTCGAGACCCATCATCGGCCTGACCTGCCGGAGCCCGGAGGCGACCGGCCCGACTGGCTGGTCGGCGCCGAAGAAGGCGCTCATGCCGAGCGTGCGCGCGACGGGGGCGAGCCGTCATCGGCGCTGAGGCTGGTGCGGCCCGAAGCCGGGACGCAGGAGCCCACGCAGGAGAAGAAGGGTAAGGCGAAGCTCGAAGCATGGAAGGCCGCGGCGAGCAGTGTCCCCACGCTGCGCCGGGCCGAAGAACCCGCCAAGCGCATCGTCCGTAACGCCCCCGCACCGGCCTGGTCCAGGCCTGAGCCGGTCGCCGAGAGCCCGGCGCCGACCGATGCGTTCGCGATCGACGCCCCCGAGACCACCGAGTCGGGGCACGGTCTGCCGGCCGACGAGCTCGCCGACCCGCGGACGGGTGCGGCCAGGCAGGCGCGACGCGCGGTTCCACTGCGGCCGCTCGATGAGCCGTGGTGGGCTGTCGCCCTCGACGGGGTTCGTTCGAACCGTCCGATTCAGCTCGGCGCGCTCGCGCTGCTCCTCGGCGCGCTCGCGTGGTTCATGTGGCCGCGGAGCGAGCCTACGGTGGCGATCGGGACGATTCAGCAACATCCCGAACGATTCAACGGGGCGACGGTACGCGTGAGGGGCAGGGTCGGTGACGTCTACGACGTCGGCGGCGCGTACGCCTACTACCTCGTGCAGGGCCGCGACACGATCGTGGTGTTCTCGCGCACGCGGCGCCCGTATCGGAACGAGAAACTCCAGGTTTCGGGCTCGATCAGCACCGGCTACCTCGACGGCGTCGCGCGTCCCTCGATCTTCGAGGTCGTTCAGTAACGTCGCTTTCCGCCGCCCCCACTCCGGAAGCCCGCGGTTGCCCTTGCCGTCTCTGCGGCACCCGCGCCCGCCCAACGCCCGCCAGAAAACACTTGCCATTTTGGCAACAGCCCACCGGCCGCGCCCGCACCAGGATTACAAGCTATTATAATTCAACAAGTTAAAACGTTGGACGGTCGGATTTCACCCGCTTGACGCTCAGGCCCGCCATCGAGGATATTCCGAGTGGATTGCAGCGGACCCACCGTCCGCATCTGCAACGCGGGAGCTGGCTCCCGAACATCACCATTCGACGGCCCCACCGGGGCCGTTTATGAGGAGGAGTGACCCATGAACGTTCGGCCTCTTGCCGATCGCATCCTGGTCCGCCGCGTGGAAGAGAAAGAGACCCTGCGTGGCGGGATCATCATTCCCGACACCGCGAAGGAAAAGCCCCAGGAGGGCGAAGTCGTCGCCGTCGGTCCGGGTCGCATGACCGAGGACGGCAAGCGCCTGAACATGGAAGTGAAGAAGGGCGATCGCGTGCTGATCGGGAAGTACAGCGGCACCGACGTGAAGATCGACGGCACCGAGTACACGATCCTCCGCGAGGATGACGTGCTCGGCGTTCTCGGCGACAAGTAATCACCCTGATCCCATCGATCCGCAGGCGCTCAATGCGCCCGCATGGATCTGCATACAACGACAAGAGGAGGCAACATGGCAGCCAAGCAGTTGCTCTTCAGTGAGCAGGCCCGGCACGCCATTCTGGAAGGCGTCGAGATCCTGGCCAAGGCCGTAAAGGTCACGCTCGGACCGCGCGGCCGAAACGTCGTGCTCGACAAGAAGTGGGGCTCGCCGACGGTCACGAAGGACGGAGTGACGGTCGCCAAGGAAATCGAGCTCGACGACGCGTACCACAACATGGGCGCCCAGATGGTGAAGGAGGTCGCTTCGAAGACCTCCGATGTGGCCGGCGACGGCACGACGACCGCCACGGTTCTGGCGGAGTCGATCTTCCGCGAAGGCATCAAGAACATCACCGCCGGCGCTGCGCCGATGGCCGTGAAGCGCGGCATCGACAAGGCCGTCGAAACGGTGGTCGCCGAGCTCAAGAAGCTCAGCCGCCCGGTGAAGGAGAACAAGGAGATCGAGCAGGTCGCGACGATCTCGGCGAACTCGGACAACGTGATCGGCAAGATGATCGCCGACGCGATGGACAAGGTGGGCAAGGACGGCACGATCACCGTCGAAGAGGCCCGCTCGGTCGACACCACCCTCGATGTCGTCGAGGGCATGCAGTTCGACAAGGGCTACATCTCGCCCTACTTCGTGACCGAGAAGGACACGATGGAGGCGAAGCTCGAGGACGCGTACATCCTTCTGTACGACAAGAAGCTGTCGAACATGAAGGACCTGCTGCCGATCCTCGAGAAGATCGCCCAGCGCTCGAAGCCGCTGCTGATCATCGCTGAGGACGTCGAGGGCGAAGCGCTCGCGACGCTGGTGGTGAACAAGCTGCGCGGCACGCTGGCGGTGTGCGCCGTGAAGGCGCCGGGCTTCGGCGACCGTCGCAAGGCCATGATGGAGGACATCGCGGTCCTGACGGGCGGCAAGGTGATCTCGGAAGACCTCGGCATCAAGCTCGAGAACGTCCGGATCGAAGACCTGGGCCGTTCCAAGAACCTGACGATCGACAAAGAGAACACGACGATCGTCGAGGGTGCCGGCAAGAAGGCCGACATTCAGGGTCGGATTGCACTCCTCAAGCGGGAGATCGACGAGACCACGTCCGACTACGACAGCGAAAAACTTCAAGAGCGCCTCGCCAAGCTGGCGGGTGGCGTGGCGGTGATCAACGTGGGCGCCGCGACCGAGACCGAGATGAAGGAGAAGAAGGCCCGCGTCGAAGACGCGCTGCACGCGACGCGCGCGGCGGTCGAGGAAGGCATCGTTCCGGGCGGCGGCACGGCGTACCTGCGTTGCCAGAAGGCGATCGACACGCTGGGCGCCACGCTCGAAGGTGACGAGAAGGTCGGCGCGATGATCGTGAAGCGTGCGCTGGAGCAGCCGCTCCGCACGCTGTGCGAGAACGCCGGCGTCGAGGGCTCGATCGTCGTCGAGCACGTGAAGGGCGAGAAGAAGTTCACCGGCTACGACGTGGACGGCGAGAAGTACGTCGACATGTTCGAGGCCGGCATCATCGATCCGACGAAGGTGTCGCGTACGGCGCTGCAGAACGCGGCGTCGGTGGCGAGCCTGCTGCTCACGACAGAAGCGCTGGTGACCGAGATCCCGGAGAAAAAGAAGGCTCCGGCGGGACCGGGCGGCGGCGGCGGCTACGGCGGCGACGACTTCTAAGCTCTGCTGCACCGCAGTGAACGAACGGGTCCGGCGCGTGTCGGGCCCGTTCGTCTTGCAGTGGCCGGCGACTCCTTGACCGCCCCGTCCGGCGTGTCCGGTCGGGCTCGACGCTAGTCCTCCTGCCGCTCCGCGCGCCCGTCGCGGACGCATTGTTGGGCCAGCTTCCTGATCTTGACGCGGGCCCGCTCGGATTCAGCCGCCTGACGGTTGCCGAGTTCACCCTGCTGGCTGCCGAGTTCGCCCTGCTGCGCGCCAAGCTCGGACTGCCTCCGGCCCAGCTCCGACTGCCGGCGTCCGAGCTCGCGGATCTGCCGGTGCAGATCGTCGATCTTGCGGGACAGCTCCGCGCGTTCCGAGCGCGTTGCGTTGCCGTATGCCATCTGCGTCGAGAGCACGCTCAAACGTGCTGAAAGCTCGGCCTGGCGACCACCCAACTCCGCCTGCTGACCGCCGAGCCCCGCCTGCTGACCGCCGAGGCGGCTCTGCTGTTCGCCCAGCTCACTCTGCCGGCGCCCCAGCTCGCGCTGTGGCTCCAGAAGATCGGAGACGCGATCCCACGCGTCGCGGTCCCGGACCACGTAGTCGAGCCCCTTCAGACGGAACCAGAAGATCTTCCCCGGGAACCGGTCGTGAATCCTGCGCACGCGATCCCATCGGCCTTCGTCGAACGAGCCGGAAAACGTTTGGTCACCCTCGGCGAGCAGACCGAAGGAGAAATCGTCCTGCCCGAAATCGGACCAGCCGTAGGAGAACGAGTTCCGATCATCGGCTCCGCGCTCGCTTCGATCGACCGTGCCGGACTTCCGCGCCGGAGTGTCTGCCGGGGCAGCCGGGGCGGCGGGTGCGGCGGGTGGGGCGGGTGCGGCGCGATCCGCGGCGACGAGCCGGACCGGGACGATCGCCAGCGCGCCGAGAATCACGACGGCGGCGAGACCGGCCACGCGTTGGGTGCGGCTCTGCATCGTGGCGTGTGAAAGCATCTGCAACCTCCTCGTCAGGTGACGGACGTGCGCCGATCCGCACGACGCGGCCGCGCGACCGATGAGGGTACGGTCCACGCCGAAGCCGATCAGCATTTCGCCGTAGCCCCCGGGCTCGGCGCCGGTGAGTTCGAGGGCCAGCGCGTCGCACGCCTCTTCGCGTGCCTGCGCGTATTCGCGCACGCCCCAGCGGACCACGGGGTGGTACCAGAAGACGCACTCCGCGAGCGCGGGCAGCCAGCCCCACAGAAGATCGTGTCGGAGCAGATGGCCGGTTTCGTGCGCGAGTGCCATGCGCACGACGGACGCGGATTCGCCCGCGCAACGCGCCGGAACGAGAATGCGCGGGCGTCCCCAGCCGAGGATCAACGGCGCGCGCACCGCGTCGCTCGAGCGCAACTGGACGCGCAACGCCCGCTCGGGGCCGAGCCAGTGCGCGAGCCAGGCGCGCACGTCGGCCGATTCGAACGGTCTGGCCGCGCGCCAGGTCCCGAGCAACCCGTGGGCGGCCCAGCCGTGGACGAGCACCATGAAGGCGAGGCCCGCCAGCCAGATGAGCGCGAGCCAGCCGGCCGCGAGCGTCGCCAGGTCGAGGCCCTCCGCCTGCGCCGACGGTGGCGCCACCGCCGGTCCGAGCGCCGGGAGTGCCTCCCGCGCAAGATCGACGGCACGCTGCACGGTCGTCGCGGTACCCGCAGCTGCGGCCGGGCCGGGCAGAACGGGAAGCGTGATCCCGGGGAGGCCCAGGCCCGCGACCAGCGCGCCGAGCGCCGCCAGCCACCAGAGCGAGCAGCGCGCGGCGGCCGGAATCCGTGGCAGCAGGTGGATCAGGAGCGCCACCGCGAGGATCAGGACGACGGCATCGAGGGAGGCGTGTCCGAGCGCCGGCATCCACGAGGCGAGGCTCATCGCGCGCCTCCTTTCTTCCGCGTGCGGAGTGCTTCCACCGCGAGCTGAAGCTCCCGCAGCTCCGCATCGCTGACCTCGTCCTGGGCGGTGAGCCAGGCCGCGATCGGTGACACGGAGCCCTGCAGCGCCCGTTCGACGAACTGCCCGACCGCCTTTCGCAACACGCCGGCGTGATCGAGCGTCGAGGCGTAGATGTAGAGCCCCTTCACGCGTCTGCGTCCCAGGTGACCCTTGCGGCGCAGCCGTTCCATGACCGTGAGCACCGTAGAGCGCGCGAGGCCGTGCTCGGCGCCGAACGTCTCGACCACCCGGCCGACGCTCGATGGCCCGTTGAGGGCGATGTGGCGCAGCAGCGCCAGCTCCTGGGGTCCGGTGGGCATCGCTCGAGGCATGTCGTGGATCCTCCGTAGCGACAATTGTCGTCACGGGAAGCCTAGGCGTGGCGACAAGTGTAGTCAACCGGGCGGATGCCGAGCGCGGCAGGTTCCGCGGACGAACGCGCCCCTCCTGCCGAACGGGTTCCCGCCGGCGCCGGCCCGGCCGGACGGGCGGTTCCCGGGCTCCCACCGCCACGCTGGCAGGCGGTATGGTGCGGGACCAGCCGCCTCCATCGAATTCGCGGCGCCGGGTGGGAGTGCCGATCAACGCTGAAAGCAAGAGGTTTCCCATGAAACTCGAAGGCAAAGTGGCGCTCGTGACCGGCAGCGCACAGGGCATCGGTCGCGCCATCGCGGTGCGGTTGGCGCAAGAGGGCGCCGACATCGTCGTTCACGACCGGGCGGACGACGGGCGCGCGGAGGAGACGCTCGGCGAGGTGCTCGCCGCAGGGCGTCGCGGCTGCGTGGTCGCGGGCGACCAGGCCCGGGTCGGAGCCGACGCGCGCGTGGTGGCGGAGGGTGTCGAACGGATGGGACGGATCGACATTCTGGTGAACAACGCCGGCGTGGAGCGGAGCGCGCCTTTCCTGGAGGTCGGCGAGGCCGACTACGATCTCGTCCTCGACGTGAATCTCAAGGGCGTCTTCTTCATCACGCAGGCGTTCGCGCGGCATCTGCGCGACACGAAGCGCCCGGGGCGCGTCATCAACATCAGCTCGGTGCACGAAGAGTTGCCGTTTCCGCACTTCTCGAGCTACTGCGCGAGCAAGGGCGGCCTGAAGATGCTGACGCGCGATCTCGCCATCGAGCTCGCCCCGCTCGGGATCACCATCAACAACGTCGCGCCCGGGGCGATCCAGACCCCCATCAACGCGCACCTGCTCGAGAGCCCCGATCTGCTGAAAGCGCTGCTCGGCAACATTCCGCTCGGACGGCTCGGAAAGCCCGAGGACGTGGCGGGGGTCGTCGCGTTCCTGGCCTCGGACGACGCCGGCTACATGACGGGGTCCACCGTGTTCGTCGACGGCGGGCTCCTCTGGAACTATTCGGAGCAATAGGATAGGAGAAGAACGGTGCGTGCCGGCGCCGGACGGGGCGTTCCCCCGCGGTCTCGCCCGACTGCGACGACGGCTCGTGTCGCTGGACTCGCAGAGGACTGTGCCAGGCTCTCGCGCCGCCAACAAGAGGCCCACGTCATGATCGGCAAGACGCTTTCCCACTACCGGATCATCGAGTCGCTCGGCGCCGGCGGCATGGGCGAGGTGTATCGCGCCCGCGACGAGCACCTGGACCGCGACGTGGCGGTCAAGGTGCTGCTGCGCGGCGCGCTCGAAGATTCGACGTCGCGCGAACGATTCCGTCGCGAGGCACACGTGCTGTCGCGACTCTCGCACCCCGGCGTGGCGACGGTCTTCGACTTCGACACGCAGGACGGCGTGGACTTCCTGGTCATGGAGTTCGTGCCGGGGGGTACCCTGCAGCTGCGTCTCGAGCACGGGCCGTTCCCGCTCGATGAGCTGATGCGCCTGGGCGCCGACATCGGCGATGCGCTCGAGGACGCCCACCGGCGCGGATTCGTGCACCGTGACCTCAAGCCCGGCAACGTGGTGCTCATGGATTCCGGGGCGCCCAAGATCCTCGACTTCGGGCTCGCGGGCCTGCTGCACGAAACGCAGTCGCGCACGGCACTGACGCAGGAGGGCACGATGCTGGGCTCGATGCCCTACATGGCGCCCGAGCAGCTGCGCGGCGAGCCCGGTGATCTGCGCGTCGACGTCTACGCGTTCGGCACCGTGCTGTACGAGATGGCGACTGGCTGCCGTCCCTACGAAAAGGACCGGCCGGAGGCGCTCATGTTCGAAATCCTCCATGGCACCGTCCCCGCGGTGCGGGAGCGCAGGCCCGAAGTCCCCATCGAGCTCGACCGGCTGGTCGCCGCGTGCCTGCAGAAGGACCCTGCCACGCGTCCTGCTTCGGCGGGCGCCGTGAGTGCGCGGCTCCGCGAGATCCTCGAACACTCGAGGCGGGGCGTCGCGCCCGAGCCCGCGCGCGATGTGATCCGCTCGCTCGCGGTGCTGCCGCTCGAGAACGTCTCGCGCGACCCGGCGCAGGAGTACTTCGCCGACGGCATGACAGAGGCGTTGATTTCCGATCTCGCCCGCATCAAGGCGTTGCGCGTGATCTCGCGCACGTCGGCCATGAAGTACAAGGGCGTTCACAAGGCGCTGCCCGACATCGCGCGCGAGCTCAACGTCGACGCGATCCTGGAGGGTTCGGCGCTGCTGGTGGGCAAGCGCGTGCGCATCAGCGTGCAGCTCGTTTCGGCGCGTGCCGACGAGACGGTATGGGCGGATCGCTACGACCGCGATCTCGAAGACGTGCTGGATCTGCAGAGCGACGTGGCGGGCGCGGTGGCGAAGGAGATCGAGATCCACGTCACGCCCGGCGAGGCCGCGCAACTGGCACGTCGCCAGGCGGTCCACCCCGAGGCACACGTGGAATACCTGCGGGGCCGGCACACGCAGGTTGCCGCGTCACCGCAGGCGATCGAGCTCAGCATGCGTCACTACCGGCGCGCCATCGAGCTGGATCCGAACTACGCACCGGCCTGGGCGGGACTGGCTCACTGTCACTTCACTCGAGCGGCGCGCGGTATGGCGCCGGCGGCCGAAGCGAGCGCAGAGGGAATCGAAGCGGCGCTGCGGGCGCTGGAAATCGACGAGTCCCTCGCCGATGCCCACGCGGCACTGGGCACGCTGCGCGCGAGCCGCGGCGATCGCGAGGGGGGCATGCGATCGCTGCGCAAGGCCATTGAACTGAATCCGGGCCTCGCGGTCGCGCACTACACGCTCGGTCGGTTGCTGTATTGCTCGGAGCGTCACCCCGAGGCTCAGCAGGCGATGCTCAAGGCGCTGAGCCTCGATCCACTCTCGATGATGATTCATACGACCGTCGGCGACGCCTACTTCTACGCACGCGAGTACGAGAAGTCGGTCGTCTACTACCGCAAAGCGATCGAGCTGGATCCGCGTTTCGACGGAGCGCACACGGATCTCGCGCGCTCGCTGGAAGCGCTCGGGCGATTCGACGAAGCACGCGCGCAGTACGAGGAGGGGCGGCGCCACGCCGGTGGCGTCGCCGGTCCGAGCTTCGGGCTCGCGCATCTCGAGGCGAGCATGGGCCACGAGCAGGAGGCGCGCCGCATGCTCCAGGAGCTCATCGACGCCCGATCGCACCGGGTGATCTCGGCGTGGGGGATCGCCGCGCTGCATGCGAGTCTGGGGGACGTCGACGAGGCGTTTCGCTGGCTCGATATCGCGCTGGAGGAACGCGCCACGGGTCTTTCGTTCCTGCGCGTGCACCCGCGGCTCGATCCGATTCGCGACGATCCGCGGTATCGCACGCTGCTGCGCAAGGTGGGCATGGACTCGGAGTGAAGCGCGCCACCGGGCGTTCCGGCGAAAGACGCCGGGGAAGCGGGCCGCACAGCGTCCGTCGCCACCCCGCCCGTGGCTGCTCAGCCGAACACCGACGCCGCGTACGCGTCGAGCGCGCTCTGCCCGGTGGCGATCTGCTCGGCCGCGCAGGTGGCGGTGAGCAGGCACTCGATTGCATGGGGACTGAAACGCTCCGGGCTCCGCCCCACGTCGCGGATCGCGTCAGCGGAGAACGCCGCCCGCACGGCCGGGGAGGACTCGGCCTGCTGCGCGAGGAGCCTTCCCTGCAGCGCCTGCGCCGGCCGCAGCACGCTCGCGCCGCGCTCCGGCCGCAGCAGCCGCTGAAGCGCCGGATACCGCCGCGTCGTCTCGCGCAGGCGCCGGTTCCACACGTAGAGGGGCGATGTCAGCGGCAGCCCGATGTTCACGTCGACGATCCCGGCCGCCGCGCGGTCCAGGTGCTGCATGAACAGCCGGTAGAGCCGATGCCCGGACTTCTGTGTGTCCGGGCACGCCATGGCGGCGCGCACGAACGCGCGCGACCTGAATGGTGCGGCCGTCCAGTAGAAGCTCCGGTTCGTGTCTTCGCCCTCGAGAATCCAGCGGCGCGCGCGCTCGCGAAGCATGAAACGCACGTACACCTGCGCGGGGTCCGTTTCGCGATACGCCTCGATCACCTCGCGCACGTCCGCCTCGATCTCGCGCGTCTCGAGCCCGGTGAGGCGCGCCACCTGTTCGAGCGGCCAAACCTGGTTCTTCTCGATCACGTAGCCGGCGATATCGGCGGCCTGCGCGCGTGAGAGCCGGGGCCGGTGATCCGGCATCACCTTGTCACCGCCGTCGCCGGACCAGAGTGTCCGCGCGGCCCCGTACGTCGCGTGGAGCAATCCGAAGAAATCGAGACTGAACGCCATCGCCAGGGTGTTGAGCCCGTACTTCAGGCGCAGCAGCCCCTGGAGGCGATCACCGCGCGGCGCCGGCACGTGGAACTCGCTCCACGGCGCGCCGAGCGCCTCGGCCACGCGCCTCGCGACCGGGATTTCGGACGCGTACTGGCCGCCGGCGTCGGCGAACGTCGCGGCATCGAACGGCACGCCGGCGCGCCGGAGCGCCGCGCCGACCGCTCGTGAATCGAGCCCGCCGCTCAAGGCCACCAGCGGCCGCCCGCCCGTCGTGACCCGCTCTCGGCAGGCGTCCACGAACAGCTCGGCCAGTTCGGCGGCGTTCCGTCGCGCGGGGAACGAGGCGCGGGCCTTGTCGGTGAGGTCCGGCACGTCGTCGTCGAACGTCTCGAAGCGGGCGCCATCACGATCTGCGTTCCACATGCGCGCGCCGGGCAACCGTTCAACTCCCGCAGCGAGCGTTCGCGCGCCGAGCGCATAGCCGAACATCAGCAAATGAGCGAGTCCCAGACGATCGGGAGTGCGCGACGCCGCGAGCGAGAGCGCAAAGCCCTGATCGCGCGCGATCACGAGCCCTGTGTCCTCGGCCCGTCCGTAGAGCGGCAGACCGCCCACGGGATCGGCGACGATCAGTCGATGCGCGGCCTTCTCGTAGTGCAGGACCACGAAATCGCCGTCGCGATTCTCGACCTGTCTGCGGATCGCGCGCGCCGCGGCATCCCGGTCGCCGGGAGCGTCACGCCCGGCGGTGCGTAACCCGTCCATGGTCTGCCGCGGATCCATGCCGGCGATGCGGCCTTCGAGGCACACGAACACCCGATCGTCTTCGAATGTCTCCAGCGGATAGCCGGGATAGGTCGTCGCGCCGAGAGCCAGGTGGTTGTCGCGAAACAACGTGGCCCGCGAAGTGCCCGGTGCGCCCGGCGCGGCGCGGTCGATGGACGGCCCGGCCGCGTCGGCCGGCGGCGCGACGGCGGACGACGTGAATCGCAGGTTCAGACCCGGCACGAAGACCTTTCGCGATGGTTCGGCGGAAGTTGGAACGCCCGCATGGGCTCCCGGACGAAAGGCGGGGAGCGAGGGACCGGTCGAGGCTACGCGAGCCCCTCCGCGAGTTCCAGCACGCGGTCTCGCGCCGGTGGGCGTGTCGCGGGGCGAGGTGTAGACTGCGCCCCGCCGGCCGGGGCAGGAGGCCCCACGGTGGTCACCGAGGAGCCCCGATGTCGGAACGGAACCGACCCACCCGTGCAGTCCACGCGCGAACGCGGGCATGCCGCGCCTGCGTCCTGTTGCTGGCCGCCGCGCTGATCGTGCTGCCCGGATGCTCGATCAAGCGAATGGCCGTCAAGAGCGTGGCGAACTCGCTCACCAGCGGCCCCGATGTCTATGGAACGGACGACGACCCGGAATTGATTCGAGACGCGCTGCCGTTCGGGCTCAAGACCATGGAGTCGCTGCTCGAGGTCGTGCCGAAGCATCGCGGCCTGCTGCTCACGCTGTGCCGCGGTTTCACGCAATACGGGTTCGCGTTCGTGCAGCTCGACGCCGAGGCGATCGAACCGCTCGACTATGCGAAAGCCGTCGCCATGCGGGCGCGCGCCCTCAAGCTGTTCCTGCGGGCACGCGGCTACGGGCTGCGCGGGCTCGAGCTGTCGCATCCGGGGCTCGCGAGCCGCCTGACCGTCACTCCCGACTCCGCGGCGGGCGTGATCAAGAAGAAGGAACTGCCGATGCTCTACTGGACCGCTGCGGCGTGGGGTTCCGCGGTGAACCTGGGCAAGGACCGCCCGGAGCTGCTGGCCGACCTGGGCGCCGTGCATGCGCTGCTCGAGCGCGGGCTCGCGCTCGACGAAGCGTACGACGGCGGCGCGCTGCACGAAGCGATGATCTTTCTGGAGGCGCTGCCCGAGGCCATGGGCGGCTCCGCGGAGCGGGCGCATCGGCACTTCGAAAAAGCAATCGCATTCTCGCAGGGCAAGCGTGCCTCGCCCTACGTCACGCTGGCGTCGACCGTCTCGGTCATGACGCAAGATCGCGCCGGGTTCCGCGAGTTGCTCGACAAGGCACTGGCCGTCGACCCCGACGGCGATCCGAGTCAACGGCTCGCGAACCTGATCATGCAGCGGCGCGCCCGCCTGCTGCTCGACCACGAAGACCTGCTGTTCTTCGACACCGACGACGAACCCGAGGATTCCAAATGAGACTCACAGGATGGATCGTGGCGGCGCTGGCCGCCCTGCCGCTGTTGTCCGCTCCCGTGGCGCTCGCGGAGCGGCCGACCGTGATCAAGCTTTGCAGCCTGGTTCCCGATGGCTCCGTGTGGGACAAGGCCCTGCGCGAAATGGGCGCTGAATGGGCGTCCAGCACGCAGGGGCGCGTCACCGCGCGGATCTTCCCCGGCGGGATCGCCGGCGACGAGCCCGTGTTCGTGCGCAAGATGCGCATCGGGCAGTTCCAGGCGGCCGCCATCACCACGTCGGGGCTTGCCGAGATCGATCCCGCGTTCAAGATGTTCGAGATCCCCATGTTCTTCGAGTCGTACGACGAACTGCACGCGGTGCTCGAGAAGCTGGAGCCGACGCTCAAGCAGCGTCTCGCCGACAAGGGGTTCCGCCTGCTGTCGTGGGGGCACGGCGGCTGGGTCTACTTCTTCACCAAGGACAAGGTCGCGACGGTGGCCGACATGCGCAAGGCGAAGATGTTCTGGCTGCCCGACGACCGCATGGTTCAACTCTGGAAGAAGAACGGCTTCACGCCGGTACCGCTGGCCGCGACCGACATTCTGACCGGAATGCAGACGGGCATGATCGACACCTATCCGAGCACGCCGCTCCTGGTGCTGGCGCTGCAGTGGTACAAGTTCACGCCGAACATGGTTGCGGTCGGAATGGCGCCGCTCGTCGGCGGGCTCGTGATGACTGAAAAAGCGTGGAAGTCGATCGGCCCGGAAGATCAGCCGAAAGTGCTGGCCGCGTGCGAGAGGCTCGGCGACAAGCTCGCCGTCGAGATCCCGCGCCAGGACACCACCGCGGTCGCCGAAATGCAGAAACGCGGGCTCACCGTGACGACCGTCACGCGAACCGAAACGCAGACGTGGCGCGAGGTGGCCGATAAGTTCGCCGCCGACATGCGCGGCACGGTGGTCCCGACCGAAATTCTGGACGCAGCGACGCGTGAGCGCGATGCCTACCGCGCGAAGCACGGACGGGCTTCGCACTGAAGCGCGTCTTCGGCCGCATCGAAACCGGCATCGCCGCCACCGCGCTCGCGGTGATGGCGATTCTGCCGCTCGCGGAGGCGCTCTGGCGGGTGGCGTTCCACGCGGGGATCCCGGGCGCGGCGCCGTTCGTCCAGCACCTGACCCTGTGGGTCGGATTCCTGGGCGCGGCCCTCGCGGCCCGTGAGGGCCGGCTGCTGGCGCTGGCGACCGGCACGTTCATCCCCGTCGGGCGGCTGCG
>Ga0307417_10000538_pt1 | contig 15397 bp, 26 predicted proteins | sample SalMarWE160210MG_2_FD_202514 | JGI IMG/M metagenome (GOLD analysis project Ga0307417, IMG submission 202514) | Salt marsh sediment microbial communities from the Plum Island Ecosystem LTER, Massachusetts, United States - WE1602-10 | ecosystem: Environmental > Aquatic > Marine > Intertidal zone...
TTTGCAAAACAGCGGACGAATGTAAGCCGGCACAAATCCCGGATAATCAAACGCATTTTTCACGCCGGCTTGTTCCGCCTGCGCCCGCAAATTGTTTCCGTAATCAAAAACTTCGGCGCCTCTCTGTTGCATCTCCAGCATCGCCCGGCAATGCTTTGCCATCGAATCATAAGCCATCTTGATATATTTCTGCGGATCTTTCTTGCGTAGCTCCAATGCTTCCTGATAAGGAATTCCGGCAGGCACATAACCGCCCAGTTCATCATGAGCGGAAGTCTGGTCAGTCACGATATCAGGAATGACCCCGTTGGAAATGAATTCGGGGAAAACATCCGCTGCATTTCCCAGCAAGCCAATTGATAACGGCTGTCTCTTAGTGCGGGCATTATTGGCAGCATGAAGGGCCTCCGCAAACGACTCAGCTTTTACATCCAGATATTTGGTCTCCAGGCGGCGATTGATGCGATCCTCATCCACTTCCACAATGATTACCACACCATTATTCATTGTAACCGCCAATGGCTGGGCGCCGCCCATGCCGCCGAGACCGGCGGTCAAAGTCAATGTCCCTGCCAAGTCGCCATTATATTTTCTGCGGGCGATCTCGGCAAAGGTCTCATAAGTCCCCTGCAAAATTCCTTGCGTCCCGATATAAATCCAGCTTCCGGCGGTCATCTGTCCGTACATGATCAAGCCTTTTTTCTCAAGCTGACGAAACACATCCCAATTTGCCCACTTTCCCACTAGATTAGAATTAGCGATCAGAACCCGCGGAGAATAAGGATGGGTTTGAAAAATTCCCACCGGCTTGCCCGACTGAACCAGCAATGTTTCATCATTTTCCAAATTTTGCAGCGACTTCACAATAGCGTCGAATGCCTCCCAGTTGCGTGCTGCTTTTCCTGAACCTCCGTAAATGATCAACTCCTCAGGTTTTTCAGCCACTTCCGGATCCAGATTATTCATCAGCATACGCATGGCGGCTTCCTGATGCCATCCTTTGCATGAAAGTGTGTTCCCCCGCGGGGCATGAATTTCTCGTTGCATAATATTTACTCCTGGCTATTGTTGCTTTGAACATATAATTTTTGCAGCTTTTTGTCCTGCATAAATTGTTTATATGAAAATAAGACATATCCATTTAAAGAAAGTTCTTTGACGTCCGCTATTTTGTCCAAAACGGAAGTATCTGATTGATTGAAAAGGGATATACCAATCAATATTCTATCCATCATCCCGGCATTGAACATCATATGAATTCGCTCAAGAAATTGAATGTTGTCGCCGGTATAATTCATGGGAATTGCCCAATCGAGCCAGCCCTTTTTTAACCAGCGGTCCCATTCCTGATAATAGTACAGGTGCGCCTTAGCCAAATCGGCTTTCACTGCGGCGGAGATGATCACATCCGGTTTTTTGTTGCGAACTTTTGTCGCCAGAGATTTAACAAAATCGGATAATCCATCCTGCAAGAATCGCGTCCATCGATCATAGTACAATTCGTACCCCGTATACCCATATTTTTGCACGAAATTTTCTTTATCATTTTTTAACTCCAGGGGATCCAGTATATAAGCCTTTTTAAATGAATGCCTTATCCAGGGATGAAAGTCAAAATCTTTTCCAGGGAAACGGATATAGTCGAGATGGATTCCATCCACATCATATTTCGAAAGAATATCATCCACAATATTGAAGATATGCTGCTGCACCTCCGGGAGAAGCGGTGAATTATACAAACCTTCCGAACCGCCTTTCCGCAGTGATAATAAACTATCCTGAGATGCTTTGGCGGGATAGCTAATCCAGTCCGGTTGCTGATAGACCAAATGGTTTTGTGATTCAGGGAGACTGTCGCTGCTCCACAAATAAAATACATTGATCCAGGCATGGATTCGAAAACTATTATCACCTTTTCGGCTGATTAAATACCCCAGGGGATCGAAATCCGATTGCAGCCCTTCGGCACGGGGTTCATAAGCGCTGTTATAATAGGCATCTCCTCTGCCCCGAACTTGCACAAACAAATCGGTAAACTGATATCGATTAGCGATCGCGATCAGCGAATCAATGCTTTGAGGAGTGAGCATTTCATACCTGACCACCCATAATCCCCGCACGTTCTTTGAAGAGCCAGCAAAACCCGATGCGATAATCGATTGCAAAATAATGATTAAGACCAGATACTTTCGTTTCATGAAATTTTATTTCTCTGCCTTGGTTTAATCCCCTAAACATCCTCCGTTGCCCCCTTCGAGGGGGGCGAAACTGATTTATAATCTAAATGAAATGAGAACAAAAGCAATAAATTTTCTGCAAACAAAAAAGGCATCCCAAAATTTCAGGATGCCCTGCTAAAACTAACGCTTAATGAGGTGCTTTACTTTTTACTTCTTCTTTTCTTCCTCTCCCGTATCTTCCTCCGCTCCCTTTTTATCTTCGGAATCTTCTTTAGCAGCCTCTTCCGTTTCCGGTTCTTTGGCCTCCTTGGATTCTTCGGTCTTTTCCTTCTGCTCTTCTATTTTAGGTGCATCAGAAGACTGTTCTTTTTCCGTTTTGGTTTCTTTTGGAACTTCAGCGGGTTCTTCTTTCTTCTCAGGTTCTTTCGCCTTTTCAGCGCTTATCTCTTCTTCAGTCTTTGCAGCTTCTTCAACCTTTTCGGGCTTTTCTTTCGCTTTGGCTTCCTTCTCCTTCTTTGGTTTTTCTTTCTTCTTTTCCTTTTCCTTTTTGGTTTCTTCCACTTCTGCGGCTGCCGGCACTTCCTCGGCTAATTCCTTTTCCTTGGCTTTTTTCTTTTCCTCGCGGCTCTTTCTTTTCTTCTTCTGCTTTTCCTGTTCATCGATGATCAATTGTTCGAACCCAACCAATTGCAAAATCGCCATTTCCGCGCCATCGCCCATCCGGGGACCTACTTTAATGATACGGGTATATCCGCCATTTCTATCCGAAAAAGTTGGAGCTATTTCATCAAACAGCTTTTTGACCAGAGTTCTATTCTGCAGGAATTTGAATGCCTCCCGGCGGGCGTGCACGGAATCATTCTTCCCGGTAGTTATCAACTTCTCAACATAGCTGCGTGCCGCCTTAGCTTTAGCAAGCGTCGTTTTGATCTGGTGATGATTGATCAAAGCTGATGCCATGTTTCGTAATGTAGCACGCCGATGGCTCGCAGTTCTTCCTAATTTCTTTACTTTCTTTCGATGCCGCATAATCGGTACCCCGCGTTAATCCGTTTTAATCTTCGTTTTTCAAATATTTGTCTACTTCCATACCGAAGTATAAATTCTTCTTTTCCAGAATATCCTGAATCTCCTGCAATGATTTTCTGCCAAAATTCCGGAATTTCAGCAATTCGGATTCATCGAGCCTCACCAGGTCTCCGATGGTCTTAATATTGGCATTCTTCAGGCAATTATGAGATCGCACGGACAATTCCAATTCATCCACATTCATCTTCAACAGTTTTTTGATCCTGAGAACTTCTTCGTCAATTTCCTGCGCTTCCTCTTCTTCTGGCTCAATATCAAAATTGATGAATAGCTGGACATGATCCTTGATAATTTTACCCGCGTAAGTCAGCGCATCATCAGGTGTAATGCTGCCATCCGTCTTAATTTCCAAAATCAGCTTTTCATAATCGGTGCGCTGTCCGACCCGCACATTTTCCACCTGAAACTTGACATTATGGATAGGAGAAAAGATTGCATCAATGGGAATGAGACCGATGGAAGCCTCCAGCGGCTTGTTATCTTCCGCTGGGACATAGCCCCGTCCCTTTCCGACCCGAATTTCCAATTCGAAATTGGCATCGTCATTTAACGTCGCAATATGAAGATCGGGATTTAGCACTTCAAAATCCGTAGTGAATTCTTCAATTTTGGAAGCAGCGAACTCCCCGGGTCCGTTAATCTGCAAGCTGACTTTATCCGGTCGTTTATTCAGAAGCTTAATTCGAACTTCTTTTAGATTCAGAATAACCTCCGTTAAATCCTCTTTGACCCCTTTAATATTTGAAAATTCGTGGGTAACTCCGTCTAATTTTATAGCAGTAATTGCAGCGCCCTGAATGGAAGAAATAAGCACCCGTCTGAATAAGTTACCAAGGGTTACTGCAAATCCTCTCTCCAGAGGCTGAACTATAAATCTTCCATAATTTGTGGAATAAGTGGATTCATCCAATTCCACACTTTCTGGCATTAACATATTTAACCAATTCATAGGTCACCAAATTTAGTTTATTCGTTTACGTTAAATTATTTAGAATAAAGCTCGACAATTAAATTTTCCTGCACGTCGATAGGAATATCCTGCCGATTTGGAAGATCGAGAAATTCACCTTCCATTTTTGCTTTGTCCAGGCGAAGCCAGGGCATAAGCACATCATCTTTTATCCGGCGCATTGCCTCGTGAATAGCACCTAATTTACGGCTTTTCTCTCTGACGGTAATAATATCGCCGGGTTTTAGAATACGAGAGGAAACATTAATATGCTTCCCGTTAACTAAAAAGTGCCCGTGCAGTACCATCTGCCGCGCCGCATTTCTGGACGGGGCAAATCCGAGTCTGTAGACAACATTGTCCAATCGGCTTTCAAGCATTCTCAGCAGGTTTTCTCCGGTAACACCTTTCTGCCGGGTGGATTTGACGTAATAGCCATGAAACTGGGCCTCCAACAGCCCGTAGATTCTTTTCACTTTTTGTTTCATCCTTAACTGAACTCCATATTCGGAAAGCTTTGTCCGCCGGCTCGTTCCATGCTGACCCGGGGGATAGGATCGCTTTTCAAAGGAGCACTTTGCAGACAAGCAACGAGATCCTTTAAGGAACAGCTTTTCGCCTTCTCTTCTACAAAGTTTACATACTGGTCCGGTATATCGAGCCATTAATTATTTTCTCCATTCATTTATCAAAATTAAACTCTACGTTTTTTAGGAGGTCTGCAGCCGTTGTGTGGAATGGGAGTAACATCCTTAATTGAAAGAATTTCCAAACCGGCAGCCTGAAGAGAGCGAATCGCGGCTTCCCTTCCTGCACCGGGACCTTTTACTTCCACATCCACCTGCCTAAGACCTAAATCCATTGCCTCCTTGGCTGCACTTTCAGCAGCCATTTGAGACGCATATGGCGTATTTTTTCTTGAACCTTTAAAACCGACTTTTCCAGCGCTTGCCCAACTAATAACATCCCCATTTAAATTAGAAAGCGTTATCAGGGTATTATTAAAAGTTGACTTTATATGGGCGACGCCGTGAGCATCAACTTTTTCTTTTTTTCTTCGAGCTGTTCGACCTCTTTTAGCCAAAAATAGTCCTCCTCTTAGGTTACTTATTTATGTACGCTTTTTGCCGACCATTCTGCGTTTTCGTCCCTTGCGGTTGCGGGCATTGGTGCGGGTTCTTTGTCCGTTAACCGGCAAGCCCACCTTGTGGCGAATACCGCGATAACAATTAATATCCACCAGCCGCTTTATGTTCATATTCACTTCAGCTTTGAGAGAGCCCTCGACCTTATGATTTTGCTGGATGTTGGTACGAATGCTTTTGACTTCGTCATCGTTTAAATCACTCACACGCTTCTGAGGGTCGACTTTGCTTTCTTCACAAATTCTCAAAGCATTGGATCGCCCGATTCCATATATATATGTCAGGGCAATACCGACTGGCTTATTTTTTGGTAAATCAACACCGACAATTCGTGCCAAAATATTCTCCTTAGTTTATGCTATCCTTGCCGTTGTTTATGACGAGGATTTTTTCTGCAAATTACCCGTACAACCCCTTTTCGGCGGATGATTTTGCAGCTATCACATCGCCGTTTAACCGAAGTTTGTACTTTCATAATAACCTCTCAATTAAAAAATTAGTCTATTTGTAGCGATAAGTGATTCGTCCCCGCGTTAGATCATAAGGGGAAAGTTCCAGTTTTACCTTATCACCCGGTAAAATCTTGATAAAGTGCATTCTCATTTTTCCGGAGACGTGCGCTAAGACCCCATGCCCGCTTTCCAGTTCTACGCGGAAGGTGGCATTCGGTAATGTCTCCTTAATGATGCCGTCAACTGCAATTGGTTGTTCTTTCGCCACGCTTTAACTCAGGGTTTTAAACTATGTTCAGTTAATATTTTGGGCTTTCCATTACCAATTAGAACGGTATGTTCAAAATGAGCCGATGGTTTACGATCCGCGGTAATAATCGTCCATCCATCCTGCGAGGTAAAAACCCTCGCTGCGCCAACATTCACCATAGGCTCGATCGCTAATGTCATTCCCGTTTTTAATTGCGGTCCTCTTCCCGGTTTGCCATAGTTAGGAACTTGCGGATCCTCGTGCAACGCCTTACCGATTCCATGCCCGACTAATTCCCTGACCACGGAATAGCCATGAGATTCCGCTAATTTTTGAACCGCATACGATATATCCTGCACCCTATTGTTTTCAAGGGCTTGATTAATTCCTTCAAAAAGCGATTGCCAGGTGATCTTCAAAAGCTCTTTTTTCATCCCGTTAATTTCACCTACTGAAAAAGTATAAGCAGCATCTCCGTAATAGCCCTTGTATTCTGCGCCGATATCGATGCTGATGATCTGCCCTTCCTCCAATACCCTTTTATTGGAAGGAATTCCATGAACCACTTCATCATCAATTGAAATGCAGGCATTCCCCGGAAATCCGTATAAACCTTTAAAAGCAGGACGAGCATTCTTCGATTTAATGAATTTGGAAATCTGCTGGTCCAAATATTGGGTCGTAATTCCGGGTTTTATCAAAGATCCAACAAACTCAAATGTCTCAGCAACGATTTGAGAGCTAATCGTCATTAGCTCAATTTCGTGCTCATTCTTAATAGTAATCATTTATGCAAACTTACCTTCGGCCACGAATACGACCAGAGCGCGAAAAACCTTCATAATGCCGCATGAATAAATGCGACTCAACCTGCTGGATAAAATCTAGTGCAACCCCCACAATAATCAACAGCCCGGTACCGCCAAAAAACGATGCATAACTATATGAAACATTAAATGTCTTCACCAGCAAATAGGGAATAATAGCAACAATTGCCAGCGCTATGGAACCCGGCAGTGTAATTCTTGTGAGAATCGAATCTAAAAACTCGGCGGTCTTTTTCCCCGGTCTAACGCCAGGTATAAAGCCGCCTTGTTTTTTCAAATTATCCGCAACGTCAACAGGATTCAGGATAATAGCTGTATAAAAGTATGTAAAGAAAACAATCAGCGTACCATAAACCAGCCAGTAGAACCAGCTATCGAAAGCGAAATAGCGCTGGATGGTGATGATAAAATCACTATCGGGCAAAAAGGCAAAGATCGTGCTCGGAACGAACATAATTGCCTGCGCAAAAATAATGGGCATCACGCCGGCAGTATTGACCCGCAGGGGAAAATGGGTGTTAACTCCGCCATATACTTTCCTGCCTACAACCCGTTTGGCATATTGAACGGGAATTTTTCTTTGCGCTTGCGTCAGCACTACAATGGCAGCAATAATACCAAAAGCCAGAACTATCAGAAATAATTCTGTCAGCAGCGGGCGATTATCAGATGCAAATTGTATCCACTCTTCCTTCATAGCACTTGGCAACCGGGAAAGAATCCCGATAAAAATGATCAATGAAATACCGTTACCGATTCCCCGTTCATCAATTTGCTCACCCAGCCACATCAACAGCATGGTACCGGATGCCATGGAAACCATAGTCATCAGCCGAAATCCCATTCCGGGATTAATCACCACATCAATGCTCTCCAGAAATATAGCCACCCCAAACGCCTGCATGGAAGAAATGAACATAGTCCCGTACCGAGTATACTGTGTAATTTTTTTCCGTCCTTCTTCTCCTTCCTTCTGCAAACGCTGGAAATATGGGATAACCGCACCTAAAAGCTGCAAAATAATGGATGCGCTAATATAAGGCATAATTCCCATACCAAATACCGCCGCCTTGCTGAATGCCCCACCGGCAAACAAGTCATACAATCCGAATAAAGTGCCGGATAGCTCTCTCATTTTTTGAGCAAGGACATCGGTATTTATCCCGGGTGTAACAATAAATGTGCCTATCCTACAAACTGCCAAAATGACGACTGTAAAAAGTATTCTTTTCCGCAGGTCATTGATTTTGAAAATATTGCGAAATGTTTCAATCATAGTAGCGTAACAGATCCTCCCTTTTTCTCTATCTTTTCACGGGCTGATTTGCTAATTGCATTGACTTTAATATTCATCTTCTTGCTTATTTCACCATCGCCCAAAATTTTAATGGGGCTGGCTGCTTTTTTTACCAATCCAGCTTTGTGCAGTCTTTCCGCGTTGATCTCGGATTCGCCGCCAATCTTTTCCAGGTTGCTTAAGTTCACTACTTGATATTCAACCTTGCCATGCTGGTAAAATCCGAATTTGGGCAATCGCCGCTGGATAGGCATTTGCCCGCCTTCAAACCAACTGCGGTTCTTATGCCCGGAGCGTGACTTTTGCCCTTTATGCCCCCGTCCGGCAGTTCCGCCTGTACCTGAGCCTTGACCACGACCGATTCGTTTGTTATCGTTTGCAGAGCCTGCTGCTTTTTTTAACGAGCCTAAATCCATGTCATCCTCTTAATTTTACTCGGCTTCCTCAACCGTAACCATGTGGCTGACTCTATTGATCATTCCGCGAATCTGCGGCGTATCATTTTGAATTACCGTGTGCCGTATCCGTTTCAACCCTAAAGCCTCGATTGTTTTTTTATGGTTCGGTTTTTGTCCGATTAAACTTCTGATCTGGGTTATCTTTAATGTCTTTTGCTTTTTCTTAGCCATTGATTAATCCACCCTGTTTACGCAGTGTATAATTCTTTGAGGGAAATCCCTCGCTTTCGGGCAATTTTTCCGGGATCCTCAAGTTTATGCAGCGCTGCCATGGTCGCCTTTACAACACTATGCGCGTTTGCAGAGCCGAGAACCTTGGTTAGAATATCTCGTATCCCCACCGATTCACAAATTGCGCGCACCGGACCGCCGGCAATGACACCGGTACCAGGTGATGCCGGCTTCAATACCACTTTGCCTGCGCCGTATTTTCCATATACAGAATAAGGAATGGTTCCGCCGGTCAGGTCAATTCGTACCACTTCTTTTTTGGCTTTTTCAGTTGCCTTGGTAATGGCGTTAACCACTTCATTTGCCTTCCCCAAACCAATACCAACGTGTCCATTGCCATCCCCAACAACCACGATGGCGCTGAAACTAAACCGGCGCCCGCCTTTAACGACCTTGGCAACACGATTGATATATACAACTCTGTCTTTCAGCTCTAATTCAAATGGATTTATCTTTTCTTTCACAAATAATCCTCTTGTTTAAAATTCCAAGCCACCCTTACGGGCGCCTTCGGCAAGCGCTTTTACCCGACCATGATACTTATACCCATTGCGGTCGAAAACAACTTTCTTGATCTTCTTTTCCACTGCTTTTTTAGCAATAAATTCACCCACCAACTTGCTGGCATCCATTTTGGACTTCGCTTTCTTGGCGTTGGCTTTAACCTCCTTCGTCAAATCCGAAGCGCCAAAGATGGTTTTATCCTTCGAGTCATCGACAATTTGTGCGTAGGTGTATTTAAGACTCTTATATACAACCAAACGAGGTTTTTCAGTCGTTCCGAAAATTCTTGTTTTTTTTGCTTGTTTTGGCATAATCAGCAATCTCCAATCACCGCTTTTTATCCGGCTGTTTTTCCGGCTTTGCGACGGATTATTTCACCTTCATAGCGAATTCCTTTGCCCTTGTATGGTTCGGGTGGACGAAAGGACCGAACCTTTGCAGCAATTGAACCCACTAAAAACTTATTTATACCCGAAACAATAACTTGCGTCGGCGTTGGCAAATCTATTGAAACTCCCTCAGGAGGCAAAAGATAAATCGGATGCGAATACCCGAGAGCTAAAACCAAGAAATTCCCTCTCTTCTCAGCCTTATACCCGACTCCTTCGATGAGCAGGGTCTTTTGATATCCTTTTTCAACGCCAACCACCATATTATTGATCAGAGTTCTGGTAAGACCATGCAATGCTCGCCATTTACGATCGTCCGATGGTCGTTTTACATGTAGCTCGTTATCTTCGCGTTCCAGAGTTAAACCGGGATCGAATTTTTGATGTAATTCCCCCTTCGGTCCCTTCACGGAAATGGTATCTTTTTTCACATCCACTTGGACACCGTCGGGAATTTCTATTGGCAATTTTCCTATTCGTGACACAATTTTGCTCCACTCATTTAATTCTACCAAATATAACAGAGCACTTCGCCGCCTATATGATTCTTTCGGGCATCTCGCTCTGTCATAACGCCCTTCGAAGTGCTTAAAATAGCTATACCCATATTGTTTTTTACCCGGGGCAGATTATCAATATCAACATAATAGCGTCGCCCCGGTTTGCTGATTCTGTGCAATTCTTTTATAATTGAATTGCCGTCCTTTTCATACCGCAAAAATAGTCTTAGTATATTTTGCTTACCATCTTCGATGATGATGTAATTTCGAATAAACTTTTGTTCATAAAGGATGTGCGCCATTCTCTTCTTTAAATTTGAAGATGGAATATCGACAATCTTATGATTTGCCAGAATTGCATTCCGAATTCTGGTTAAAAAATCCGCTATGGGATCCGTCATGCTCATAGTATTCTCCTAACGTTACCAGCTTGCCTTCGTTACACCGGGAATTTCACCTTTATTGGCAAGCTCGCGAAAACATATCCGGCATAATCCAAATTTGCGAAGATAGGCTCTCGGGCGTCCGCAACGTTCGCATCGATTATATTCTCTGACTTTAAATTTCATTCTCTTTTTTGCTTTAGCGACTAATGCTTTTTTTGCCAATGATTTCTCCCTTGTATTTACGTTCTAAACGGCATGCCAAATGCCTTCAACAATTCATAAGCTTCTTCGTCATTTTGTGCCGACGTAACAAATGTTATATTCAAACCACGAATTTTATCAATTTTATCGACGTTGATTTCCGGGAATATGATCTGTTCCCGTGCACCGATGGAATAGTTACCCTTTCCATCAAATGCTTTATCGGAAAGCCCCCGAAAGTCCCGGATGCGCGGGATAGCCAAGCTGATTAGCCGGTCCAGAAATTCATACATTCTCAATCCCCGCAGTGTCACTTTGCAACCGACTTTCATACCGGCGCGCAGTTTGAAATTAGAAATGGATTTTTTAGCTGCCGTAACCGCCGGCTTTTGACCCGAAATGGTTGTCAGGTCATCGATGGCATGATCCAAAACTTTCGCATCCGCAACAGCTTCCCCGACACCCATATTTAAGGTAATTTTTTCCAACCGGGGAACTTCCATGACATTCTTATAACCGAACCGCTTCATCAACGCCGGAATGATATCTTTCCGGTAGTTTTCTAACAATCTGGGTGTATACTTCTTATTCATTGTTAATCCTGCTATATTATTTCTTCGCCGTCACAATCTTCGTGCTTGGCAAATCTTACCTTGCTCCCATCCTTTAGCACTTTGATACCCACACGAGTCGGAATATTGTTCTTGGGAGCAATTACTTTCACATTCGAAATATGTATGGGGGCTTCTTTCTGCACAATTCCCCCCTGCGGCATTTGTTGTGTGGGGCGGGAATGTTTTTTTATCAGATTAACGCCTTCCACAATTATCCTGTCATTTGCAGGAAAAACCTTGAGCACTTTACCCCTTTTGCCGCGGTCATTTCCGCTCAAGACCAACACTGTATCGTTTTTCTTAATCTTTTTCATTTATAGCACCTCGGGAGCTAATGAGATGATCTTCATAAAATCCTTATCGCGCAATTCCCTGGCTACCGGGCCAAAAATACGAGTCCCGACAGGCTCTCCTGCCGTATCCAAAAGCACAGCGGCATTCTCATCAAACCGGATATATGAACCATCGCCTCTTCGGATTTCTTTTTTTGTTCGAACGATAACCGCTCGTGACACTGCTCCTTTTTTTATTTGAGAATTCGGAATTGCATGCTTAACCGATACGACAATCAAATCGCCAATCGAACCATAGCGTTTTTTTGAGCCGCCTAAAATTCGAATTACTTGTACTCTTCTCGCACCTGAATTATCTGCAACAGTCAAACGGGTATTTTCCTGAATCATGATACCAACCTCGGTCTCTACTTGGCTTTTTCTACAATCTCGACAACCCGCCACCGCTTTGTTTTGCTAAGCGGACGGGTTTCTATAATTTTTACTTTATCTCCCACCTGGCATTCATTGACATTATCATGCGCTTTAAACTTGCTGGTTCGCTTTATATACTTTTTATAAAAAGGATGCTTTACCAATCGCTCAACGGATACAACCGCCGTTTTATCCATGCTACTGCTCACCACAACGCCAACCCGTGATTTTCGAACTCCTCTTTCCATTGTTCAATTCACCTATTCTTTCGTTTCTGTTCCTAATACAGGTTTAGAAATTCCTAACTCATATTCGCGCAAAAGTGTTTTTATTCTGGCAACATCCTTCTTCACAATTTTTAAACGACTGGGATTCACCAATTGATGCGTCGCCTTTTGGATTCGCAAATTAGCCAGTTCATCCAAATAATCTTCCAACGTGTTATTCAATTCTTCTGCTGTACGACTTCTTAATTCTTCAATTCTCATTTTTAATTATTCCCCGGCTTCTCTTCGGCTGACAAATTTTGTTTTAATAGGCAATTTATGAGCCGCCAAACGCATAGCCTCCTTGGCAATTGCCTCGGACACACCTTCAATTTCAAACATAATTCTGCCCGGCTTCACAACTGCTACCCAATATTCAGGAGCTCCTTTTCCTTTACCCATTCTCGTTTCAGCAGGTTTTTGGGTAACCGGCTTATCAGGAAAAACCCGTATCCAAACCTTGCCGCCTCTCTTGATATAGCGGGTCATGGCAATTCGTGCGGCTTCGATCTGGCGGCTGGTAATCCAATGAGGCTCAAGCGCCTTCAGGGCGTATTGTCCGAATGCGATGCTGCTTCCGCGGACAGCTTTTCCTTTCATCCTGCCGCGCTGTTGTTTGCGATATTTTACCCGTTTCGGCATTAACATGAGTATTGCTCCTTATGATGTACGCCCTATAATTTCACCGTTGTATATCCAAACCTTCACCCCGATGCAACCATAGGTTGTAATTGCCGTGTAGGTTGCATAATCAATATCCGCCCGTAATGTTTGCAGCGGAATTCTTCCTTCTTTATAGCCTTCTGTGCGCGCCATTTCGGCGCCGCCCAAACGCCCGGAACATACGATTTTGATTCCTTCTGCTCCCAGGCGCATCGAAGAAGTAATGGATCGCTTCATCGCCCGGCGGAAGGAAACTTTTCCTTCCAACTGCCTGGCAATATTTTGCGCTACTAAATAGGCATCGAGCTCCGGGTGCTTAATTTCATTAATGTTTATTTGAATATCTTTCTTCTGCAATAATTTTTTTAATTCTTCCTTAAGCTGATCGACTTCGGCGCCTTTCTTGCCAATTACCACACCGGGGCGAGCTGTATGAATGGTTACCAGAATTTTTTTGGCAGTTCGCTCAATTTCAATTTTGGATATTGCGCCGTCGGTCATACGCTTTTTGATATACCGCCGGATCAATAAATCCTCGTTTAATTTTTTTGAGAAATCCTTTTCATCAAACCACTGGGAATTCCATGTTTTAATAACCCCTAATCGATAACCTACCGGATTTGTCTTTTGACCCAAATTTTTCCTCGCTTACCAGTTTAAACTCTATCTTCTATTACTATAGTTAAATGACTTGTTCTTCGCCGGATGCGACCGACCCTTCCCATAGACATAGGGCGAAATCTGCGCAGTACCGGTCCGCCATCCACATGAATTGTTTTGATGTATATGTCACCTGGGGTAACCTTGGGAGCATTATCTCTAGCAAAATAATTCGCTACCGCGGATTGCAATGCTTTTCTTATCACACCCGCAGCCCGTTTTGGCGTATACTCAAGCGTGTACAACGCTTCTTCAACGCTTTTGTCTTTAACCATCGCTAATACTCTGCGCATTTTAATCGGCGACATACGAATATATTTTTCTTTTGTTGTTGCTTCCATGATTACACCGGTTTCTCGTCATTATTTTACTTTTGATGTTCTTTCAGCCATCTTCCCGCCATGACCGCGAAAGGTACGGGTCAGGGAAAATTCGCCCAATTTATGTCCCACCATATTCTCCGTAATGTATACCGGAATAAATTTTATTCCGTTATGCACTGCAATGGTATGTCCCACGAATTCAGGAGGAATGGTGCTCCGACGAGCCCAGGTTTTTACTACTTTTTTTTGTCCCGATTCATTCAGCTTCTGAATTTTCGAATACAGTTTCGGTTCGATGTATGGACCTTTTTTTAAAGATCTCGACATAAAGACACCTCAATCATCTCTTTTTAACAATTAGTTTATCCGACGACTTGTGCTTTTTTCTGGTTTTCAGCCCTTTGCTTAATTTCCCCCAGGGGGAACAGGGATGCCGTCCGCCGGAGGAACGCCCTTCGCCGCCGCCCATGGGGTGATCAATGGGATTCATTGCCACACCGCGAACATGCGGTTTGCGTCCCAACCACCGGGATCTGCCTGCTTTACCCAACGACACATTGTTATGATCAATATTGCTCACCTGCCCGATGGTAGCGTAACAGCTCAATCTAAACCGCCGGATTTCCCCGGAGGGCATTTTGAGCAGCGCGAAATCACCTTCCTTCGCAAGCAATTGCACATACGTCCCGGCGCTTCTTGCAACCTGGCCGCCTTTCCCCGGGATAGCTTCGATATTATGCAATGCCATTCCGAGAGGAATTTTGGCTAAGGGAAGGGCATTGCCCACATTTACTTCCGCCGTTTCCCCGGACATTATCTTATCCCCCACCTTAAGCCCATCAGGAGCAAGAATATATCGTTTCTCTCCATCGCCATAAAATAATAAGGCTATCCTGGCACTGCGATTGGGATCGTATTCAATTGCCTTAACCGTTGCTGGTATTTCGTGCTTCCCTCTCTTGAAATCAATAATCCGGAATTGGCGCTTATGGCCACCGCCTCTTTGCCACATAGTAACCCGTCCCTGGCTATTCCTTCCGCCACTTTTTTTCAGGGAAGTGACCAGCGAGCGTTCCGGATCCCCTTTTGAAAGATTATCCCGTACAGTATCCGTTCTGTAGCGCATTCCCGGTGTGTTAGGTTTATATTTTTTCAAAGCCATAATTTAATCTCCAAATCTGTCTTACAAATTCTCGAGGAAATCAAGTTTATTGTCTTCGGCCAAGGTTATTACAGCCTTTTTGAAACCAGGGGTATAGCCGGAGACGCGTCCTGTTTTCGTGAATCGGCTTCTCATTTTGCCGCT
>Ga0307417_10000539_pt1 | contig 15374 bp, 12 predicted proteins | sample SalMarWE160210MG_2_FD_202514 | JGI IMG/M metagenome (GOLD analysis project Ga0307417, IMG submission 202514) | Salt marsh sediment microbial communities from the Plum Island Ecosystem LTER, Massachusetts, United States - WE1602-10 | ecosystem: Environmental > Aquatic > Marine > Intertidal zone...
AATCCCTGCCTCGTCGGCAAGGACACCGATCGAGGTTCCGGCTAGGCCTAGTTCGACGAACGATGCCGCACCCGCTTCCAGTAGAGCGGTGCGCGTTTTTTCCTTGTGCTCGTCGATAGTGGCCGCATTGATCTTCGGCATGTTGCCGGGATTGTATCTACAAACACTCATTCCAGTTTCTCGGCTAACCCGTAGTCGATCGCGACGGCCGAATACCACCTGCCAAGGGCCACTTCCGGCGATACGGTGTGATATCTCTGCCCGTATGGCCGCAACGGGCCAGGGATCGGTACAATCCGCCCGACCGGTCCGACGCATCCCTTTGGAGGCACACGTGCCCACTACCGTTCTGATTGGCGCCCAATGGGGCGACGAAGGCAAAGGAAAGGTGACCGACCACCTCTCGGAAACGGCCGACGTTGTTGTCCGTTATCAAGGGGGGAACAATGCCGGCCACACGATCATTGTCGACGGTGAGCGATTCGCCCTCACCCTCATCCCCAGCGGGGTGCTGTACCCGCAGGTAACGCCGGTGATCGGCAATGGCTGTGTCATCGATCCGGCCGTGTTGGTCGCTGAGATGGCCGAACTCGGTTCCCGCGGGATCGACCCGACCAGGCTGCGCATCTCGGGAAACGCCCATGTAATCATGCCTTATCACCGCAAGCTCGACGCGGTGATGGAGCGCTTCCTCGGTCACGAGCAGATAGGCACCACCAAACGCGGCATCGGGCCCGCCTACATGGACAAGTTCTCCCGGCACGGTATCCGGGTACAGGACCTGTTCGACCCGAAGATCTTTCACCAGAAGCTCGAAGTCGCCCTCAAGGACAAGAACAAGCTCCTCAGCAAGGTGTACAACTCGCTGCCGATGGAGCTCGAGCCGATCTACGAGGAATACCTCAGGTACGCCGAGAACCTCGGCGACTATGTGACCGACACTTCTCTGCTGCTCTGGAACGCACAGCAGGAGGGGAAGAACATCATCTTCGAGGGAGCCCAGGGCACCCTGCTAGACATCGATCACGGCACGTACCCGTTCGTCACATCGTCCAACCCGACCGCAGGCGGAGCGACCATCGGAAGCGGGATCGGCCCCACCACCATCGATCGAATCGTCGGTGTGGCCAAGGCATACATCACAAGGGTCGGCACCGGCCCATTCCCCACCGAGCTGCACGACGATGTCGGCGCCAGGATGGTCGAGCTCGGTGGTGAGTTCGGCACGGTCACGGGCAGAAAGCGGCGCTGTGGCTGGCTCGACATCGTTGCCCTCAAATACGCGGTCAGGGTCAACGGTCTCACCGAGCTGGCCATGACCAAGCTCGACATTCTCTCCCACTTCGACACGTTGAAGGTCGGCGTTGCCTACGATTCGCTGGGAGAGCGATACAGCGACTTCCCGCGGCAGCAGCGGATCCTGTACAACTGCCACCCGGTATACGAGGAACTTCCCGGATGGAGCACGGATATCACTGCCGTCCGTAACTATGGGGACTTGCCCAAGGAAGCCCGGCAATACGTCGAGTACGTCGAGGATGCCATCGGTGTGCCGGTCACGATGATCGGCGTCGGCCCGGGTCGCAGCGCAACCGTGCTGAGGACCCCATGAGGGTTCTGCTCGTCGGCGGTGGCGGCCGGGAGCACGCGCTCGGTTGGAAACTCGCTCAGAGTCAGATCATCACGGATCTCATCGCGGTTCCCGGCAACCCGGGATTTGCCCAACTCGGCGCCTGCGTGCCCGGGATCGACATCACCGATCCGCAGGCAATCGTGGATCTGGCGCTGGCCAACGCCATCGACCTGGTGGTCATCGGGCCCGAGGCGCCGCTTGCGGCAGGAGTGGTTGATGCGCTTACGGCGGCGGGGATCCGTGCGTTTGGGCCGACTCGTGCGGCCGCCCAGCTCGAGTCTTCGAAGGCCTTTGCCAAGACGATCATGAAGCGAGCCGGGGTACCGACAGCCAACTGGCGGGCATTCACCGACGTCGAGGAGGCGATCGAGTATCTCGAGAAAGTCGACGGCCCCTATGTCATCAAGGCCGACGGTCTCGCCTACGGCAAGGGCGTATTGGTGACCGAAGACCTGATCGCCGCACAGGGCTGGGCCAGGCTGTGCATAGCAGGCGAGTTCGGGGACGCCGGCTCGACCGTGGTGGTCGAGGAGTTTCTCCCGGGTCGAGAGATCTCGGTGTTCGCCATCTGCGACGGCACCAAGGCGGTGGCACTGGAGCCCGCCCGCGACTACAAGCGTCACCGCGACGGGGGACGGGGACCCAACACCGGCGGAATGGGCTGCTACTCCCCCGTCAACGACCTGCCCGATGATCTGGTCGACCGAACCATCGACGAGATCATCCACCCCGTTCTCAACGAGATGCTAAAGGACGGCATCGAGTATCGCGGCTTCCTGTACGCCGGTCTCGTCCTCACCGAAGCGGGGCCGAAGGTGCTCGAGTTCAACTGCCGGCTGGGCGACCCAGAGACCCAGGTGCTCCTCACCAGGCTCAACGAGGATCTGTTGGAGCTGCTCGCCTCAGCGGCCGAGGGGTACCTGCCCGACGGTCCACTCAACTGGCGCGACATCGCCGTTGTCGACGTCGTGCTCACCGCAGCTGGATACCCGGATAACGCCGAGGTCGGTCGAGCAATCAGCGGCGTCAACGAGGTCAACAGCATCCCCAACGTCAAGGTGTTTCACGCCAATACCCGCCGCACCCCGGAAGGTCTGGTGACCGCAGGCGGGCGCGTGCTCAACATCGTGGCCTCGGGTGCCACGGTCGCCGAGGCGAGAAAGCTGGCGTACGAGGCAGCCTCCCATGTCCACTTCGGCGGTATCCACTACCGCCGGGATGTCGCTCTGACATGATTCCCCGCTACACCCTCCCCGAAATGGCTCGCATCTGGAGCGAGGAGCACAAGCTCGAGTTGTGGAAAGAGATGGAGACCCTGGTTGTGGAAGCGTGGGTAGATCAGGGGGTTGCCCCGGCAGCCGCCGCCGGCGCCCTCCGGGCCGCCCCCGAGGTCGACGCAGAGGAATGGCGAGAGCGTGAGCGGGTAACCAACCACGACGTCGCTGCCTTTGTCGACGTGCTGGCCGAATCGGCGGGCGAGGGCGGGGAATGGGTGCACTACGGCCTCACCTCTTCAGATGTGCTCGACACCGCCCTTGGGGCCATTCTCAAAGAGGCGGCCACCCTGCTGCAGAAACGGCTCGACGATCTGTTCATCGTCGTCAAGGCGAAGGCGTTCGAACATCGCGACACCGCAATGATCGGCCGAACGCACGGGATCTGGGCGGAACCGACGACCTTTGGTCTCAAGCTGGCGACCTGGGCTCTCGAGATCGACCGGGATCGCATTCGGCTGGCCGCAGCGAAGAGGTCGGTTGCGGTAGGCAAGATCTCCGGTGCCGTCGGCACGTACGCACATACACCACCAGCCATCGAAGAGTACGTGTGTGGGCGCATGGGAATCGAGATCGAACCCGCCTCGTCGCAGATCACCCACCGGGACCGGCACGCCGAGTTCCTTTCCGTGCTGGCGCTTGTCGGCGCATCGCTGGAGCGCTTTGCGACCGAGATTCGCCATCTGCAACGGTCCGAGGTCGGTGAGGCCCGCGAGTCGTTCGGCGCCGGGCAAAAGGGCTCATCGGCGATGCCGCACAAGCGGAACCCGATCGCCTCGGAGAACGTGACCGGTCTCGCCCGCCTGCTCCGCGGCTATGCCTCGGTAGGGCTGGAGAATGTGGCTCTCTGGCACGAGCGCGATATCTCCCATTCGTCTGCGGAACGAGTGGCCTTGCCCGATGCCTGTCTCATACTCGACTTCGCCCTGGTACGGATGACCAGGCTGATCGACAACCTCGTCGTCAACCAGGACCGCATGCTGCAGAACCTCGAGTCGACCCGGGGTCTCGTGTTCTCACAGGCGGTGCTGCTGGCACTCATCGAGGAGCAGGGCCTGGCCAGGGACGAGGCCTACCGGATCGTGCAGCGCAACGCCATGCGCGCCTGGGACGAGGGTCTGCCGCTGCGGCAGCTACTCGCCGAGGACGTCGCCGCCGCCCTGCACCCGGACGTGCTCGACCGTTGCTTCAGCACCGACTACTTCCTGCGCAACAGCGGCGTCGTCTTCGACCGCTTGGCGAAGATCCCCGCTTCCGGCGTAGATCATGCCGGGATACCGGCATGATCTACGCACGAACGGGATTAGTAGTCGATCAGGACGAGTAGCTCCACCACCTGTGCGGTGCCGTCGCTCTCGCTGCCCACCCCGAGACCACGGACGGGGGCAACCACCGCGGCTTCTTCCCGGGTCATTGGAACCAGGTCGACGATCCCGGCGATATCGACGTAGCCAACGAGACCGTCACCAATCACGGCTCCGTCAAGCTCCTGGTAGAGGTCGGAGGAAAGCAAGCCACCTTGGGCGCCTGAAACGACGCTCGAAACGATGTCGTGGCCCGTACCGACCACGAGCAGGTCGGGCCCAGCCGAATAGCTGATGATCTCCTGGCCGGCGTCGGAGACGGTGGTCACGTCTCCGTCCTGCTCGAGATCGACACCCGACTGGCGCATCATCTCCTCGAGATTGGCGATCAGGTCGGTAACCGGGCCGCTGTCGAGAAGGCCGATCGCACCGACGATGCCCACCGGCACGTCTGACTCGCTGGCGATGAGGCCGTCCCTTGTCTCTGTAGCAGCAACGGTCAGATCACCGGACATCGATTGCAGCAGAGCGGCAACATCAACGCCCGTCTCGTAGTAGAGCTGGTCGAAGAGGTCGCTGAGGTCTCCCAGCGCCGACTCATCGATGGCGCCGTCGGACGAATCGGAGCCGGCAATCGACAAGAACCCGAGAGTGTCCCCAGGCAGGGCGGCGACGACATCACGGTCCGGCGAGATCGACGTCGGCGTCTGATCGTTGCCGCTCACCACGTAGCTGAACAGCATTCCCTCGTCGACGAGTGTCACCGAAGCTCCCATACTGACGAGGAGATCAGCGGGCGTACTCGACTCACCCATCGATGCAGCCTCGGCCATGCCTAGGAAATCGGCAAAGGCGCTTTTGCCCATGTAGAACGACACCATGCGGTCGTTGGGAAGCCGGCTCATGACATCGGTGAAACTGGCATCGTCGGCGATCGAAAGACCGGCGTCGTTGGCGGCAATCGCATCGGCTACGTCTTGTTCGATACCCACGAGCAGTGTGTCGTCGGTGAGGACGAGGCCGATGGAGATCTCGTCGACGTCGTCATGCCACGCGTAGCCTGGCAAGCCACCAATGGTGGTCGCGGTTGGCTTGACGTCGCTTCCCGCCATCGCATCCAGTGCCTTTGCGACAAACGCCGCTGCGGCATCATGATTACGAACATCGGCGCTCAACAGGAACGAGAGCCCGTCGACCTCGAACGTCGCCGGGTCGAGCTCGGGCACAGAAGCGGCAATCGAGACGGACCTGCCGATCCAGGGGAGGATGTCACCCGACAGGGTGATGTCGCCTTCTTCCGCCATGGCCGTGTCTATGGCGGCGACGAGGTCTTCCGGATAGTCGTCGATGATCCCGGCGTCGACCATGGGGACCGCAAAGGCGTCGACAAAGGATTGGAGCCGGGCGCTGTCGCTGAGCGCAAGCGCGTCGAATGTCACCACGAAGTCCATGTCGGCGGGCACGGAGTGTGCTGAGGCGAACGGATCGCCGGTGCGGTTGCGCCAGACGACCGTTCCGGCGATGGCGGCTGCGATCAACGCAAATACGACAATTCCTGCGACTATCGAGGACCGGATTGTTCGCTGGCTGGGCTCGATCGGATCCATCAGCCCGTCGCCGTCACCGGTGACAGGAGCTACCCAGCCGCGTTCGTCGTAACTGCTCATTTACTCCCCCTTTTTGGGACACTGGCCATGACCAGTGTCTCATGGCGTCTGGAAGGTGTACATAGGGCACGTGGCCCACGGTTCGGGACGGTTGGCCCGACCTACATTCCGCCACGCAGCGCTTCGACCGGCTCGAGAGTGCTGGCCCGCCACGACGGGTAGAGACCGGCGACGAGACCGACGACGGCACCTGCGAGGGGGGCGAGCAACGGGACCTGGACGTCGAGCACCGGGGTCCACTGCTTGTTGGCGGACACCGCGACGATGACGAGCACGCCCGCCGACGCGCCGATGATGCCACCGATGAATCCCATTGCCGCCGATTCAACGAGGAATTGCGAGGCGATGTGGCGCCGCGCCGCCCCCACCGCCCGGCGTAGCCCTATCTCGCCCACCCGTTCCAGCACCGAAACCAGAGTCACGTTGGCGATACCGATGGCACCGACGAGCAACGACACTCCGCCGAGCACCAGAAAGAGGGTATTGACGTCCGACTCGACCCCGGAGCGGACCGCACGGGGCTCGGGCGGGACCTGGACCCGCAGCAGAGACGGGTCGTTGGGGTTGAGTGCGATCGGAGCCTGGTCGCCAATGAGGTAGGCGGCGCCAATCTCGGTCCGGATGTGAACCTCGGCGGGCGCACCGGTCCCAAACAGGCTCCTGGCGGTGCCGTTGGGGATGATGATGGCATCGAGAAGCGACGGCTCGGTGGCAACATCCTCGAGGATGCCGATCACAGCGAGTGTCGTGTCACCGACGAATATCGCCGGCTGCTGGTCCACCCGATTTATGTTCAGCCGGGCCGCCGCCCCCGGGCCGAGCACGGCAACCGGATCGCCCCTCTCGTCGTGACCGGTATCGAAGAACCGCCCGGTCCGCAGCTCGGATATGACCGCATCGAACAGCCCGGGCGACGCGGCCAGTACATCCATGGCGAACTCGCTCTGACCTAGCGGGTCGTTGATCGGGACCGAGCTGACCAGTTGGCCGCCCGTGTCGACAAGGCTCAGCGTTCCGGCGGCAACGACGCCGTTGAGTCGCGTCAAGCGGTCCTCGGCATCCCACGGAATCGCGGATACGTCGTTGAGACCCGGCGATCTGAAAAAGCTGTCGGTGCGGTTGCTCACCGTGATCGACGTTGCGGCGAGAGCATCAAAACGAGTCACGATCTGGTTGCCCGCTGTCTTGGCGAGGCCGAGCGTCGCCACCAGTGCCGCCACACCGAGCACGGTTCCGAGGATGGTGAGCACGGTGCGTCCCGGCCGGGCGAGCATCCCCGCCACCGCTTCGGTCACGAGATCGCGAAACGACAACCGGGACCTGATGATGCGACGGCGGTCGCTCATGACGCCTCCGCCAGAACACCGTCGGTGATGTCGACGCGACGCTCCCCGCGCCGGCTCACCCGCTCATCGTGGGTGATCACCATCAGGGTCAAACCGTCGGCGGTACGGAGCTCGTCAAAAAGATCGAGGATCGAATCCGTGGTCTTGCTATCGAGGTTGCCCGTCGGCTCATCACACAGGAGCAGGCTCGGCTCGGGTGCTATAGCCCGGGCGATCGCTACCCGCTGCCGCTCCCCACCTGAGAGCTGTCGTGGGGTGAAGTCGAGACGGTGTCCTAGACCGACACGCTCGAGCGCCGCGCGGGAGCGCTCCTTGCGCACCCGGCGTGGTGTCCGGTTGTAGACCAGACCGGTCATGACGTTCTCCATCACCGTCCGGTACGGGAGCAGGTAGAACGCCTGGAAGACAAAGCCGATCTCGCTACCCCGCAGCGCGGCCCGCTGCCCATCGCTGAGGTCTCCGACATCCAGGCCGAGCAGCCGGTAGGTGCCGGCGGTGGGAGTGTCGAGACATCCCAGGATGTGCAGCAGCGTCGATTTCCCCGAGCCTGAGGGGCCGACGAGGGTGACATAGTCGCCCTCGGCAACCGTCAGATCGGCGCCCTTCACCGCCTCGACCGGAGGCGACCCCGCAAAGGTCCTGGTCACACCGTCCAGCTCGACAACAGCACTCATCCTTCAGTACTCATCCTTCAGTACTCAGCCTTCGACCGTCGTCGTGGTCGTGCTGCCCTCCTGGAACCCGACGACCACACGGTCGCCTTCGTTGAGCTCGCCGTCGGTCGGGGAGACCTCCACCATCCCGCCCGGAGCGGACAAACCCGGCGTCACCGTCACCACCCGGGTAGACCCGTCGTCACTCTCCACAGTGACGATGGTGTCGCCGCTCCCCGTCGCCGACAACGCCGCTGCCGGCACCGCCAGGACATCGCCGCCTGAGGAACGGGTCGCCACCGGGATCGTTATCTTGACATTGGTGTTGTTGAGCTCGGCTCGTACCTCGTCGGGGACGATCTCGACATAGACCTCGTCGGCAGCGACGCCGTTGGTCCCGGCGGTGGCCGCCTTGACCGAGATTGTTCCACCGAGCTCGATGTTGAGCCTGCTGAGCTCGATCGTCACCGGGTCGCCTTCGTCGATCAGCTCCGCCTCGTCGACCGAGACCGACGAATCGATCGCCAGGCGGGACCCGGAGACACGCATTATCTCGCCGGAAGCAAAGTCGCCCCGGCTCACCGTGACCGTGTCAACACGGATCGGGAATACCTTGAAGAACATGAACTCGCCGGTGGGGACGGGTGACCCGACCTTTGCCCGGGCCTCGGCGAGATCCCCCGATGCCTGGTCGAGTGCATCCCTTTGCGCACTGATGTCCTGGGGAGGACCCGCCGCCTCGGCGGCGGCGAGTGCGGTTTGGTATGCGGCCTCCCTGGCAGTGACCTTGCCCTCGGCGGATCCAAGCGCCCCCTGGAGCTCTGCCAGCTCGGCGTCGGTTGGCGGCTGCCCGGTGTCGGGATGCGTCCCTGCCTCGGCTTGCGCCAGGCGATCCTGGGCGGTAGCCAGCTCGTCCCGGGCATCCGAGAGATCGGCTGCTGCCTTGCTCACCGCCTGCTGTGCGGCTACTGCGGCACCGCGCTGAGCCACGGCTGCGTTGTACAGCTCGCGGGCGCCATCGACGGACTGCTGGAGCGCCTCGACCTGGTCGAGGAGCGCCTGGTCCGGTGGGATCGGCTCGTACCCCTGCGACTCGTAGAGAGCCTTGACTGCGGCCTCCGTGTCGGGACCGTAGACACCGTCGACAATGCCAGGGTCGAAACCCAGCCTCGTGAGCGCCGTCTGCAGCTGCGCGATGTCCTCACCTTCGTCGCCCGGTTGCACCGTGCGGAAGAGCGGAAGATCTCCCTGGAGGACGAACGTGGGCCGACCGGCCAGCTCGAACAGCACTGAGCCTTCCGGCAGCTCGTCACCCGACTGCGGGACCTTCGTGACCACCGGGGACAGCGTCGGGTCCGCCGGCTGGGGAGCGGTCACGGACTCGGGCTCGTCGAAACGCACGGTGCCTCTGGTGACGACGTCGTTTGCGATGACCATGCGGGCCACGGGGACCGTGATCAACGACGCTTCAGGAGGTTGGGCCTCTGCGGCGACCTGTGCCGGCGACTTGATCCGGGAACCGGCCACCCAGCCAACGCCGGCGGCGGCGATGACGGCGATGAGCGCCAGAACGAGGATGACCCTGCGCTTCAACGCCGACCTCTCGTTGTCGTGACAGCCGGTTCAGCCATTCGCATCGCGGAAGGCGACCAGCCGGTCCAGATTCTCGTCGATGAAGATCTGCTGATACTCCGTATAGATGTTCTCCTGGAGATCACGCAGCGGCTGCGAGCATTCGTAGTCGGCGGTGGCGACACCGATCTCCTCGTCGATGAGTGGCTGCAACTCCTCCATGTCGTACTCGGGCCCGGCGTACGAGCCGTCGCCGCCTCCGACATCGACGGCTCCGATGGTCGTGGCCACGCCGCTGGAAGAGCTCCCTTCGCCCTCCACAACGGAACCGCCGCCTTCGTCGAACACAGGCTCCGGCCACGTGACCACCGCGTCGACCCTCTGCTGGAATTCGCCGGGACCGTTCTCATCACCGTAGAAGTACGCGTACATGTCCTGCTGGGAGGCATAGTCGTAGCCGTGGTCGGCCATGCATGCCGACCAGCCGGTCTGGGCGTCGACCATCCGCGGATCGGACTCCACCCTCGTCATGACGTCTTCAAAGTCCTGACCGAACTCCTGCCAGAACTCCTCCTGGGCTCCGCCGCCCCCATAGACGTCCTCGGACGCTGTGTTCTGGCACCCGTCAGACTGCCAGTTGGAGTAGGCATCGTTGTAGAACTGATTCAGCTCGTCCTCCGTCATGGCGTCGAGCTCTTCCTGAGGGGTGTTGGTGATGATGTCCGGCTCGCCACCGTAGAGCACCCGGTAGTACTCCTCCTGCTCGACCTCGTCCATCGCGTTGACGATCTCCTGGTTGGGGTCGCTTGCGTACGGGTCCTCTCCCTCGCCCTCCTGGAACGCCTGATCCTGGAGCACCCATGTCGAGACACCGAAGCCGTAGGTCTTGACGTACTCCTCCTCGTCGAAAGCGTCGCCGACGAAGCCGCCGCCAACGTCGGAGGGCACGAACGGGATGTACTCGAAGCCCTCAGCCGCCATGCACTCGGCGACCTGCTGCTGGACCTCCATCTCCTGGGCGCGCCAATCGGTGTTCTCGTCGAATTGCACCGCCCCGGGGATGAAATCCGCGAGGGTCAACTCCCCGTCGTCTCCGGCATCGACCGCCGAACCCGAGGTGGTCGTCGTCGTGTCGTCCGTAGTCCCCGACGTGCCGGTCGAATCCTGCTGCGACTGGTCATTCGCCGCGTCAGGAGCGCCGGTATCCGTTGTCTCGGTTGCCGTTCCCCCGCATGCCCCTAGGAGCAAAACGAAGGCCGCAACGATCATGAAAAACCGTCTCACCACATACCTCCGGGTTATGTCGCCGAAGCGTACTGCTACCCGCCACCTACTGCCAGACGGCGCGTAGCAGCCTCTCCACGATGAGACGTTTCATACCACCGCCGGGTTCCCGATGACCTTGCGCTATCCCGATTCGATCGTCATCAGGCCCTTTCGCAAACGGTTCCCGCGGCATCGATGATGAGGTGACACCCCGGCAATGAGGCCGACGAGGAAGCGGCGGCGCGACAGGTCGGTCACGGATGCTCGATCGCCCCCATGGTGGGGGCCGTCGTCGAGCGGAGAGACCCGAAGAAGTCGGTGTCGACGCCGGTGAGCACCACGGCCGCGCCCAATGCCGGGCTGGAGGTGGCGGGTGTGTAGCGGGTGGCAGCATCGTCCGGTCCGGTGAGACCGGACACCGTCGGGGTCACCACCACGCCCGTGCCCGATGTCGCCGTGACATCTCCGGTTTGCGGGAAAATCGGAATGCCGGGAGTGGGTGAGCCCGAGTTGTGAAAGGCGCCTGCCCATAGCTGCGGCCCAAACGTGATCGTGGCGCTCCCGGCGTCGTTCCTGGCATATTGCGGGTCCCCGCCCGTGCCAATGACGAGGTTGCTCGAGATATGGATGTCGTCGTTGCCGCTGGCACCACCGGAGGCGTTGTTGCCACTCTGGAGCCGGAAAATGGCGAAGCTGCTCTGGGTAACGATGGTGTTGTTGTACACCTCGGCGCCGTCGACACCCCTGATCTCCACCGCCGAATCGTCGCAATCGGTAATGAGGTTGTTCCGCACCACCTGGTCGACGCCCTCCCACTCGGGATAGAGAGGGTTCCAGAACGACGCCCCGGTGTTGCCCCCGAGCTGGAGGGCGGCGTTGCCCCGGATGCCCCGCACGACGTTGCCCTCGATGAGGATGTCGGCCGAGCCGCCCTTGAAGAAGATTCCGTGGCTGCCGGGGTCGTTGTCGTGGACGTCGTTGCCGACCACGACCGCCCCGTCGACCCCCACCCCGTCGATGATGGCGTTGTCTATGGCTTCGCTGACGTCGTTGTTCTCGAGACAGATCGTGCCCACGCCGGCGTTCTCCGGATTGTTGCGGTTGACCTTGATCGCAGCGCCCGGCCCGGACGCCAGGTCGTGGATGATCGTGTTCGCGACGTGGACGTGATGTACGTCGTCGCTCCCCGGGGCGATGTGCAGGTTGTTCCCGCCACCGTTCCGGATGTCGACACCCTCGAGGGACACATAGGACCCCCCGATGCGGAACTCGCCTGCCCCGGCCAGGTCGATGATCGGAGTCGTCGCCCCGGCGGCGACGATTCGTATCCAGTCGGTGGGGGTCCCGGAGTTGCTGATTGTGAGGTTCCCCGATTGCGTGTAGGTGCCGGCCCCGAGGACGATCAGGTCGCCCGGCTGCGCTCCCGACAGCGCTTCGGCGAGGGTCGGTGAGCCACCGGGCGTAAGGATGATCTGGCGCAAGGCTGCGGTGCCCTCGGGAGGTCGCACACATGCCGTGTTTGCGGGCGGTGGCACCTCAGCACCGAGACCCAATGCCCGCGCCAGGAACGAGGCCATCTCGTCACGGCGGACCTCGCGCTGCGGGCAGAAGTGGTCGTTGGCAGGCGGGTTGCATCCCAGGGTGATCTCCGCCTGCCTGAGCCGGTCGATCTGTGCCGCGAAGACCGACCCGTCGTCGTCGGTGAACCAGTCTCCCGTCCCCGGATTGGTGTACCCGAAGGCACGCACCAGGAACGCCGCCATCTGACCCCGGGTAACCGGATCGTTGGGGCAGAACTGATCGTTGACCGGCGGGTTGCAGCCTTTGGTGATACCGGCTGCGGCAATTGAGTTGATGTTGGCTTCGAAGACGGAGCCATCGTCGTCGGTGAAGGAATCGCTGCCGGCCGCGGGCAGGTCGAGGGCTCGTACCAGGAACGCCGCCATCTGACCCCTGGTAACCGTGTCGCCCGGGCAGAAACGATCGTTGACCGGCGGGTTGCACCCCAGAGTGATCCCGGCTGCGGCGATCGCCTCGATGTTGCCCTCGTGGACGTTGCCGTTGTCGTCTACAAAGGTCCCGCCGGGTGGGAGTGCGGCACCGGCGGCCGAGAGACCGGAGACAAACAGAACGACGGATACGATAATCGGCGTAAGACGTCTCACGGGTCTCAGTATCGTTGCCGTCGGGAGCTAGGCCTCATCGCGGTTGCGCATGTGGTCGGCAAGCTGGGCAAAACGAATCTCCAGGTAGCCGCGAACCGGCTCCGGAATGTTTGTGTCATCCATCGCCCCGGTCATACACCGCATCCACTCTGCTGCCTCGGTTGTGCCGATGGCGAATCTCAAGTGACGCGCCCGTAGGCGGGGATGGCCCTTGCGCTCGGCGTAGAGGTTGGGTCCACCCATCCAGCCGCTCAGGTACTCGAAGAGGTTGCGGCGTGAGTTCCGGTCATCGGCCGGATGCAGGGCCTGTAGGACCGGCGAGTCCGCCTTGATGCGGTCGTAGAAATGATCGACCAGAGCCCGTAGCGGGACCTCGCCACCGAGCTCTTCGTACGGGGTAGCCGCACCGCCCCAGGGGTTGCCCGCGATAGGCCGGGGTCCGGGGTTGATCCTCAAGTGCGCAGCTCGTCGAGATCGGGAGCGAGCAGGTCGCGCTCTGATGCGTCCTCGATCTGGCCCATCAGCTCCAATGCAGCCTCCAGGTGCTCATCTCTGCCGGCATCGTCCCCGGCGAGAAGGGCGGCGCGGGCGAGGGCCTCGTGGGCGTATGCGACAAAGAACGCCCCCAGCTCAGCGCGGGTGGCCGTCTCCAATGAGCGGCGCCCGTACTCCGCGGCGAGGCCGGCATGGCCAAGCATCGCGGCTACCCGCGATACCTGCCAGTCGCTGACGCTGAAGTTGCGCGCCTCACCGACCTGGAGCCAGTGGTAGCGCGAGGTGAACGCGGCCGTGAGCATCTCGACGTCATCATCGGGTGATCGTGAATCCTGATCGAGCAGCACCCAGGTCCGGTTGAATAGGGCTACGGCGAGACTACGGTGATCGATCGGTTCGGGGTCGGCGCTCATTCTGTCTCCGGTACGCTTTCTTCGAATCTAACGCATGCGATGGCCCCGCCGCGCCCGTAGCGTATGTCGCCGCAGCAAGGTGTGGTGTCGGCGACAACTATCCTGAATACATTCTCTCGAACTTCGGAGATGACCATGCGATCGATCGTTCAATATCACCGACCTGCCGATGTCGCCGAGGTGGTGGCGTTGCTGAGCAGACCGGAAGTGAACACGGTCGTGGTCGCGGGCGGGACGTCGATCCCTCCAGACTCGCAGACGGAGACCGAGGTGGTCGACATCCAGGCAGCGGTGGGATCCGGGCTGGAGTTGCAGGACGGGCGCCTGGTGATGGGAGCGATGTGCCGGCTCCAGGACATCGTCGACAGCCGCCTGACTCCCCCGCTCATCCAGGACCTCGCCCGGCGCGAGGGACCTTCGACGTTCCGTCACGCCGCCACGGTAGGCGGCACGGTCGGCGCCGCCGATTGGGAAAGCGGCCTGGTGGCAGGCTTGCTCGTCTACGAGGCGGAGTTGACATTCGCCACCACCGGGGGCACCCGCGCGATGTCACTCGAGGAAGCGCTGGCAGCGCCGTATGTGCCGGGCGGAGCGGTCATCACCTCGGTGTCTATCGTGGACGATGGCGAGGCGACCTTCGCCGCTACCGGCCGCACCCCGGCCGACACGCCGATCGTCGCCGCGGCAGCGCGGGTGGTGTCCGCGGGGTTCCGGGTCGCTCTCACCGGTGTCGCCGCCACCCCGGTCCTCGTCGATCCGAACGACCTGGCGTCGCTCGACCCGCCCGGTGACTTCCGCGGCTCGTCCCGTTACCGAAAGGCGCTGGCATCGACCCTGGTCGGCAGGGCGATTGCCCGGCTGGGAGGTGCGGCATGAACGTCACCCTCACCCTCAACGGCTCCCCCACCGTCTGTGAATGTGAGCCACACGAGTCGCTGCGCTCGGTCCTCAGGCGGCAAGGCCTCTTCAGCGTGCGGTTCGGGGCAGAGACCGGTGAGACCGGCGCCGACGCAGTGCTCGTGGACGGGCGGTTAGTGTCGAGCGAGATCATGCTCGCCGCCCAGGCCGACGGCCACGTCGTCGAGACCATCGAGAGCCTGAACCCCCCTCGCGGTCTTCATCCTCTGCAGGAGGCGTTCGTCGCCGCAGGCGCCATCCAGTCGGGATACTCGGCGCCGGCGATGATTCTCGCCGCCAAAGCTCTGCTGGATGCGAACCCGAACCCCACCGAGACCGAGGTACGCGACGCGCTGTCGGGCATCCTCGACCGTGAGACCGGGTATCTGCGACCGGTGCACGCGGTCTTGCGTGCCGCCGCCGTGCTCCGCGGCGAGGAGGTACCGGTTGTCGAACCGACCCTGATTGATGCTCTCGTTGCTCCCGGCGGCGCCCCGGACCTCCATACCGCGATGGAGCCGCTCAGCCTGCCGCCGCTGGCCCCCCGGGTCGTGCCCAGCCCGGAGGTCCCGGAGACGAACGTCGTCGGCAAGCCGGAACGCAAGGTCGATGCGATCAAGCTCGCCAAGGGACACGCGGCGTTCGTTGACGACATCGAGATGCGGGGAATGCTGTACGCCAAGATGCAA